>Ga0209697_10000337_pt1 | contig 76527 bp, 68 predicted proteins | sample AliMusrvi5mmetaG_FD_184115 | JGI IMG/M metagenome (GOLD analysis project Ga0209697, IMG submission 184115) | Freshwater lake bacterial and archeal communities from Alinen Mustajarvi, Finland, to study Microbial Dark Matter (Phase II) - Alinen... | ecosystem: Environmental > Aquatic > Freshwater...
CGTTTATCGTCATAGAGAACATGGTGAAAAGCGCGACTACTTTCATGACCATTGTCGTCCTCTTTCTTCTTACATAAACATTGTACCACATACCGGTGTACAAAATTCAAAAAAGTTGTGAAATAATTGTGAAATGTCCTAATGAATATTTTCAGCTATTAACCGTCTCACAATAGAATAGACATTATGCTGCGTATTTGATCTCTTCGTTTTTATAATAAGCGCGTACCCTTTCCGGTGATTTTTTAATCAAGCGGAAATGACTCATGATCGCACTGTGCAGTTGTTGCGGTGTTGCTATGGATTGTCTGTCGACCGCATTGTTTTTTAAGTCATTCCACACACGCTCATCGGGATTGAGTTCCGGCGAATACGGTGGAAGGTGAAAGCATTCGTGCCACATCTTCCGGACTTTCACCACACTGAACGCTGCCACTGCACGCTTGCGCAGTTCTGTCAAAATCTGATGTGTCAGCTTTCTGCCATCTGTTCTACTCATGACACCAGTCTATCATTTTATAATGTTTATGTTAATACTATTATTAGACGGTTAATACATCTCTTTTTGACTCCTTTTTCAAACCAAAAATAAACCGCGCACTTTAGGATAACAAACGGTTGTTTAATCGATGATATCTTAGTCTCAGGCGAAGCGAGTTTTATAACATTATTATTGACTTAAAGTTTCCGCAGGAAATCCATCAGCTTTGCATCGTTTCGCCAATGTACTACTTTTTTAGATTGCTGAACTTCGCAGAGGGCAAGAGCCTCTGCTTTCATAATCGGCCATTTTGGGTCCAGAGGTCTGAAATGAAGCCAATATTTTCGACAATATCGGCAGAAAAGCTCTGAAATTCCCGAAAAACGAAATACATGTATTTAGAGAGTTTGAGACATTATTTTGGCGAAATTTCGGTAGATTGGGCGAGTCTTTTAGCGCGTTGGTAAACAGAGAGATGCGGATTATGCAGCTCTTTACAGAATGTGCCATTTTATCGTCGATAAAAAAGCTTCAAGCAATGGTGTCATTACTTGAAGCTCTGAAATACTCTCTATGGGGTTTGTAGCTGGAGGATCTGGCTGCCCCGCAAGGATTCGAACCTTGAAATAGCGCTCCAGAGGCGCTTGTGTTACCGTTACACCACGGGGCAATTAGCTGGGGGAATCTTTTCTGCCTGATCTCAGTCTTGTGCCGTGAGCGCATTACGCTTGGCGCCTTCGCGCACCTGCGCTTTCAGGTTTAATCGTGAAACTCAGCGAGAATCAACCCCCCCAAAGAATGTGAAAACTGTCACTGCGCAGGCATAGGGTCAATCTGCGCGTCAGGCAAAAAATTGGGTTAGGCAGTTTTTTATGCGACGCACCGTCTCTTCGCGGCCCATCAGTTCCATCATATGAAAAAGGCTCGGGCCCTGGGTGCGCCCGGAAAGTGCCACCCGTAACGGATGAAATACCTGGCCGTTTTTCCATGCATTATCAATGGCATACGCACGGGCAAACGCTTCAAGCGATTGCGCTGAAAAATCAGACAGTTCCGTAAGTTTTGAAATACTGCCTTCAAGGACGAGTTTTGCTGTCGGAGTTTTAAATACTTTTTCGACGGCTTCAGATTTATATTCTACCTTTTCGGTGAAGAAAAAGTCAATGAGCCCGGGGATCTCGCTCAAAAGTTTCGCTTTGTCCTGTTCAAGGGTAATGGTTTTTTCTACCAGGGCCTTATCCCAACCACTGATAATGACTTCCCTGCCGGTCGCCTTCAGCCAGCCATAAAACGCCGCAATAAGTTCCGGGGCGGATTTCTTGCGCAGGTATTCGCCGCTCATCCACTGCAGTTTGACGACATCGAATATTCCCGAACTCTTGGAGCAGCGTTCCAGAGCAAACTTTTGAATTAATTCGTCATGCCCGAATAGTTGCTGACTGTCTTCAGTCGACCAGCCGAGCAAGGAAAGATAATTGACCATCGACTCCGGCAGATAACCGTCGTTACGGTACTCAAGTACCGCGGTGTGTCCGTGGCGTTTTGAAAGACGCGTCCCGTCAGCGCCCATAATCATCGAAAGATGCGCAAACTGCGGCGGCGTCCAGCCCAGCGCCTGATATAAATGGACCTGGCGCGGCGTGTTGGAAAGATGGTCATCGCCGCGAATAACATGGCTGATATCCATGAGGTGATCGTCAACCACACAGGCAAAATTATAGGTCGGAACCCCGTTGGCCTTCATGATAACGAAATCGTCCAGCGAGGAATTATCGAATTCAATCCGCCCGCGGATGATGTCTTCGAGCACCAGTTTCCCCTCGCCGGGCATTTTATAGCGGATTACGGCTGAGCGGCCTTCCGCTGATTTGCGCGCGCGCTGTTCCGGCGTCAGACATGCGCAGGCGCCGTCATATTTGGGGTTGCATTTCTCTGCCAGAGCTTTCTGGCGCATGGACTCCACTTCTTCGGCAGTGCAATAGCACGGATAGGCATGACCCGCGGCAATCAGCTGATCCACATATTTCTGATATATGCCCTGGTCCTTACGCTGCATCTGGAAATAGGGGCCGTACTGCGAATTTTCTCTGCCCGGACCCTCATCCCAGTCGAGCCCAAGCCACTGCATGCTTTGAAGAATAGCGTCAACCGATTCCTGCGTTGAGCGCGCTTCATCGGTATCTTCAATGCGCAGGATAAACACCCCGTTGTTTTGACGGGCAAACAACCAGTTAAACAACGCAGTCCTGGCACCGCCAATATGGAGGTATCCGGTAGGTGAAGGAGCAAAACGAACTCTGACGGATTGATTCATAGAATTTGATCACCTTTAATCACTGCACTGCAATTATAGTAAAGAGGAGAACGGCAAATCCACCCCACCCTCCTTTGTCAAAGGAGGGAGCTCAGCACAATCTTATAAATCTGTTATCCCCTCTTTCAGGGGATGAAAAAATGAGCTTATGTATCATCCCTCATTAAGGGAGAAGCCATTATCCTTCTGTAATCTTATCCCCCTTTGACAAAGGGGGTGCAGGGGGATTTGCTTTTCTCCTGCACACTAATAAATGACTTTGTTGAGGGGATACTCGATGATGCCTTCGGCGCCGGCGCGTTTTAGCGCAGGGATTATTTTCTTTACGACTTTTTCTTCCATAATGACTTCCAGAGCAACCCATCCGGCGACGCTCAAGTGCGATATGGTCGGTTTCTTCAGCGCCGGCAGGACAGCGGTAACTTTGCTCAGATTTTTTTCGGACACATTCATCTTAATGCCCACCATACCTTCGGCGGCAAGCGCGCCCTTAAGCAGGATAGCCATGTTCTCGATTTTCTCGCGTTTCCACGGATCTTTGAGCGCCGCGGCGTTGGCAATGAAGCGCGTGGTCGAGGTCAACACGTCTTCAACAATACGCAGATTGTTTGCCCGCAGGGAAGACCCGGTTTCAGTCAGTTCCACGATCGCGTCGACAAAGCGGCCGGCTTTTGCTTCTGTCGCGCCCCATGAAAACTCAACGGTTGCCTTTACTTTGTTTTTTGCAAAGTATTTACGGACATAATTCTGCAGTTCCGTCGCCACCCGCTTGCCGTTTAAATCTTTAAGTGATTTTATCTTTGAATCGTTGGGGACAGCCAAGACCCAGCGCACCGGTCGAAATCCCGATTTGGCATATATAAGTTCGCACACTTCCGTCACACGGGCACCGCTCTCGCATATCCAGTCAAACCCCGTCAACCCGGCGTCAAAGACGCCGTCTTCGACATATTTCGCCATTTCCTGGGAACGGACCATCATTATTTCAAGCTCGGCATCGTCACAAGACGGAAAATACGAGCGGTCCGTGGCGTTAATTTTTATCCCGGCTTTCTTAAACAGCTCAAGCGTCGATTCCTGCAAACTGCCTTTGGGAAACCCCAATTTTAGCGTTTTCATGATTACTCCTTTTCAGTTTTAGGAGGGGTCTTTTTGACGGCCGATTCTTCTTTGGCAAACATGTCCTGCTCCAATGACTGCATTCTCTTTTCACCGTCGTTTATCTGTTTTATTACACCGCGGGAACTAAGCCCGGTTGCCTGCATTACAGAATCAAAGTAGTCCTCGCCTTTAAAATAGCGTGCCTTTAAGAATGGAGGCGACACTATTTGCCACGGCTTGATAATATAGCGATAGGAGTATGATGCAGTGACCGCGGTGAAAACATTTGGCTGGGCCTTAAAGTTCGAATAAAGCGATAACGCATTGCTAACAACAATGAGGACCAGAATACCCCCCATGACTGCGCCAACAAACCGATCAAGCAACCCCATGGTAAACACTTCTAAGATTCTCCTGAACATCAGCCCGACGGCTACAAAAAATACTACCGCCCAAAAGAATACAGCTGTCGAGGAAAACGGGAATAAGTACCCGTACTGATTGACGGTCATCATGCCGAGAAATCCGCTGACCACATAGAAAAAACTGCCGATGATTCCGGTCCGAAACCCCAAGAAATAACCGACACACATACAAGCACAAAAAAACGCATCGAAATAATAATTCACAAGAGCCATCCTTTCAATAGTAGAAAACTTGACTTTTACGCGTATCTAAAAAACCGGAAACGTTAACGGAAAGCATGCACCACTATACCGCTTGCCACCTTCGGATAGAAGTAAGTCGATTTCTGCGGCATAGTTTGACCTGCCAGCGCGATGTCTTTGATGGCTTCGATAGGCGTCGACGGTACCATCACCGCCATACAGCTTCGCGAACGCGCCAAGGCAACAGCATCGACATCATTTTTTACATAGGTAATGCTTTCCGGAGCGACATCGGCGAGCAACAATGCATGCAGAATACTGACCCCCAGCTGCCGATACGCCGCGCATTTTCCGGGCATCATCGTTTTCAGACAGCGTTTATTTTTTATCGCCAGTGTCCGGTACGCCCCATCCAAATACACCAGCAGCGGTTGCGGCGAAGAATGCGACAATTTCTTAAATGCGGACGCGGGCAGAACGGTGAAGTATTTTTCGATGCGCGCTTCAAGTTCCGCCGGCGGCACGACGACACGGTGTGTCGGCCAGACGGAAAGACCTGCATCTTCCATCGGGCAGAGAAAGATCATGACCTTGCCGTAGGCGCTGGCAGGTGAATATTTTTTATCTTTCTTTTTCTGTTCTTGGAAATAGTTCCACGCCGTTTCATAGCGATGGTGACCGTCGGCAATAAACACTTTCTGCGGCGCCAGCGTTTTGACAACAACAGCAATGGTCCGCGGGTCAGTGACTTTCCATACTTTATGAATGGTTCCTTCTTCGTCTTTTGCCCGGGCATCACAGACTGTTTTTGCCAGCCGGGCACATAGATTCACCACCGCCAAATTCTTGTCGTGGAACAACCCGAATATCGGGCTCAGATTCGCGCGGACGCTGCGGATTAGTTTCAATCGATCTTCTTTCGGTTTTGAAAGTGTGCGTTCATGCGGTTTGACCGCACCGCCCTGAGGATTTTCAAGTTCAAGCGCCGCAAAAAAACCCCGGCGGACCATCCTGCGCCCGTGATCTTTGAACACCTGCTCATAAAAATACAGCGCGGGATCCGCATCCTTGCACAAAACGCCCTTTGCCCGCAAAGCGATAAACACTGCGTTTGCCTGTTGATATTTATTGGTCCCCGCCGTTTCGTCGGGCAGTTCAATACGGACAAAATTATTCGCGCTCAATTTCTTGAGGCGTTTTTTTTCATTGTCGGAAATAACATCGTATGGCGGACATATAAGCCGGGTGATATCCGCCGTATTAAAACGCACGCCGCAAAAGGGTTGAATCCGGGCCATGACCGCTCCTTGAATTAAATGATATTTTTTAAATCTTACTTTGCTTTGCCCTGATTTGCCACCGCATCCATGGCTTTTTTTACTTCCGCAGGGTCGCCGAGATAATAATGTTTGACCGGCTTAAGATCGTTGTCAAGTTCATACACCAGCGGCATTGCCGTCGGGATATTGAGGTTGACAATGTCCTGTTCCGACACATTGTCGAGGTATTTTACCAACGCCCGCAAACTGTTGCCGTGCGCCGCGATAACGACTTTTTTCCCGGACTTTACGGCAGGCGCAATGGTGTCGAACCAATACGGCAGGAATCGCGCAACCGTGTCTTTAAGACATTCGGTCAACGGTATTGCTTCTGCGGGCATGTCTTTATACCGAACATCAGTCCCCGGATAGCGGGCGTCCGATTTTTCCAGCGGCGGCGGCGGGATATCATAACTGCGGCGCCAAATTTTAATCTGGTCTTCACCGTATTTCGCCGCTGTTTCTGATTTGTTGAGCCCCTGCAAAGACCCATAATGGCGTTCGTTGAGCCGCCATGTTTTATGCACGGGTATCCAGAGAAGGTCCATACCCTCCTGCGTCAACCATAAAGTCCGTATTGCGCGCTTTAAAACGGATGTATATGCCACATCGAAGGTAAATCCTTCATTTTTGAGCGTCAGCCCGGCTTTTTTCGCTTCCTCAATCCCCTTTTCCGACAAATCAACATCGGTCCAGCCCGTAAAGCGGTTTTCTTTGTTCCAGGTGCTTTCCCCGTGCCGCAACAATACAATCTTATGCATCATGTTCTCCTTTACCAACGGTCAATCCCAGCAAAACCAGTTCCCGACACAATCATCTGGGGACAACAAACGGGGCATGTAATCCCAGCAGGGACGCAGCGTTTGCAGTAAATATTTCGTATTCCGCTGCTTTGCCCAGATTAAGCGTTTCAATAAACTTTTTCATCCGGTCCGCGTAATCCCAGGGGCTGTCCGTGCCAAACAATATTCTGTCCGGACCGTGGGCTTGTATCATGCGCCGCATGTGGTGCGCACCCATTTCGTAGCTGACGGATGTGTCAAAATAAACCGGTTTGCCGACCAAATATTTTTCCACGGCGTCCCACATCCGGTATCCGCCCATATGCGCCAAGACAACTTTCAACCCGGGAATGCCGAGCACTGAAACAAATCGTTCGGGACAGCCGTGACAGTCGGCGTACGCAAGGTCAACACCGGCATGAAAATGAACGATTAACCCATACGCGCGGCACGCCTCATACATCGCGGCGCAGTGGGCGTCGTCCGGATAAAAATTTTGATACTCCGGGTGCAGCTTTATTCCTTGAACACCGTTTTCTTTAAGAAAAGCTATCTCTTCCCGCGGATGAGGATAGAGCGGATGCATCGCACCGAATGAAACAAGCCAGGGGTGTTTCTTGCGCTGCGCAATGATCCACCGGTTAATCCCGTGTACCTGTTCGGGCTTGGTCGCCACCGGCAGATTAACGGCATGCGTGACGCCGGTTTTGTGCATACCGGCGAACAATGATCCCACAGTCCCGTCGCTATGATGATCAATGCCGGCGGTCTCGGCTAATACTTCAACCGTATCCACCGCCATATTGTCAGGAAATATGTGTACATGAAAATCTATCATACCGGCAGCTAAAAGAGGTATGGGCCGAACACCAGAACCCCGACAATTGCAGCGCCGATACTGGTAATGAGCACGGCGCCGGCAGCAACATTTTTTGCTTTTTCGACCATTGGGTGAAAATTGGGCGACGCCACATCGGCAAGAGATTCAAACGCAGTATTTAGCGCTTCGGCAGTCCAGACCGAAACGATGGCAAGCACAATCCAGCACCATTCGGTCATCGAGAGGTTGAAATAAAATCCGGCTGCTGCCACCGCCACCGTCATGACCGCATGCACCCATGCGTTCGGCTCTTCGACAAGCATCGTACGAATGCCGCTAAAGGCATACTGAAAACTCTTGACCCGTGCTTTGAATCCGGAATAGTTTTTAATCATTATTTCTTCTTAAACCGGTATTCGATTTCCCCTGAAGATACCAACCCCAACTCGCGACGCGCCATATGTTCTATGTACGACGCGTCATGTTCCAGATAATACACTTCGCGGGTAAGATACATGTTCTCGCGCTTAAAGAACGCTATGTCCGTCTTAAGCTTGTGTATCTCTCCGTAGCGGCGGACCATCGTGCGGAAACCCGCATTCGCCAGCAGAAACAACAGCACCGCGACAACAATACCATAAAAAAGAATGCGCCTTTTTTTTAGCACTGGCTTGAATTATTTCTTGATGCTTGAAAACGCTTTGATTCCCGGATATTTTGCTTTTGCGCCGACTTGTTCCTCGATGCGCAGCAGCTGATTATACTTGCAAATACGGTCGGTGCGTGACGCGGACCCCGTTTTTATCTGCCCGGTATTGAGCGCGACGGCAAGGTCGGCTATGAAGGTATCCTCAGTTTCACCGGACCGGTGCGACATGACCGCGGTATAGCCGGCCTTGTACGCCATTTGCACCGCCGCCACCGTTTCGGAAAGCGTGCCAATCTGATTGACTTTGATAAGAATAGAATTGCCGATGCCCTTGGCAATGCCTTCGGAGAATATTTTTGTATTCGTCACAAAAATATCGTCGCCGACAAGCTGGATCTTTGTGCCCAAACGGTCGGTCAGTTTTTTCCAGCCGTCCCAGTCCTTTTCACTGAGTCCGTCCTCGATAGAAATGACGGGGTATTTGCTGACCAGCGCCTCGTAGAATGAAATGAGCTGTTCGGAGGTTTTCACTTTGTCCGCGATTTCACCTTCAAGGGTGTATTTCCCGTCGTCATAAAGCTCGCTGGCGGCGCAGTCAAGGGCAAGCAGAATGTCTTTGCCCATCTGATAGCCGGCGGCTTTCACGGCTTCTTCGATAACCGCAAGAGCTTCTTCGTTTGATTTCAGGTTCGGGGCAAAACCACCTTCATCGCCCACGCTGGTCGAATATCCTTTTTTCTTCAGCACGTTTTTGAGGTTATGGAATACTTCACAGCCCATGCGCAGGGCCTCTTTGAACGATGTTGCGCCGACCGGAGCAATCATAAATTCCTGCAGGTCGACATTATTGTCCGCATGTTCGCCGCCGTTAATGATATTCATCAGGGGCACGGGCAAAACATAGTCATCTGATTTCACGCCGTAAATCTGGCGGACATACTCGTACAACGGCAGTTTTTTGTCGAGAGCGCCGGCGCGGGCGCAGGCAAGCGAAACGCCGAGCAGCGCGTTGGCACCAAGTTTCGACTTAAAATCCGTTCCGTCAAGCGCCAGCATCGTATCATCTATTTTTTGCTGACCGTAAATCTCCATGCCGATAATGGCAGGAGCGATAATCGTGTTGATATTGGTGATCGCTTTTAAAACGCCTTTGCCGACAAAGCGTTTTTTGTCGCCGTCACGCAGTTCAAGCGCTTCCCGTTCGCCGGTGGAAGCACCCGAGGGTACCGCCGCTCTGCCGACTATGCCATTGTCAAGGGTGATGTCCGCTTCAACCGTGGGGTTACCGCGGGAATCGATAATTTCTCTGCCAAATACCTGCTTAATCTTCGCCATCTGATGCTCCTCCTGCCTTTAGGGCAAACCGCCGAGGCGGCTGTTATTTTAATGGCTGATTTTATCAATTTGTGAGGGTATTGTAAAGTTGAGCGATTATCGCTGATTAAACGATTATCCCGCCGCCTATGACGATGTCTCCCGCATAGAAAACAGCGGATTGACCGGGGGTAACGGCAGGCTGAGAAACATCAAACGCAACAAGCACCTGATTATCATGCTCACGCGTCAGCGTCGCTGGTGCCGGTTGATGCAGGCGGCGGATTTTGACGGTGCACCGCAGCGGAAACGATGGCGGAGACCCGGCAATCCACACTACATCTTTTACGCTGCCTGATGCCGCATGGACCTGTGCCTTGGGGCCGATGCACAGCGTGTTCGTTTCTACATCAATGCGGATCACATACACGGGCTCGGGCGTCGTCAAGCCCAGCCCGCTACGCTGACCAACGGTATACAGCGCCAGCCCGCGATGCCGGCCGACTATTTTTCCCGACGGGTCAACGATGGGTCCCGGGCGCACTCGGGCGTCGTAATCAGGAAGATACGATTTTAGGAACGCAGCATAATCCGTTTCGACAAAACAAATTTCCTGGCTTTCCGGTTTTTGCGCGGCAGGCAATTGCGCCTGTAAAGCCATGGCGCGAATTTCTTTTTTGGTGTAGTTCCCCAGAGGGAACAAAAGGTGCGACAGTTCGGATTGCCCCAGCCGGTACAAAACATATGATTGATCTTTTGCAGGGTCTTTCCCAACCACCAGCTGATAACAATCGTCTTTTCGTTCAATCCGGGCGTAATGGCCCGTCGCGAGAGTGTCAAAACCCAGCGCCAGAGCGTCAGAAAGCATCATCCTGAACTTTATTTTTTCGTTGCAGACAATACACGGATTGGGGGTCGCGCCGGACAGATACTCGCTGACAAAAGCATCCACCACATCGCGGCGAAACTCCGTTTCGCGGTTCAATACATAATGTTTGATACCCAGAAAATCACACACGCGCCGGGCATCGTAAATATCATCCAGAGAACAGCAGCCGCCGGGACGGTATTTATCGTCGGCGGAATGCCACAGACGCAAAGTTGCGCCGACCACCTCGTGGCCCTGCTCTTTTAACAGAAAAGCGGCGGTGGACGAATCCACGCCGCCGGACATCGCAACAAGAATTTTCATGATTATTTCAAACTATCCATACCGCTTGCCGCCTATTTGCATATCGGGGTGAATCGAAAATATCGCCAACCATCCCTCCACGGTTTTCGAGCGTCCTTTTGACGGTCATTCCCCGAGGTAGTTATCGGGAATCTGGTTTTGGCTTTTACGGCACACCATATCCCCGATAAAACCCTCGGGGATGACAGGATTGCGGACCACTCGAGTATGACACCATAGCGAACGACAGCAAAACGCCGGTGTTAACTTTTTACTGTTTTCTGATAGAGCGGGGACATCGAGCGCAGGCGGTCGATGATGGGTGGAACGGTCTCTAAAACATACGCTATATCTTCCGCGGTGTTTTGATGCCCTAGGGAAAAGCGCAACGCCCCCTGGGCAAGGGTGGTCTCTACGCCCATGGCTTTAAGCACATGGGACGGTTCAAGCGAACCTGACGCGCACGCAGAACCGGTTGACGCCGCGATACCCGCCAGATCGAGCGACAATAAAATCCCCTCACCCTCGATAAAAGCAAAACTGATATTGGTGACGCTTGCCATGCGATGGGCGGTATCGCCGTTAACTTTCAGCGACGGCACCTGTTGAATGATACCCGCCTCAAGCTGGTCGCGGAGAACGCCTAATCGTTTTTGTTCATGGTCCATATCCATAATCGCCAACTCTAACGCCTTCGCCAACCCGGCTATGCCCGCGACATTTTCCGTTCCGGCCCGCAGGTTACGCTCGTGATGACCACCGTGCAGTATCGGCTGAATGCGCGCACCTTTTTTTACATACAGCGCCCCGACACCTTTTGGCCCGTAAAACTTGTGCCCCGAAATTGAGAGCAGGTCTACACCCATGGCACGAACATCAAGCGGTATTTTCCCCGCGGTTTGCACGGCGTCGGTATGCACATACAGCCAGACCGCGGAACCCAGCGCCGCGCGCCGTTTGTTTTCAGCAGCAGCTATTGTGCCAATTTCTTCGATGGGCTGGATAGTGCCGACCTCGTTATTGGCGTGCATTATGGTAATAAGAATCGTGGTCGGTTTTATGGCGGCCGCCACATCTTCCCAACGCACTCTACCGCCTTCATTGACGGGCAGATAGGTTACTTCAAACCCATTTTTCGCCAGGTATTCGCAGGTGTTCAAAACAGCATGATGTTCGATCTGAGAGGTAATAATATGATTGCCTTTTTCGCGGTTAGCAAAAGCAATCCCTTTTATCGCCAGGTTATCGGCTTCCGTCCCGCATCCGGTGAAAATAATCTCTTCAGGCCGCGCGGCGTTCAAGCATTTTGCTACCAGCTCACGAGCGTCTTCCAAATGTTTTTTTGCTTCCTGCCCGAACCCGTGAACGCTTGATGGATTGCCGTAAATGTCGCCAAACAACGGCATCATCGCTTCCCGGGATTCCACCCGCAGCGGCGTCGTCGCACTATGGTCAAGATATACTCTTTTCATATGTTCATTCCTTCCGGGGAACCCAGCTACCCGCATTTTTTTTCAGCTTGTAATAGGTCGCTTTGCCTTTGCCGAAACGCTCTATATATCCCCATTCTATCATTTTATTTAAATCAATTGCTCGGGTCGGCCGGGCTCGACTAGTCAGGCGGGAATACTCCCGTCCCGTTATAAACCCATTAGTTTCTATGTACTGCAACATTTTTTTATGATGTTCTTTCAATGCGCTGGATGGCTCTATAACGGCAGTGTCAAGTTCTTTGGCAACCCGGTAAAGCTCGTCCAAAATGCCCTCAGCAAAGTATTCCAGCCACGGGGTAAAATCCAGAGAAGCAGCTCTATCGTAATAGTTACCCAGTACGCCGACATGCGCAAAATATCGACTCACATTCTTGTTGTAATAGTTCTCGAAACTAAACACATTAAATGTGTTGAGCCCCATGCCCGCCAACAATACCTTTGTGGCAAGACGAACCGTCCTGCCGTTACCGTCTACAAAGGGATGGATTACCACGAATTGTTTATGAAAAAGCCCGGCAAGGATTATGGGGTCGATATGGGCACTGTTTTTTTGCACGAAACGAACTAATTCGTTCATGAGCTGCGGTAGATCACCATGATCCGGCGGCCAATATATCGTTTTTCCCAGTCGTGGATCATTGACGAAAACTGGTTCCTTGCGCAAAACGCCGCAGGTTCCCTTAACCAGCAACCCCTTCATAACAGCCCTATGAATGCTCAAAATAATCGGCACATCAAGCGTGGCAATGGTTGTATCAGCCATCCGCCTATTGTGCATGATCAAGGCGTCATTATAATTAATGACCTCTTTTTGGCTGTTGGTACTGCTGTGGGGATGGTTTTTTAGAATGTTGCGCACTTCCGTCAGCGGGAGCGGGTTCCCTTCGATGCTGGTCGACGAAAACGCCGATATCTCACGCGCATGCCTCTCGAATTGAGCGCAGGCGACGCGGGGAAAACGACGCGTGTTCAAAAATGCCGTCTGAGCGGCAATCCTTTTACTTACATCAAGAAGTTTGCCGGTTATCGTATATAGCGGTTTAAAAGGAATGCCGATTTTTTTCATTGCCATGAGACATATTATAGACGATTGATAGACGAATATCAAGCAATCGCGCGGCCCATGAGTGTTTTTTTGACTGACACACCTTTTACCGGGAATGTTTTTGTGCGCGCTTGTTTATGAGATGTTGTCTGAAATACTGCGAAAATATATGAGTCCCGGAATCGCTGGCGACGAAAAACATTTCTTCTGTCGTTGCGGGATACGCCGCCGCCTGCAGGGATGCGGCACCGGGGTTGCAAATCGGACCCGGCGGCAGACCGTAATGCCGATAGGTGTTGTACGGGGAATCAGTGTGCGTGTCCTTGATGGACAGTTTTGTTTTATGGACACCCAGCGCGTACTGAACGGTCGCGCAGGATTCAAGATACCAGTGTTTTCTCAGGCGATTGCAGAATACCCCGGCGATCAGCGCCCGCTCTTCCGGTTTGACGGCTTCTTTTTCCACCAGCGACGCAAGGGTAACGAGCTGGCGTTCCGTCATATGCATGCGGCGCGCATTTTCCAGCATCGCAGGGGTAAGTGCCCGGCGAAATTCCGCCGTCATACTATCGATTATTTTTGCTTCGCCCAGATATGGTTCCAGAAAATAGGTCTGCGGGAATAAATATCCTTCGCTCTCCCGTTCCCGCACCAGCTGCATGAATTTATCCCGGTCGGCCACCCCCGTGCGCGCCAATAAATCGGCTATCTGTTCAGCGGTGAATCCTTCCGGGACAGTCGTGCGGAACAACCGCGATTCGCCGGAAGCCAGGCGTTTTGTCAATGAAAATACCGTACTGCGGGGCGACAACTGATACACCCCGGCTTTAAGATGGTTGATATCGCCGGCTATCTTTGCCCACGCAAGAAACAGTGTTTCCGACGAAATAATAGAATTTTTTTTCAATATCCGCGCAATCTCCCGCGCGGACGATCGTGGCGGGACAGTAACCGTTACCGGACCCGCCGGACGCACCATATGCTGGGCCGCTATGACCATGGCGATTGTTGCCGCAATAATTGCAAATCGCACCGTTATTTTAGCCATGTGTTTTTCATTTCCTCGGTGATATCGTCATTGTCAATGCCTTCAGTATTGTCTATCGGCGCGCCGCCCGCCGGCTGACGATGAGACGTCCGCGCCTTTGCCATGAATGCCGCTACGGTAATCCAGCAGGCGCCCATACCGCCCAGCCGCCGGTGTATGCCTCTATCGTTGGTAACCACCACGATTTCAGCCGGGGACTGATCCCAGCGAACCATTTCTTCAATGATATCGTCGGCGCTCACCCCTTCGCTGTAACGGATAACGATGCCCTGATACACCTGCTGAGTATAACTGTTCGTCCCATACGGATGTTCCGCCTGTCCGTCGAAAACGACGGACACGGTGTTCTGGGCGCTTCCCTGAGGCTGACGATCGCAAAGCCAATCCAGCAGTTTAACACGCCGCTGTTCAAGCGTTGCCGCCGCAAACGCGCCGCCTTCTTCCGACTTTATGATATTATACCCGTCAAGAATAAACCGCAACGCCATACTAAAGACCCCTTCAAAAAAAATGAAATATTATTGACCATTGTCCTTATATTCCTGCAATTTCATGAATCACCCCCCCGGCACTTTTTGAGGGACAGACGGCTCAGTTAACGACTTTTCCCCACGATACGGGGTGTTGGCGTTTCGATTATTCGCCCGATTGACCGTTACCAGCGAAATATTCTTTAGCGCCATCTGATTTTTTGGGTCCAACCGTACAGCGGTGCGGAGACAATCAAGAGCTTTATCAAAAGAGAACATAGAAGCATATGAAATACCCATGAGATTATATAATGTACTATCGCGCGGGGAACGGGCAATAGCTTCATGAAGAACAGTAATTGTCTGAGTATATTGTCGCTCCCTATAATACAAAATGGCAAGATTTCGGTACGCAGGGATATGGTCAGGATTAAAGACAATAGCATTTCTGAATTCTATTTCAGCACGGCCTGCTAAGCCTCGTTCTCTCAAAAGGCCAAGCCCTAAGCGATTCCTAACCTCGCTGTGGCGGGGAGAATCCTGCGCAGCTTTTTGCCAATAGCTGACTTGTGAAATATACTGATTATTCCGCATGAATGCCGAAGAGGCCAGCACAATGATCAGGATCGTTGCACTACCAGGGAACCATTGTGCCAAACCCTTCCATCGGACACCGTACCCGCGCAATTCAGAAAGAATGATAAACATCCCTATCATGGGCACATACATCCGATGCCCCTGATATACGGCCTTCGCAATGATCAATGTCGGTATCACGAACGCCAAGATCCAAAGAACACCAAACGCAATGCGTGCGGGATCTTTACGAGGAGCGAACCATAGCAACAGACTGCTGAGAAGAGTAGCAATCAGTCCCGGCACAAAAGACATGTCTTCCCGCAATGGAAGAAGCTGCAGATGAAAGGGGAAGAATATTGCGCCAGCATACTTGATAATCACAGACAGATTATCGCCTGCTACCATCAACAATTGATAAAACGCAGTATAACCTCCACGATCAAGACGGGTCCAAAGAATGAAAAAGATCATCACAATAAACACCCAACCGGCAAGAAGTGATGCATTGCGGCGGATAAAAACACTTTTTTTCTCGATGCGATGAGCGTACAGCATACAGAGCACCGGAAACACTATGGCTGTTTCTTTGGAAAACAATGCCCCGGTAAAGAACATGAGATGCAGTAGCCCCTCGCTCCAGTTCCCGGACCGCAGGAAACGGATAAAAAAAATAAATGACCATGTAATGAACAACCCCAGCAACTCATCATTGCGCCCCGGAATCCACGCTACAGCATCCGTAAAAAGCGGATGGACGGCAAAGATAAGGCTCCACGCCAGCGAAAGCGATCGGCGATACCCCATCAGCTGCAGCAGCATATACACGGCACCGCACATCGCCAGGTGCAGGAATACATTGACCGCGTGATGCGGAAGCGGGGCAATGCCCCAGATTTTTGATTCAATCAGCAGGGTTGCGGTAAAGAGCGGACGGTAATAGAAACGATTATTCTCAAAATATACATTATGGGTAAAAATATCGCCTATAGACCGCAGGGACTCGAAATGAGCCTGATTATCAAGAATCAGGCGTGCGTCATCATAGTGGACATAGCCGAAAAATATTGTTTTCCCATACACGGCAAGGCAGGCAACCGCAATAAGCATCAGGGGGGCAAAGCGTTTGACGCTCCGGCGAATATCTTCGGACAGTTTTAATTCATGTATATTCATGGCGTATACGAACTATCACTCTGTTTTACAAAAACTTTTTTCCTTATGCGCTGCGGGAGAGATATGCTTCCAGAATCAGGGCTGCGGCGATTTTATCTCTGTTATTTTTGCGTTTTTGGCGGGACAGGTCGGCTTGTTCGATCATTACGCAATCGGCGCCGTAGGAAGTGAGTCGTTCGTCAAGCAGCTCAACCGGCAGGGCAAGATCTTTTTTGAGACGGTTGGCAAACGAGGTGACTTCCTGGGTGAGACGACCGGGAGTGCCGTCCATATTGAGCGGCAATCCCAGGACTATTTTTGAAATGGTATATTCGGCGGCGATAGCGGCGATGCGTTCCATATCTTTTGCCATCGTTTCCCGGTGGATGACCGCCAGGGGATGCGCCATCGTCCCCGCGGGGTCAGAAATCGCAATGCCTATCCGTTTAAGACCAAAATCGATGCCCATGATGCGATCCACTATGCAGCCCCTTTAGCTGTCATTAAATTTTCTATGGTCACAAACCGGAAACCGCGGGCATGCAACTCGGCAATAATGCGCGGCAATGCCGCCAGCGTAGGGTGTCTGCCGGAATGCAATAGAATGATGCCGCCGTCCCGCGTCTGAGCAACTACCCGATCAACGATTGCGTCAACATCATTTTCTTCGTGATCGCGCGGAATAACTGTCCACAATACCATGGTCAAACCCATCTCGCCGGCAACTTTTACGACACGATCGTTATATTGTCCGCCCGGCGGCCTGAAAAACAGGGGGTTGCGGCCTGACAATGAATTGATGAGCGATACCGACCCTTGCAATTCCTTGCGTATGTCATTATCGGTCAAATGCAAAAGGTTCCGATGGGTCATCGTGTGGCTTTCAACTTCACATCCGTTTGCGGCAATTGCCCGGACAAGATCCGGATTTTTTTGCGCCTGACTGCCCACCACAAAAAATGTCGCTGTTGCCCCGCCGGTTTTAAGCTCGGCAAGGATGGCATGGGTGAAATAGGGATGTGGCCCGTCATCAAATGTCAAAGCGACAGTATACAAACCGGAAGGCGATGGCTGAGCAAAAAGATCGGCATGTGTCGAAAAAATCGATTGACCAACGATAAGCAGACCGGCAACAACCAGGGCAATCAGCGCGTAACGAAAGGGGCTCAGAGCATGGATAAGTTTAACCATGCGTGCTCCGTTTAGCTCCTGCGCGAGGGGCAGCGTGCATCAATTCCCGGCGCAGCATATCAAGCGCCATATTTGCCGCCCGTTCCCGGATTTCCAAACGGTTCCCGATAAAGCGGTGTGCCGCGACTTTTTCAAACGCGGGACCAACGATACCGATATACACCAGACCAGCCGGTTTCTCCTGTGTACCACCCGTCGGTCCGGCAATGCCTGTCAAAGAAATGGCGTAATCGCTGGCGGCAATCTTGCGGGCGCCCAACGCCATTTCCCGCGCTGTCTCCGCGGAAACCGCGCCGAACTTTTCTATCGTTGCCGCATTCACCCCGAGCAATGTCTGCTTTGCATCGTTGGCATAGGCAATAACGCCCTGTTTGAAATAGAGCGAACTTCCTGCAACATTGGTAATCCGGTGCGCCACCAGACCGCCGGTACATGATTCAGCAAGCGACAGCGTCGCATGATGTTTACCCAATAAAGACCCCACAACGCTTTCCAGCGAATCGTCGTTTTCGCCATAGATAGCGTCGCCCAGAATTTCATAAAATTCGTGTTTAAGGGTGCGCATAATTTCGTCGACAATCATCTCGTCGCGATGCGTCACGCTCGCACGGATGTCAACGACCATCTGATGTGCCAAGATAGTAAAGCTGACGGTATCGGCTTCCATCGCCCGTTCGGCTTCGATGACGGAGCGGATCTTTTCGTCCACCAGCGATTCCCCCATGCCAAAAATATGGAGGGTAAAGGTCTTCTTTATGCGCGTCTCATATTTTTTCAAAAGCGGAAAAACGGAGGCATCAAACATCGCCTGCATCTCGCGCGGCGGACCCGGCAGTAAAAATATTTTCGCTTTTTGATAATCGATCATCTGTCCCGGCGCCGTTCCCGCCGGATTGGGCAGAAGAACAGCACCTTCTATGACCTGCGCCTGCACTTCGTTAATGTTCGGCATTGCAACGGCACGCTTACTAAAAAATTCTTTAATGGACGCCAGGGCATGCGCATTGACAACCAAGGGGCGCCCGAGCGCCGCCGCTACCGCTTCACGGGTTAGGTCATCGAAGGTCGGCCCCAGTCCGCCGGTCAGAATGATTATCTGACTGCGCCCAAGAGCCGTGGCGACCGCAACCCGCATATCGGCCGGCGAATCGCCGACCGTCGTGACAAAACTGAGATCGAGTCCGATGGAGCTGAGCTGTTCGCCCACAAAGCAGGCGTTCGTATTCAGTTTCCCAGACAGAAGTTCCGTGCCGACACAGATGAGTTCAGTTTTCATATAGACGATATCCCCGATGATACACTGGACCGCGATCTAATGATAGAAACCCACTTTTTTGGGGTCTTCCACCGGCGCGGCGGCCGGAATCGTACCGAAACGCGCTTCGTACTTGGCTATGTTATCCTGCAGGGCGGCAATGATGCGTTTAGCGTGCGCCGGGGAAGTGATGACGCGGGAACGAACCTTTGCTTTCGGCGTTTGGGGCTGAAGAAAAATGAAATCCAGCACAAATTCCCCTTCCGAATGGCTGATCATCGCAAGATTGGCATACGCCCCTTGCGCTACCAGTTCGTCAATCTCAATTTGCACTTCATTTTTTTTAATTTCTTCCGTCATATTCCGCTCCTTGATATTGCATCTATTCCTGTATCGGCGCATTATTTTTACGCGGCTTGTTATTGCTCGTGATGTCGTCGGATACCTGATGTTAGCTGGGGTCTTTCCCTGGAGGAACGGGGGACACAGGGATATTTTTCGGAGGTTTTTTGCAGAGCATACGATAGAAACAGTACAGCGACGCCAGACAAAAAATAATCCAAAAAGCCATCATGAGCAGGATGCCGACGTGGTCGAAAATAATCATAGTTTAATCGCCTTGATGATTTCTTTAATGTCGGCCTTTACACGATGAGGTTTAACGGAACAGGCGACGGCACGGTCAGGATCTTTCAAGCCGTGCCCGGTCAGGATGCACACCACTTTCGCCGACGCGGTTGGCAACGCCTTAAAATATCCCTTTTTAATATAGGCAATCAACCCTGCCACAGAAGCGCAGGACGCCGGTTCCGCGAAAACACCTTCAGAAGCGGCAAGAAGCTTATACGCATACAGGATTTCGTCGTCGGTTACGGCGTCTATAACACCGCCTGATTCGTCGCGGGCGAGCACGGCGGTCTGCCACGAGGCCGGGTTGCCGATGCGGATGGCCGTAGCGATCGTTTCCGGTTTTTCAATAGGATGGCCCAGAACAATCGGTGCCGAACCTGCTGCCTGAAATCCCATCATTTTCGGCAATGCTCCTGCCCCCGGAGTGCGCGCCGCGTATTCCCGGTACCCTTTCCAATACGCTGTAATGTTCCCCGCGTTGCCGACAGGCATGAATTGAAAGTCCGGGGCGCCACCCAGCGTTTCGCAAATCTCAAAAGCGGCCGTCTTCTGCCCTTCTATGCGATACGGGTTAAGCGAATTAACCAGCGTCAGCGGATAGTGTTCACTGAGTTCTTTAACCACATTAAGAGCAACATCGAAATTTCCATCAACGGACAACACCAGCGCCCCGTGCATAACCGCCTGAGACAACTTGCCCAGCGCAATGTTACCGTCGGGAATAAGCACCACGCATTTCATCCCCGCGCGCGCCGCGTAAGCAGCCGCCGAAGCCGAAGTGTTGCCGGTGGAAGCGCAAATCACCGCGTGACTGCCGCTTTCCAGGGCTTTAGAAACTGCCATGGTCATGCCGCGGTCCTTAAATGAACCGGTCGGATTCATGCCCTCGTACTTCAAATAAATCGTCCCGTCAAAACCGATTATTTTTCCCAGATTAACCGCGGGAATAAGAGGAGTATTGCCTTCCATCAAACTGACTACCGGCGTTGCATCCGACACCGGCAAATAGGAACGGTACTGTTCAATAAGCCCGCGATATGCCATACTATCCTCACTTAAAAGAGATGTGTTTCTGTTTGAAAAATCCATTAATATATTATCTCTTTTCCGATGTAAAGTCAAACATTGACATTAGCAATTTTCTTTTATAGAATTACCAGCCTCACGGCACTTCTTGACCATAATGAGAACAATAAAGGACAGTATGAAAACATCCTTCAAGAGACACTTGTTTTTCTCCGGCTGCGCAGGTATCCTTGCCCTATCGCTGGTTTTCATCCTTAAACAAACGACTTTCTCGTCAGGAACGGACCAATCCCCCGCCGCTGCGGCGATTATCCCCGGTAACGTAATCCCGCACAAGCCAACCTATGTCCGCGGCATTCATCTGACCGCATGGATTGCGGGGTCGCCGAAACTGCGGGCACCGATAACCAAAATGCTGACTGAGACGGAACTGAACACGGTCGTCGTAGATATCAAGGAGTATGAAGGCGAAGTATACATTCCGGGCGTCAAACAGGCTGACGAGGCGGGCACCTTCGTTAAAGCGGTCCCTGACATGGAAAAGTATATCGCTGACTTAAAAAGCAAAGGTATTTACACCATCGCACGCATCGTGGTTTTTAAAGATGCCCTTCTGCCGAAAAAACACCCTGAACTGGGCGTTAAAACCCCGGAGGGAAAGTTATGGAAAGACCACCGGGGGCTTACCTGGCTGGACCCGACCAACAAGGCCGTCTGGGATTATAATATTGCCATTGCCGAGCGAGCCATTGAGCTTGGTTTTGAAGAAATACAGTTTGATTATATCCGCTTCCCGTCAGACGGTAATATCAAGACCTGCCGGTACAGCGTGGCCCACTCAACCACCGCCGCCAACAATGCATTAGTGGGATTTTTGAAAATGGCGCATGAACGGCTCAAACCCCGGGGAGCGAACATATCCATCGATGTGTTCGGTTTGACCACCACGGTCAATAACGATATGGGTATCGGTCAGCGGATTGTCGAGCTGGCGGCGTGGGTCGATTTTGTCAGCCCTATGGTGTATCCGTCGCATTACAATCCCGGCGAGTACGGCATCCCTAATCCCGACGCAGCGCCGTACCGCACGGTATATCTGGGCATTGAAGGCGCGGTTCACCGGCTGGGAGCGGAAAAAGTCAGACCCTATCTGCAGGATTTCTCACTCCATAAACATTACGGCGCAAAAGAAGTGCGGGATCAAATACAGGCAACCTATGACAACAATGTCGGCGAGTGGCTATTGTGGAACCCGCGCTGCGTCTACACCCGCGGCGGATTAAAATCAAAAAAATTCACGGATGTTCTTGATAAAAGTTCAACGATCCCCCGAGACGGAAAACCCGTCAATCGGCCATCCCACCACAGCGTCATCGTTTCAAGCGCCGCAGTTCAGACAACACCCACCGCTAGCCCCGCAAACCAATAACTCCCGGTCATCCTGCCTGTAACATAGATTCATATGATCCGTCAAAGGGAACTGCCCATCCCTGACCGAAATTAAACGCCCCCTGTTTCGGCAAAGGGTTTTTAGGAATAGTTCCCACAGCGATTTGTTCACGCAGCGTGCTCCTGATAATCGCTTCAACTTCAGTCCAGTCCTCAGACGCTACCCTGCCACCCATGTGGTGATCGTGCGCGGTCACACTTGCAAGCGGACAACGCGCCTTGATGCGCTCTTCTATGATCCTGAGACATATATCAGTGCTTTGAGGACCGCAACGCACGCGGAATGTATTATAAGCACCGATATTACCATAATTTTTCTCTTGCACTTTTGTAAATGTTGCAGCGAAATTGGTTGTCACGGTGTTCCGCGGAACGATTAGCTGCGTATAGATGATAATATGAGTGCCATATTCGGCATCAAACTCTGTTGGTTCGCCAAGCACAAGCTCATAATCTCCCACCAAATAATTCGTCGGCATAATACGACTCATTCCCCACTGTCCAATTTTAAAGGATTGATGATACAAATTCATGACCTTCGTATAGTTTGTTCCAATGACATCAGCAAGCATGCCCAGCGTCATGTGTTCGCTGTACGCAAGACCTGTTACAAGATTTAAAGCTCTGGCGGGGTTGTCAGTCTCAGCGAGCGAACGAACCATGGCATTGCGGGCATCACGACCTTCAGTATCATTTTCAGGAATAAGCCGAGGGACCTTGTTGACTACATCTGCAAGTTTATTGATATGGAAAACATCTATTGGACCGATTATTGAAATTAATGCAGGCCAGCAAAGAGGGAATGTGTCGCCAATGATGCCGGCCGCCCCAAGCCAGGTACAATCGCTTCCCGACAGATCGCACATCATTTTCACCGCTACATATCCGCTGGGAAAATATTCCTTAGGAATCAGGCGATGGGAATAAAACGCACTGACATTGAGCTGATTGCAGCGTTCAATGGTCATTTCTCCGGGATTATGATGATCAACCACGGCAACAATCCCATCCCCTTTAACCGGACCAATGCTCTCGAAAAATTGATAGCTCAATGCCACATCGGTGATAAATAGAGCACCTTTCCCTGATGCCAACTCACGGAGATTTTGTATTTCCTTGATTGATAAGGGGTGGGCATGAAACTTGGGAATCAGGCGGATTATATTTTCTGATTTTTCCCGTGCCTTCAAAAGCGTCCTCATTCTGGCATAAAGGATAGCTGCGGCACCCATGCCATCCATGTCGCTGTCGTAGATAATGACTATTTCCTTTGCCGTGTCAGCTGCGTGAACCACTAACCCCATGAATTCTTCGCGTTTCCGGTGCATCTCAGAAGCAGGATTGGCGTATTGTTCATCAATATACCGTTCAAGGACACCCCTTGGAGCAACCGCGGAGATAACCACAGACTGCAGTGCATTGATGGGCGCGCTGATTTGCCTAAGCTTTTCTTTGACTGTATTCTTTATTTTTGACACCATCGGGTTGGCCGCAGAAGTTGCGACGGTTTCTGCGCGGACCAGCACACCCCCATTGAAGTACAAAACTACCTGCCGATCACCGGCAGTGACAACACAGGTGTCGTCGGTGAATCTGACCGATAACTTGTCTAAAAGCAGAGGATAGCGTAGCTGCCAATCTGCAATCAATCCCCCCATGGCATCGGCGGTAAGTTCCTCGTGCTCCTGAAATGTCTGCGCCATCGCGGTCAGGGTGGCAATGAAACAGGATGCTTCACCCTGTTGGATACCGATTGCCGAGAGCATCGGCATCAGAGCAGAACGGGATATATCGTCGGGAAGCAGGGTGTCGTTCAAAAGCTTTCCATACACCCCAGGGAACGGATCGCCAGTACCGGCGGTCGGAAGGATAGAAACATAGGAGACACCTTTGTCCTCAAGAACCCTCTGTATCCCCCGATGGAAACCACCGGTAACAACGATGACCACATCACTCGCGCCACAATCCTGCGTCCGCAGCGCGGCAATCACTTCATCAGCAAAGATGGCGTCGCGGCGGACATTGAGCGCATAATATTTTTCCACCAATCCGGACTTGAAAACGGTTAGAAGCTGAGGGAATCCGGCAGCCGCATCACCTGACGACAGCAGAGTAATCAACCTATCCCGGTCAGCGGCGAAAGCGGCGTATTCTTTTGCACTCAGGCGGGCGTTGAGCGCCGTTGTCGCCACGCGAACGAGCCGCAAGAATTCCAGAGCGTCCCCTTCAGCCGGGGTACGGACTGCAGCGGCGAGGATGACATTGAACAGGGCATCCTCCTGCTCGATAAGCGCTACGGGGTCCACACTGCGCGTTAGCGCGGTTACAGAGAAATATGAACCGAGGTCAGGATAGCTCCGCTGGCGGAAAGATGACAGTGCAGAAAAATGTTTTTCAAGTAACCGGAGTGATCCCTGCGACCCCGATGATTGATGCGCCAGCACTGAAAACTCATTACAAGGAAGTGTTTTCTTAAGTTCACTGTTAAAGGCAAAGCTCTGAGCTGAGAGTCGTTTTTCATCGAATTTTTGTTGTAATTACTGTATGCGTGCCCAAGTAGCAACCGCGGGATACCGGTACAGAGGAACGCCATAAGCAGCACACAGTCCCGAGAGTTCAGCATACCACCGCCCGTCGCGCGACGGTTGTGCAATAAAACGATTCAACCTTCGCAGACGCCCGGAAAGGTCCCGCTCAGCAATTGTATGGGCGGCACTAATCAAACCATCGAGTTCGCCTGAGACCGCGATACGGGCGGATGCAAGGGAACGGTATGACTCTACAGCACGCTGATAAGTCGGCCAGTCCTCGATGCCGTACAACCGGCCTTGTTCCTCGCGCAATGCGGCGTATTCCCCGCCGCCCAAAGTCCCGGCGCCCAACATCCGCATGAGTGTTCTCTCGCGGATTTCATCCGGCAGAGTACGCATCGGCGCGAGATCGACTATTCCCTGCGGGGCACCTTCCACAAGAACGCGACAGCCGGGGAACAGCTTGCGATAGTGCGTTATGATAGCGACAATGTTCGATTGAGTTTGAGGATTGCAGTGAAAATCCTGGATATGAATAACCATGGGTGCGCCGGCACGCACCTGTCCGGCGATGACGCGACCAACCGCAGAAGGAAAGTCCATAGATGCGCGGTCACGCGCCGCAGACGCATGCATTTCATACGGGGGACATGCGGACACAACAAAAAAAACTGCGACCAATATAATCGCAGCCTTTAGAAACATTCGATACAGTTTCGAGCAATTGACAACCCTGTGCAAGGAATAACCACCTTTCATAATTATTGTAGGATTTTAAATGGTAATAAGAGAGGAATAGTACGGGAAGAGATGTGAAACCGTAAACGGGTCATATCCCCGCAGGCGCGGATTGACCTTCAAAAGAAGGACCCCGGTCGTCAATGAACCTTTTTTAACAATTGCAGGTGGCGGCGAACATACCAGACAGCGCCGGCAATTAAAAAAACTCCGATAATCGCATCGAATTTATGGAAATAGATTTTTAGCGACTGCCAGTTTTCCCCCATCTTCATGCCGACCCAGGTCAAAGCCCAACTCCAGATGTATGAACCGATGAAGGTGTAGGCAATGAATGTCGACATCCGCATCCGGGCAACGCCGGCGGGGAACGCGATAAAGGTACGGATGACCGGCAACAAGCGCGCGGCAAACACCGTCATGTCGCCGTATTTTGAAAACCAGCGGTCCGCCATGTCAAGATCGTGATGCGAGATCAGGATATATTTCCCGTACTTTTCTATCCAGACGCGGCCACCCCATGCGCCGGCGTAGTACGCCACGATAGACCCCAGCACGCACCCGATCGCACCCATCAACGCGACTATCCATATATTAAATGTTCCGGCGGCGACCAGGTACCCCGAAAACGGCAATATAACTTCCGACGGCAAAGGGATGCAGGCGCTTTCAATTGCCATCAATAAAGCCACGCCCGCGTAGCCCATGGCGTTAATGGTTCCAATGATGAAGACCGACAGGATGCCCAAAATATGTTCAATCATAATTTCCCTTTCGAATATGCCGTCTTTTCAACTGAAATGATACAACAGGATAATCCCAAAAATAATACGGTAATAGGCAAACACTTTGAAATCGTGCGTGGCGACAAAGCGTATCAGCCAAGTAACGACCAGAAGTCCAGAAAAAAAAGCGGCGACAAACCCGACCGCCAAAATAATGGCGCCATTTGCCGAAAGCAACGCATGGCTTTTGGCAAGATCAAAAAGGGTTGCGGCAAACATCGTGGGGATGGCAAGAAAAAATGAAAATTCCGTCGATGTTTTGCGGTCCATACCGGCAAGCAGACCACCCATGATCGTCGCTCCGGACCGTGAAACACCGGGGAACAGAGCCAACACCTGGGCAACACCGACCCAGAAAGCGCCGGTGTAGGAGATGCTGTCGCTGGAGGTATAGATATTGCGATGTTTCATTTTTTCGATGCCGTATATGGCGACACCGCCAACCAGCATGGCACACGCAACGGTGAACGGGTTGAACAAATATTGTTTGATATAGTGATGAACGGCCAGTCCGACAAAAGCCGCCGGGAGAAAAGCAATCAGCAGTTTGAGTGCAAATCGGCGGGGTTCCTGATCGTTGCGCATCCGGAGGAACAAGTCCGTTATCCGCGCGCGGTACACCCACACCACCGCCAGTATCGCCCCCAATTGAATGAATATCTCAAAGAGTTTGGCAGTTTCACCTTCAAACGACAGCCAGTGCCCCGCCAATATAAGATGTCCGGTTGAAGAGATAGGAATGAATTCGGTAAGCCCTTCCACAATCCCCAAAACAAGAGCGTTGAATATATGCATAATTCTCCTTTTATGTGCTATAGGTCAAAATACCATTAAACCATATTCCCGATGACATCCGCGGAATGACAGACGGGAGAGTATTCCCCGCGAACGAGGGACCATTATAGTACACCTCTTGGCGGTGTGTCAATTTGACAAACTGCTGCTGATTATTCTACAATTCGTATCTTATATACCTCCAGTCAGCACACCGCTGTGTCTTCTGAAGGAAATCTATTAACGGTTGGAAGGAGTGTCTTTATGTTACGCAGTCGTTTTTTCTCTATTGTAAAACAAGGGTTCGTCTCCTCAGTGCTCTTGGCACTTGCCGCACCGCTGTTCGCCGGAGAATCTGACTTGATCCTCCCTGACCTCAGGTCCGTATCCTTTATGGGTATCGACGGACATTCCCTGCTGTTGGGCGGGATTGTTATCTGTATCATGGGGCTCGTTTTCGGTCTTGTGCAGTTTGTCGGGCTCAAAAACCTCCCGGTCCACAAGTCCATGCGGGATGTCTCCGAACTTATCTATGAAACCTGCAAAACATATCTTATCACCCAGGGCAAATTCATATTGATGCTCGAAGGGTTGCTGGCCGTGGTCATCATTGTTTATTTCGGCTGGTTGAGAAATTTCGAAACCATCAAAGTCGTTACCATCATCCTGTGCAGCGTCGTCGGTATTCTGGGCAGTTACGGCGTTGCTTGGTTTGGTATGCGCATAAATACTTTTGCCAATTCACGCACCGCGTTCGCCAGCTTACAGGGCAAACCTTTCCCGGTGTATGAGATTCCCCTGCGCGCCGGCATCAGCATCGGCATGCTGTTGATCAGCGTTGAACTGCTGGTCATGCTGTGCATTCTTTTGTTCATCAGCCCGGACTACGCCGGCTCGTGCTTCATCGGATTTGCCATCGGCGAATCTCTGGGCGCATCGGTACTGCGTATCGCCGGCGGAATATTCACCAAAATCGCCGACATCGGTTCCGACCTGATGAAAATTGTCTTCAACATTAAAGAAGATGACGCGCGCAATCCGGGCGTTATCGCGGATTGTACCGGCGACAACGCCGGCGATTCAGTCGGCCCGACCGCTGACGGATTTGAAACATACGGCGTCACCGGCGTCGCGCTTATTTCCTTTATCCTGCTTGCCATCAGCGACCCGATTCTGCAGGTCAAACTGCTGGTGTGGCTCTTTGTCATGCGTCTGGCCATGCTTATCGCCAGCTCCGCATCCTACGCCATCAACGCGGCATATGCAAAATTTAAATACGCCACCGTCGACAAAATGAACTTTGAAGCGCCCCTGACTTCATTGGTGTGGATTACTTCACTCATCTCCGTCGCATTGACCTATATAATATCGTATTTCCTCATCGGCGACATCGGCGACGGTTCGATCTGGTGGAAACTCTCAAGCATCATCACCTGCGGAACGATTGCCGGAGCCGTTATCCCGGAATTAGTGAAAATATTTACCTCGACGGAAAGCGCATTCGTTCAAAACATCGTCAATTCGTCCCGCCACGGCGGAGCGTCGCTCAATATCCTCGCGGGTCTTACCGCCGGCAATTTCAGCGCCTACTGGATGGGCTTTGCCATCATGTCTTTGATGGCCATCGCCTACGGTATCAGCACCCTGGGGCTTGGCGCCCTGATGATGGCTGCGCCGGTGTTTGCGTTCGGCCTTGTGGCGTTTGGATTTCTCGGCATGGGACCGGTGACCATTGCGGTCGACTCGTATGGCCCCGTGACGGACAATGCCCAGTCAATCTATGAATTGTCGCTCATTGAAACAATCCCGAACATTAAAGCTGACATTAAAAAAGAGTTCGGGTTTGAACCGGATTTTTCTGTTGCCAAACACAATCTGGAAACCAATGACGGTGCCGGCAACACCTTTAAAGCAACCGCAAAACCGGTGCTTATCGGTACGGCGGTCGTCGGCGCAACCACGATGATATTCTCCATTATCGTGATGCTGACCAAGGGCTTAACACAAGACCTCGACAAGCTCTCGATCCTCAACCCGCCCTTCCTGCTCGGTCTTATGGCCGGCGGCGCGGTGATTTACTGGTTCACGGGCGCGGCAAACCATGCCGTTGCTTCGGGCGCGTACAAAGCCGTTGAATTCATCAAAGCCAACATCAAGCTTGATACCGAAGAAAAAGCGTCAACCGAAGACAGCAAGAAAGTCGTCGAGATTTGCACGCAGTACGCGCAGAAGGGAATGATTAATCTGTTCCTGGTGATATTCCTGAGCACGCTGGCGTTTGCTTGCCTCGACTCGTTCTTCTTTATCGGGTACCTTATCTCTATCGCATTGTTCGGCTTGTTCCAGGCCATTTTCATGGCTAACGCCGGCGGTGCATGGGACAATGCAAAGAAATATGTTGAAGTCGACCTCAAAGAAAAGGGTTCAGAACTGCACAAAGCGGCAGTTATCGGCGATACCGTGGGCGATCCGTTTAAGGATACCTCGTCGGTGGCAATGAACCCGACTATTAAGTTCACCACCCTGTTCGGACTTTTGGCGATGGAACTTGCTATTGGGCTCAGCCGCCCGGTGAGTTTGACGCTGGCGATTATTTTCTTCGCCGGATCGCTCTTCTTCGTAGTCCGTTCGTTTACCAGTATGCGAATTAAGTAAACTAGTTTATATTGTTAGCGGGCGTTCGGCCGCATATTCAGCGAAAATAGTCCTGATATGATGAATATGCTCCACATCACACTTGATCAGGATATGATCCGCATATGAAAATCCGATGTATTCGATGAATATGATCCTGACGCTCCTCTCGCCTCACAAGGAATCCGCCTGCCCAGCAGAGTCATGGTCAGACCGGATGACCCCCTCAAAAATCCTGAAGGTCTGGGAACATACGAGCTCTCCTCTGCACAATGCGCGTCGCTCATTGAACTCTTTTCCGATTACCAGACATGGTGCGACCAGCATAAGAGCCGGCCCAGCATGGAGGATATGCGGTACTGGCGATGGAACGAAGGACTGTTCCCGACAAAAGAAGCATTGCGTCAGAGCATGGATGATCCCGCGTACATTGGTATCGCCGGAGATTCTCCAAAGCATGTGGCAATGGACCGGATCATCAATAAAGAGATTGGGCTCGGCCATAAGATTATGATTTTTTGCCGCTATCGTTCAGAGGTTGCAGCATATGTCCGACGGTACCAGGAGCAAGGCGCCCGTGCGTACGACGGAAGTATCCCCAGGGATTCCAGCGGCCATAAAATAGACAATCAGGGTCGTATCGAATATTATCAGACAGATTCATTGGGCGCATTCAAGCTCCTCAATGGCGCGCCACCCCCCTCTGATGAGCACCAGGGAAAACCGATCGATGCGCTTGACTATCAGCGGCTTTGTATCGAGAATTGTCCCAGCAACCGAATCCTCGTCTGCACCTATGATACGGGCTCCGACGGCCAGAATTTCCCGGCTATCGATGCGGTCATTTATGATGACCTTGCTTCCGCCTATCGAGAACATGATGCCGGACTGAAGACCGTGTCAAGTTTATACTCCTGTCTAATTATATAAGCGTATAACATATTTGCCAAGCCCTCCCCCGCTTGCACAACTGTGCATCATTTTAGTAGTATTTAGAAACTTAACTCAATAACGAGCCACACACAATTTATTGAAAAATCAACAACTTCATTTGGTGACAAAAAAAATGATCGCTTCTGGTTTTCCCTTAAACTCGCGAATGTAATATGATACATAAACTGCAAAAACCACTTCTCATACTCTGCGGGATATTAATCGCTCTATCGTTCACTGAATTCACCCTCCGTTTGGGTAGGCATATTTATCAAGAACGCGCCAGAATAGATCATTCTGTCGCACGAACCGCCAAAGGCTTCCCCGTGCGCAAAATAATGTTCGTCGGAGATTCATGGACCTTTGGCTTGGAAGCAAAACCCGGATACTCATACCCCGCACAACTCCAGAGGATTTTAGATAAACAAGCCCCCGGGAAATTCCGTATTTATAATGAGGGTATTCCTGGATTCACTTCATCGAAACTATTGAAAAAGCTGCCCACCCTGATGGCAACACATACCCCAGATATTGTCATCATTCTTATCGGCATGAATGACCTTAACAATCCTGATCCAACTGAACTCGCAGAAACTCCTGCTAATAGCTCACAGCCTTGCTATTACCGATTACGGGATTCCATCAAGGCTTTGCGCATTTGCAAAGTTATGACTACTGCCATTTCTATGCATGAAGGCCCAAAACAAAGTAAGAAAATTTTAAATATAGAAAAAAGGGTAGTGCACCCACCCATAGATGCTATATCTATTAGTTATTGCAATAAAGGCAATGAGTTGAGAAAAATCGGAAAACAAGAAATTTCTATTAAATATTTCAAAAAAGCAATCAGCATCGACCCCAACAATGAAGACGCCTATTTATTTCTTGCGAACAGTTATCAGGATTTGGGAAATTTCGAACAAAGCATCACCTGGTGCGAAAATCTTTTAAAACATAACTGGTTTACGGATTGGAGGGGCGCGCTATATCAACTATTGTTTTTATTGTACGCCCACTATGAGACCCCCCGCGATAAAATAAAAAAACTAATGCATGATATCCCGTCAGATGGAATATTTCTCAATCCCGGCAATCCTTATTTAAGAAACAAAGAACAGATTGGAACAATACTGAAGCATAATTTGGAAGAAATGATACTATTATTGAAATTAAACAAATCATTGCCAATTCTACAAATATACCCCAAAGACCATGACGATTTTGAATATCTCAAAAGAAAACTTTCGGGGCAGTATAATATCCCAATCGTTGACCATGAAAATTTCAGGAACTTGAAAGACGATAAAAATTACTGGGGAAATACCCATCCCAATGAAAATGGCTACTATCTTATGGCACAGAACATAGATGAAATATTGACAACACATTTTGATCTGCCGAGAGATTAATCAGGTTTGCTATTTGACACAAATCAAAGAAAAAAATATACTCTTCTATTACTATGAACACACAATCCCTGCTATTGGCCGCTGTTTTCTTTCCGATCATAGGTTCCTGCGTTGTCCCGCTGGCCGGATGGATCTCGCCTCGGCTCCGCAACGGATTTTCCTTGGCTTGTGTTCTCAGCTCCTTATGCTCCGCCGTCTGTCTGCTCCCGTCCGTTTTCGCTGGTGATATCACCAGCGTTTCCTATTCCCTGCCCCTTGGCTTCAATTTTATACTGACTGCGGATTGTTTGTCGGTCTTCATGGCCATCACTGCATCGCTCATCGGCTCGATTATCGTTTTCTATTCATGGGGGTATATAAACCACTACAAAAATCAGCACGAATACTATTTCCTTGTCACCCTGTTCCTCGGCTCAATGATGGGCATCGTATTTTCAGGAAATCTTATATTTCTCTATGTTTTTTGGGAAGTGACCGCGCTTGCGTCATGGCGGTTGATTGGCTTTTTCCGGGAAAAAAGCTATGTTATCCGCGCGGACAAAGCGTTTATGATAACCATGTTCGGTGCGGTCATGATGCTGATGGGCTTCATTACCCTCTTCCAGCAGACCGGATCCTTTGACCTTGCGAACATTAAAAACGCTTTAGGGACAACCCCTGCCGCAAATCTTGCAGTGCTCTTGATTCTTATGGGCATACTTTCAAAATCGGCCACATTGCCGTTCCACACATGGCTCCCCGACGCCGGCGTTGCGCCGGCTCCCGTCACCGCACTGCTGCACGCCGCGGTTCTGGTCAAGATAGGCGTCTATGTATATGCGCGATTGTTCATTGCCACGATGCCGATAGCCCTCCCCTGGCATACCATTATTCCGGTGGTCGCCGGCGCCAGTGCCCTTATTTCTGCCGGTGCGGCACTTATCGAAACTGACCTCAAGCGTATTATCGCTTATTCCACTATCAGTCAAATAGGGTTTATTTTTCTCGGCCTTTCCACCGGCAGTGAGATTGGCATCGCCGGCGGTCTCATGTATATTCTGATGCACGGGATCGCCAAGGGCGGTTTGTTTCTGTGCGCGGGGATCGTCGAACAAAATATGCACGAAAAAAATATTACCAAGCTGGGCGGCTTGTTTAGAACCATGCCAATCACCGCAATAGCGTTCCTGCTGTGTTCGTTGTCCGTCATGGGCATTCCTCCCCTCGGCGGTTTTTTCAGCAAGCATATGGTTATCAGCGGAGCCATCGCCGGCGGGCATCCGGTCATCGCGTTTGTTTTTCTCGTGGGCGCGTTTCTTACCATACTGTATCTGCTGCGCGTATTTACGATGGTTTTTCTGGGCGACCCGCAAACCCCGACAGCCGAAGAAGGGTCACCGACAATGGTTATCAGCGTATCCGTACTTGCCATGCTTTCAGTGGCAGGCGGATTATACATTAATTATATAAGTACACCAATTGAATACATAGTCAAACAAATGGTCAGATAAATGGACATACCTATTCTTTTTTACCTTATCATTGTTCCGGTAGCCAGCGCGCTTTTAGCGCTGATAGCCCCGCAACGCCTGCGCGCGGCAACGGCGGTAGCCGGATGCACCGTCACCCTTGCGTTGACGCTTGCCCTCTTCTCCGTTCCGCGGTACTTCAGCGTCCCGTGGGCGGGAACACAATGTGCATTCCGGCTGGACGCCATAGCGGGCTTTTTGCTCGTGGCAACTGCTATCGTCAGTGTGCTGGTCGTCCTCTATTGCATCAAACAGAGAGAAAACGCTGACTATTGCTACACTTTTTTCCCTTTTCTGCTTGTTTCCCTCGCTCTTATTAACGGCGCACTGATAAGCGATAATCTGACTATGATGCTTTTCTTCTGGGAAGGGCTTCTGATCCCGCTGTTCGGCATGATCGCGACTGCGCATAAAGACGCTTATAAAACTGCCGTTAAAGCGTTCATTATCGTCGGCGTCTCCGATCTGTGTTTGATGTTCGCCATCGCGCTTATTGAGCATTCGGCACATACATTAACCATATCCCAGATGCGTATTCCTCTGGACGGAGCCGGCGGCATTGCATTTATTTTCATGCTGGTCGGCGTCATAGCCAAAGTCGGCGCTATCCCGCTGCATTCGTGGATGCCTGACGCCGCCGAAGAAACCCCGCTGGCGTTGACCGCTTTTTTTTCCGGATCCTTAGCACGGTTGCTGGGTATATATGTGCTCATCCGCATGACAACCGAGATGTTCCCGTATGTTCTCTCGTCATGGGCCGGCTTTTTGATTATCGCTGCGGGCCTTGCGACGCTGGGGTACGGCATAGTGATGGCACCGGCACAAAAGAGCCCTAAAAAATTGCTGAGTTACATTTCCATAGCCGTTTCCGGTTTTTTTCTGGTGAGCGCCGGCAGCATCTTTCCGGAGAACCCAGAATACGCCGCGCTCTTTTTGGCGGCCAGTACGATCATTATCGCCCTTGCGTTCCTGGCTGCCGGCATGAAAGAACAACTGATGGGCACCGTAACAGCAGCACTGAGTATCCGCACCCGGAACAGAGCATGGCTTGGTGCGTTCCATACCCGCATGGATCACCGCCGGTTCGACCCCTACGAGTTGGCGATGGCTTTTTCTGGTTGGGCCGCGAAATGCGCCGTTGTCGTCGATAAGTTCATCAATTGGATATATGACGGGTTTATCCCGTTTTGCGCTATCACGCTCAGCACAATTGTCCGGGCATTTCACACCGGCAATTACGCGGCATACATCATCTGGTCGCTGGCAGGGACCATCGCCGTGATCGTTTTTATGATAAAATAGTTTGCTCGGCTCCTCTCCCGCGGGGGAGAGAGACCACAGCACCACAAGGGTCATTATGGCATCATCGTTGATTCTTATTCCCCTGATCGCAGTGATTATTTTTAATCTGCCGATCATGGCTTCCCACAAACGCCTCCCGTTATTGTTCGGGGTTGTTTTTTCCTTGTGGCAGGCATGGCTCGCTTTATTTAGCGCGGGATCATTATGGGGCAATCCGGTATTCCCTCTGCCCCTGCTTTCCGGCATGCATCTGCAAGTGACCCATCTGACGCTGGTAATGTATCTTGCGATTGCCATCGCGGCGGGAAGCGCGCTCGTGATATGCTGGTACACGCTGGAAGACGGGAACAAACGGTTTGATGTTATCAATCTAATCCTACTGGCAATCGCCGGCATGAACGGCGTCGTGTCTGTCACCGACCTGTTCACACTGTATGTGTTTATCGAAGTCGTCAGCATTGCTTCATTTATTTTAATCGCACTGCATAAAGACGGTGACGCTCTTGAAGGGTCAATGAAATATATCCTCATGTCGGCCATCGCGACCCTGATGATGCTCAGCGCGATCGCTTTATTTATGATGACCACAGGGTCCACCGCTTTCGGCGAGATTGCACACGCACTGAGAACCCAGCCGGACAGCTTGTTGCGCGGGACGGCAGTCGGACTATTCCTCGGTGGGGTATTCATTAAAAGCGGCTCAGTTCCCTTTCACGGATGGCTGCCTGACGCCTACGCGTCGGCGCCTGCCGGCGTTTCGGTACTGCTTGCCGGCATCGTGACGAAAACTACGGGCATCTATACCCTTATCCGGCTGGTTACCGCCGTGTTCGGATTTAGCGCGCATCTGCAAACACTACTTCTTGCTATCGGCGCATTGTCCATTGTCGTCGGCGCGCTGGCCGCGTTGACCCAGACGGACATCAAGCGAATGCTGGCATATTCCAGTATCAGTCAGATGGGATACATCGTCATCGGGCTGGGCACCGGGACAACAATCGGCGTCGCGGGAGCGGTCTTTCATTTATTAAACCATGCCATTTTTAAAACGCAATTGTTTGCCAATGCTGCGGCGGTTGAAGAGCAGACTGGGACCAGGAACATGGACGCTCTGGGCGGGCTGGCGGAAAAAATGCCCGTTACCGGCATCACTTCGATTATTGGATTTCTCTCTATGGCGGGCGTGCCGCCCCTGTCCGGCTTTTGGAGCAAACTGATTATTATCATCGCGCTCTGGCTGTCCGGATACCGGTGGTACGCGCTGATTGCTGTTGCCGCCAGCGTGCTGACGCTGGCGTATATGCTGTCACTTCAGCGCCGGGTATTCTTCGGCAAGCTCGCCGCAGGGTTTGAAAATCTTAAGGAAGCTGAATTAGGCATAGTTTTACCAGCGGTTATATTGGCCGCCATAAGCATCATCGCGGGCATTGCGTTCCCCTTTGTATTGCACCGGCTTATTTTGCCCATAGCGGCAGGATGGTAAATGAATTTCCCTAGAGCGAAAGGTGACCAGCGTGATTGATATTATTTTGGCAGTGTTAACTACTCTTGCCGCGTTGTGGGCTGTCATGAAGGGCACGCTGCTGCGCGCGGCAATCGCGCTGGCCGCTACCAGCGTTATGGTAACCATTATCCTGTTCCGTCTCAACGCGCCGCTTGCCGCCGTCTTTGAATTGTCCGTCTGTGCCGGTCTTATCACGGTTATATTTATGAGTACGCTGAGTTTGACAAAACCCCGCACCTACGAAGAAAATATGCAACATACGAAAAAACGCTTCAGCCGGTACTGGCTACTGCCTCCCATCGTCGGGATAGCAGCCATAGCCTTGGCTATCTTTATTAAACCCTTCTCCCTGTATTTCCCGTTCGCCACCTCCGGCACGGATGTCCGTAGTACCCTGTGGAACCTGCGCCAGGCGGACATTATCGGACAGATACTGATTTTACTGGTCGGCGTGTTCGGGATTATTGTTCTTTTTAAAGATAAAAAGAAAAGTGGAAAAGAAATATGATTGACAACCTTTCTATGCTGCTCAAGGTTTATTTAACGGCAATCCCGCTTATTGTCCTCATCGGCGTCTATTGCATTGTCGTCACGCACAATTTAATCCGGGTGCTTATCGGCGTTGAAATACTGACAAAAGCGGTGACCCTGTTATTGATCATCGCGGGATATGTCACCAACAACACGGCGTTCGCTCAATCCCTGATTATCACTTTAATCGTCGTTGAAGCAGTGGTCGTGGCGACGGCTGCGGGCGTGATATTGAATGTATTTAAAAACAATAATTCGCTTCATGTCCGCAACATAAAACATTTAAGAGGATAACTTCTTCATGCACTGGATTCTTATACCGCCCATCGCGTTTGCCGTCATGCTGCTCGCCGTTTGGGCTGGCGCGACGCTTTTGAAAAAATTGTCCATTAAGGGCGCCGCACCGTCTGACGGAAAATCCAAGGCATATGCCTGCGGCGAAAATGTCGAATTGCACCGCATGCAGCCGGACTACGGCCATTTTTTCCCGTTTGCCTTTTTCTTTACCGTCATGCATGTCGTGGCATTGATGCTGACTACCGTACCGCGCGCGTTATCGACTGCGTTTATGCCCTTGTTATATGTGGCGGCAGCCGGTACCGCTCTGTTCATTCTCTTTAAAAGGAGAGATATCTAACATGTCGCTTGCTTCTAAAGTTCTCACCTGGGCGCGCATGAAATCCCCGTGGATTATCCATTTTAACACGGGGGCGTGCAATGCCTGCGACATTGAGATTGTTGCCGCTCTGACGCCGACCTACGATGTCGAACGGTTCGGCGTTCAGCTCAAAGGAAGCCCGCGTCACGCCGATGTGCTGGTCTGCTCCGGTCCGGTAACCAAACAAATCGCCGACCGCGTCGTGCGCATTTACGAACAGATGGCTGAACCAAAGTTTGTTGTGGCTGTCGGCACTTGCGCATGTTCCGGCGGCGTATTTGACGGTTGTTATAACATTAGAGGCGGCACCAATACCGTTATTCCTGTGTCAGCGTATATTCCCGGGTGCCCGGCAAGCCCCGAGGCGATTATTGACGGTGTCGTAAAATTGCTCCACAGTCTTGAAGTTGCTGAAGCCGCCGCAACGAAATAGAGGATATCCATGACCATTGAACAAGACATTCAACAGACGCTTATACAGCAGTTCCCTTTTCTTGACGGAAAGTGCACGGTAAAGCGTGCCCGCCGGCTATCGGCTACCGTCGATTACGCACAGTTCCGGACGCTGTTTGATTTTCTGGCCGACAAAACCGATTTTTGCATACTCTGCACCATCACCGGGCTTGACGAGGGCGAACAGCTTTCCTTTATCTATCATCTCGCCCGCGAAGACGGCGTCATGATTGACTTAAAAACATCCGTACCGAAAACAAATCCCATTATCAAAACGGTATTCGACCGCTTCCCGGCGGCGGACATATATGAACGGGAATTGATCGACCTGCTGGGAACGCAGGTTGAAGGATTAAATCCGGGACGACGGTATCCGCTGCCCGACACCTGGCCGATAGACGAACATCCGTTGCGAAAAGATTGGAAAGAAAAAGAAGCGTAGAGAACGCAGATAAGGGTCAAGCGAGGTATATATATGGCTAAAGTAACTATTCCCATCGGTCCCCAGCATCCGTCCCTCAAAGAGCCGGAAAGTTTCAGCGTCACGATAGACGGTGAAAAAATTATCAGTATGACGATGAAGCTGGGCTACAATCATCGCGGCATAGAAAAGGCCTGCGAAGAGCGGACCTATCTTCAGGACATGTACCTCATTGAACGCATTTGCGGTATTTGTTCCCATACGCATTCAACCTGCTTTATCCAGGCCGTCGAAGAGATTGCCGGACTTGAGATTCCCCGACGGGCGGCGTATATCCGCTCACTGGTCGGCGAGCTGGAACGCATCCACAGCCATCTGTTGTGGCTCGGCGTGGCTGGGCACGAGATTGGGTTTGACACCCTGCTCATGTATAGCTGGCGCGACCGCGAAATCGTGATGGACCTGCTGGCCATGCTGACGGGCAACCGCGTCAACTACGCCATAAACACCATCGGAGGCATCCGCAGAGACATAAACGCGGACAACATAAGAGATATTCTAAAGGCCGTTGATACGCTTGAAGAACGGACAAAATATTATATCCAGATTGCGACGCAGGAAGTAACGCTTATTCAGCGTCTTTCCGGTGTCGGTACGCTTTCCTTTGAAGACGCCAAACGACTGGGAGCCGTCGGGCCGACCGCGCGGGCATCAAACCTTCCCCGGGACACCCGCAAAGACGATCCGTACGCGGCCTATGGCGAGCTGAATTTCAAAGTTGTCACGGACACCCACAACGATGTCTACGGACGGACGCTGGTGCGCGTAGGCGAACTGATGGAGTCATACGCCATTATCCGCCAGATTCTTACCAATCTTCCTGACGGACCTATTGCCGTCAAAGCGCCGCGCAAAATCGCCCCGGGCGAAGCGACCAGCCGCTACGAAGCGCCACGGGGTGAAGACCTCCATTATGTTAAATCCAATGGCAGTGACAAACCGGAACGGGTGAAGGTCCGTGCCCCTACGCTGGCGAATTTACAATCCGTTTCCAAGATGCTCGAAAACGGATATCTGGCTGATTTTCCCATTGTCATCGCCGCCATAGACCCGTGTTTTTCGTGCACGGACCGCATGATTGTCGGTGTGCATCATCCTGACGGAGAACTGGCGGGCGCGATGGACTGGAAGGCACTGCGAACCTACAGCATCGACTGGTACAAAAAAAACAGAGGCGTAAACTTTAAAATAAAAGCATAAGGATTTAGGGTGCTGCGGTTGCGCGGCGCCATACGAATACTATGATACATTCCCTGTTCGCTATTTTTATTTTTCCCGGTTTTTTATTTCTGTGCGTCATCAGTTTGGCGGCTGAATTCATTGACCGCAAAGTGTACGCCCGCCTGCAAAACCGCGTCGGCCCGCCATGGTTTCAACCGCTGGCCGACATGATTAAACTCTTCGGCAAAGAAGACATCATGCCGGAAGAAGCAAATCCGCTGATGTTTAAAGGTCTGCCTATCTTCGCACTGGCCGCAGTTGCCACAGCGTTTTTGTATATTCCGCTCTGGTCGCCGGAGTCACTGTTTTCCTTCGATTGCGACATCATTGTTGTTTTATACCTGCTCACGCTCCCCACCATCGCTTTTTTCCTTGCCGGCTGGTATTCCACATCGCTCTATGCGATGATCGGGGCCATCCGCTCGCTTACCCAGCTATTCGCCTATGAAGTGCCGTTATTTTTAGGCGTCCTTGCCCCGGCAATTATCGCCAATACATGGTCGCTGTCAGGGCTGATCGCCTTTTATCGCATCCACCCCGTGCTTGCCGCCTGCAATATGCTGGGCTTTTTTGTGTCGATTATCGCTTTACAGGGGAAACTGGAAAAAGTTCCCTTTGATATTCCCGAAGCGGAAACGGAAATCGTGGCCGGCAGTTTTACAGAATACAGCGGACGCCTGCTGGCTATGTTCCGCATGGCCATTGCGATGGAACTGGTTGTCGGCGCATCACTGTTTTCCGCGGTTTTTCTTCCGTTTGGTTTTGGATTACCGCTGGCAGGGGCTATCGCCGCGTATATCGTAAAGATTGTGTTCATCATACTGCTGTCCTGCTTGATTAGAACCCTGTTCGCGCGGATGAGGATTGATCAGATGGTGGAATTTTGCTGGAAATATCTGGCGCCGATTGCGCTGACGCAAATACTGATCAATCTGCTTATCAAAGGGATGGTTCTATGATGTGGCCCGGCGCGATGCTCAAAGAAGTACTGTGTTCGCTTTTCAAAAAGCCCGCGACACACAATTATCCTTTTGTAAAAATAGCAAAACCGGAAGCGTTCCGCGGAAAATTGAATTTTTTTTCCGATAAGTGCATCGGCTGCAAAATATGCATGCGCGACTGCCCGTCGAATGCGATTATCATTCACAAAATCGCCGACAAACAGTTTGAAGCCGAAATCAGGTTGGATAAATGCGTGTATTGCGCGCAATGCGTTGAATCCTGCCCGAAAAAGGCCCTCGAGGCAACACATGATTTCGAGCTGGCATCTTTGTCGCAAGATTCATTGCGCGTTATTATTAAGTAGAGAATAACATTATCGGGCGGACGCGAGGCTCGCCCCTACAAATACATGGTTTTTGAATAAAACACATGATTGTGCGGATGTAAAATTCGCGACAGCAAACACACGGATAATGGAGAAAAAAGCAAGAAGACATATGCGGGCGGAGGCAATGCCCGCACGATAGGAATGATAGGGAAGTTTTGGGGAATTCAATGGAACTCTTAACGGTGTTGCGAGAGAAATTGGCGGGGGCTACGCGGGTGGCTATACTGGGGGTGGGCTCAGAACTGCGGGCTGATGACGCGGCGGGGATTATGGTTGCCCAGGAGTGTGAAAAAAATCATACCGCCGATACTTTCAAGGTCTTTTACGGATACACCGCGCCGGAAAATATCACCGGCGAAATACGAAAGTTTGCGCCATCTCATCTCATCATCATCGATGCAGCCGACACGAGCGACACTCCCGGCACCATCTCATTTATCAATCCTGACGACATTGCCGGCATATCTTTTTCCACCCACATGATGCCGCTTAAGATCCTCGTTGATTATATCACCGCCGACACCAAATGCCTGATAGCCATCATCGGCATTCAGCCGCAAACCCTCACCTTCGGACAACCTGTCACCCCTGCCATAACCGCCGCAGCAACCGAGCTGGCCACCGGACTCCTCACCACCGTTAGAAATATTTTATCCTAATTACTCAGAACGATTGCACATACCCAGCGAGACATCTCCTGTCTTAGCGAACTTCCCAAATCTTGTGCATTTGAGGGCAAGCGAAGGCGTGCGGGATCCTTTTCCGGGCGGCCTGAGTGAGGGTGAATACCGTCTCGGGGGAAGGGGTTTTGCAGTGCTTGACCGAGGATGCAATTTGCAGGACAAAGGGGATGGTCGATGAAACGGCGCGGACGACGGCGGCGGCTTTAGCGGATTCCGCCACGGTTGTTTTGTCGGTTATGACCAGTTTCACAAAAGCTTTTGATTTTGCGGCCAGCAAGAACGCACGATGTTCGGCCCAATAGTTTGCTTTGCAGGCGGAAGCCACCTTTACATCCATGGAGACAACATCAACCCACCGTGCTACTTTTTTGTATAGTTCTGGAAGCGTTCCGTTGGTTTCGAGATAGGTTTTACATTTCATTTTTTTAAGCGCGGGAAGCAGTTTTGTCAGAAATCCTGCATAGAGCAGCGGCTCTCCGCCGGTCAGCGAAACGGTGATCGGTTTCCCCCCTGAAAGTTTTTTTACCCGAGCAATAATACCATCCACCGAAAAGTACTGCTGCTGCTCGGTAATAACCTGATTTTCCGCCGTATCGCAATAATCGCAACGCAAGTTACAGCCGACAAACCGGACAAATACCTGCAATTCACCGACAAAAACACCTTCGCCTTGGTGCGACAAAAATATTTCTGAAACCGGTGCTTTTATACCCGTGTTCGTCGTACGCATACGGTACCCCCTGTTTTATCCGGCATATGCATCATGATGTTACCGGTCAAGCAAAATCCGTGCTTATAGTATCTTTATCGCCTGCAAGAACCTGACTTCTCTGCCACATATTTCCACGAGAAGTACTGGCACAACTGCCGGCTACGCTTCTTCAAATCCTTTGTCCCTAAAACGACATGAATCACAGACGCCGCAGGGTTTTTCCCCTCCCTGATAACAGGACCAGGTGAGGTCGTAGGGAACGCCCAAGCGGTTTCCCCGTCGGATGATCTGGGCTTTTGATAAATGGATAAGCGGCGTTTTAATCGTAACACCGGTTCCCAATGCGGTCAAGACCCGGTTCAACGCGGTGTAATACTGGGGCCGGCAATCGGGGTATCCAGAATAATCGACCGCATTGGCGCCGATAAAAATCGTCCCCGCACCAATTGTTTCGGCGTAGGACAAAGCGAAAGAAATAAAAAGAGTGTTCCGACCCGGGACATAGGTTGAGGGAAGCTCGTCTGTTTTGAGCAAAGAGTTTTTTGTGGGGACGGGGTTTTTAGTACCGATGAGCGAGCTGAGATTCCAGGGCAAAACGATGCGGATAATCTGATACGGACACGCGCGTTTTTTGGCAATGCGCACGGCGCACAAAATCTCTTTCTTATGGCGCTGTCCGTAATCGAAAATCACACAATGGCAGCGATAGCCCCGCGCCAACGCGTCATAGAGAACCGTCGTCGAATCCAGCCCGCCGGAAAACAAGACCACCGCTTTCATATTGCCCCGTGTACGCCGTTGTTTCATGCTGATCGCTTTCCTGAATCCGTTATTCGCTGACCGTCGCAAACGAGGTGTCGCTTTCCCACACCTGCACTGTTTCCACTTTTACTTCCGCGGTCTGGAGCTGATGGAAAATATATTCGGCGATATTTTCCGCCGTGGGGTTGACCGTGGTAAAGGGGTGGACTTCGTTGAGATATTTGTGATCCATTTTTTCAAGCACCGTGTCCATGACCATCCGGACATCGGAAAAATCCATAACCATACCGGTTTTGTTTAGTTTTTTTTCGCTGACCGTCGCGCATACCTTCCAATTGTGACCGTGAAGATTCTCGCATTTTCCCTTGTAGCCGCGTAAACAGTGCGCAGCGGAAAAGGTCTTAACCACGGAAACCTTATAATTCATAGGCCCTCCTCATAAAATAATTTTTTTTACGCCAGACATCGGCCGTCCTAAGAATCGTTCGCCCAGCTCTTGAAATTTTTGCGGCGCATCACTGGAATAAAATGTATACGATCCCGCCTGCCGCCGGCCGGACACGATATCGTTTTCTATAAGAATGTCGGAGACCTGACGCGCCGTCGCTTCAGCCGAGTCAACGAGGCGAACACTTTTGCCGACTATTTTTGCAATCACCGGTTTGAGTAAAGGGTAGTGGGTACACCCGAGAACCAGGGTGTCAATGTTGTGGTGAGCGAATAGCGACAAGTATTCCCGCGCCACCAGCCGCGTGACGGGATGATCAAGCCATCCTTCCTCGACCAGCGGAACAAACAGCGGGCACGCCCGGGTAAAAACCTCAGCACGTTTGTCAAAACGGCTGATAGCGGCGGTGTAGGACAAGCTGCGGATAGTGCCTTCGGTACCGATAACCCCGATCCGCTTGCTGTGAGAAATACTGGCCGCATAGCGTGCGCCGGGCTCAATCACACCAACGACCGGGACAGCGACGCTTTTTTGCAGCGTTTTTAGCGCATACGCGGAGGCGGTATTACAGGCGATAACAATCATTTTCACATCGTACGATAAAAGAAATGCAGCGATTTGCCGGGCATACCCCGTTACTGCTTCTTTTGATTTTGGTCCATACGGAACACGGGCAGTATCGCCAAAGTATATAATGCTTTCATGGGGCAAAAGGTCTCTGACGGCGGAGACCACCGTCAGCCCGCCAAGCCCCGAATCAAATATGCCTATCGGCCTGTTCATGAACGCTCCTGACTTTCCGCATAGACGCGCACCAGTTTTGCTCTGCGTTCCTCGTATCGTTTTACGCCTTCATAAATCGAATCAGCCATCCCGGCTTGGAATTTGCGGGTCTTCAACTTTGCTTCCTCAGCGTAATTGCTTAAAAAGGAACATTCAACCAGCACCGCCGGCATCTGCGCGCCTTTTAATACAAAAAATCCCGCCTGTTTTACCCCGCGGTTCGCCACCTTGGTGTGTTTGGTTGCCTCGCCAGCAATAAAACTGCACAGCTCAGAGGATTCGTTAATAAACTCGTTGATTGCCAGAGACCAGAGGAGGGACTGTACCCGGGCGCGTTTTTTTGTCGGTTTTCCTTCCAGTTTGACCACCGAATTTTCCAGCATAGCGGTCGCCGCTGCATCGGGGTCCGAAGCGTTCTCGTTAAGGAAATATATTTCAAAACCGGACGCATTGCGGTCGAAATTAGCGTTGCAATGGACGGAAACAAACAAATCGGCTTTTTTATCATTCGCCAAACTGGTGCGCTCGACCAGCGGGATAAAAGTATCGTCGGTACGGCTGAGAATCACCTGATACCCGCCGTCTTCTTCGAACAGACGCTTCAATTCAAAGACAATGGCCAGGTTGATATCTTTTTCTTTGGTACCGTTCGGCCCGATGGCCCCCGGATCTTCGCCACCATGACCGGCGTCGAGAATGATGGTACGCCGAACTTTTGCACTAATCGCGGGCACGACTGCGGCAACAGGGACAGCAGCAACAGGCGTAAGCGCGGGTGCCGTGCCTGAGGAAAGGACAATAGTTCCGGTATCGGCAATGACCGTCGCTGATGCAACCGTCAGGGTTGATACAGAAACATCGAGCACCAGACGGCGGGGGTTGTCCAATACTTTTTTATCAACCAGTCGGGCAGGTGACAACAGCCCGATGGTGATGACCGCCTGACGGCCGTCGTTCTTGAGCGTCATGTCGCTTATCGAGGAATCACCCACATGGATGGTTTCTTCTTTTACCCGGCCGCGCGGCACGGTGACAACCAGCTGTCCCGTTTTTTGCTCACTGACATCGCCGGAAATATCATCTAACAGCTCGATAATTATCTGTGTTCCCGCCGGGCGGGAATAAAAACGCGACGCAACGACCGTGACGCGGGGGGCGACGGTCAAAATATCGGTCTCGGAATTCCATGAGGATGTCGTTTCTGAAAAATCGGCAAAGGCGGACGAAAGAACAAAATCGAAAGGGATATACCCGTCATTTTTGACCAGTTTAGACGGCAACGATAACCGTGCTTTTTTTGCACCAATGCGCACCCGGGTGCTCTTGAGATACACATCAAGCTGGCGGTTATTCATCTGCAAACTGACTTTACCCGTCACCGGCCGCCAGGCAAGACGCGCGCCGTATATACCCGCAACATCCCGCAGGGAAATATAGGTGTCGCCGCCGATCATGCGCACACTGACGGACTTAACCGTCTCGCCGTCATATACCGCCTGAAACTTTTTACCGCCGGCGTACACCAGGGACGACAGGAACAACAACAGCGCGCAAGCAAAAAAAGATGTACGTGGAGAACATTTTTTCATGAGATTTAATATGGAGGTGGCGAGAATCGAACTCGCGTCCGAAAGCGTCTTAGCCAGGTTCCTACAGGTATAGCCGTTGTTTATCTCGCTCTCAAACTATGCAGCGGCAACAATCATCCGAGAGCCAGTTCCGTTGTTGTTTCATGCGCCGACGACGGTACAAGCGCCGACGCACTAATCTGCTGGTGACGGAATATCCCTTTAGCAGATGTCGAGGGTATTCCGTTGGCTACCTAAGCAGCCAAGTGCAAACCCGCAGGCGCAAACCCACGGAATGCATTAAACGGCAGTACTTTGTCGTTTGTTGTTGGTCGATTTATTACCGAGCCTTCGACCAACTCGGACCTGCCACCTGTACCTTGTTCACTCCCGTCGAGACCTGTTCACCCCCAAATATCGATTGCCCCCGCTTTCATGCGGGGTACGGAACGCTGTCGACGCGCTCCTCAAACATTGACAAGGGGAAACCCAGGTTTCCCCGTTTCGTCGTCGCTCTCTCCGCTCGCTGAACCCTTTCCTGAGCGGAAAACTACATGCCGATTGCCCCCGCTTTCATGCGGGGTTTTCTTTTGTTCTTGAAGAATTCTTGTATCAACTGGCGGCAGTCATCTTCCATCACGCCGGCGGTAATCTTGATGCGGTGATTTAATTTCCGGTGTCGCGCGATATTCATTACTGATCCGCACGCGCCAGCTTTGGGATCCTTGGCGCCAAAAACGATTTCCGCGACTCGCGCCCAGACCAACGCCCCGGCACACATAGGACACGGTTCAATTGTAACAAATAATTTACATCCCGTTAAGCGGTAATAGCCCGATGTGCGGGCGGCGGCGCGCAACGCAACCACTTCGGCGTGCGCGGTAGGGTCGTTGGCGGTGATGCTCAGGTTATGGCCGCGGCCGATAATCTTCCCCGCGCTGACCACAACGGCGCCAATCGGCACTTCACCCTTGCGCAAGGCCTTACGCGCCTCAGTCAGCGCGCGCGCCATAAAGTATTCATTGGTTGCCGGAGGTTTTTTCATGGCTTCTCTGCCCTGTCGTCACTGAGTGATTCTTTCGAGAACTTGGCGGTATAGGACAAAAATGAACAACAAAATCCCCGATTATCCCTCCGGGAATGCCCATGCGCTTGTGACGATATTAATTCAATTATGATTGTATACGAAGGAAGGTAACCGCGCCCAAGAGGAGTTGAACCTCTAACCTTCTGATCCGTAGTCAGACGCTCTATCCAATTGAGCTATGGGCGCAGAATCAATACTATCTTGTTAGTATACCAAATAACCGCATCTTATTCAATTTTTGAGACAATGGCATTTTTACGGCTTGCTGCCCTGCAAAAAGCGGGAAATTTCCATCTCCGATTGCACTTGCGTCTTCATGTCCCGGACAAGAACGATACCGCGATTATATTCTTCATCGCCAAAAATGACTACGGTGTCAGCACCCATTTTATCGGCCAGCTTCATCTGACTTTTGAGCGTTTTATCGGCAAACGGCCCCTCAACGGGGTGCGTCGTTTCCGGGCGGGCGCGCAAAGCGGATGCCGCGGCAAAAGCTGCCGTAAAAACCGATTGTCCCGTGACCGCAATAAACAGTCCGCCGGGATGAGACACCGCCGCCAGCGTTTTTTGCGCATCGCACGCCATCAAGACCCGTTCCGAACCCAGTGCAAACCCCACGCTGGGCGTGGACGGACCGCCCATTTCCTCAATGAGGGTATCGTATCTGCCGCCGGCTGCCAACGCGTCTTGCGAACCGACATGCGCCGAACGAATCTCAAAAACCGTGCGTGTATAATAATCCAGCCCGCGAACCAGGCGCGGATCGACGACAAACGAGCAGTGCCCTGCGCCAAGGAGGTCTTGTACCGACTGAAAATGTGTGGCGCACGCAGCACAGAGATGGTCCGTCATCTGCGGCACGCCGTGAAATTTATGGCCGTCAATTTTGCAGTCCAGAAGGCGCAAGGGGTTGTGTTCCAGCCGGCGCTGGCAATCAGCACATACATCCGGTTGCGCGGAAAAATATTTCTTTAACGCGGCGCGGAAAGCAGGGCGGCACGCCGAACAGCCGAGCGTATTAAGATGAATAGCAACATCTTGTAACCCGACGCTGGACAACAGGTCCCGGGCAAGCACAATAATTTCCGCGTCAGCAGCAGGGGCAGGATTGTTAAAATATTCCGCGCCGATTTGAAGGAATTCTCGGTACCGGCCCGCCTGGGGGCGCTCGTAGCGAAACATTGACCCCGTATAGTACAATTTGCTGACCGGTAGTTCCTGCGCCAGATTGTGTTCGAGATATGCCCGCACCACCGATGCCGTCCCCTCGGGACGCAGGGCAAGTTTTCGCCCTTTGCGGTCGGCAAACACATACATTTCTTTTTCTACGATGTCAGTGGATTCGCCAATTGACCGCGTGAACAAACCAGCGTCCTCAAACATCGGCGTACGAATCTCGGAATAATTGTAGCGCTGAAACACGCGACGGCTCATGTGCTCAAGAAACTGCAGTTTCCGGGTCATCTCGCCCCAGACATCGTGGGTACCTCGCGGCGCGGCAAACTTCATACAGCGACTCCTTTGTTCCCCGGGCTAATCCGTTATAAAGCGCTTGCCGGCAGCAATGAGTTTTTTCATTTTCGCCGGTGTATCGGTTTCAAAATACAACCGCACGACGGGTTCGGTTCCCGATATACGGATACCCATCCAGGAACCATCCGTAAAAATAAATTTACATCCGTCAAGTTCAACGACTTTGCTGACAGAAAAACTGCCTATGCGCGCGGGCTTTTTGCCGGCTATTTTTTTTCGCACCGCATCCGCCGCATCAGGCTCCATATGGAGATTTAACCGATCCGACACTACCGCCCCAACTAATTTCTCTATATCCGCAAGAATTTTCTTCATGGGTTTTCCGGCCATGGCTACCATTTCGGCAACCAGCAAACAGGCCAGTATCCCGTCTTTCTCCGGAACATGGCCGCGGATGGTCAGCCCACCCGATTCTTCGCCGCCAATGATAAAATCATCCGGATGATTTGCCATGACATCCCCGATATATTTAAAACCAACCGGCGTTTCTATAACGGTTACGCCGAATTTCGCCGCGATTTTGTCAATGAGATGCGTTGTCATCACGCTGCGGGCAACGACCCCTTTCCATCCGCGTGTTTTCAACAGATGGTACAACAAAAGGGCTATGGTCATGTTGGGGTTAATAAACGACCCGTCCGCGTCCAGTATGCCAAACCGGTCAGCGTCGCCGTCTGTGGCAACGCCCAGATGACACGATTCCTTTTTGATAATGCTGCTCAAACTTTTGAGATTATCCTCTGAGGGTTCCGGGGACTTCCCGCCAAAGAGCACATCCCGCCAGTTGCGGGCGACAATCTGGCGTATCCCGGCAGCACGCAATAATTCATCGAGGTATCCGATGGCGGTGCCGTTTAAAAGGTCCGTCGCTATCTTGCAATTGCGTTTCTTTATGGCACTAAAATTAATGAGTTCTTTAATCCTTTTGAGATACAGCGGACGCGGATTGATGTATTCAACGAGTTTCTGCTTGATGGCCTGCGCAAGAGGCATGTGCCTGATATCCGGGCGGGGAACACGCGCGCAAAATTTTTCGATGGCACGGGTGGTCTCCGGCAAAGCGGGGCCGCCCCACGCCGGGGTGAATTTCAGCCCATTGTACTCCGGGGGGTTATGGCTGGCGGTGAAATTGATACCACCGTCAATCTTACGCCGTAATATCTCATAGGAAATGACCGGCGTCGGGGTGTCGCGGTCACAGAGCAGCGTTTTGATGCCGTTGCCCGCCAGTACTTCAGCTGAGAGCTCCGCAAAGCGCTCCGACAAAAACCGCGTATCGTATCCGATAATCACCGTGCATTGTTTTCTTTTTTGTTCGTCGGCGACGGTGTTAAGGTATTGTGCAATGGCCTGTGTGACCAGGCGGACATTGTCAAAAGTAAAATCATCCGCGATAATTCCCCGCCATCCCGATGTTCCAAATGTAATCATCTGCCTACTCCCTCTCACTGTCATATATCTTTGCCCGCGGACACAGACCGTTTATTCCTGCCAGCGGCGGACTTTTTCAATGTATTCGTGCATCATATCTTTCGCCGTTTGTTCGTTGTCAGATTCCACCCAGACATGGAAATACGCCTCGTCGGAGTCCGGCACCAGCAGCACCCAGCTCTTGCCAAAATGTATCTTTACACCGTCTATCAATTCGGCTTTTTTACCTTTGGCTTCCGCAATGGCACACCGCATCGTCTGCCCTTTTTTATCCCAGGAACAGGGCACTTTTTTGTGCAGGACCTCAAAGGGAGGTATGTCGCGGCTGATGCGGTTGAACTGTATCTTTTCCTTGCCCATCATTTCAAGAATCTTGCCGATTGCATACATGGCGTCGAACGCCGGCTGGAACTCCGGGAAAATATATCCGCCGGCACCGTCAGCCATGAACACAACATCCTTGTCGCGCGCGGCGGCACAAATCTGCCGGGCGTTTGATGGAGTCCGTTTTACTTGCATGCCGAACCGGTCCGCCAAATCTTCAATGACTGAGGACACATGCACCGGAACGGCGATGGTGCCTTTTTTGTGCGTGCGCATAACCAGCTCGGCGACCAGGACAAGGGCCAGCGAATCAGGCACGATGCGACCGCGTTCATCGACAAAAAATACTTTTTCCGCGCCGGTATCAATCAAAAACCCCGCGTCGGCCTTGAGCGTAGTAACGATATCGGACAACTGGCTGAGCGAATGTTTAAACTCCGCTTCGGTCTTGGTGACTTTGGCGGGATTGACATACGCATTGAGCGCTACTATCTCAAGGCCCAGCTCGCCGAGTATTGACGGAAATATTATGGAAGCCGATGAAAATGCGTAGTCCAAAACAATCTTGAAATTCGCCGAACGGATTGCCACGGTATCAATAGCTTTCAAAAATCCATTTTTATAATATTCCAGCGCGCGCGGCGGAACCGTTAAATCACCCACTTCTTCAAGAGTCGCGCGTTTAAAATCCTCTCTGAAAAACAGCTGTTCTATGGCTTTTTCCTGCTGAATGGCGATATCGTTGCCGTTGGCGTCAAAAAATTTAATATCGACCAACCGACCGTCGTACGGCGACTGGCGCACATGAATGCCGCCGGTCTCCCCCTCTTTGCCCAGTTCGTAACGAACCACGGGGATAGGCGCCGTCTGAAGGTCCCCCACCCGGACTCCCGCCGACAACAATCCGGAAATCATCGAACGCTTAATCATCCGGTTAACCTTATGCGCGTCGCGGGAAGTAATGACATACGCTGATTTTCCGAGATAAGCGCCGTACGCAGACCCGATTTTTGCCGCGAATTCCGGCGTAATCTCGATATTGGCGAGCCCCGTAATGCCGTATCCGCTAAAGAGCGCTTTATTCCATCGTTCCCCCCAGACAAGGCTTGTCGATAGGATGGCTCCCTCTTCTATCGTTTTATGCGGCCAGATGCGCAAATTTGTCCGGATGATCGCGCCGGCACCGATGGAGCATTCATCGCCGATAACGGTTCCCACCTGCACAACCGCGCGGTCGCCGATCTTTGTTTTTTTTCCGATAACCGCCTCTTTAAGGCGCGCTTCGTTGCCGACTACCGCGTGATCCCACAGAATGGACCCGATCACTTCGGCCTTTGAATGAATTTTGACATGCGACCCGATAACCGACCTGCTGAGCTTTGCCCCTTTTTCAATAACGCAATGGTCGCCAATGATTACCTGTCCGTCCACTTCGACGCCCGGATCAACGGTGGTATGTTCTCCCACAAATATTTTTTTGTCGCCAACGGTGATTGCGTGCCCGGCAGGCGTTACTTTAATTTTCCCGTCCAATATATCGTAGTGCGCCAGGCGATATTCGTCATGCGTGCCCACATCTTTCCAGTATCCTTCGGCGATATAACCGTACAGCGGCTTATTTTCCCGCAGCAGCAGCGGGAACAAATCTTTAGAAAAATCAACGGACCGGTCGCTCGGAATATATTCAAACACCGCCGGGTCAAGAATATAAATACCCGTATTAATCGTATCGGAAAAAACTTCTCCCCATGACGGTTTTTCCAGAAATCGTTCAATGCGGCCATCGGTATCAGTAATAACCACGCCAAACTGCAAAGGATCCGGCACCCGAGTCAGTATCATGGTGGCAAGCGCTTTTTTCTTTTTGTGAAACGCCACGGCTTGCGTAAGATCAAAATCGGTAAGCACATCACCCGAAATCACGATGAATGTATCGGCAAGGTGTTTCTGGGCGAACTTCACGCTGCCAGCGGTACCGATGTCCGATTCGGGTTTCAAGTACCGTATGTCCGTTCCCGAGGCAGAACCGTCCCCGAAATAATCCATGATCACTTCCGGCTGATAGTAAAGCATCATCGTCAGATCGGTGATCCGATGGTTTTTCAGCAATTCAATGATGTGATGCAATATCGGCTTGTTAGCCATGGGTGCCATGGGTTTGGGGATATTGCAGGTGATGGGACGCAACCGGGTGCCAAAGCCTCCGGCCATGATGACTGCTTGCATTACGTGTTCCTCCATCCGAATCAACAGACCGCCAGGGAGGCGGCCAGAATATGTACTATTTTCTGCTCACCAGTTTACCATACTTGACATGAAAAATCAACGAAGTTTTAAGACGCCCTCCTGCTCATTGTCGAGATGGATTCTGGCATCCGGCGTTTTTTTTGATATAATAACGCAGATGAAAATTAAAAAAAATCTATTTACCGTTTTTTCTCTAACAACTGTTTTTTTCTTGTTTGTTTTTGCGCAATACGCCGGATCATTCGCGGCCTCCATGCCATCGATCAGCTCGCTTGAGGAATATACCCCTTCCCTGGTCACCCGGATACTTGACTGCAAGGGAGAACTGATTACCGAACTATTCACCGAACGCCGCACCCTCACCCCGCTCAAAGAAATCCCTATCGACCTTCAGAACGCGGTCCTCTCTATCGAAGATAATAACTTTTTCACCCACTGGGGCGTTTCTCCCCGCGGCATTGCACGCGCCGCAATGAACAACCTTGTTAAGGGACACATTGCACAGGGCGGATCGACAATCACCCAGCAGCTGGCAAAAACTATTTTCCTGACACCCGACCGCACCCTGAAACGAAAAATTAAAGAACTGCTGTTGACTATCCAGCTGGAACGCAATTACACGAAAGAAGAGATACTGCAGTTATATTTAAACCAGATTTATTTCGGCTCCGGGGCCTACGGCGTTGAAGCGGCGGCCCGCGTATACTTTGCAAAACATGTCCGGGACTTAAATCTTGCCGAATGCGCAATGCTGGGCGGGCTTCCCCGTGCGCCGAGCTATTATTCCCCGTTCCACCATCCCGACCAGGCGCACCTCAGGCGCGCAACTGTTTTGCGGCGGATGCGCGAACTTAAATACATCACTGCGGAAGAAGAAAAAACAGCAAACGATGTCCCCCTCATTACGGAAAAATTGGGCATCCCAACCGCTATCGCTCCGTACTTTATCGAACAGATACGGACACAGCTTGAACCGAAGTACGGCAACGACATGATCTACCGCGGCGGACTTTCGATTTATACAACCTTGGACATTCAAGCCCAGAAGGCGGCGGAAAAGGCACTGAGTGAAGCATTAACGGAATTCGACGCCGGGCGCACCGCTTATTTTGAAGCGAAAAAATTAAAACCCGTCCCTGTCCAGGGAGCATTGATGGCGATTGACCCTAAAACCGGGGGCATACGGGCGATGGTGGGAGGCAGAGATTTTCGTCAATCGCAATTTAACCGCGCGATACAGGCAAAACGACAGCCGGGATCATCGTTTAAGCCGTTTGTCTACACGGCGGCCATTGAAAACGGATTCACCCCCGCAACGGTGTTGGAAGACGCGCCCCTGATATATGTCAACAATGGCCGCGACTGGGAACTTGTTTCCCGCGATCCGGCGTATCTGGCCACCATGCCCCCCGAACTGGTGAAAGATCCGATGAAGGTCTGGACCCCGGAAAACTACGGCAAGAAGTATCACAACAAAGTATTGTTGCGCACCGCAATCGAGCATTCGCTCAATGCCTGTGCGATAAAAGTACTCGACGAGATCGGCCCGATGCGCGCCATCGACTATGCACGGCGGCTGGGCATTACCACGCCGCTGACCAACACGCTTTCGCTCGCGCTGGGCGCAAGCGATGTGACGCTCTCGGAAATGGTGGGAGCATTCGGCGTATATGCATCGGGCGGGATTAAAACACAACCCTATGCAATCATCAGGATCGAAGATAAAGACGGGAAAGTTCTCGAGGAAAACATACCGCAGGAACAGGAAGCTCTTTCGCCACAGACCTGTTTTATCATGACAAACCTTTTGCGCGGCGTCGTCGAGCACGGCACTGGCGTTGCCGCGCAAGCTCTCGGCCGGCCTTGTGCCGGTAAAACAGGCACGACCAACGATTTCAGCGACGCGTGGTTTGTGGGGTATACCCCGCAGCTCGCAGCCGGCGTCTGGGTAGGGTACGACGACCGCAATTCGCTGGGCGACAAAATGACCGGCGGACGCATATCGTGCCCCATCTGGACAAACTTTATGCGGGGCGCGCTGGCGGGAGACCCCGTCATCAATTTCACACCGCCTGAAGAGATTGATTTTGTTTTGATTGATCCGAAAACAGGACTGTTGGCGCTATCAAAAACTCCGGGGGCGTATCTGGAATCTTTTGCAAAAGGAACGGAACCAACCGACTATTTTTCAAAGGAAAAAGATTCCTCAAAAAACATAAACGAACCAAACCGCACCTCACCCCCCGCCATCAACCAGATATCCGAAGATGAAGCAGGGTTTTAACTTTACCGCTTTTAGAATATAACATTGATCCTATACGCGATATCTTCTTTGGCGTCGATGTTCGCAGGTTTATTCTTCCACAATTTGATAAATATACAGGTGTTTCTGCGTGTTTCTTTCAAACGTATTTTTATCTGGGCAGGTTGATTACCGGGTACATACTCGCCAGCTTTTCCCCATTCGCCGCCACTGAGGACAGTAAAAGTTTTAACCGTCCCTCCTGCCGGAACGATATTGTTATATAATACATTGACTCCCCTATATGAGAGTGCATCGTATACGGCATGCAGATTATAGACCGTGTCCGGCACATACCCGGAGGTAGAATCCCCTTTAAAATCAACATTCGCACACTGTTCCCGGTCAAGTGCGGCATACGCAAAACCGGCATCCTCAGCGTTTATCGTCCATATGCTGACGGACCGAGATGTATCTCCTCCCTGTTCGAGAATGTCAAAGAATTGAATTGCCTGATTGCCGCTGTAGGTTTCCTCAATAACCCCGCACCTGTATCGCACGGCGGAGAGTCCGCAATCCTCCTGAAAGGAGGTATACATCACCGGCCTGCTCAGCATGACCAGTAGATAGGGATTACTGACCACAGATTTTGAAAAATCAGTCCACCCAAGAGAAAATTCGAGCCCCGCGTAAAGCGAAAGATGTGGGTCTCTAAAGGGGTCATAGTCAACCGGGAAGATATGCAATACTTCATGCTCTTTTATACTATCTTTTCTAAACTGCAAAAAATTTTCTCTGCTCACGCGCACCCATTGCCGGCTCGGTATGATTGAAATAACCGCTTCCCCCTGGAATGGAAAAAACTGCCCGGAGATATTATCTTTCGCGATGCGCATGGCCTTCTCCAATGGCTTCCTGCCGGATTCAGGGACTGGCAGTGCTACAGTCCGAGCACTGTCTCCCCTGCTGGGCACGGATTTTATCGTCGGGGTGCTCACGGCAACGCCCGGCACCTCCCGCGCCTTAACGTGGCCGGAGTGCCCGTTCCATTGAAATTCAATATTCTCGCACCCCGACAAACACGTGCACAAAAAAGCAGCACTGAACAGCAATGTCCCACACCGGGAATTCACACGAACGCCTGAGAGTTTCTTAATCATAGAAGAAATATGCATTTACTATCATTTAATTAAAATATAAAAATAATTTTCCAAAATTAAACCCATTGAGAACAATTGATTTATATTGTCGATAAACCTTCTTCTTCGCGGCAACCAAGTTTGCCGAGCGGATCCCGTGTTCAATCGACAATGACGCTTCGATAAACGCCGAAAGCTTATCGCAGATCTCTACGATACCACCATCATACGGCTTATACTCGTCCCGATTCCATACAGGTTTAATGCCCTTCACTATTTTTACCGCACTGCCGGGGTTTTTGCCGTTCTCCGCCGTCATGATTTTATTGGAAAACTCGTCCTGCACGAAATATTGTATTTCCTTGTGCCAGTCCGGAGGGATGAGCGGTAATATTTTTTCGTTTACCTGCTTAAGCTCGTATTCTTTGATTATTGCATCGAGCCCCGTGACGGAATATTTGACCGAGCGCACAATATCGCGCGTGAGGATTTCCGGCAGATCGTGGAATAAGGCGCCGAAAAAATTGTTGTAAAGCCGTTTCGGGCATGCACCAATCTCAAGGGAAACAAGATAGGAGAGCAAAGCAACTACCAGCATATGTCCCAGCACCGATGTTTTCGGCACCCGCGGCGTCTGCGCCCAGCGCTGCTGGAACCGCAGCTGCCCGCATAAATTCAAAAATCCATAGAGTTTTTTATCGTGTAATATTTTTTTATACGCAGGGATCGCGTCATAATCATGGATTTGTTCGTTGATTTCCCGGCGGGTCGCCTCTATGCCATGCATTCCGCTGTTCATCGGGCCGATAATCTGAAACTCCCAATAGGTGGACAGGAAATGAGCTGCCTTAAGAATCTGTTTTTCCCGGCGGGCATAGTCCGGCACCCGCAGAAATTTTTCAAACCTCACCGAAAACTCTGATGGAAGGCGTGAAAAATCACCCCCCAATTGTTTGATGATAGCGGCAGTAAGTTCCGGTCCTTTTTCCGCCATCATCTGCCGAAAAACAGCCGGTTTAATATCTGTCATTATCACGCGGGAAAAGAACTCCGCGATGCCACCCTCTATCAACGCGGTCCAGTTAACCGGCCTGCCCGCGGACTCCTCAAGGCGTGCCAACATCCAGGCAATAATCATTTTATGCGCCTGTTTGTCGAGCTCGGAAAAATCCATCGGACGAACATGGTCGTTCCAGCGCTGCATGCTGGCCGCATCGAACATCCGCTCAATCAATTGTTTAGTTATCATGATGCCATTATACTTTATTGCCGCACAAAAAAGAAGAAGCCGTTATCGTTGGATATCGGCTTCTTCTTAACAGTATCGTTGAGTCAACTAACCAACACTCCCCGAGGGGAGGCGCCGGCAGTTATTTTTTCTTTGGCTTTTTCGCCTTGGCGGTTTTCACCACTTTTTTTGCGGGGGCTTTCTTTTTCCCGCTCAGGGCTGCCTGCGCCGCGGCAAGGCGGGCGATAGGCACGCGGAACGGCGAGCAAGAAACATAGTTCATCCCGATATCGTGGCAGAATTTCACTGAGTCCGGATCTCCGCCGTGTTCGCCGCAGATACCGACTTTGAGCTTCTCGCGTACGGACCGTCCGCGCTGGATGCCCAACTTCATCAACTCGCCCACGCCATCCTGGTCAATGGTCTGGAACGGATCAGCCGGCAAAATCTTGCCGGTCAAATAATCCGGCAGGAAACCGCCGATATCGTCCCGTGAAAAACCAAAGCTCATCTGGGTGAGGTCGTTCGTGCCAAAGCTGAAGAACTCAGCCGTTTCAGCCATCTTGTTTGCCAAGAGCGCCGCGCGCGGAATCTCGATCATGGTCCCGTACAGCAAGGGAATCTTGATGCCGAGCTTCTTCTGCACTTCCGCCAGCACCTGGTCAACTATAGCTTTCTGATGATTGAGTTCATTGACGGAACAAGTAACCGGGATCATAATCTCAGGAACGGCTTTCTTGCCGGCCTTTATCAATTCTCCCGCCGCCTCGATGATTGCGCGGACCTGCATTTCCGTGACTTCCGGATAGGTTATGCCCAAACGAACGCCGCGGTGCCCCAACATCGGATTGCTTTCCTTAAGTGCATCGCCGCGTTTCTTGGCTTCCTCGACGGTAATGCCGAGTTCGTGCGCCATCGCCGCAACCTTGTCTTCGCTGTGCGGCACAAACTCGTGCAGGGGAGGATCAAGCAAACGAACAGTAATCGGGAACCCGTTGAGGACTTCCATCGTCGCCTTTATATCACTCTTGACGAACACTGCCAGATCATTCAAAGCGGCCTTGCGTTCTGCAAGGGTCTTGGACATAATCATCTTGCGCAAAAGGAAAAGCGGTTTGTCGCTTCCTTCGCCGTAAAACATATGCTCAGTACGAAATAGTCCGATACCTTCCGCGCCAAATGCAATCGCTTTTTGCGTGTCTTTGGGGGTATCAGCATTCGTGCGAACTTTCAGCGTGCGTTCCTTGTCAACAAGTTTCATCAACTCAACATAGGAAGTATTGTTCTCAAGATTCGGGTCAACCAGCGGCAGTTTTCCCAAATATGCCGTGCCTTTTGTCCCGTTGAGAGTAATCCAGTCGCCTTCCTTCACGGTCACGCCATTTTTCGTGGTGAAAGATTTTTCGTCGTCAGCGATTTCCAGCCCTTCACACCCGACGATACAGCATTTTCCCCAGCCGCGCGCAACCAGCGCTGCGTGCGAAGTCATGCCGCCGCGAGAAGTGAGGATGGCCTGCGCCTTGTGCATCCCGTCAACATCTTCCGGCGAAGTTTCTTCACGAACCAGAATGACTTTTTCGCCTTTAGCGGCCCATGCGACAGCGTCGTGAGAAGTAAACACCACGCGACCGCTGGCTCCGCCGGGACCCGCGGGGAGCCCTTTGGCAATAATCTTGCTGGCCGCCTCAGCTTTGGGGTCGGTCATCGGCAAGAGAAGCTCGACCAACTGGTGCGGGGGAACCCGCATGATGGCCGTTTTAGCGTCAATAATCTTTTCTTTGTACATATCAACGGCAACCCGTACCGCCGCCGTGCCGTTGCGTTTGCCAACGCGGCATTGCAGCATGAAAAGTTTTTTGTTTTCAATGGTAAACTCTATGTCCTGCATATCGCTGTAATGTTCTTCCAATCGTTTCTGGATGTCGAACAATTCACGATAAATCTCGGGCATCACCTGTTCCATGGTCGGAAGGTTCTTGCTCTGATCGTTCTTTGATTGCGCATTGATCGGGGAAACATCGCGTATACCTGCCACGACATCCTCGCCCTGCGCGTTAATCAGGAACTCGCCGTAGAAATACGGCTCGCCGTTGCCGGGATTGCGCGTAAACGCCACGCCGGTCGCTGAATCATTGCCCATATTGCCAAACACCATGGATTGCACCGTAACCGCAGTGCCCCATTCGTCCGGAATGCGTTCGATACGGCGGTATTCCACCGCGCGTTTGCCGTTCCATGACATGAACACGGCGCCGATGCCGCCCCATAACTGGTCTTCAGGTTTTTCAGGGAATGTCGTGCCCAGCTCGGTTTGAACCATCGCTTTAAACGCCGCAACCAACCCTTTAAGGTCCTCAGCGGTAAGATCGGTATCGTTCTTGTAACCCTTTGAATGCTTGAGCTGTTCAAGCTTCTCGTCCATCAGCTTGCGTATGCCCTTACCACGCGCCGGTTCGCGGCCGGCAGCCTTCTCCATCACCACATCGGCGTACATCATCACCAGGCGGCGATAGGCGTCGTAAGCGAACCGCGGATTGTTGGTTTTCTTGATAAGTCCCTGCACGGTAACATCATTGAGCCCGACATTGAGGACGGTGTCCATCATGCCCGGCATCGATTTGCGTGCGCCGGAACGAACGGAGAGAAGTAGCGGGTCGTTGACATCGCCGAACTTTTTCCCCATGATTTCTTCGGCTTTTTTGAGCGCTTTATTTACTTCTTCCTTGAGCGTGGCGGGATATTTCTTTTTGTTCGCATAATAATGCGTACACACATCGGTCGTTATTGTAAATCCCGGAGGTACCGGCAAACGCAGATCCTTGTGACCCGCCATTTCCGCCAAATTGGCACCTTTTCCTCCGAGCAAATTTTTCATGCTCTCGTTGCCGTCCGCTTTGCCACCGCCAAAAAAATAAACATTCTTAGCCATAATATCCTGACTCCTTTCAATCTCGGCCGAAGCCGTTTTGTTGTTAATTGTGTGTCGGGTATTTCGCTGATGTTATCCCGGGGGGAGGGTGAGCGCTATCAGATGTAACGATACTCTCTCGGTAAAATCATCTGGCTCATTTTATCAATTCAAACCAACAAAGTCAATTACCCTCAAATTTTGCCGGAACGGCTATGCCCTGTTCCCGGTAGCAGTCGATTATCGAGCGCACGACCAAGGGGCGTTTATAGCGGGGATTAAGACGCATAACCTGACTGAATTCTGTCAGCGCATTGGCAAAATCGTTATGAACCATCAGGGAAATTCCCCGGTTGTACCGCACGCGGATATTTTCAGGCGACCGCGCGACCGCCGCAGCGTACAACGCGTAGTCAGTGGCAAAAACGGGTTGACGGGAAAAAGTCGCGACACCATACCAACCGATTAACCCTGCTGCCGCCGCGATGGCGATAGAGGGGCGCAGAGCATAGAGCTGAGCAGCCATTACGCCAACGACGAGAGCGATCCCGACCATTGGCAGATACAGATATCGATCATTTACCGTATTTATCAACGGGATGATATTGCTGACCGGGAGATAGGTAATGATGAACCAACCAATACCGAAACTCAATAATTTTGACCGCGTACGCCGTAAAATCCCCGCAAGGATAATGACAATACCCCCGGCGACAAACAAACGACCAAACTGTATTGAGTCAGGAATCAACATTTGATAATCCACTGAAAGATGCCACGGAGCCACGATAACCGCCCAATGGTGAATCCATGCGTTAATGACAATATTGATATAGCCGGCAAAGGAGGACAGCGGGGATTGAATCCCCACCAATGTCGGATAGGCACTCGAAGCAAGGGGGTATTCAATGCGAATACGCCAAAACACGAAGAGATAGGTGATGGCAATAGCCACGCAGACAAAGGAAAACCGGATGACTGCACGCGGGGGGAATTTCCCTCTCGAGAAGAGAACTGCCATGATCATCACCAGCGGCACGGTAACTGCAGTTTCTTTTGACAATAAGCCAAAAATCAGGCATCCGGCTGAGACCACAAACCCAATAATTATCCTTGCCCGGATTAAACCGCCAAACACAGTAATAAACAATCCCACCGCCGACAATGAAAAAAAAGTCGACAAAAGGTCACCGCGAAATGATGCGATGGCAACTGCCTCGGTTTGTAGGGGATGAAAACAAAACACACATCCTGCCGTTAATGCCAGTATCCACCGTTGCCCATGGGTATAATGAGCGGCAAACCGCTTAGCGCACAGCCCTGCGCCGACAAAGACCATCACCGTGTTGAGGGCATGAATAATGATATTGGAAAGGTGGTACCCGAATGGATTTAAGTGCCAGAAATGATAGTCAACGAGAAGCGAGAAAACAGTTATCGGACGAGCACCGCAGATAATCGGATACGGATGAAACAGATAGCGGGGATCAAAAAGGATAAGCGCATTCCTGGCGCTGACCAGAAAATCATTGGCGACTATGATCTTGAAATCATCAAGTGCAAAGGCGTGATGGAGGAGTGGAAGACGGGTGACAACTGCAACGAAAAACAACCCACAACCGACTACAATCCACCAAAAAGCACGCGAGAAAGCCGGGAACCTCATGCCATTCAACGAACCGCCGCTGTCGTATCGATCATCTCGAACCGGATTTGCTCCAGCAAACAACGGGCGGCGAAATTATAGGGGTCAAAATAGAGGGAGCACTTGACTTCATAAAATGCATTCTCATAGTACCCGGTCATTGTGTCTTTCATGGCGGACAGATATTCATCATTCGAGCGGTCTTGGTTTGCAATATCCAGTAAATGGTTCTGAACCGTTACAGTTACATTAGCTGCCAGCGGATAGTTCTCCTGCAATTCCCTTGCCAACAGTTCTGCTTTGATATAATTTTGGTCAACAAAACAGGCAACTATCCGCGCAATCTTCTTGCGTTGACTTGATTTTTCAATTTTCGGCAATATATTTTTTGCTGCTTCCATTGTCGAGAGCTGAAGTCCGGCGATACGCGTATCATCAGGAACAATTTCTGTTGCACGATTGATCCACCACAACGCCTCTATGGGATTTTCTTGCCTGATCAGCACTGCTGCCTTGGCGAGATGAGATTCGACCATGTCGCTCTTGACGGCATCCAACCGCATCTGTAAAAGAACTAGGCGTTTTTCCAGGCGAACTGCATCCTGGTTCGCCGGATCCGATTGAACCGCAGTTTTACAACAGGTCAGCGCCACTTCGATATCCCGAATCCGATAGGCCTTCATGGCGCGTTTAAGCCAGCGGCGTGACGCAGATGGCGAAACAATCGGCGCGGAAGGTACGGGACCATTCTTTTCCAGCTCTGTCAGCGCAACACTTTCCTGCTTTACACGCTCGGCTATCTTCCAGCTCAAATCCCGCGCTTCCTGATTTTCCGGGTCAAGTTTCAGCGCTTGTTCGACATTTTTCTTCGCGCGGGTGAGATTTCCCTTTTCAAAATCTTTGCGGGAAGCTCCATAATATTTCGTCGATTTTTCTTTGTTCTTCCGTGCCCATTCCTCAGCGACAGAAAATCCGGAAACGACTGAGGTAGAAACTGCAACAACATTTTGCTTCTCCACGACGGCAGCAGCAGTTTCCTCGTTTGTGCGTTCTGCGATCTTCTGGCTCAATGCCAACGCCTCGGGGTTTTCTCTGTCAAGCGCCAGCGACTTTTCAATATATTTTTTTGCGCTGGGAAGATTCCCCGCAGCAAAATCCTTAGCTGCCGTATCATAGTATTCAATCGCGTTTTTAATGTTTGACTCCATCGCTTTCTCATCAACCGAAAGCGCTACAGCGATGGGTGAAGAAACAGCGACAGAATCAATTTTTTTTGACTCAGCTATTGCCGCCTTCTGTTGATTAATCCGTTCAGTAATCTTCCAGCTAAAATCACGCGCTTCCTGATTATTCTGATCCAGTTCAAGCGATTTGTCGATTAAATTCCGCGCGCCGGAATAATCCCCTTTTGTAAACTTCTTAACCGATTTATTATAGTACTCAATGGATTTCGCAGTGTTCATCTCCATTAACTTTGCATTTTCTTCAGTGGCTTTGTCCGGCAATCCGGCAACCGCAACAGTGGACGCTACGATAGCGGTTTTATTTTCAGTAGGCACAACCACAGTAGCAATACTGGTTGCCGGCATTGATTTACTATCCGACGGGGTTGCAATAAGTGCCGCCTTCTTTTTGTCAGCTGTTGCTTTTTCAGCTGTTTCACGACTCAACTTCTCTGCGGCGACTTTGGCTGCGGCATCCTGGCTTATCTTCCCGGAAATCTTCGCGCTCAACACCAGCGCTTCGGCATTGCCTGCATCAAACGCCAGCGACTGCGCAATGCTTTTCTGCGCTCCGAGCGCATCGCCTTTCGCTAACGCTTTTGCTGCCATATCATAATATTTTTTCGCGCCTTCTTTCGCCTGCACTTGTGCTTGCGTCGCGGCGGCAATCTCAGCGGCCTTCTTTTTGTCAGCTGCTGCTTTTTCAGCTGTTTCACGACTCAACTTCTCTGCGGCGACTTTGGCTGCTGCATCCTGGCTTATTTTCCCGGAAATATTTGCATTCAAGGCCAGCGCTTCGGGATTTCCTGCATCAAAGGTCAGCGATTGCTCTATGCTTTTCTGCGCTCCGAGCACATCGCCTTTCGCAAACTCTTTGACTGCAATGTCATAATTTTTCTGTGCGCCCGCCTTCGCGTTCGCTTGCGCTTGTGCGGCGACAACACTCTCAGCCGCCTTCTTTTTGTCAGCTGCCGCTTTTTCAGCCGTTTCACGGCTCAACTTCTCGGCAACTGATTTTATTGCTGCGTCTTGGCTTATTTTCCCGGTAATCTTCGCTTTCAACGCCTGCGCTTGGACATTGCCCGCATCAAACGCCAGCGATTGTTCTATGCTTTTCTGCGCGGCGACTCCATCGCCCTTCGCAAAAGCTTTGGTTGCCTGATCATAATATTTTTGTGCGCCCGCTTTCGCCTGCGCTTGCGCTTTCGCCGCAGCGACACTCTCTGCTGCCTTCTTTTTGTCAGCTGCTGCTTTTTCAGCTGTTTCACGGCTCAACTTCTCGGCGGCGGTTTTTATTGCTGCGTCTTGGCTAATTTTCGCGGCTATCTTCGCTTTCAAAGCCTGAGCTTCGGAGTTTCCCGCATCAAACACCAGCGACTGCTCTATGCTTTCTTTCGCAGCGGTCGCGTCGCCCTTCTCAAATTTTTTAAGAGCGGCTTCATACTTCTCGAGTGATTTCTTAACATTTGATTCCATCGCTTTCTCTTCTGCATAAGAGGAAGTGTCCGCATTACCTGACGGCGCAGCTACAGCATAGGGACAAAGCAGTCCCACAATAATGCATCCGCACAGTAATTTTCCCTTACGGTCTAAATTCATATGTTCCTCTCGTTTGCCTCATCGGCGACACATGATTGAAAATATTTAATATCGAGCTCTCTGGTCTGAAATATTCTGTCAGACATCCCAAACGAATTTGAATATTTTTGTCAGAAACCGATTAACATTAAGCAACTTGCGTTTTCCCCAAGACAGTTCATCATCATCAACGGTGGTGTGTGGCACAATGACAATTATTTCCGGATTTCTCCGGAACACCAGTCGGGCAATAATATCTTGAAATTTCGTGGCACCCTGCTTCATATATGCACGTTCGGGAAGAATGGACTCAATGTTACGCTTAAGCTCCGTCATGTTCAACGGTTTCATCACGTAGTCGTGAACACCCAGCTTCATCCCTTCAAGCGCAATTTCCAGAGAAGCGTTATCGCTGACAATAATGGGAGTGACATCCATGGGCAATGCTGCGAAATTTTTGACCAGTTCGATCCCCGACATGTCCGACAAATTATTATCGGCGATAAGAATATCAAATACCTTATTATTCCCGAGTTCAATGGCTTGGGCGCCGGTATCGCAAAAAACAAGCTCATACCCTTCTCTCTGTAATGTTTCGCCGATAACAGAACGGGAATGATGTTCTTCCATAACAACCAGAATAGCAGCAGAAAAAGAGGTATCAGCAGTTTCCATGATTATTCAACGATTTTCGCGGTTATGAAAATGGTCAGTTCTTTGCGCGATTTTGTTTTCGCGTAACTTTTGAACAAATAACCGAGAAGAGGGATATCGCCCAGCAGGGGAACTTTGGTAACGGTTACGACATCAGATTCGCGGACGAGCCCACCGATAACCGCGGTCTCTCCATTTTGCAGCATAAAAACTGTACTGGCTTTGGTGGAACTAATGAGGGGCTGCCCACTGGGATCAGTCCCCGACTTAAAACTCTGCTCCGGGCTGACAGTCAAAACGATTGAACCGTCCCGATTAATCTGCGGAAGGGCATGGAGCCGGATCCCGGTCTCCTTGAACGAATACGTATTGAGCAGAGCTCCTCCGACCACCGCTGTTTGTGCAACATAGGAAAACTGTTCAATGATGTCAATTGCAGCATCCTTGTTATTGACCACCAAAAGCCGCGGACTCGACAAAACCTTCGAATCATTGGTTGTTTGCTGCGCCGCAAGCATTCCCTCGACATCGTATCCATTGCCCAATATTGAGAATGAAAGAGCATTGCCCGAAGTCGGTTTATAGGCCTGCGCATAGGAAACTTGAGGAACGAGGGTAGTCGCTGGCACAATGCCAAGCGGATCAGTCCAATAGTTGCCTACACGATACAGTTTGTTCAGATTGAGTCCCCACCCGAAATCATTGCCAACGATCGAGTCAACTATCTTCATTTCAAGAACAACCTGCAAAGTCGGCGTATCAAGAGCTTTTACCGTAGATTCAATTTTATCGATACTATCAGCGACATCGGTCATGACCAAACTGTTGGTCCTGACATCGACCGCTAAAACCCCGTTCTTGGAAAGATTGCTCCTGACTACCCCCGCAATATCGGTTGCCGTAGCGTAGTTGACATAGACAATCTTGGAAACCAGTGTCGGTATTACAGTCGTATCCGCTTTATTTTTGATGACATAAATTGAGGTATTCGGCTGGCGGACATAGTAGAGATTGTAGGTGTCGAGAAGAGCGGCCAACGCTTCATCGGCCGATACATCCCGCAAAGATAAAGTGATACGCTTTTTCCCCAGCTCACCGTCCGTTATCAATTTCCGGCCTGTTTTGACGCTCAGGACATCTAAGACTACCGTTAATGAAGAATCTTGAAAATCAATGGAGATTGTTTTTTTCACCGGAGCAACCGCCACCTCGACCGCATAACCTCCGGGGCTGACAAGCATGAGAACGGTAATAATCAAGATCAGCAATTTTTTCACTGTTCCTCCTGTAAAGTTACGCAATTTGCAGTTACATCACTCAGTCCCGCGCGTGCTCATTGTATATGCGGTTAAAACATTGTGTACATGTGCCCATCAAAGATCATTTCGCAACAGTAAAATTAACCCCACGGTATTGTATCACAATTTTCTTTTCCATAATGTTGACAATTTTTATGCCATTAAAGATATCGCCGACCTGCATTGCTTTTCCGCTGATAACAACGACGGGGCTGTCCGGGTCCCAGAAGATGCCCTCAATGTTAACACGAGGTGCCTCCACTACCGGGCGGGTTTTTGCAACAACCGGCTGGGATGATCGGGAAGCATAAAACAAAGTATCTGCATAGAGCAGCAAATCGCGGGGCGGGGGCGAAAAAGCATCAAGAATTTTTCTCCCCTGCTCAACCACCGCTACAAGCCGTTCCGCTTCATCATGCATGTAAAAAATATCTTTGCCCGCAAAACGATCAATGACATCATTGCGGGCAGCTTCAAGGAGTGGGCTTTTAAACGCAACGGCAATAGTCATTTCAACGGCATGTTTAGTCCCCGGCTGAGCGGTGGATATAGTTATTTTTTCAACGGTAAATACTTTTTCTATCAAAAAAAGAAATAAATTAATTTCCCCGAAATCCGCGGCCAGAGAAATATCCCATGCCTTCCGGCCATCTGGCAAACTCGCCGGCGCCGTCTTGCTGACACGCACCTTTGCTTTAGCGCTGATCTCATTTAATAATTCAAATATACGCTGTTCCGTATTATTGTACGCTCCTGCGTCAGCACTAATGGTTTTGGTCAGCGATTCCATGATTGACTTCTGACGGTTAATTGACCGTTCAAACAGGGGAAAATCGCGATATCGCTGAAATATCTTCATAGTCCGGACATTTTCAGCGCGCATTAACCGCAAACTGACAATTTGCGGGCGCAAGAAAATGACATACACAAAGACCGTGAAAACAAGAAAACCCAGTGACATCGCTACCGGGCGTTGAAAATCCTCCCAAACGCGCTCCTGGATAATTTTTTTGAGCATCGCGAAATATTTATTCACAGTGATTTCACCGGTATTATTAACTGAAAGCTTTCCATCGCTTTATCGCCAACTAAACGCTGGTCATGAGAACCCACTTTCACGCCGGGGCCGAACAACGGACTTTTCTCAAGCACCACAACCAGTGCGTCAACTTGTTCAAATGCTTTTTTTTCACCTGTCATGGCCAGAACATTCAGCGCAAGGTGTTTCGCTGATCCTCCATCTAATATTGAAATTTTTTCAAGACAAACACCAACAGGAACAATACGAGACAATTCCTGAAGGCGGGCGGCCCATGCGGAGTTATTGCGCACCTCAATGTCCGCTATCGTCAGCAAATCGATATACTGTAACCACTGTTTTTCTAATATATCGATGTTGTAGCGCGCGATATTATTTTTGATCTGCGCCTTGTAGGATATGACATTTCCATGGATTTTTACGGTCAGCGAGAATAGATAAAACGCAATTACCACGAAAATAAGTGCCACAAAAATACTGAAGATGTTAAAAATACGGAATACGCGCAAAGCCTTGCGTTTATTCCGCATCGAGTCCCGCCGGCTGTTGATAAGATTCAGTTCAAGCATAGGGGATTATTTTCCCGAAGAGCCAACCCCAGCGCAACACAGAGGAACGGCCCGTATTTCTTTTGTCCGGATTCTCCCACATCGAGATAATCCAGCGGGTTCCAGCATTCGGTGTCTATCCCGAAAACCTCGGCGACAAACCGGTCGAGTCCGGTCAGGTTCGCAGTCCCGCCGGTCAAAAGTATGCGGTCAACATTCAATAGTCGTTTACGATTCATGCAATACTCCATTGATCTATACACAGCCTCGAGCAAGTCAGGCATACATTGTCTGAGTATATTTTTCATATTGAGACCTAAAGAATTCCAAAGAAACGATTGTTGTTTGATCTCTTCGGCAATCTCCATGGACACATGGTAGCGGTTGGCGATTGCCTCGGTAATATGAACACCCCCGAAAGCAACATTGCGGACGAACCGAACCTTTCCGCCATCCATGACAACAATATTGGTCTTTACATGCCCTATGTTAAGTATAACCGCAGACTGTTTTTCAACATCAGGTTCAATCGCCGCGAAACAATTTGCAACTGCCAAATTGTCAAGATCAATGGTGGAAACAGAGAGTCCGCCACGAACAGCAACGCGGAGCAGGCGGTTGATTACCGGATTAGGAACGGCCACAAACAGCACTTCGCTCTGATTATTCTCTACCGTCGACAAAATCTGATAGTCAGTGCTCATTGAGTGTAAATCAATGCTCACCGCCTGTCCTGCCTCCAGGTGAACGGCTCCCCGCAACTCATCAATGCTCATGGGCGGAAATATGAAATTATGGGTTACTATTTCCGGAAGACCAACTGAAACTATCGCCGACTGCGCATGTGCGGAAACCGATTGCACCATTTTTTGTATCTTTTGAGAAATTGCTGCTTCCGCATTGACGTCAGTCTTCTCCCCACCGGCATATTCAGCCATAATCGCAAACGAGAGGGCACTGCATCCGTCTACCGTGTGCAATTTTGAAATCTTTATATTTCGAGAACCAATGTCAACGCCTATGGTCATAAAAAGCCTTTTCTCCAGAGAGCCATCCGCAGTTTGCGGCGGTCAACCTGCTCGAATTTTCTGCCGACCTATCCCCTATTCCTACCTTTGATGGTGAATGTGGTGGAACTGGTATACACCCCGCCTTGCGGCAATGCCTTTGACTGAATAACCGTCACCGCGACGGTCGTAGTGCTGACTGAAGGGTCGATCCCTACCCATTGAAACTGTAGGGAAATGACATTGGGAACAATAGTTTCTGTCTGATCGGGAGTGGTGCTCCAGTTCAGAGAGTCGATTGTTGGGCTGGTCACATTCCAGAATCTACGAACCAGATTTCCACTATCCACCCTATATTCGTTTTGCGTGTATTGGTTTGACAGGTTATAGTTGTTAAAATAGGATGCAAAGCGCAGCGTATCGTTTGCTACCGTAGTTTGCGTAATCGCCGCAGGATTAGTGGTAGCGCTACGAAACTGATACTCTAGGTTTCGGCGAAAATAACGAACATCATTATCTGTTGTTATACGATCGGCTGCCCTTTTCCACGACTCGAACGACCTGACCATAAGAATACCGATAGTGAGCGCCAATATGCCCGCAATAAAAACCACAATGATAAGCTCGATGAGCGTGATCCCCGCCGGGTTGCGTTTTTTCATATGCGAGATAAAACTGTTGTGGATCGCGCGGTCACAAAATCAATATTGACATTCTGCCCCGGCCAGGTGACTGTCGTACCGATGTATTTAAAATTAGCCGAACCAACGGTAACCATTGTAACCTCCGTTGTGCAGGTAAATGTCACACCGGACTTAGGGTCTACAGCTGTCGTCGTCGCGCTAACCAGATTATTCCAATTCAGTGTCTTGTAACTTTCAAGTACCCCTGTTCCCAATGATATGGCAAACAGGGCCTTATTCGCACTGGCAAACGGCCGGTCCGCCGAGGTAAAAAACGCCATCCCGAATAGCATGATGATGGTAAAAAGAATAACCGACACCATGAGCTCAATAAGAGTAAATCCATCTATCCGAACTCGTTTATAACACATCCCATTAATCATATATTACTTTAGCATATCATATATTATGTCAATGCAATGAATTAAGTTGCAACGCATCTTTGGTTATACGAACAATCAGATTTCTTTACAAATTATCAGTAATAGTTGGAAAGGTATTCATCGTCTGGATCAAGGTAATAGTTATGCCCGATGCATATGATTCGGCTGGAGCACCGAAAATATATGCGGTATAGCTCGATCCCGAGCCGGGCCCCCCGGCGATTGTCGGCACAGCAAACGAATTAAAGAATTTGTGATTACTCACATCAATGCCAAGTCCACCGCTAACGCCAAGGGGGGCAACGACCGTTCCGGTGGATAGCACATTATTGTTCTGGACATAATAAACTTTTTGAGAAATGGCAATGGCCCCGGCAACTGATCTACCTTCAGAAAGAGAAGTTCTCCTGAGATAGCCTCTATAAACGGGCAACGACGCAGCAACCAAAACGCCGACAATAATAACCACCACTACCAACTCGATCAAAGTAAACCCGCTTGCGGTATTCCGCTTGCATATGCTATCCATAAAAAAAAATACCCCCTACAAAAATTTTATTTGCCCCGTCACAAACCCTTGTTAACCCCGATACGGCCGGGCGAAGGACGCAACCGTCCTTCGCCCTTGCCGATGCGGATGAGATCTTTTACAAATTGTCGGTGATTAGGGGGGATCCACTCATTGTCTGCGTAACGGTAACGGTAATACCCGATGCGTCAGAAGCCGACGTGCCAAATGCGTACCCGGTAAAGCTCGAGGTTGGGCCGGCACCAGCAGTACCTATGACAGCAAACATGTTAAAATACTTGTTCGCAGTGACATCTATGCCTAATGAGGTGCTAATAAGTGTAGGTGCTGCTACCGTGCCGCTGGAAATGCAATTCAAATATTCGGTGTAATAAATTTTTTCAGCGGTCGCGATGGAACCAACTACGGATCTGCCTTCTGCAAGCGTTGCTCTCCGGATGTACCCGCGATAAATCGGCACCGATGCAGCAGCCAAAATACCGATAATCATAACCACAACCACCAACTCAATCAAAGTAAACCCAGCCTGTGCGCGTTTCATGTTTGTCTCCTTTTCTTACGCCTAAATTGTTACTGCATATAACCCTGCCAAAACTGATCTCCCCCCCCTAAAACAAAAATGTGTATCTAAAGCCTTACTGCTGAAAACTTAATAACCGCCGGACATCATCGCACCCGCCAGCTTGAAAATGGGCAGATACATGACGAATACAAAGATACCCACGACACCGCCCATGAGCACAATGAGCAACGGCTCGATGAGGGAACTGAGCGAGGACACAATCCCGTCAACCTCATCCCCATAATATCCCGAAAGTTTAACAAACATATCTGACAAACTTCCCGTCTTTTCACCGACGGAAGACATACGGACCACCATGCGGGGGAACAGGGGAAATTTTTCAAAAGCATCCGCCAGTGTAGACCCCTCGATAACTGACTTGCGAACCGAACCAATAACCGTTTCCATGTGTCCGTTGCCCATCACTCGCGAAGCGATTTCAAGCGATACCACCAAATCAACACCGCTCCGTAACAATGTCGCCAGTGTCTGAAAGAAGCGGGCAAACAACACTTTGGCAATAATATCGCCAAGCATCGGAATGCGCAACTGCCAGGTATCAATGAACATTCTGCCCGGAGGCGTTCTGTACATCATAACTGCACCGACTACTGTCACGGTAACGGTAAAGATAACGAGGGGCATATGCGCCAGCGCCATATCACTGATGGCAAAGGCTATCTTAGTCGGCAAAGGAAGAGTTGCTCCAAACGACGAAAACATCGCTTTGAACTTGGGGACTAAAAAAAGCACTATTGCGGACATGGCTACCACAAAAAAGACACCGATGAACACGGGGTAGGCAGCCGCGGCCTGCACCTTGCGGCGCAATTGCACGCTATGTTCTAAATAGGTCGACATCTCTGAAAGCACTGTCCCCAGTTTTCCCGTTTTCTCGCCGACAGCCACCATGGCGATAAATATTCTCCCGAATATTTTATGATATTTTCTCATGGAATCAGAGAGATTGCTGCCGCCGCGAATATCCGCACTGATTGCCTTGAGCGTCCGAGAAAATTGCGCGTTGGACACCATTGAAGAAAGATCATCAATACCATCTAAAATACTGATGCCGGCATTGATAAATGCCGATAACTGCCGGCAGAAAATAGCGATATCTTGCTGCTTGACGCGACCGCCCGACTTTTTGATTGCCCGGGCTTTTACCTCCACTGCCTTATTCTGGGCAGAGGATGCCCCGGAAATCGAAAAAACAACGAGCCCCGCACTACGCAAAGCAACCAACAAATCTTTCTCCGACACGGCTTCCCGCGAACCTTCAACATTTTCTCCGGAAGCATCTTTTGCTTTAAAAAGATAAAGAGGCATAGGAGGTTATTTCCCTTTAGCACTGCTGGCGGTTTCAAAAAGCCGCGCGAGCTCTGCACAGCGCCGCGTGCTTTTTAAAGCTGTCTCCGAACTGATACTTCCCGCACGAACCAGATCGAACAACGATTGATTCATAGTATGCATACCAATTTTGTTGCCCATTTGAATATGTGAATAGACCTGCTCTATTTTATTTTCCCTGATAATATTCTGTATGGCAGGGGTTACCACTAGGATTTCAGTGGCAACCACTCTTCCGGAACCGCCGGCGCGGGGCAGAAGCGTTTGTTCGACGACACCGCATAATGTGGCCGATAACTGGGTAATTATTTGCTGTTGCTGCTGACCGGGAAAAACATCGATAATGCGCCGGATGGATTCACTGGTATCGTTGGTGTGCAGGGTTGCAAACACCAGGTGACCCGTCTCGGCAACAGTCACGGCTGCGGCAATGGTTTCCAAATCGCGCAACTCTCCGACTACTACCACATCCGGATCTTCACGCAAAATGGACCGGAGCCCCTGGTGAAAATCAGGAACATCCTGACCCACCTCTCGCTGATGGATATTACTGCGCTTATTGTTATGCCGATACTCGATAGGGTCCTCAAGGGAAATGATGTGGCATTCCCGTGTCTGATTGATATAATCCATCATTGCTGCCAGCGTTGTTGTTTTCCCGCTGCCAACCGGTCCACACACCAATATCAAACCATACGGCATACGACAGAACTGAGTAAGCGCTTCAACCGGCAACTGCAATTCTTTAAACGTCCGTATGGAGTCCGGCAAATGCCGAATGGCCGCCGCAACACTGCCCCGCTGTTGATAGATATTGGTTCGAAAACAGCCCAAATCCTTGTGGGCAAACGAAAAATCAACTGTTTTGACATCATTGAACGCAATCTTTTGCTCTTCGTTGAGCAAATCCAAAAGCAATTCTGATGTTTCCCGGGCAGAAAGAAGGGGAAATTCTGTCGCGCTTATTTTGCCATTTATACGGACATGGGGCCGAACACCCGCACTGACATGCAAGTCAGATGCTGATTTTTCAACCATAAAAGAAAGCAAATCTTCCATTTGTTTCTGCATAATACTATCCGCCAATCGTCATGGTAAGAACTTCGTCAATGCTCGTCACGCCGGCCAAAAGTTTCTGCATGGCGGCGTCCCGCAGGGTTACCATGCCCGCTTTAAGCGCCTGTTCTTTAATGAGAATATCGCTTGCGTCTGACATAATCATTTGTTTGATGGCGGTACTCATCGACAATATCTCGACAACGGCAAGACGGCCGCGGTACCCAGTGCCATAACATTTTTCACACCCAATCCCGTGATAAAAAATGTGATTATCGCTTTTTTGCAGATTCAACTTTGCATACACGGCATCCGATACCTCGTGGACGGTTTTACAGGACTGACATATCTTGCGCACTAGGCGCTGTGCAATGATCATGTCAACCGCATCCGCAATCAAAAATGATTCTATTCCCATGTACTTCAACCGGTTAAGAGCGCTGACGGCATCGTTGGTGTGCAGGGTCGACAACACCAAGTGTCCGGTCAGCGCGGCCTGCACGGACATCTCCGCGGTCTCTTTGTCGCGAATTTCACCGACCATGATAATGTCGGGGTCCTGACGAAGGACCGTGCGAAGCATGTTGGCGAAGGTCAACCCGATTATCGGTTTTACCTGTACTTGGTTAATCTTGGGCAACTCGTATTCAACAGGATCTTCGATGGTGACAATATTAACCTGCGGTTTGTTGATGTAACTGAGCCCCGTATAGAGCGTTGTTGTTTTTCCGCTACCAGTCGGCCCGGTCACCAGTATCATACCATACGGTTTCTCGAGCGATTCCATAAACATACGACCGTCATCACCGGAGAAACCCAGATCTTCCATCTGCAGGGTCACATTGGTCCGGTCCAAAACACGCATAACCACCTTTTCACCGTAAATAGTCGGCAAGGTCGACACGCGTACATCCAGTCTTTTATCTTCGATTTTCAGTTTGCATTTTCCATCCTGCGGCAGGCGCCGTTCAGCGATATCCATACCGGCGATAATCTTGATGCGCGAAACGATGGCCCAATAATATTTTTTCGGCGGAGGCGGTAAATCCTGCAATCTGCCATCGATCCTTACGCGCAGATACACGGCATTATTCTCGCCTGGCTCAACGTGGATATCGCTTACCCCTTTGAGCACCGCATCATAGAACAACGCATTGACATATCTGATAATCGGAGCGGAACTGGCTGCTTCCGCCTGGTCAGGCGACAAATCTTCGGTATCGTCGGTAGTTATTTCACCGACCGTCCCGTCGACGAAATCGGTGGCGTCCAGAGCGCCGCCGCCGTAATATTTTTCAATGTACTCGTCAATTTCCTTGTCGGAAGCAAGCACTATGGACGGTTTAAGATTTGTTTCGCGTTTTAGCTCATCTAGCGCGGTGATATTGGATGGGTCGGCCATCGCCACCTTCAGAACATCTTCAGTCCTGGCCAGCGGCAACAGTTTATATTTACGGGCTATCCGTTCGGGGACAAGTTTGAGAGACTCTTCGTCCGCTCTTATTTCGGTTAGTTTAACATATGGTATACCGAGAGAAACGGAAAGTGCGGTATAAAGATCAATCTCGGTGATAAAATCATGTTTAAGCAGTATGGCGCCGATGCGCTCTTTTGTTTCTTTCTGTTCGGCAAGAGAGAGCCCCAACTGATCCCGGGTGATCTTTCCCTGGCTCAGCAGTACTTCCCCCAAATACTTTTTTCTTAACGGTGAAATAGGCATAGTTTTTGTGCGTTCTAATTATACAGGAATTCCCTTGTTGTGTCAATGCTTATTTTCTTTGCCAGCGCAATACTTTTTTGAATGCGTCTGATGCGAATCGCACAACAGGGGTAACAGAGAGGCATGGTATTGTTCGGCTCGACAGAAGGATTGTGTTAGGAATGCGGCAGGGAAGATGAACCCATCAAGTGTTTGTCGATGGCGTGCGCAGCGCGACGGCCTTCGGCTATCGCCCAGACAATAAGGGATTGGCCGCGATGAATATCACCGGCGGCAAATATATGAGGAATCGATGTCATGAAATTGGCATCGGTTTTGACATTGCCGCGTTCATCAATCTCGACACCCAGATTTCCAATGAGACCTTTTTTTTCGGGGAAAACAAAACCCATCGCCAAAACAATCAGATCGGCAACAATTTCAAAATCAGACCCGGGCAATTCTTTGAGAACCTGTTTCCCGGTGGTGTCTTTTTCAAAAACCGCCCGCACACAGTGAAGCTTTTTTACGACTCCGTTTTCGCCGCTGAATTTTTTTGTCAGAATCGACCATTGCCGTTCGCCGCCTTCTTCATGGCTGGAGGTGGTTTTAAACAGCGGCGGATATTTCGGCCAGGGACAGGTGTCGGTGCGGCAGTCCGCCGGCCGCGGCATCAGTTCGATCTGTTCGACGCGAATGGCACCCTGACGATGCGCCGTTCCAACGCAATCTGAACCGGTATCGCCACCCCCGATGACTACAACGGATTTACCTTCGGCGTCAATGGCATTTCCCGCAATCAATTCGCCGGAAATACGGCGGTTGGACTGCATCAAATATTCCATCGCGAAATAGACACCCGTCAGCTCGCGGCCCGCAACCGGCAAATCACGCGGTACGCGGCTGCCGCCGGTAAGACAGATGGCGTCAAAATCTTTTTTTAGTTTTTCAATTGAAATATCCGCGCCGGCGTCAATGCCGGGTGCAAACACAATGCCGGATTGCTGCAGAATATTCAGCCGACGATCTATGACGGATTTTTCCAGTTTGAAATCAGGAATACCGTAGCGCAGCAAGCCGCCCAGCTTCCGGTCTTTTTCAAACACGGTGACCGTATGCCCCGCTTTGTTGAGTTGGTCGGCACAGGCAAGCCCGGCGGGACCGGATCCGATTACGGCAACTTTTTTCCCGGTCCGAACCACAGGCGTCTGCGGTTTAATAAGGCCAACCGCAAAGGCGTGTTCAACTATGGCTAGCTCATTTTCGCGAATGGTAACAGGGTCGTCATTGATTCCCAACACACACGCATATTCGCAGGGGGCCGGACACAACCGCCCCGTTATTTCCGGAAGGTTGTTGCCTGCATGCAAAAGCTCTATCGCACGGTCCCATCTGCCGGCAACGATCAAATCGTTCCATTCGGGGATGTAGTTGCCGACAGGACATCCCCAGTGACAAAACGGCGTCCCGCAATCCATACAGCCTGTCT
>Ga0209697_10000340_pt1 | contig 76382 bp, 63 predicted proteins | sample AliMusrvi5mmetaG_FD_184115 | JGI IMG/M metagenome (GOLD analysis project Ga0209697, IMG submission 184115) | Freshwater lake bacterial and archeal communities from Alinen Mustajarvi, Finland, to study Microbial Dark Matter (Phase II) - Alinen... | ecosystem: Environmental > Aquatic > Freshwater...
AGGTGTTGTTCAACTGGGTGTTGGTGTTCATGTCATGTGGTGTTGGGTTGTTGGTTGTTTGTTGTTTGTCGTTTGTGTTCTGGGGAAAGCATGACGCCCGCCGACTCACTGGGAATTGGCGGGCGCACGGACCGCGACTTTGGTCACGCGGCGGTTGCGGTATTGCCGCACGGCATCTGGCCGGGCAGCCAGGCCATGCACTCGGTTTTGAACTGGCACCACGAGCAGTGCATGCCGGGTTGCGGGTGGTAGCGGCTGCGGGCGATGCCCTGGACCGCGGTCTCCAGCAACCCGATGACCCGGCGCTTGCGATGCATGTCCGCGGGCGGCGATGAAACCCGGATGACCTGTGGTGTCTTGGTCTTCACCAGGAACACGAGGTCGAGCGACGGCGGGGATTGGCCGATGGCGGTTTCCATCAGCAGTTGATAGCTGACGAGCTGGATTTCATGATCGAAGGCCGCGTTGTCCGCATCGGGCTTGGCGGCGGCCGATTTGAAATCCACCGGCGTGTAGTTGGCCTCAAACAAATCCATGGCACCCGTGAGCGGCACGGACAATCCGGGAATGGATTCCTTCAGCAGGACTTCAACGGCCCGCGGCTTTTCCTTCATTGCCTCGGGCGAGTCCAGATAGGCGGCGACAATCCGCAGTCCGTCGGCACGCGCCTTTTCACGCGCGACTTCATCCTCGAAATTCACCGGGCCTTCGTCGCGTTCGAGGTCTGTGAAGGACTTGTCGTATGCCGCGGCGATGGCCTCCGCTGAATCGTCCCCGGCCCTCCACCGCGCCAGATGGAAGCATTGCAGCGCCGCGTGCACCGCCTTGCCCAGATGCAGCGCCACCGGCGTTTTCTTCCTGATGCAGGCGACGCGCTCGAAATAGAACTGCAATGAGCATGCGAGATACGACTTGGCGGCCGAGGGACTGATGTGGTCGGGCAGGCTGCCGGGCCGGCGGACCGTCCCGGTGCCTGGTGGCGGGTTGGTGACGGTGGCAATCATGCCGCGGGTCTCCTTCCGTTGTTTTGATAGGCGGAGCCATTACGGCGTCGGGCGCCGCCCTGGCCGTTGTTGCCGCCGTGGGTGTCCAATAATTCATCGATCAGCCCGGAGGCCTCGATCTTGTTGAGCAGGCGCACGCCCTTGCCGAAGCGTTCGACGGCGAGCGCCTCGGTCGCGTGTTTGTCGAGCTGGTGTTCCTCGATGAGTTTGAGGATCAGGTCGCGCTGTTTGTCGGAGCACTTCCATTCCTGCCCGCGCTGCAAATTGGCGCTGCTGCCGGCGGGGGTGGCTCCGTTGGTGGCCGGGTTGGCGCGGTTGTTGGGAGGCAGGCCGGCGGGTCCGCTGGCTGCGGCGATGGCGGCGGCGAGGGCGGCAGCAAGGGCGGCTGCGCCGGGCGCTCCGTTGGTCGCGGGGTTGGTGCCGTCGGTTGCAGCAGGCTCGATGCCGTAATCGTAGGACGGGACAAAGCCTACCTTCTGGATCTGACCGTCCACGTTGGACTGGAGAAGATCGTAGAGTCGCTCGGTTTCAGCCGGCACGTCGTCCTTGCTACTGAGTTCGGTCTGGATGGAGACGCTGAACATGTGCGACGAGTAGCCGGGCAGGCCGAGCTTCTTGCTGTAATTCGAAATCATTATGATGGCCATGGTGGTGGATTCGGGTTGGTGGTTGGTTGTGGATTTGTTAGAGGCTGGAACACGAAGGCCCGGCGTGGTGACCGGGCCTTCATGCATTCCGCGATTTGTCGGGAGACGGGCGCTCAGGCGGCACCGGGCTCGCGTATACGAGACCGGGCGGGCTCATCCTCACAAAGATGAGAGGCCGAAGTCTCCATGACGGACGACGCCAGCGACCGCCGGAGCAGGTCGTCGGCGAGCCGGGTCATCGGCATCCTCCGGCGCAGGCCCTCGCGGTAGAGCGCGCGGACCACGTCATCGGACAGCCTCGGGGAATACAGGGTGCGGGACATATCGATGGTACTGGGTTGGTGCTTGAGTGGTTAGCGGACGAATTTGATTAGCAAGGCGATGACGAGCGCGCCGATGAGCATCGGCAGCCAGAAATCGGAGAAGATCGAACAGCTCAGGGCGATGATCGATATCCAGGCGAATGTCCTGATGTATGGAACGGGGTTCATTGTGGCCGGGGGAGTTTGTTTCACTTGAGGAGCCGCCCGAGGACGGCGACCACAGCCGCGCCGACCACGGCGAAGCCGATGACTTTCAGGCCGTCGCCGACCGGCACCATGTCCGGGGCCGGTGGCGCAACCGTCGTGCCGCCGCATCCGGCGAGCAGCACGACTGCCACGGTGCCGGCCGCGAGGAGCAGGATGTGCTTTCCCACGCCCCGGTTCCTTTGCCGCCGGACTCCGGAGTTGGGTTGTGGATTGGGATGCCGGTATTCGCCGGCGGGTTCCAAACGGGTGTGGATCAATTTGGTGATCATGATGGGCGGATGCTTTCTATTTGTTGTTGGTTGATGGGATTCGGGGATGATCCCCAAACGACGAAGCCCCGGTCATCACATGGACAACCAGGGCTCGTGCCGGGGCGTGGGTTGGTGGAATATCGGGCTGGCTCTGCCGCCGGTTGCCTTCGCCTCAAGGGCTCTGGCATAAAGGTGGAGAACCGTTGTTGGACTCCATGGATTTATTACACAAATCCAGTTCTCGTTGCGACTGCCGCCGGATGCGTCCGTAAACCGGAAACAAAAATTCCGAAGCAGAAGATCAGTGCGCGCCTGCCGCTAAAAGATCATAGCGGGTGAATTTCAAAACCGGGGACGCGGAGCGAATTTCATCATGGAATTTCAAACGTCCTTCTTTTCGGCCTCACTTTTCTGCCGCTGGATTTGGTCATGCTCGATGTCGGCGCAAGGCAATGCCCCCGGCCGCATTCAAGACGACCAGGGGCATTTTCAATAGCACCTTGGCCGCATGGGGCCTGTACCGGGGATCATGGCTCAAGCCCTGCATTGCCGCCGCTGTGGACGTGGCAAAGACACAGATGTCGTTCCCTCACCATGCGCAAATCGCTTTCCCAGCCCGGCCGGATTCCGCTCAGCAAACGGCGGATTATTTCCCGGCCGAAGAACTGCACGAGATCCGCGGCGATCCTGCGCTTGAGGTTGGCGGCCGCGCTGTCCTTGATGCCGAAGAGCCTGCCCGCCTCGCGCATCGTGCCGCCTTCCACCAATACGAGTATTGCGGTGCGGTGCCGTGGCGGGTGGCTGGCGAGGAACATTTCCCAATCCAGGTTGCGCGCGGCTTCCTCGCCGGGGTCCGACTCGCGGTCATCATGTCCGAATGGCGAAATGACATCGTGCAAAGTGCCATACTCACCGGCGTCGAACTCGATCTCATCATCCAGCGATTCATGACGCGCCCGGCCATCAATCTGGCAACCGGCTGACATCACGTCCGTGCGCCCTGTGTAGTGGGACCGGCGACCGCTGCGTGCGGCGCGGGCCGCGTAATACGCGATGTTCCCGGCCGTGAACTTCCGTCCTGATTTCCCGGCGCTGTCCATCATCCGGGCTGCCACCAGCGTGGCGTCCTGCACGATCTCCTCGTCATCCTCGCTTCCGATCTTGGGGATTGAACGCGCTACGGATCGCAGGCGGGGCACGACTTCATTCACTAGCATTTCTTCGAGCATGGGGCTCATTATTGTGGGTTCCTTTCGGTTCGTTGTTGAAAGGCAACCGCACGTCGTCGGCCCCACCCGGGACCAACCGTGAATGGCGGTCGCCGGAGTGGGCCTGAGCCCGGAAAGATTTCGAGTGATGAATGACGGATGTCGGAAGTGGGATGTCACCGCGTCATGGTATTGATGATGGATTCCATCACAGGCTTATAGCACGGGATTGGCCGGTATCGCGGGGTGGGGAAATCGTCCGCCGGGATGTCAGGGTCGATGGTGCCTGACATTTGATTTCAGCTCTCTGTTTGGGCACACCATCTGAAGTGGAAACAAATCAGGTGAGAGAGCGTCCCAAGAAGCCTAATTTCTCAATCTTTCGCAGGATTGGGCACACTTTGGGCACAGCGACAGCTTGATAGCAAAAAAGCCCGGCGGTCGCCAGGCTTCTAAGTCATTTATTTCCAAAGAGAAGTGCTCGAAAGAGGACTCGAACCTCCACAGGTTTCCCTACTAGATCCTTAGTCTTATGGCAATGGAATCTCTGTGACTACTCGTGAATAGTTATGGAAATTGCAACATGCTCTTTTTTAATACTTTATGGGGATTTTTGTTTGCATTCGTTTTCAGATCCGGTTACAGTGTGGCCGAAAAAGTGGCCGAAGAATGGCCGAAGATTATGAAATCCATCACCAAAACCAAGAAGCGTAAAAAAACCCGGACAGCCTCGAAAACCACCGCCGAATACTGGTCCGGGAAAATCAGTCTCGAGCGGAAGCCGGGATGGGAATCCTCCAATTATTTTGTGCGGATCCAAGCTCATGGCATCCGCCGGAAGATGAAGCTGGATTCCACCATTCGCGAGGTGGCGGCCCGGGAGGCGACCAGCCTCTATGTCGACATTCTTGCGAATGGCTGGCCGAAGGAGGATGGGATCGCCCTCGTGGTTTCCGATGTTTCGGGACTTCCTGAAAACCCCAGCATCGAGGATTGGGTCAAGATCGTGCAATCAAAGGCCATCTTGGGCGGCACCACCCTCAAAAAGTACTTTGAAGCGCTTCAGACTATTGTCGGAGAAATCCTGAAAACTCCACGCGCACGAAAACCCGAGCAGCGCGCAAAGATCAAAGGATTCCCCATCTCGGGGCTAGCAAAGCAAACCCTGAAAGACTGGGTGGCCGGGCGCGTGCAATCCGCCAGCGGACTCGATGTCATCGCCTCCGCACGGGCATTGACTACGACCAGGAGCCTGGTGGTCAACGCCAGAAGCCTTTTTGCCCCCGATGTCCTCGAAGCGATGGGGATCGAAACGGAGGACATGCCGTATGTTCCATTCAACGGTGTCAAGCCCCCGCCGAAAAGAGAGGAAAATTACACCAGTCGCTTTGATGCGAAACGGCTATTGTCAACCGCAGCCCGTGAGTTGAACAAAATAACTAACAGAAAGAGCGCCGAAGACGATCCCAAGTTCGAGCAATGGAAAATTATCTACCTCGCCCTAGTGGCTGGTCTCCGCTACAAGGAAATCGACCGGCTACGGTGCCAGGACATCATGATCAAATCTTGTCGTATTGCGATCCGCCCCCATGAAACATTCCGGCCGAAGACCAAAGCCTCGGTGGGCAACGTGCCGGTGTCCACTGCTGCGGCGAAGGTCCTGGCAAGAATGCTGAAACGGACTTCAAGTCCGTGGTTCATCAAGGATGGCGCGTCCTCCAGATCGCCAAACTACCGCGCCGGGCTCTATCATGACGCTGTCGTCGATTGGCTGCGGAGTTACGAAGAGCGAGGCGTGAAGCCCTTGGCAGACATCTCCAAACCACTCCACGAGTTGCGCAAGGAAGCCGGAACTCTGGTAAATCACGATCATGGTCTGGTTGCCACCCAGCAATTTCTTCGCCATCAATCAATCACCACCACAGCGGGAATCTACATTGATGCCAAAGACGCAGTGAGCACCGGGCTGAGCTGATGCAAAACCACAGGACTGGCCATCCGTCTTCAACCCGCGCTTCGAGACTTGGTGGCCATCCGGACCACATCCGCGAGGACTGCAACGACTTCAGTGGAATCATTGATGATGGATTCCATGACGAGATCGGATAAAGGCTTGTCGAGTACGAACTGGTGCTGTTCCAAGAGTTTGGTTAGGTCTGCTAGAAACGCTGTGGACGGGTTTCCCTTACTCCCCTCGTCACCCAGAAAATCTTTTGTGAGTTTCATTTCGACAAACCGGGTCGCGAGCCTAACCACTCCGCGGGGGCAGGCCATGATCAGAACCCTCCAGTCGATGTTGCTGCCGGCACCACCGAGATAATCCAGATGCGTCGCGGGGTCCCACGGTTTTCCATCAACGTCGAGAATCGGATCCGACAGCTTCGGACTCCCTAACATCCAGGCTGCCGAAACACCAGTGATTCGCTCGATCTGTTTCGCGAGACGATCCCATTTTTTAGTCTGTCCGCACTCCACATTCCGGATCGAACTGGGAGCTCGCCCAACCATTTCCGCAAATCCGGCGCTCGTCTGACACTCACGCAAACCCCAAGCCTCTGGCGTGTGTTTGAACGCCTCGCGGATTCGGCGGATAGGATGGGATCGATTGGTGATTCGCATAGCGGCAGTCTGCATGATTTTCGAGGGAACGCAATAGGGTATTTCCCCTTTTGTAATTATTTTTGCCCTTTTCAGCTTTTTCTGTTGCCACTCCCTGGATTTTCTGTTTTTATGTCCGTGTCGCCATGAACTGTGAACCCCAACTCCCAAACCGCCTGACCCGCGTCGACGTGGCCCGCCACCTCGCGTGCTCAATTTCCACTGTGATCCGTTACGAGAATGCTGACCTGCTGACCTCTCATCGGTCGGGGCCGCGCATGGTCCGTTTTTGGCCTGCTGATGTCGTCGCCTTTGAAACCGCCAGGAAAAGCGGAAAAATCCCAAAAAAACCGATCAACCCCAGGAACTCCAAGCATCGCAATAATCCGGACTAAGCAGCCCAATAAAAAAAGAAAACCACGACCATGAACCTAACACATATCGCTACCAACCCCAATAAAGAAGCCCTCCTCAGCTTCATTTCCGCGGCCCAGACTGGCCGACTTGAATCTGTTTCCGGCAAACAGCAAAAAGCCGCTTATCGCATTGCCTCCCTTCTCCATGACTTGGAAATCGATTTGAATTCGCTGACCGAGTCCGAGGTCGAGGGTTTTCTGGCCCTGGTCCGACTCTCTGCAGGCCGTCCGGTCTGGGACGACCAAAAAATTCGTGTGTCCATGCTCATCGCCGCCGCCGTAACGACGCCCGATGAGTCAGGACCTGAATACCCTCAGTCCACGCCCGAATTGCCCCGCTGGAAAAGGATGCAAATCAACGAAAAAAAACTGGCCCAAATTCTTGCACAGTTGGTGGATGAAATATGCGACCCGGAATCGGCTGCCATCGGCGGAAAGCCCCGTGAAAAATTTGATGAACAACACTCCTCCCACTCCTGATGGCCCATGTCAGATATCTGTTATATTAGGAGCAATAATACCAAAACGAACACCACAACAACAATGAAACTCACCGATAGAAAAGCTTTGGAAATTGCAAACCTTGGGGGAGTTATCCCGTCCTCTCATTGGATCAATGGAAGTGGAAAACACATCAAAAAACGCCCGATCCCCAAGTTGTGCATGGAAGTCGAGGTTGGTCATATGAACGCACTTCCGCATCGTTCCCGGCAAGCCGCTGAGCTACTCCTCAAAGCTCGCCCCAGGATCAAGAAATTAATCGCCATAAGCGATTGGGACGCCTTGGAAAAAGTGAAAGAGATGTCGTAAACGCTCAAATAAGCGCTGCCGCTCAGCCATCGTTCCATCATTGCCTTAAAGTCCACCATGAAAACAAACGAAAATAAACCATAAAGACAAACGAAAATAAACCATGAATAAAATACCCCAAATCACAATCACCGATGTCCCGTTCGGGATTGCAATCGCCAGCCCCTTTCATCCCAAAAACAACGATGAATTCCGGAGGCTTCACGGCCATTTCGAGAAGGAAGGCCATTGCTGGATCTTGCCGCCAACAGTTGAGAGCAAATTGAAAATCGCCGAGCTTGTTGGCAAGAAATCTCCTAATGTGGTCGCCAAAGTGCCGAAGCACGACTTGAGCGTTTGTGATAGTCATTTGGTGCTCGGCGGGCATGTCGCTGCCAGTTGGGACGAGCGCAAAAAAACCATCCGGATTCCGGCCGGCGTCGAGATCGCGTCCGGTGCTTGGGATACCATCGCAAGCGAGGAGAAAAAATACCCGTGCTTGACCGTCGAATCCACCCTTAAAATGGTCGTCCGGAAGGATTTTGCAGAAACTCATGGACTCGATATCGAGGAGGAACTGGACGAGGTGGAGGTCACGGACTCTCTGCGGCACTACCCGGACTCCGCCATTAAAGTGGAACTTGAACACAGGGGCTACCGGGTTGAGAGGCCTGTGGAGAGCCTCTTCTAGCAGGTGGCGTCTATTCTGAATCGTCATCTAAAATCACAGTATTATGAAAACACCGAATTTTGACATGATGGAACCTTGGGCCGTCTCTCGGGCGTGGAATGCTTGGGAGAAAAGCGACGTCGGCGGCATAATGATACTTGTTGGCCACCATGAGCGGGGGGATGTATTGGAAGCAAATATCGAGGCGTTTCTAGATAGGGGAATCTATGAAGCCGCCTTGTTCGAATGCTACACTCACGGTCCGCACTACTCTCCCGACAGTTGGCGGAACTTGATTGGTCTTGCAGACCGCGCAAAGCTTCTTGCCCAAGGGGATGCGCTCCCGACAAAACCCATCACCGTCTATCGCGGTATATCGCACAGCGGGCACAAAGAATGGATTCGGGGATTGTCTTGGACAACGAACCCAAACACAGCGGCGTGGTTTGCCACGCGCAAACCCAGACCGGGACGCTTTCCAGCCGTTTATTCGATTCTCGCAAGGCCCAAAGACATCCTGCTGATGACGAATGTCAGGGCCGAGGAAGATGTGGCTTTGGCGTTTTGGAAAGGCGGGCACGTGAAGCGATTGATCCCGATGCCCCGCAGTATCAAACCCCAACACGCCAAATAACGCACTCGAGATGCCTTGTTGAACCCGCACCGCCAGTGTGGAAGTGTCCGCCGCCCCCAGGTGCCAATCCGACGATGACTCCGGGCCCCGCGATGCGGCAAGCCCGATGTCACCGCGGCAATGACCGGCGACGGCACCCCCCAACCGTGATATCCGCCCCGCAACCTCGGCTCCAGCGAGCTGATTCTTCACCAAGCTCCTGACCAATTGCAAAATTGACTTGCAAATCAGCCATGGATGCCGGTTGAAGGGTCGCATATGCGTGCTGGCCACGCGACTACGCGACAAGCGCACAATACACGCGGCGAGTGTATCGTGCATGAACCCTGATGCTTGTCGTCATTCTCCAAGCTTGCCATGGGATGTGCGGTTGAAAACGCCCGTCCCGTCTAGCGGTTTTGACTTCCTCGGCAAGCCGTCCGAAAATTAGCCAAACGCTCGCTTGAAGCGCCAACCAGTCAGAAGAAACTCCGCTCCTTTGATGGCAAAACCATGCCGACCAGAGCTGTTATTTTTCTTGTTTCTTAAATATCCGTCATTGCGGGGGGACGTCATTTCTCACAGAATCACCCCGTTCGACAAAAATCCCCCATGAGTCTCGTTTTTCTTCACACTGCTGACTGGCAACTGGGCAAACCTTTTGCCTCTGTCCGCGACGACGCAAAGCGGCACCGCCTTCAGCAGGAACGACTTCAAGCCGTTCAACGACTCGCGGATCTCGCCAAGTCCTCTGACGCCGCCTTCGTCCTGGTCGCCGGCGATATGTTCGATTCGTCCCACGCCACCAAAGCGACCGTTTCCGCAGCCTGCGCCGCCATCGGCGCTTTGAAAATCCCGGTGCTGGTCATCCCCGGCAAACCGCTGCCGGGCAAAAAATCAGGCATCAACATCCGCGTCGGGGGCAAAATCATCGGCAAACCCCACCACTTCGGCCTCGAAAACGGCGACGCCCTCTCCGACCGGCTCCGCCGCCGCATTGTGGGAGAAATGGGCCAAGCGAGGCCGACAATCACATGGCAACGCGTTCAGCGCTAGATGTATATACCCTTATGCCTCACGTCTTCATCTCCCACAGCAAGGCGGACGACGCCTTCGTCCGTGCCCTCCAGCAGGCTCTCGCTGACCATCAGGTGACCGCGTGGATTGACTCCCGGGAGTTGGCCGCAGGAGGGCTTCTTGAGCCAGGGATACTTTCAGCGATTGAGGCCGCTTCAGCCTTTGTGGTGGTTGTCAGTCCAGCCGCTTTGCAATCGCGCTGGGTTGGTAAGGAGCTGGCTCATGCGCTCAGGCAGCAAAAAGAGCGAGACATCAGAACCTTCCCCGTCATCCCGATGTCGCTCGATGGCACCAAGCTCGGTGTCTTGGAAGACAGCTTCGGCAGCGAGCCAACCTATCTCACGGCCAGTTCCGCCCCAGGCGGCATCGAAGCCGCTATCAACCATCTCCTCGTCGCTCTTCGCCTTCGGCTCCCGACCGACCTTGCGCATACACCACAGCCCAAAGCCGAGCCCATGGAGGAACTCGTGCTGCACCTCACAAACCTCCGATTTGAAGACATCGGTGACAAACGCCGCGCTGTGGCCAGCGCTCGCCTCGTCTACCACCCAGCCGCTCCAGGGCGGCGCGAGGTCAGCAGTGCTCAGAACTGGAAGTTCGCCGTCCCAGAGTCCATCGATTCCGAGGAACTCCGCTGGTATCTGGAGAAATACTACCTCTGGCCCGCCTGCGTTCCCGTCATCCAAGAGCGTGCCCGACGCTTGGAAAGGAACCTCATTACCTGGGGCCAAGACATTCACCGCAATGCTCTACCACCAGCCCATGTCGCCAACGTCCTTCAATCATGGGGACGGATCGACAGCCATACCGGTCGGCGCTTTTCCGTCCTTGTCGATGACAGGGTAGAAGCCGCCAGCACCCAGGCCGAGACTGACGCCGCCAAGTTGATCGCCAAAGAAGCTGCCAACGACCTCCTGCGCCTCCCCTGGGAACTACTGCATGATGGGCGCAGCTACCTCTTCCAAGGAGCCAAGCCCATCCGCGTTCGCCGTTGTTTGCCCAATACCAAGGACCTGGATGTCGTCGTCGTCGATCCACCCATCCGCATCCTCCTCGTCACGGCTCGGCCCGAAGATGACGCCTGCGGTTACATCGATCACCGCGCCAGCGCCCTTCCGTTGGTCGATGCCGTCGAGAGTTTGCCCGGCTTGGTGCAGCTTCACATATTGCAGCCGCCCACCCTCCCCGCGCTGCGTGCCGAGTTGGACCGAGCTCGCGCCGCTCTCCAGCCCTACCACGTCCTGCACTTCGATGGCCATGGCGTGTATGACAAGCGCATCGGCCTCGGCGGACTCTGTTTCGAGCATCCCGACGACACGGACAAACTCGAGCGCCGCCGCCATCGCCTCATCTACACCCACGATCATCCCGACCACGGCACTGGCCTTGCCTCCCTCCTGCTCGATCACCGCGTGCCCCTCGTCTTCCTCGAAGCCTGCCAAACTGCTCAGTCCGACAAAGCCTCCGAATCCGTCGCCAGCGAACTCCTCCATCTCGGCGTCGCTAGCGTGGTCGCAATGACTCACAGCGTTCTCATCGAGACCGCCCGCCGCTTTGTCGCAGCTTTCTATCAAAGCCTCGCCTCAGGCCAACGTGTCGGCGATGCCATGCTTGAAGGCCAACGCCGCCTCAAAGACGACAACGCCCGCGGTCAGATCTTTGGCAATCAAGAGCTCCGCCTGGAGGATTGGTTTGTCCCCGTGCTCTACCAGGAAACGGATGACCCGCAGCTCTTCCGCGCTATTCAATCCGCCCAGACCATCGAAGATGCCAGCTGGCGCTTCAAAAGTCGACTCGGCGAACTGCCTCCACCGCCCGGCACGGGCTTCGTCGGTCGCAGTCGTGAACTCCTCGCCCTCCAGCGACTCCTGCATCGCTCCACAGATCAACCCATCACCACCCAGCGCGCCCCACTCTACGCCGTCATTCATGGCCAAGGCGGTGAAGGCAAAACCACCCTCGCTGTCGAGTTCGCCCGCTGGTCTCTGCGCTCCCAGCAAGTCACCCGCGTCGCCTTCGTCTCGGTGGAAATCCACAGCCACCTGCGAGCCATCGTCGATGCCCTGGGTCGCCAATTGGTCGGTAAACACTTCACTGCCACAGGTGACCTCGACCTTGCCACCCAGCAGATCGAGCGGGCCCTGCGCGAACAACTGCCCACCCTGCTCGTCCTCGACAACATGGAGAGCCTTCTACCTCCGCCCTACCTCGCCGAGCAAACACCGGAAGCCCTCAAAGCTGAAGCCCAGGAGCAACTCACTGCCATCCTCGCCCTCGCGCAGCGCCTCATGCGTATCGGCGATACCCGCCTCATCTTCACGAGCCGCGAGATCCTGCCTCCACCCTTTGACGCCAGTCGCCATCTTCGAGATCTGCAGCAGCTCGACAAAGCCGATGCGGTGAAACTCGTCGAACGCGTCCTGAACGCCGAAGGCCACGACACCGGCACCCTCGACGAGACCCGCGAACAAATCGAGGCCCTCATTGAGACGGTTCGCTGCCACGCCCGCACGCTAGCCCTGCTAGCCCACTCTATCCAAGCCAACGGCGTGAAAGCGACCCAGGATTCTCTCGCCAGTCTCATGTTCGAGATGGAACAACGCTACCCTGGAAGCCGGGAGCAATCTGTGTTTGCCAGTGTGGAGCTGTCATTACGGAGATTGTCACCAGAGAACCAGGCGAAGGTGAAGGTGGTGGGTGTGTTTCATGGTGGTGTGCAATTGAAAATACTGCGGGGTATGATGGGTTGGAATGATTTCGAAATTATGTCATTCGGGAAGGAGTTGATTCGCGTCGGCCTAGCCACGCTAAATAAAGACGATCATCTCTCCCTCAGTTCAGGGCTTTGCCCATACATTAGGATGCAACTGGTTGCTTCGGCACTTGCTGAGATGGAAGAAAAATGGGCAATCAAAATGCTGGATTACGCGAACCATCTGGAGTCTACCCGATTTAAACAAGCCACTAAAGTGGCAAACGCCAAAAATGCAGAGCTGGCCAATTTTTTAGCCTTGTTCGAATTGGCGCTGAGAAGGCGCGATCCCCGTTTCATCATCGACGTTTCATCAACTCTATCATCATTGTTTCAAAACTCAGGCTTTCCACGCATGCTAAGACAAATGAACCAAGCAAGCGAGCGGGCGCTGAAGATGTTGAGAAGTGACTGGGACCATCACCAATTCAAGGCAGCGTTTAGCGTTGCTGAGAACATGATGGAGATGGGCAAAAACCAAGAATTACTTTCATTTGTTACAGCCCTCGTCCAGCGTTGTGACGAGATGGGGCAATGTTACTCCGAGGCCAATTGGGACCACGCCATTCTTTACAACCTTTATGGGCAAGCACTGCTTAGATCAGGCTCTCTCGATCAGGCTCTAGCTGCTCTGACCAAGAGTCAGAATACATTCGCCACGTTCGAGCAGTCAAATGAAGGAGTGGTGCGGATGTTGGCAGCATGTAAACTGGCGCAGGGGGAGTGCTTGCGTGATTTGGGAAATTTTGACGAAGCTGTGCTTGCGCTTTCCGACGCCGCTAGCCTTGCCAGTCAGGCGCAGGACGAGAGGTTAGAAGCTTTTGCGAAGTCCCTACTCGGCACCGTGCATATCGCGCAAGGCAATGGAGGAGAAGCGGTTAATGCGTTCGCTGCAGAAAGGCGCTTCTTGCGGAAAATCGGAGATTTAAATGGACTTTCAGGTAGTTTGCACCATTCTGGAATCGCTCATCGGATGTTAGGATCTATCGACGCCGCAGAGAGTGCATTTCGTGAATCATTGGCAATCAGTGTTCAACTAGACGATTCTGGTGCGCAGGCCGCCGCATTCAACGAACTGGGTTCGCTGTTTATAGAACTGCCAAGTCGGCGAACCGAAGCAGTTACCTTTTTCCAGAGTGCTGCGAACATCTATGCAACTTTGGGTGAAGCTTCCCTGGAAGGAAGGACCCGATACAACCTTGCTAATAGCCTCTTCCGCCTTGGCCTATTTGCTTTTGCTAAAGACGAAGCTCTTACGGCGCTTGAATGCAAATTAACACAGGGACGGGGTGGTTCGATTTGGAATACATGGAACTTACTCTCAGAGATATATCGCAGACTTGACGACGAGAAAGAAGCATCCAACGCTTCGCGCATGGCGAGAGACAGTTATCTTGATTACCGTCGAACAGGAGGTGCAATTCTTCATGAGGATGGCCACATCGTTCACGCAATAAGTGAGCTATTGCATCAAAGCTTGCTGCCTGATGCAGACGATCTATTGGACAAGCTCGAAGCCGATTACTACGTGCAATTCTATGCCCTAATTGGTGTTCTTCGATCTATTCTTGCTGGAAGTCGAAAACTGATTCTAGCCGATGCACCTGGCTTGACCTACAGCATGGCTGCCGAAATCCAGTTGCTGCTCGAAACGCTCTCCAAATCAGAGTCTCTGCTCAAGCAATGAAAGGAATTAGCGCCAAACACCTCATGACAAACAGAGGATGCCTCAAACCCCAGAGCTAAACTATATTGTGATGGAAGCGGAGCTGACCTGAGATCCGTGTTAATCTGGAACTTTCCGTGACTGAGTATGATTATCGTCCGTCGCTCAAAGCATCCACGTCCCAAGGACTATCTTTCGCAAGCAGTCCGGAAAGACGGGCGCGCAATCGGTTGCCGGTAGCCGGAATCAAAACGACGCAGAACAGGCCACGTGGTCACACCGATATTCTTGACCGATTGCTAATTCCGTTTGCAATTCGGCCATGAGCACGGCTCAGCAATCGATTCCACGCCAATCAAAGGCGGTCGCCCTGCGTCAGATGCAGGGATTGGCAACTTGGCAAACCATTTGCCTCGGTCCGCGACGATGCAAAGCGGCACCGCCTTCAGCAGGAGCGTCTTCATGCCATCCAACGACTCGAGGATCTCGCCAAGTCCTCAGACGCCGCCTTCATCCTGGTCGCCGGCGACATCATTAGCAACATTGCACACAGGAGGACGGCCTTCCTGACAGCAATTGGATTTGTGCAAGTCCGTCACCGGGCGCGGTTGTCTAGCTTCCCCGCCTGCGCCCATAAGCGGACGCAGGAACGCGAAACAAAGATCGGTATACCATCCGAGAAAGAGGACCATTACCAACACCAGTGCCGTGTCGGAGCGAAATTGAGGAACAGGCTCGACCTAGCCAAGAACCAGGCTCCATGCTAGATTCATCCATGGTAGCGGAGTCTGCGGACGTCAATAATTGTCGTTCCGGTGGGCTCTCTGGAATCTCTATCTTGTGCGTTCGATTTTGAAGTATAGCGGATCTCGAGCAGGACTTGCGCACCATGCTGTTCGAGATCAATGGTCCTCTCCTTGAGTAACTGTTGCAGAGTTTTACCATCCTTCGATTTTCCATCCTTCTCATCATCGATCTGGGAACTGACCGGCAAACCTGTCAGCAAGTGGGCCAAGCCATACGTGGCTACCCCCGTGAACCCTGACAGTAGAATAATCCACTTGTCCTTCTCCCCGTCTTTGCCGCGGGACTTGAAGATTGTTAATACACCGTATGTGAGCTCTACCGCATCTTGGGTTGCTTGGCTAGGTTTCGGATACTGTTCCCCATACCAAACAACGCAGTCTTTCTCGCCTTCTGGTGGCCTTCGATAAAAGGCGCTGATTTCCCGTGCTTGTCCTGTCGCGCCGGGGGCAACCGTTTCTTTGTAAAACATGTATCCGCGTTTCGAAATGCACTCGCTGGCTTCATGGCATGTCCAACACTTGTGCATTTCTTGTTGATCGGTGCGGTAGCACGGACGACTGTGATATGGTTCAATCCCGTAGGCCTGTGCCAGCACAATCTCGGCATAGTCGCTCACGTCGGGGCTGCCAATGATGATGACGCTATTATCTGTTTTTTGAATGTCTTCATGGATTTTTGTAGCCTGTTCCTTCTTGCCATCGACACTCATGAGCTTTATGGTCTCTTTTTCCATGGGAGGAGCCACGTTCATTTCGGCTTGCTTATACTTATGCGCCAAGAAGAATGCAAGATCGGTTACGGATTGGTAATCCCATTTATCGACGTTGGTTCGGCCACCACCTCGATTCTCACCTGCCGGATTTCCTCTGGCACAAGTGAAAACATTCAGACGGGCATGAGGCTTGAGTATTCTGTCCCAAATGAACCGGAGTGGGTAATCGGTTCTTTCTTCCCGATATGTGTCATCGATGACACCTAGAATTCCTGCCAACTCATCGGTGAATGTCTTCAAATCTTTAAAGTAAATCTGCAAAAGGCCACGAACATCAAACGGTGGACCTCCTCGGTTTTTAGCCGAATTTGTAATAGGAATTGTTTCGCGACCTAGAGCATGAGCCAATCCCAGCATGAAGTAGATAATGGGATCCGGCTTTTCATCGTAGTGCGTGACATCGATCAAACATACTTTTGAAGATTTGAACGCATCGGAAAACCGACCTTCCAAAAGCCGCGCATTCAGAGGGGATATTTTGACAGTCCATTGTTCTGGTTCGTCACAGTTCAGATTATTCGCCACGACCCGCATCTGATGCTCGTAAAACTTCGCGTCGGAAAGTTTCTCCCGGTAGCAAAAGTAAATGCCCTTGGAGTTTATGTACGCGGCAGGGTCGCGAACTTTGTCGATATCAAACTCAGCGTTTGTATCGATGACGTGTTTAGATTCAAGAAACTCCTTAAAACGAAGGCCCTTCTCTTCTTTCGGAGCGTCTCTCAAATCAAACAGGTGCCGGTATGTAATTACCTTCTCGTCATATCTTTGGAGCAATTCCAGAAATCCACGTTTTGCAGGAATCTCGGAATCCCTAATTAACACAACCTTTTTTCCAAATCCCCATGCCAGTCCTAGCTCATAGAAAACATTGGGGTTGTCCTCCGTTACATCGGCAATCAGATAATCATCTTCTTGGATCAGCATGCAGATTTTCCGGCACATTACGAACCCGAGTTGAAAGGCTTGATCGGCCCGATCGAGCGCAATCTTGGCCTCCTTGGCTGCCGGTTTGAGGATAGTGACGAATACATCATCGTAAGGGTAACCAAATGGTGAAACCATGAACGCAGATCGACTTTTCTTCGTGGTCATCCTCTTCTGGATGTCTTGTTCGAAGGGGCAATCCTGATTGGTCATGAAGCATTTCATGGCATCCCTCCTAAACCGAACATTCTCGAACCGGCTCCAAAGATTTTGGCTTCAATACGTACAAACTGAAGAATCATAAATTTCGTTCTTTTGAATTATTGAAAGGAATTTCCTTTTTGAGGTTGGCCGCGACCGGATAGCCAAGGCGCGGATCGAAGATCGGGCGTGAGGGGCTTTTCCCGCATTCGCGGGATTTGTCCGCCCGAGTGGTGTGCGCGGGGAGTGAGGAGATGATCAAAAGGGAAACTCTCCCGGCTAACTTGTCGTGTTATGCGGCGGTGGGATGGAGGGTTAGGCCTAATGCTGCAGCTTGTTTTTCTAGAGCTTCGCGGCGGCGAGCCTCGCTCCGGGGTGTCAGCTTGTAGGCTACTTTTCCCTCTTAGAGTTGGTGGCTGATGGTCATGCCATGGACGATACGTGCCTGTTTTTGCGCTGCGACAGTGGTTCCTTCCATGGCGGAGGCTCAATCTGGCGTTCGAACGGAACGAGCGGTAATTGGCGACTTGGAAATCCAGTAGCATCCCGGAGCGAATTTAGGCATAACGTTCAGAAATTAAAGCAATATTCGGAAAAAATCCCCAAAATCGATCTGCTTTTACAAAAAAATGAAAAACACGACATTCACCGACTACTCACGTCATTCCAACCGATATTCCCCGGCAATCCCTTGGGGCCGGAAGTGGGCGATCTGGACGAGCAGGAGGCCATAGATGAGCAGGCGGAGATTGGCGGCCACGGCATCGGGAAAATGGGCGAAGCGGAGGATTTCCGGCGGGCGATGAGGACAGCGCCCCCCTACGAGCGGGCCTTTGAAATTCCCCACCCCGCCGACCAGGACCATGCAGAGCATGAGGATGGATTCGTCCAAGGAGGCGGAAGAGGGGTCAATGTAGCCGATGTAGCCGGAGTAGAGGTGACTCCGAGCAACGTGATGAAGGCCGAGGTCTTTCGCGCATTGGGGCATTTCGAGATTGCCGGGGAACGGTTGGTGACGGATTTGCCGGCCGAATTGCTGGTCGCCGCCGAATTTATCGGCCAACTTTGTCGCGCCCGGGGTGCCCGGATCGTCCGGTTTCCATGGTGATTTCCGGCACGATCCACCCTCCGGTGGCAGTCCCCCACTGAGCGGGCGTCCGACCTCCCCAGGTCATCCAATGCGCTTTTCGACCAATTTCTGGACAAACATCGCCCGGAGAATGCCCGATTTCCCCGAACTCGGGTCATTTTCCATGCCAGAAAACTGATATTGGCCTTCAATTTCTCTGCATTTGCTGCTTTTATCCGCCTGCCATTGTCATGCCATTCCATTCTCCAGAAACAACTTACGCTTTTTCCTTCGTGGCGGGGGCTCTGTTTGTGCCCGAGACGCTGGCGGTCGCCCGCCAGCTACAGGCGGTTCGTGACTGGAAACTGGTGGCGGCGGCGGCGCGGTCGGAAAATCTGCTCCGCCAGCGCACGGATGCCAGCACCAGGCGCCTGTTGCGCGAGATCCGCTACCGGTTGGACGAGCTTTCCCCGGCGGAACTGGATTTCCTGGTCGCCGCAGATCCCCGTGACCAGCGCCTGTTGCTCTTCGTTGCCGTTTGCCGGCGGTACCGGTTCATCCGCGAATTTACCGCAGAAGTCCTTTGCCGCAAAGTGCAAGCTACTGAAAACCAATTGTATCCGGGCGATATCGTCTGCTTCATTGATGACCGGGCGACGGTTTCACCCGAGGTTGAGAAGCTCACCGACAACAGCCGGGCCAAGGTCCGCCAGGTCATCCTCCGCATTCTCGCTGAATCCGGGCTGATGGACTCGACCGCTAGTCGGAAGCTCCTGCGCCCGATGCCAAGCCGGCCTCTGGCGAAATTGATCGCAAAAACAAATTCCAAGCAGCTCCGGTGGCTGCTTCTATCGGAACAGGAAATCCGCCAAATCACCCACTGATATGCCCAGCCGCGCCGACGAACCCATCGACCAGACCTTCGACACGCTCTACGAAGTGATTCGGAGTGAGCGGTTCCTGGAATGTCGAGGCCTCGGAAAGGACCAGCCCTTCTTCATTTCCGCCTTCCATCCCGCGTTGCAGACCCGGCTGGATTCGCTGGTTCCCTCGCTCGCGACCCGGCTTTCCAACCACGGCGTGTCCGTCCTCGTTCTCGACCTCTATGACCTGACTGTCGAGTTGCTCAAAACCCGCGGGATTTGGGATCGGCTCATCGAAAAGGAGTCGGAGATCCCAAAGGATCGGTTTTTCAGCACCATGACCAATGCGACGGCCCCCGACGACCAACTGGTGCCCTTGATTGCGGCGAAGCTCGCAGACGCGGATTGTTCCGTTCTCCTGATTACCGGGGTGGGACTCGTCTATCCGTACCTCCGTTCCCACAACGTGCTGGAGAACCTCCAAAAGGTCACCAAGCAGACACCGACCCTCCTGTTCTTTCCTGGTGACTACTCCTACGTGGATGGCAAGGGTTCGTATCTCAAGCTTTTCGGCACCTTGCCGGATGACCGCTACTACCGCGCCTTCAACATCGCCGATTTCCGTCCCTAATCCGATCCACCATGCCTGACAAACTGCACACCCTTTTCGAGAAACCCGTTGACCGCCACATTGAGGGCGTCATCAAGGCGGATGACGAGACCGATCTTTTCACCGAGGTTTCGGAATATGTCGTCACCAAGGAGATCGCGAAACACCTCGATGAATTGCTCTCCGCGTATCTGACCGGCGGCAAGGAAAACGGTGTCTGGGTCGCGGGTTTCTTCGGATCGGGCAAATCCCACCTCCTGAAAATTCTCTCCCTGTTATTGGAAAACCGGACGCTCTCCGGCACACCCACAGCCGATCTTTTCATTCCCAAGATCGTCGATGACAAACTGCTCAAGTCGGACATCGAAAAGGCGGTGAGAATTCCCTCACGCTCGGTTCGCTTCAACATCGATCAAAAGGCGGACCTCATCGCCAAGGATCAAACGGACGCGCTGCTCGCCGTCTTCGTCAAAGTTTTCAACGAACTCCGCGGCTACTATCCGAAACAAGGCTACATTGCGGAGCTTGAGGCAGACCTCGACGGCCGTGGACAATTGCTAGCCTTCAAACAAGCCTATTTCGGTGAGTCGAAGGGCCGGAACTGGGAAGATGATCGCGACATTGTCCACACGCTGGAAAACGAAACCTTTGCGCGGGCCTATTCGAAAGTCAGCGGCGTGTCGTATGACGAGGCACTTCAGGCACTGGACCGTAAACAGGCGACCTACAAGGTCTCCATCGAGTCCTTTGCCGAATCCGTGAATGCATGGCTTGCCAAACAACCGGAGAATTTCCGGTTGAATTTCTTTGTCGATGAGGTCGGGCAATTCATCGGCAGGAATTCGAAGTTGATGCTCAACTTGCAGACCATCGTCGAATCCCTCGCGACCAAGTGCAAGGGGCGGGCCTGGCTCTTCGTCACCTCCCAAGGCGATTTGGCCACCATCATCGGCGAGATGGGAACGGAAGCCAACGACTTCACCAGGATCCAAGCACGTTTCCTGCCCCCTCTCAACCTCACCGGTCGCGACGTGGCGGTGGTGATCTGTCGGCGCCTCCTCGCCAAGAAACCGGAAGCGCTGGCGAAATTGTCGCAGCTCTATATCGACGAGGGCACCAACCTGAAAACCATCTTCCAGTTCGGCGACGGCTCCCGCACCTACGTCACCTACAAGAATGTCGATGACTTTAACGAATACTATCCGTTCCATCCCTATCAGTTTGGGCTGCTTCAGGAATCGCTGATCGCCCTGTCCCAGCACAATTTCTTCACCGGCCGCGCCCGTTCCATCGGCGAGCGCTCGATGCTCGGCATCCTTCAGGACGTGGTGAAATCCATCGCCAACGAACCCTTGGGATCCCTCGCCACCTTCGACAGCATGTTCGAAGGGATTCGGAATGCCCTGCGTGCGGACCTTCAGACTGCCGTCCAAAGCGCCGAGCGGAACCTTGGCGGCACCTCCGCGCTGGCGGTGCGCGTGCTTAAAGCCCTGTTCCTCGTCAAATTCATCAAGTCGTTCAAATCCACGCCGCGGAACATCGCAATCCTTTTGATCGACCGTTGCGTGTTCGACATGGCGGATCACGAACAGAGCGTCCTCAATGCCCTGAACCTGCTGGAAAACAACACCTACATCCAACGCAACGGCGACGTCTATGAATTCCTTACCAACGACGAGCAGGATGTGGAAAACGAGATCAAGAACACCGACATCGATCTAACTGACGTTTCGGAACTTCTCGGCGAGATCGTCTTCGACCATGTCATCGGCGAGTCCAAGCTTCGCTTCGAGGACAACAAGCAGGATTACAACTTCACCCGCCGGCTCGACGGACAGATCTACAAAAAGCGTGAGTATGACGTGGGCATCCACATCGCCTCACCCATGCACGAGAACTATCAGCAGCCATCCGACATGGTGTCACAGTCCATGGGCAAGGCCGAGTTGCTCGTGATCCTTCCCGAAGATCCACAGCTATTCGGCGACCTGAAGCTCTACAAACAAACCGCCAAGTATTGCCAGCAGAACCTGTCATCCTCCCTGCCGGAAGCCCGCCGCCGCATCATCGTCGACAAACAACAGTCGAACGGTGAGCGCCACACCAATCTTCACGACCGCTTGGAAGAGGCGATCTGCAAGGCCCGCATCGTTCTCAACGGAAACGATCTCTCGAACCTCTCGTCCGATGCCAAGACCCGCATCGTCAAATCTTTCCAGGATCTGGTGCGTTTTGCATTCCCTTCATTGCGGATGCTCAGAACAAACTTCACGGAACCCGAACTCACCCGCATCCTTACCACCCCAGCCGACGATTTCTTCAAAAACGACGACGGCACACTGGGCGAAGCCGAACAGGAGATCCTGCTCAAGCTCAAACTCGCAAAGACGACCGGGCAGCGCGTGGTGGTATCGGATGTCATCGCCAACTTCGAGAAGCGCCCCTACGGCTGGCCACAAATGGCCGCCTTGTGCCTGACCGCCCGCCTGTTCATGCGTGGCAAGGTCGAGTTGCGGAACGGCGGCAACTCGCTCACGGCGGAGGAAGCCCTCCCCGCCCTCACCAGCAATCGCCAGTTCGGCACCACCCAGGTCACACTTCAAGAAGTGGTGGACGCGGCGGCACTCGCGGGGTTGAAAGCCTTCCATCAGGAATTCTTCCACACCACCAATCCCGGCACCGAGGCCAAGGAGGCCGCGCTCGCCTTTCAAAAATCGATCTCCGCCGAGGTCGCGGAACTCGAAAAACTCGCTTCCCATGCATCCGCCTATCCGTTCATGGCCGATCTTCTGCCACTGGCGCAGGAACTCAAAGCCATCGCAGACCGCGAGTGGTCCCACTGCCTGAACAACCTATCCGATTTCAAGGATAAGCTCCTCGATGCGAAAGAGGACACCGTGGATCCCCTGAAGCAGTTTTACAGTGGCCAGAAACGCGTGATCTATGATGATGTTTCCCGCTTCCTCCATGATCAGGAGGCAAACTTCGCGGAACTGCCGGGCGAGGACGTGAAGTCGCTCAGGGCGATCATCGATTCTCCAACATCCTACAAGGGCAATGCCCTCCAACAGGCAAAGTCGTTGCTGGATTCGCTCCGCGCCAAAGTGGCATCCGTAGTGAACACCGCACGCGCCGATGCGCGGACCCGACTCCAGCAGGCTCTCTATGGCGTGCAAGCGGCCCCTGAGTTCGCGGAACTCGACGAGGCCGAGAAGAAATCCGTGCTCCAACCCATGCGGAACGCCATCGAGCGGATCGACAAGGAACCGCTTGCTCCCGTTGTCCGGCAACTCGCGGAACGCACCCAATCCGAAATCCTGCCCCGTCAGTTGCAGGAAGTGTCGGCTATCGCCGCCAAGAAGAAAGGCCCCGGTTCCGGCGGACCTGCCGTGCAATACATCGCCGCCCGTTCCATTCCTGTCGCCTTCGCCAAAGGCGTTATCGAAACTCAAACCGATCTCGATACCTACCTCGCCGCCGTTGCCAAGGCCTACGCGGCGGAGCTGGAAGCCAACAAACGCATCACGCTCTAATCACACATTCACACGTCAATGAGCGACACCGCTAATATTTCCAGTATGCAATGGCTCCACTTCTCTGACTTCCACTTTGGTCGCAAAAATGGAGCACAGGCAGACGCAATGGGTTCCTTGGTCGATTTCATCAGAAGCGATTTAAGCAGGAATCCAGGAGCGATTGATGCCGTATTCTTGGTAGGCGATATTGCCAATTCCGGTCAAATTGACGAGTTTGCTCACTTTGAGTCAGACTTTCTGCATCCGCTCCTGAGTATTCCATCACTTAAAGATGCAAAACTTTTTGCCGTTCCTGGAAATCATGATGTGGACTGTGACTCTGCGACACCTATCACCTGGGAAGGCATAAAGCGGCGCAATCAGGAAATATATTTCTGCGAGAATGACGAGGGCCGTAGGGTAAGGAAACCGCGCACGGATATCTTTCGCAACTATTGGAACTTTGTGGAACGCAACCACATTATAAGCCCGAACCCATTCGAGGAAGTATGTATTCTCCAGAACGAAGCAAACTTTCCTTTTGATATTCTTGCAATTAACACCTCGTTCTTCTGCGACAAAGATGATGATCCCGAAGCTGCTATCACACCCTGTCCTCTGACCGCTATGCGGGAGCGACTGAGAAACCTCGAACGACTACGTCCGCTATTTATTCTGGGGCACCACCCCAAGCGGTGTTTCCTTCAAGAACACCAACAACCATTTGAGACGTTTCTGGTTGACAAGCAGGCCATCTACCTTCACGGGCACGAACACGATCCCAAACTAACCAACAACACCGATGGGACAGTCCGCACTCTCGGATTTGGCGCAACCTATCTGGCTGCGCTTGCCACGACCTCCCACCCTCCGTATCGCAACAGTTACGCCCATTGCCGACTGGACACACACCTTCACCTCAATGGATTTAGTTGGGATAGCCACATTGGAAGATGGGATGACGCTACACGCTCTCAATTCTCGAATTGCATCACTGGTGAAAGCTACGATGGAAAGTCAGCAATTCTGAATATCCCGCTGCTTGCAAACAAGCAACCTGCCATATCCACGACTCAAGCCCTTCAAAGTATTCCCCGGAAAACACCGCGCCCTCAAGCCATCATTCCGGTATCGCTGCCTAGTGAAGAAATTTGGCTGAAACTTCTTTCACTTAGCAGGAATGTAAGTGCCTACTATCGTAGTGAATCCAACCCCAAGGTGCAGTCTTCTCAAGTTTTCGATGGCAAGATCGAATTTATTGTCGAACAATCGGACAAACGAGACCTGCTTATTTGCATACCTGGCACAACGCATATTTTGTCCTCAAAGGAAATTGAGTCATACAATACGCGTCTCGACTCAGAAGATTTCAGATCTGTGACCGTTCTTTCCTTCGGCAAGAAGTCACCCGATGCACGTGATTTGTATTCGAAGCTGAAAACCAAGAAACCAATTGAAGTGCTCGACAATCAGGAGCTTACTACAAAATGGCAACAACTTCTGTCGGAAAAGCAAAAACTTTCTCTTGCGAATCTCGATGCAGGCTTGGATACGGTTAATATATTAGTGGACAACAACGAGTTGTACGCGCTCATCGTGCGCCGGGACGTAAGCGCATCATTTCGGATTTTTGACGCACACGGGGAAATCCTAAAGCCTACCCACACTGTGGTGGCAACACTGCGCGTAGCGAATTCGGACTTTGCCAAACTACCCTATGATGGAGAGTGTGTTACCGGAGAGTTTCCGGAACTGCTGGTGTTCGACGAAATGAAGTATCTCAAGCAGTGCTATGCTGAATATAATGCAATAAAATATGCCGCGTTGGCCAATTTTGGCATTCGTTTCTCAGACTTTTCTCTTGAAGCCATTTATATTGATGCATCAGCTTGTGAAAGAGAAGCCGCACAATCGAAACACATTGATGCTCTGTTGGATGACCACCTTGCTCCATACCCAGCAAGTGAAAAGCTAAAGGCACAAATCAAGCAACAGTTCCAAAGTCAAGTGGCTGGTCAGGAACGCCATGAAATATCTCAAGCACGTGAGTTCTGTCAGAAGTTTGGTGCCGTCTTGCTGACTGGCGACCCCGGATCCGGAAAGACATGTTTTGTTAAAAGCGAAATTCTCGCATATTCAAAACGGAGTGCCGGATCGCCCGCCAAACCAGATTCTTGCCCTGACGATTGGCACTCCCTGCACGTTCCAATAATGATACCCCTATCCCAAGCCGCTGCGGAAGCGGATCTTGAAACAGTCGGCATTATGCAGATTGCCTCAAGACTCCTCGAGCGCCGCGGGTTCTTTCTCCCGATTGATAGGCTGAACGAACTTCTAAGAGAGGGTAGGCTTGCACTTTTTTTTGATGGCTTAGACGAAGTGGTTTCCGTTGAGAAGCGCGCTCTCATAGTACAGCACATTAATGATATCGTCACTCAATACCTTTCTCTCGGGAATAGGGTGGTTGTAACATCGCGGCCGGCAGCCGTTAATGTGGTAAACCTGCTCCCTACTCTTCGACAACTTGAACTTCAAGGACTGACAGAAATCGAGATTCGTACATTGGCAAATCGAATCCTGACCCTGAAACTCACCGAGACATCCGAAGGTAGCATAGTCATTGCAGATAAGGATCCAAATGCAGCAGATAGCTATATCATAAAGCAACTATTGGCGGATTGCGCCGAAAAGCCTGGAGTAGCACGTTTTGCAAGCAATCCATTGTTGCTCACGCTTCTGGTGATGATTTATGCCAACTCCGGCGCACCGTCAGCAAAACGGCACAGGATCTATGAAGAGGCTATAAAGACCCTCGCTTCAGTGCGTGGACGGCAAGCAGGACATACTCCTATTTCTGTTCAGGATCTCCGTGAGCGTTTAGGCGCCGTCGCCCTTTCTGTCTATCGAAAGGAATCCGGTTTCCTCCCAACATTAGGAGAAGTTACTGAAATTGTCCGCGCTGTTATGAGTAGGCAACGAGGCGAGACTGTGGCCAAACCTGATGCTCAGAAGTTCATTCAGAAAGTTGCCGAATCCACGGGTCTAATTGCCGTTGGGGGCTCTGATGGCAAAAGTGACGACGCGGGAGTGGTGACTTTCATGCATCATAGCTTTATGGAATACTTTGCGGCCGTCGGTCTCAGCCGCGAATTAGATAATTGCGACGTTGCGTCTCTGGTAACGCAGCCACGCTGGATTGAAATATTGACTCTATTGGCTGGGATCATTGGTGAGAGTGAAGATATAGCTCCTGTTTTGGTCCGGTTTGTTGGTGATGGCACAAGTTTCGGTGACGTGGATGCGAGGTTTCTTATCTTCGCCTTGGACTGTGCTCTTGAGTGTGAGGTTCCTTCAGAAGCCGCCATTAGGTTACTCTCAGTATCAATCTCAAAGTGTGTCGAGCTAGGGCCAGCTAGATCAGATCCCTGGGTAAGGTCTGAGATCGGGCAACGTCTCTCGCAACTTATTGATGCCTGCGGAATCACATCGTTCGAGGGTACTATTGAGTCGCTGATTCGATGTGCCGAAAGTGACATTTGCGCATCCGCAATTTCTCTTACGGGCTTTGCGTGCGGTGACGCGCCCGAGTCACACGGAATCATCAAATCCTTGGAAGATTGCTGTACACGAACTGAGGAAACTGTAATGGCTTCGATCTGTGATGCGGCCACTCGTATTGAGTGGGCCAGAACCCTCACCGTAATGCAGGTAGTAACTCGCTGTTTGAAGAAGACGGTCCGCTGTAGGCGAGCCGCGTTTGACGCGATACATGCGATTCCTGGATTGGCGGCCAAGCACTGGTCGGAAATTGTTAACGGTCTTGATGACCCTGACCTAGGTATCAGGCGATTGGCAAGCAAGGCAGCTATCAGGGCGGGGCTCGACGGTGACCTTATTGCACTCAGTGAATCAAAGAAGGACTTAGTGGCAAACGCCATGCGATATGTATCGGAATCCGGCGGAGACAATGAATATATCGGCAGCAAGGTTCGCGATGAGACAGTCGAACGGTTGCTGCGATCAGGGTATCTGCGTGATCGACTTATTGGAATTCAATTGATTCCATCATCTGAAAGCAGCGCCGATTCAGCATATCCGAAGCTTATGGAGCTACTGTCTGGCGCTGAAGATCACCAAGAAATGACGGCTGCGCTGAGGACTTTGAGATCCAGCCCGGTCGCTAGAGTTCTATTTTCTGTCGCTGATATTCGACGGATTGTAGAAATTAGTGAAACCGGAACTTCAGACGTGCGATATGCCAGCATAAGGCTTTTGGGTTGTTTTGGTGCGGATATTTCTGCTGTTAAGCCACTTATCGATCGCAGTTTAAAGGCAATTGCATCTTCAGAGTTTGAAGCCATTTTCTCTGCGTTAGGACGTGCGCAGGTGCTGCAGGATGAGATTGGAGCGATCATTGAGAGGGAAATACTTGATCGGACACGTGACGATGTTAAAATCAATGAAAGCTATGTCGTCGAGATATGCGCTCTTTTGGATGCCGCTCGGAGTCTAGCCCGAAATTTAAGTCCACAGGCCACTACCGTAATTCGGCAACTTATCGTTGACTACAAGCAGGATGACCGGGTGAAACGAGCTTCACTTCGAGCTTATGCTGCCACAGCAATGCCATCTCAGCATGTTGTTGAGTTCCTTACTGAGTTATTTCACGCACCTCCGGTTAAGTTGATGGGTGGCTTAGTTCAGTCGCTCAGCGCATTTGCTAAAAACTGCCGGCAAAGCGTTGAATTTGTAATGGCCTGCGTCGATTCGATGTCTGGATTGAGAACCGCTGCAACTTCACTGCACCAGAGGTTGTCAAAACGGGATGTCACTGCGGAAAACGAGGCTCTGACAACTGAACTTCGTAATGGAATTTTTGAGATTTCTCAGATTATCGTAACATTCGAGGAATTTATTAATCCCGCACGTCCCCAGATTAACTAATTGACCGTGCGAGGTCCATATCCTCGTTTCTCCAGCTCAGTTACTCCGCAATCACTCATTCTTTCAGCTTTTCAGTTTTCAGCGTTTCAACTTCTACCTCATGAACACCTCCTCCCTCAAAACCTTCGCCCAGAATGCGCGGAACAAACTCCGCGCCCAGGTGACGGCCCGCTTGAATTACTGGCTCGGGGCCGAGGGAGGCACGGCACCGGATACCGCCGCCCACCGCCAGTTCGCACCACAGATCAAGGAGCTGGCAGAGGCATTAAAAAAGGAGGGCCGGGACGGCTTGGTTGAGCGGATTTCCTACACCTGGTTCAACCGCCTCGCCGCGTTGCGCTTCATGGATGCGAATGACTTCCATCCCTTCGGAGTCAGGGTGGTCACACCGGCGAGCGAGAACGAAATTCTGCCCGCGCTGCTCCAACAAGCACGCGCCGGTGCCTTGAATGCTGAGATCCGCGCCAAGCTCGCCAATACGCAGGCCTTTGATGACATTCTCGCCGGCCGCATCCCCGTGGCCCACCCGGAAACGGAACTCTTCGGCATGTTGCTGCTGGCCGCCTGCAATTACTACCATGCCGTGATGCCCTTCCTCTTCGAGAAACTGGGCGATGCAACGCAGCTACTGCTCCCGGAAGATCTGCTCTCGGAACAATCCATCCTCACCGACATCCGGGAGAATCTTACGGATGAGGATTGCACCGAAGTCGAGGTGATCGGCTGGCTTTATCAGTTTTACATCTCCGAGAAAAAGGCAGAGGTTGACGGACGAAAAACAGCAGTGCCAAAGGAGGATATTCCAGCTGTCACCCAACTTTTTACACCGCACTGGATTGTCCGCTACCTGGTCGAGAATTCCCTTGGTCGCCTGTGGTTGTTGAACCGGCCTCACTCCCGGCTGCGTGGACAGATGCCTTACTACATTGAAGGCGAACCGGAGACCGACTTCCTGAAAATCGCAAAACCCGAGGACATCAAGCTCGTGGATCCCGCCTGCGGTTCAGGCCACATGCTCACCTACGCCTTCGATCTGCTCTACCTGATCTATGAGGAGGAAGGATACGACGCACCTGAGATTTCCACACTCATTCTACAACACAACCTCTTCGGACTGGAAATCTGTGACCGCGCAGCCGCTCTTGCCGCCTTCGCGCTGTGCATGAAGGCGCGTGCCAAAGACAGACGCTTCTTTAAGCGAATCGCGAATTCCGGGGCAGTCGCGCTACGCCCACACATCATCGAGCTACAGGAGGTATGCTTCGCCGATGGAGAACTTCCAGCCTACTTCAACGCGATTGTCTCTCAACCCTCAGCAATACATCCTCAACTGACCAAACTTTTGGGTCAGTTCGAAGACGCCAAAAACTTAGGATCACTCATCCAGCCCTGCCTCGACGAACAAGCCATTGCCACTGCTCAATGTGCTATCGAGGAAAAGGAACTGTCAGACCCTGCTCTTCACTACAAGACGCATGCGAAAGTTCATCTTGTTCTTTCCCAAGCTAAGGCACTTACACAGAGGTATCACGTAGTCGTTTCTAATCCTCCATATCAGGAGCGGGATAATATGAACCCGCATTTGAAGAAGTATGTTGATCATAACTTTTCAGCGGCCAGCACAGACCTTTGCTGCGCCTTCATTCTCCGCAATCAGACGGCATCTCTAACTGGCGGTTGTGTCGCGATGATCACCATGCAGAGCTGGATGTTTCTGGATGGTTCGGTAGACCTTCGCAAACGACTGCTGCCTGCCATGGGCCTTCTGTCAATGCTGCATCTGGGGCCACATGCGTTCGACTCGATACCAGGCGAGATCGTACAAACAACGGCATTCGTCTATGGAGCATCGCCGAGAAGCCGACATCCAACTTTTCACCGGTTGGTAACCGGTAAGAATGAGGAGGAAAAGCGTAAAATGTTACTTGCGGGTGATTACAGATTTGCCAATCGTTCATTGATCGATCTACAAGAAATACCAGGATCTCCGCTTGCATATTGGGCAAGCGACGCAGCAATAAAGGCGTTTGATTCATTCCCCGCGCTTGCTTCAGTTGCTGAACCACGTCAGGGTCTTATTACTGGCGAGACGGCTCGCTTTCTTCGCTATTGGCACGAAGTGGATCTTAACAATCTAGGGCTTAATCAGACAGATCGCACAGCATCCAGAATTAGTTGCAAGAAATGGTTCCCTCAGGACAAGGGCGGACCACCTAGGCGATGGTATGGCAATAACGACTTCGTTGTAAATTGGTTGAACGATGGAAATGAAATTCGTAACTTCAAGTCGCCGACAGGCAGACTGAAGTCCCGCCCACAAAACTTGGACTATTACTTTCGCTCTGGTGTGACATGGACAAAGATTTCCAGTGGTTCATTCGCGGCTCGTTTTACCGATACTGGATTCATTTTTAGTGATGCTGGCATGAAGGTCTTCCATGCTGACAAAGACGAACTCCTGCATATAGCCGGCTTTCTCAACTCAAGAGTCGCTAACCAGCTATTAGGATGCCTCTCTGAAACAATCAACTATGAGCAAGGTAACATAGCCCGCTTGCCTGTCGCGCCGGTAGGGGGAATTGCAGCAATCGCCGGCCCACTAATTGATCTCGCCCGCATAGACTGGGACAACTTCGAGACCTCGTGGGACTTCCGCGGCCAGCCGTTGCTGCTGCCAGGGCTGAAAGGCTCTACCCTGGAAGCGAGCTGGCGGAATTGGGAGACTCAAAGCACCGCCGCCATACGGCGGATGCAGGAGTTGGAGACGGAGAACAACCGACTCTTCATCGCCGCCTATGGCCTGGAAGGCGAGTTGCAGCCGGAAGTGCCCGAGGCGCAAATCACTCTCGCCCGCGCCGACCGCCGCACAGACATGGCCGCCTTCTTTTCCTATGCCGTTGGCTGCATGATGGGGCGCTACTCGCTCGACAAGCCCGGTCTCATCCTCGCCAATGCTGGTGCCCACGTCGAAGATTACAGAGCAAAGGTGCCAAACTCCACATTCGCGCCGGATGAAGATGGCATCCTGCCTGTGCTCGATGACGAATGGTTTTCGGATGACATCGTCGGCCGCTTCCGCGAATTCCTGCGTATCACATTTGACGAGGAATCATTCGTTGCAAACCTGCGCTTTATCGAGGAATCCCTTGGCAAGCCGGAAGCCAAGACCGGCAAGATCAAACCCACCGAGATCCGCAGCTACTTCGTCAGTGAGTTCTACAAAAACCACATCAGTACCGAGCGGGCCTACGGTTACAAGAAGCGCCCCATCTATTGGATGGTCAGCAGCCCGAACGGCAGCTTCCAGGCGCTCATCTACCTCCACCGCTACACCCGGGACACCCTCAACCGCATGCTCGACGGCTACGTCCGCCCCTTCCTAGACAAACTGGAACAGCGCCAACAAGCCTGCACCGTCATCAGCAACGACGCCGCCGCCAAACCCGCCGCCCGCACCGCCGCCGCCAAGGAACTCCTCAAGCTCGGCACGATGCTCAAGGAGATCCGCGAATGGGAGCGCGACACCCTGCTCCCCCTCGCCCAAAAACGCATCGAACTCGACCTCGATGACGGAGTGAAGGTCAACTACCTCAAGTTCAAAGGCATCCTCGTGCCCATCGCCGGGCTGGAAAAGAAGGAGGAGGATTAGATGACCCAGCGCCAATCCATCCTGAAGCACATGCACCAGCATCCCGGCTTGTGCGATGGATGCCTTGCGCAGCGGCTAGGTATCAAACCCCCTCAATCCGTGAACCGCATCTGCCGCCACGAAGCGGCTGTCTCCCGTGGACAAGTAACCTGCCCCGCCTGCGCACAGCCGAAGATCCGCAATTTTCTGAAAAATTCTCCCTCCCCCTCGTTCTCCAAGCCACAAAAGCTCAAGAAATCCATCTCTCGCAATCAGAATCTCAAAACGCAACTCAATGACGCTCTAGTTTCGATCTTCCGTCTGCAAGAGCGTGACTACTACGGGGAGCTGACATTTGCTCAACTACTGATTCTCAAGCAGGCATTGGCGCGCATCCACGACACTGTGACTCTCAAGCTGACTTTCCAACTTGTGCATTGGATCGCCGAAAGATTTCGACTCACCGAAGAAAAGAAAGCAGCCCTTCGGGAGCAGGTGGACAGTCAGTCAGCCAATGCCTCCGGCTTCGACCTTTCCTGGAACGATCCCAAGGTGATTGCCGAGGTGAAAGGTTGCATACCGATGAATGGCGGGAATGTCTTCGGTGCCGCCCAGTGGAAGGGCTTGACCAACGACTTGCGCCAGATGCTGGGCTTGCCAGCACTTGGCAAGACCAAGGAGCAGCTCTCCCTGCGATCAAAGGTTTTCCGGGAGGGCAATGTGGATGCCATCAAGTTTCTCGCCCTCTACGACTGCCCGGAGGTGCGCACGGCAGCCAGCAAGTGGCGTGCCTCCATGTATGAGACAGCGTGGTTCAAGGAGCTGAATCCACCCATCCAGCTTCTTGAAGCCCCCGAAACCGGTATTCCGTGCGTCCCTCCGAATGTCTATCTCGTTTATCTGAAGCCCGACCCCTCCTAACTGCCATCTCATGTCATTCCAAACACCCATCACCATTTCCGAAGCTCTCGATAACGTCGAGAACAGCCGCTATCTCCTGCCAGCCATCCAACGAGAATTCGTGTGGCCATCGGAAAAGATCGAATGGCTCTTTGACTCTCTGATGCGCGGCTACCCTATCAGTTCCTTCCTGTTCTGGAATGTGGAGAGCGGTTCCGGACCGACCTACAAGTTTTATCGGTTTCTTCGCAATTTCAGACAGGTCTATCACGTTCACAACGAGGAGGCTCCGGTAGAAGGCAAGGGCAACTTCACGGCGGTTCTGGACGGCCAGCAACGCCTCACCTCCCTCTACATCGGTCTCAAGGGAAGCTACGCCTACAAGGAAAAGCACCGCCACTGGAATGACGACCAGTGGAGCCTCCCTACCCGGCACCTTTACCTGAACATCAAACGAAAACTGGATCCGGACGAAGAGGAGGACGGAAGAACGTACGAGTTTTCCTTCTTGAAAAAGTCGGACACCGCGGAGGCTGACATTCACGACAAGGAGTGGTTCCGGGTCGGCAAGATTCTCGATCTGAAAAACATCGCCACCTTCAACAAATACGTCACGGAGCAGCAACTGGATGAAGTCGGCATCACCATCCTCGCCCGCTTGCAGGAGGTAGTGTTCTCGGACCGGGTCATCAACTACTTCCTCGAAAAGGAACAGGATCTCCACAAGGCCCTCAACATCTTCATCCGAATCAACAGCGGCGGCCAACCACTGAACTTCTCGGATCTCATCATGTCCATCGCCGTATCGAACTGGAAGTCCAAGGATGCCCGGAACGAAATTCATGCCCTCGTGGACAGCGTCAGGGGCATTGGTTTCACGATCTCGAAAGACCTCATTTTCAAGACATACCTCTACCTCTTCAGCAGGGACATCCGGTTCAAAGCCACCAATTTCTCCGCCGACAACGCCCACAATTTCGAGAAGGACTGGGAGAAAATCCGGGACGCCATCCAGGCAACCTTCGAGCTGATCCGCTCCTTCGGCTACGAGGAATACACCCTGACTTCCAAAAACGTGGTGATCCCGGTGATCTACTACCTCTATCACCGTGGCATCTACCGGGACTTTGGCACCAGCGTGCGCCACAAGGAAGATCGGGAGACGATCCAGAAGTGGCTCCATGTCATGCTGCTCAAACGGGTCCTCGGCACTGGTGGCGCGGACGGCACCCTTTCCCAGATCCGCAGGGCGTTCACTGAAGACGTATTGTCAGGCGAGCCTATCAGAACAGACATTCACCAGTTCCCGGCCGCCGAAGTTTACAACCAACTCAAGCGGGACATGAGCGTGGGCGACGAATTCGTGGAAGAGCTGCTCAAGACACAGAAGGATGATCGTTACGCGTTCTCCATTCTGGCGCTGCTTTACCCGCAACTCGACTACCGGAACAACGATTTTCACAAAGATCACCTGCATCCGATCTCCGCATTCAACCAAAAAGCAATCGACAGCATGGGCCTGAATGAGGAGACGAAGCAGCGATTCCTCTCCTGGGAGTGGAACAACAGCATCGTCAATCTCCAGATGCTCGACTCCAACGAGAACAAATCCAAACAAGACCTCGCCCTTGATGAATGGGTCACCTACGAAACCCAGCGCAAGGACCGGGTGGCCTTCCTGGACCGTCAACTCATCCCCGGAGACCTCAGCCTGGCATTCGCCGACTTTGCCACCTTTTCAGACAGCAGAAAGACGCTGCTGGTCACCAAACTGAAAGAAATTCTGAAGTAGAAATCACTCCGCATGATGAACGAGGAACCACCCTTTGACGATCCGGCACTCAATGACCCGATCAGGAATAGCGCCGAAGCGGCGCAAGCCCAGGCTATCCAGCTCAAACAGCAAGCCGACGAGGCGGTCAAGGTTGCAGGTATCTGGACACGTCTGATAGAATCCCGCGACGCAGGTCTATGGTTCCGGCTTCGCGGATTGATCGACGAAGAACGTGCCTTTTTCCATCAACTTCGCGAGTCAGGCGACCCAGTGGTCGAACCTTTGGAAAAACTTTATAAGGAAGCCAAGGAGCAGACGCAAGATTTATTACTCTCACTGCCACGGGACATCGAGAAGCTCGCCGAGCGCGAGAACCTCGCATTGGATCGGACAAGCCGACATCCAAAATACACTTTTAAGGACGGTTTCATCACCCTGCTCATCGATGAAGCAAAGCGCGTCGCCAAGGTCAGCAACTACGAAGGCAAACTACCCGATGTCCCGGCCGATATTGTGACCATCGGGGAAGTGCTGAAGAGTGAGGAAAAACGCCTCTTTGCCCGCAAATTCGAGGGTACGAAGTTTCTCCAAAAGCTGCGGGCCGTGTATCTGTCTATCCTGAAGAAGGAGAAACGTCCGGATGGAGATCCGGTGCCGCTGCGGACCATCGCCCGCAAGCTGGCATCTAACGATAGCAAGTTCCGCCGTGACGAGTTTCTCATCGACCTGTCAAAGCTCGCGGTTGAGGGCCCGGCCGAGGTATCGGGCCGCCGCTTTGAATTCCAGCAGACCAGCGATGCCAATCAGGGAATGCTGCTCTATGGACCTGCCAGCCGCGGTATGGTAAACCTGCTCATATTCACAAAGACCGCGCCATGATTACCCAACCAATCGCCACCCAAATCATTGAATCCCTCCGCCGTGGGCTGCCGCCACAGCGCGGGACCCAACATTACGCCGTCGGCCAGACCAAGCTCATCAACGGGGTGAAGAACTTTCATCTCAACGGCATCGCCGAAAAAGGAATCATACGGTTTATCAGTGGCTCCTGGGGTTCCGGGAAAACGCATTTCTTCCGTCTCATGCGGGAGTTGGCCTTCGACGCGAACTGTTTGGTTTCCAACGTGGAACTCAACAAGGACGAAGCGCCCCTCAACAAGTTCGAGAGAGTCTTTTTCGCCATTCTGAAAAACATCATCTCGCCGACCTATTTCCGGGAGTTCGGCCAACCGCTGGCGGCGCCCTTCGGCATCGTCCTCAAAGAGGCCATGATTTTCCTGGCGACAGGAAATCACAGCCATGACGTGGTGGTCACCCATCAGGATGTCATGACCGCATCCGAGAAGCTGATGGCGTGCAGCGGCATCGACATCGACTTCAGGAAGATTGTCAAAACCTATTGGGAGACCTACCTGCCGGACGCCCCGGATCAAGCGCAGGTGGATCAACTGCGCGACGAGATTCTCCAGTGGTTCAGCGGCGAAGGGACAATGTCCAGCTACCGGAAGCGCTTCGAGGTGAATAAGATGGTGGGAAGGGACAATGCCAAGCTCATGCTCCAGTCACTGTCTGAGTTCATCAAGCTCGCCGGCTATCAGGGTTTGGTGATCCTGTTCGATGAAGCGGAGATGTCCTACTCAGTGATGCGAAAGAGCGCCCTGAAGGAAGCCCACAACAATCTGCTGCATTTGATCAACAACGTGGACCAGTTGACCGGCCTGTTTTTGCTGTATGCCACGACACCGGATTTTTACACGGACCCAAAACACGGAATCGTGATCTCGGGAGCCCTTCAAACCCGCATTGGCAAACCCGAAGAACGGGAACCCAAGGCTTTGGACATCGTGTGGAACCTCGACGCGGTGCAATACACCCTGACGGACTATCAGGAAGTCGGCCGCAGGATCCGCAAACTATTCTCCATCGCATACTCTGGCGCGGAGGGATTGTTGCCGGATGACACGACGCTGAACACCTGGATTTCCGAACTCCATAAGGATCACCCGCAATTCCATCAAGTCCGATTTTGGCGGGTTCTCACCTCAACCCTGGTGCGCCAATTCGGCGATGCGTTGGAAGGTGAAGCCAAGCCGGTCAAACAGACCTACCGGGATGTGATGGAGGTCCTGAAAGAAAGCTGACCTATGACACCCATCGAGGCGCAACGGGTGGTCGAAGAATTGCGGAAGGGCATTCCGCCGCTCGGCTATACCAAGCACTTCACCGTCGGCCGCACCCACGAAATCGAGACGTTGGAACGTTCGCTTCACAATGGAGACGCCCCGGTCCTCTTGCTACAAGCAAACTACGGCTCGGGAAAATCCCATTTGCTGCGATACATCCGGGACCATGCGCTGGCCGAGGGATACGCGGTGAGTTTTGTCACCTTGGATGCGAAGGCCGGGGTGCGGTTCAACCGGATGGATCAGAACATGGGTGCCATACTCCGGAATATCGAGATCCCACCGCAGTTTGGCCCGCCGGGGCTACGCGGGGCCTTGGACTTGATTTGTGATTCCTGTGAAAAGACACGATTCATCACGGGTGACGAAAGCGATTACTGGCACAGTCTCACGAACGGTTGGAAATGGGACTTCAGCGAGAAACTGGCGTCCCCTGCAATGTTCATCGCATTGAGGGCGTGGGCAAAAGGTGGGGATAGCGTCCGGGAAATGGTGATCGACTGGCTTCAGGAACCTGAAAACTTCCGTTCACAAAGGAAGCAACTCCAACGGAAGCTCGTCGAAGGATTGCGTTCGCATTTCCGCGACCCACGTTCGATCTACCAGCTCTATGGGGAGGACGTCTTTTCCTTTCACACAAACGGTTATCAATCCGTGTGGGGTGCCCTCCGTGATGTCGATAGTCTTCTCGTCGCATCTGGTCTTCGCGGGCTCATCGTTCTGTTTGATGAATTCGAGGACATCCTAACGAATCTCAACAATATCAAGCATGAAGAAGACGCCTTTTGGAACTTGTTTTTGTTCATGGGTGGCCAGCGTTTCCCGGCGAGGACGTATTACGCGGTGACTCCGGACTTCGCCTCAAAGTGCAAGCAACGACTGATTACCAAAGGACGGGTGGATTTCGACTTTGCGCGCTTCGATAGTTTGCCGACGTTCTCTATGAGCCCGTTGACTCAAACGGAGCTAACAGAACTGGCCCAGCTCATTTTAATCGCTCATGCGCGGGCATACGGATACCAACCTGAAACAGTGAGCGCCTCCGCGATCAGAGACCTTGTCGCACACGCCTCGCGTTCGCCGGTTCAGGATCGCGCCCGGCATACGATCCGGGAAGTAGTCAAACTTTTGGACAACATCCTCGAAGATTCATGAGTGATGATCGATCAAGCCTGGATCCACGGATTGCCGCCGCATTTTACGGCGGCTTTCCCGAGCTCAGGCCGGTGCAGGCGGCAGCGATTGAACCCTTGGTCAACGGGCGCAATGTGGTGCTGTCGTCCGGCACCGGTTCGGGCAAGACCGAGGCGGTCACCGCCCCGCTCTTGAGCCGATTCTGGGTGGAGGCACTTCGGGACGAGCGGACCGTGATGCTCTACATCGCGCCGACCAAGGCGCTGATCAACGACATCGCCAAGCGGCTCGATTCCGTGCTTCAATCCCTTTCGTTGCGGGTCGGTATCCGTCATGGCGACCGCAATGACTTGGAACTTGTTGCGAAACCTCATGTCTTGATCACGACGCCGGAATCACTCAATGTGATGCTCCGGCGCAAGGAACCGGTTCTCGCGGAAATTCATTGCGTGGTGATCGATGAAATCCATCTGTTATTCAACACCCAGCGTGGACTCCATTTGGCAGTCCTTTTGTGGCGTCTGAAAAGGTTTACCGGAAGGCCCATCCAATGGGCCGCCTTGTCGGCCACCATCGGCAATCTATCCGCAGTGCGCGACTTCTTCTTCGGCCCTGATGAAAGCGCCGATTTTCTCCAGTTTCCGGCGACGCGCACGATTGAAGCCCAGATCCGAATCCCGCAATCATCTAACGATTTGCGGGAACTTTTTGTGCGATTGATGGATGCACCGCGGCGCAAGTTGCTGGTGTTTGTGAAATCAAGAAAGGCATGCGAGGCACTTGCCGGCCAACTCCAACACGCGCCCGAACTCGCCTCCCTGGTTTTCACCCACTATTCATCGCTCTCCACCGATTTACGTGAGACAACCGAGCGTCAGTTCGCGGAGTTTCCCTGCGCGATCTGCATCGCAACAAGCACCCTGGAAATCGGCATCGACATTGGTGATATAGACGCAGTGGTCTTGATGAACACTCCCCCCGGTATCGCGTCGTTTCTTCAGCGGATCGGCCGCAGCAACCGCAGGTCCCACAAAACGAATGTGATTTGTCTTTGTGAAAATGAAGCGGGTGACTGCCGCGAGGCCCTGATATTCTCAACTCTGCTCCAACTCGGGCGCGATGGGGTGATGCCGATTGCCAAGCCACAACAACTCTGGGGTGCGGTTGCTCAGCAATGCCTTTCCTTCATCCAGCAGGAAGACGGCGCCTTCACGCAAATCTCCGAGTTGACGGCTGAAGTGGCTGCACTGCCGCATATTGACCGCGCTGCCGTGGAAAAGATTCTAGCAGAACTAGCGTCGACCGAATTGCTACAGAAACACGGCTTTCAGAATCGCTATGGGGCTGCCGATGGCCTCTGGGACATGGAGAAAAGCAAGATGCTGTTTGGAAATTTCCCCCTGTCCTCGCAAACCATCGACCTCCGCAGTGGAAAGCAGCTTTTGGGCAGTGTCCCCCGACACAACCTCATGCGGCTGGGTCCTGGTTCGAAGGTCCGTTTTGCCGGCAGGGTGTGGCGGATACAGCGGGTGGACACGGCCGCGGTCGAGCTTGAGCCATCCTTGGACAGGAAAGACGTTCTTGACCTGTCATACGGCGGCTCACGTGCCAGCGGCCTTGATTCGTTTCATGCCGACGCGCTGCACCGCTCGTTGTTCCAACTGGACGAGGCGTCGAGCTGCATGTCCGCCCCGACGTGGGCCTTGATCGGCCCGCTGCTCCTGCGGATCCGCGAGTGCGCGGAGATTTCATCGATCCCCTTCGAGCGGACTTCGGATGGATTCCGCCATTTCACGTTTGCCGGGCAACTGGCGAACAAGGTGATTGCCAACTGGTTCGGTGACGGTGCCCTTGCGGAATCGGACCTGACGATCACCTCGAAAGAACCGCTCGACTGGAGCCAATTGCCCGTCGATCCGAACAGCCTGCGGAGACAGGTCGAGGAAGTCTTTTCGCCGTCGACCCGACAAACGGTCTTCCAGCAACGCCTGCCCCTCGATTTGCAGCGCGAGGAATGGCTCCAGGAATGGATCGCGGACGAATCCGTGTCAACCGTCCTTGAACGCTTGCAGGCCGCCACCAGCCAAGAGGTCTCGTTTGGGGTGTTTTCCTGGCTGCTCGCATCGAAAAAGAAATAATCTGTGATAAAATCACAATTAGAATCATTTTTAAGAAGTTTTCACTTGCGATTACGACCATTTCTGTGATTTTTCCACTCGTCATGCTTCTTTCATTCTCCGTCACCAATTTCCGGTCTTTCCGCGAAGAGCAGACTCTTTCGCTGGTCGCCAGCAATCGCCAAGCGAACCACCCAGAGCATCTGATTCCCATCCCGGAAGATGAGAACCAAGCTCTGCCAGTTGCCGCGATTTACGGTGCAAACGGCGCGGGAAAATCAAATTTGGTGCGGGCGATGGGATTTCTTATCGAGCTCGTAACCATCGGTACCAGTCCCAAGCAACCCACCGGGCGCGTGCCTTTTCTGTTCCACAAGGCAACCGCTGCGACGCCAACCCGGTTTTCCCTACAATTTGTAGAAAAGGGCTACGTCTTCGCCTTTGGGGTGGCACTGGACGATACGACCATCCGGGAGGAATGGCTTTCTGTTGTCCGTAACGGCAAAGAGATTCCGGTTTACGAGCGAATCACGGATGAAGCCGGCAAGGTGCGTGTAGAAGCTGGCACGGTCTTGCAGGAGGACTCTTGGGGCAATCACGCCAAAGTAGTGGCACTGAGTCGCGTGGGCGTCCTGCCCAACCTGCTGTTTCTTCACGGCATTAGCCAGAGCCTCACGGAAGAAGATCAGGGACCTGTGATTGCGGCTGCTTTGCAGTGGTTTTCCGCTCGTCCGGTGATCGTTCAGCCGCAATCATTTCATGGTGGCTTGATCGGCCTTATTGCAAGCAATCGTGAGTTTGCCGGGTTTGCCGGAGATTTTCTCCGGCGGGTGGCAACCGGAGTTCATGCCCTGCGAGTGGACAGCAGCGAACTGAGTGGAAACGCGCTAGACGCCATGCCGGACAATATCCGCGTGCGAATCGCCGAAATGAAGGAGGGTGAAATTGCCGGTTTCGCGTCAGCGGTCGATTCATCCCATCAAATTGTAATCGAAAAGGGAGCGGGCGATAAGGTGTTTGTGCGTACGGTGAAAGCGGAACACATGACTTCGGATGGAGATTCCGTACAACTGCCGCTCGCCGAGGAATCAGATGGAACCCGCAGAATCACCCAACTGCTTCCGGCGCTGCACTCAATCAATCGCGGACCTAAAATATATATTATTGATGAAATAGACCGCAGTCTCCACCCCCTATTATCGAAGGGCTTTGTGCGGGAGTTCTTGAAGGCCTGCGTATCCAGTGGGTCTCAGCTAATTTTCACAACACATGACACCACTTTTCTGGATCTCGATCTACTACGTAGAGATGAGATCTGGTTTGCTAACAAGCGAATGCCTGAAGCTTTTACCGAACTCTATTCACTCTCGGATTATAAAGTGCGCACAGATCTGCGGGTGGACAAGGCCTACCTTCAGGGAAGGTTTGAAGCCATACCGCCAATAGAAAACGAACTGCCGGGGTGGGTGACCAAGATCATGACAGATCTGCGTCCAGGTGATGCACCACAGCCCCGCGAAGAGGAGGTCGGCGCATGAGTCTCATTGGCGGAAAACGGATTGCTATCGGTCGCGCCGAGAGGGTTTTGAAGGATGATCGGTTCTTCGTGGTCGCTGCCGAGGACACCTATGCACCGGACCAATACTTTGCAGGTTTTGCTTTTCCCCGAGTCAAAGTGCTAGTGATTCCCACAGTCGGCGAATCCGGCCTCAGCGCTCCGATTCATGTGGTGACGCGGTTAAAAGAGGCCAGCGAACTTCTGCGACAAAAGGAAGAGATCCAGGCCGATGATGAATTTTGGGTGATGCTGGATACCGACCATCACTTTCAACCCAACCACATCGCCGGAACCATTCATGCGCTCAAATTGGCCCGAGAAGCCGGCTTTTTTCTGGCCGTAAGCAATCCATGCTTTGAGCTTTGGTTGCTCCTCCATCACGAGGAATTGTCGCCAGAGGTGGAATTCGCCAAGCCAGCCGATGTGGAAGCCAGGCTACGGCAGGTTTTGGGTGGCTACAACAAGTGCGCTCTCCAGACTGAGCGCTTCACCCTGGAAGGAAGTCGCCTCGCGATCCGCAGAGCGAGATCACTGGAATCAACCCCTGACAACCCCGAAGGCTATTGGCCGTCCGGCACCGGCACGCGGGTGTATCGGTTGATGGAGCGGGTGATGGGAGGCAGATCATCATGAGCAGTGCCGCAAAAATTCAAAGCGCGTTGGAAAAAGCCTTTGCCCGCCAGCGGGTGGTGTTCTGGTATGATGAAACCAGCGAGTGGTGGATGGATGTGGATTCGCTCGACCTCCCGGGCGTTGAGAAAGTCAGGGTGGCTAACAACGAACTCGGGGTGAAGCATCGTCTCACCCGCGAACAACCCCAACAACGTTTTCTACTCTACTTTCAGGGTCAGGCGAAACCGCCGGATAGTGCCAACTGGCTTCTCGACCAATTGCTGGCGAACGGGCCGGCATTTTCACCCGACCGCGCCTCGCTCGCGATCATCGAGGCGGAACTGGCCCCCGAATTCAAGCCTCTGGTAGAGCGCCATCTGGAGTTCTTCAAGAAGGCGGATAGAATCGCCAAACTCAAGGAACTTCGTCAACCTGACGATTCGGAGCGCGATCTCCGGCTCAAGATACTCGCGGTGTCGTGCAAGGCAGAGCCAACTGTTGAAGCCGTCCTGCTGAGTCTGCTAGGCGAGCTTGCCCGGGAAAAGCAGGACAAGTGGAACCAAGTCGAAAAGTTTGGTTTGGCAAGTGCATGGTGGAGTGAACTGGAGATTGCCTTCGGATACTCGGCTGCCACCCCAAGTGTGCTGGATTTCACTCTATCGCTTTTCCGGGCTGTGGCCCCGCTGGGTGGATCCTCCACCATCAGTCCACGACAGGCACTCGTTTTCGCCAATCGCTGGAAGGACAGTCAGGAGCATCGGGAGAGTTTCGTAATTCTTTCCGAGCGCGTGGACGGGTTGCTCAACATCAGCGCCGTCCTCAACCGCCTGGATGATTCGTCGGGGATCTTCAACTGTGACATCTATCGCAGAGTGGACCTAAGGATTCTGGCCGACCTTCGCGACGGCCTGGTCAAAGGAAACCTGACGCCAGCCGAGGCCCGCTCGCGTGCCGAATCTCGTGAGCAATTGCACTGGGCCAGGCATACACCGGGAATCAAGGCATCCTATCGGGCACTGGCCACGGCAGCCGAGTTTTTCGAAGCTCTGCCCAAGGTGGAATTGATTATCGAATCGTTTGATGCCGGCATTTCGAAATATGCCGCGACATGGTGGCAAATGGATCGCCTTTACCGACAATTTGTCTTTCACCTCGGCGAGTCTGGGCAGACTGCGCTCCTTCAGGATCTTTCCACCCGCATGGAAGGCCTCTATGTGAACAACTTCCTCGCCCAGCTTTCCGTGCAATGGCAGGAACGGGTCAACCGCTGTGATGGCTGGACAAGCCAGGCATTTCCTTGCCAAAACCAGTTCTTTGAACGCTTCGTCAGGCCACAGGTGGAGGACGGACGCAAGGTGTTTGTCATCATTTCTGACGCTCTGCGCTACGAAGCGGGGCGCGAATTGCTGGAATGCATCCAGCGGGAAAACCGGTGGAAGGCGGAAATGAACGTGGCGCTTGGCTCGCTGCCATCGTTCACCCAACTCGGCATGGCATCATTGCTGCCCCACAAGCAACTGGAATTCGATCCGCGTGGTCAGACCATTCTTGCAGACGGGGTGCCCACTGCCGGGACGGAAGCTCGTGGCAAGATTCTCGCTTCCGCGATGTCGGGCCGGGCCACCGCCATCACCGCCGAAGCATTCTTCACATTAAATTCAAAGACGGACGGACGCGATCTGTCCCGTGGCAACGACGTGGTATATATCTATCACAATGCTATCGATGCCGTAGGCGACAAGCGAGACACCGAACACAAGGCGTGCTCGGCAGTGGCTGCTGCGGTAGAGGAAATCATCAAGATTCTCAAAAAAGCCGCCGCGATGAACGTGAACCACTTCATCATCACCGCCGATCACGGGTTCCTGTATCAGAACGAGCCATTGGCGGAGAGCGATTTCCTCGCGTTCAACGAACCTCAGGGCACCCTGAAATTTGATCGCCGCTTCATTGTCGCGCCGAATATCCCCGAGGACCCACGATTCAAAATCTTCACAGCCAACCAACTCGGTCTTGCCGGGGATCTTGCCTTCGCATTCCCCAAAGGCGTCCAGCGCCTGCGCTTGCAGGGATCCGGCAGCCGATATGTCCATGGCGGCACATCACTTCAGGAAATCGTCATTCCGGTCATCGAAGTGAAAAAGGAGCGCGACGACAATATCGGCAAGGTGGATGTGGACATCCTACGTGCCGGCCAGCAGATCACCACCGGGCAGGTGACCGTGACATTTATCCAGAGCGACCCTGTGGGAGACCGGCTTCTGGCCCGGGAACTGCGTGCCGGCTTCTTCTCCAAAACCGGAGCCCAACTCAGCGAGACGAAGATCATGAAATTCGAGTCGTCCGCCGAGGATGTCCGACAGCGCGAGCGGGCCGAACAGTTCATTTTCGGGAAAGAAGCGGATCATTTCAACCAACAGGAGGTCTTTCTGCGGCTGGAAGAGCAGGTCCCCAACACTTCCCAGTGGTCGCCCTACCGCGAGTTCTCTTTCAAGCTGCGTCGTGCCTTCGAGAGCGATTTTGACGAGTTATAATTCCTTCACCCAATTCACATGACCCCTCTTGACCAAAAGCTTAATCAACACTTCGCAGGTTTCGTGGTTCGCAAGGATCTGACGAAGACGGTGAAGGGCAATGCCATTGTTCCCAGCTATGTGCTTGAATACTTGCTTGGACAACAGTGTGCGACCGATGACGAGGCCTCAATCCAGAGTGGAATTCAGACGGTAAAGGACATCCTGAAAACTCATTTTGTCCACCGCAATGAAAGCGAACTTGTCAAATCGACGATCAAGGAAAAAGGCCGCCACAAGGTCATCGACAAGATCACCGTGGAATTGAATGACGGGGTCGGCATCTATGAGGCGACTTTCTCGAACCTCGGATTGAAAAGGGTTCCGGTCGATTCCGAGTATATCAAACGCCACCCAAAGCTGTTAGTTGGCGGTGTCTGGAGTATCGCGGATCTTTCCTACATGCCGTGTGAAAATCCGAAGGAGAATCCGTGGCACTTGGAAACTCTCAAGCCGATCCAGATCGCCAACATTGATTTGGATGGATTTCTGGCGGCCCGCCGGGAGTTTTCGACCGATGAATGGATGGATGTTCTGCTTCAGAGCATGGGATTCAACCCCGAGATGTTCTCGCGGCGCGGCAAACTGCTACTGCTGGTGCGGTTGATCCCTTTTTGCGAACGCAACTACAACATGATTGAGCTCGGTCCAAAGGGAACAGGCAAATCCCACATCTATTCCGAATTCTCGCCCCATGGCATTCTGATTTCCGGCGGTGAAGTCACGGTCGCCAAACTCTTCGTCAACAATGCCAGCGGCAAAATCGGACTCGTCGGCTACTGGGACTGTGTCTGTTTCGACGAATTCGCCGGCAAGGACAAGAAGGTGGACAAAAACCTTGTGGACATCATGAAAAACTACATGGCCAACAAGAGTTTTTCCCGCGGCGTCGAGATGCTCGGCGCCGAGGCTTCAATGGTCTTCATGGGCAACACCAAAAAATCGGTGCCCTACATGATGAAGCATTCAAACTTTTTCGAGGAACTGCCTGACAAATACATCGATTCCGCATTCCTGGACCGGATCCACTGTTACAACGCGGGATGGGAATCCAGCCCGGTCCGATCCGAACTTTTCACCGATGGCTTCGGCTTCATCGTGGACTACCTCGCCGAAGTCCTGCGCCACCTGCGCGGGCAGGATTTCCTGCATGCCTACACCAAGCAATTCGAACTCAGTTCGGGGCTAACCACCCGCGACCGGGATGGCGTGAACAAAACATTCTCCGGCTTGATGAAAGTCCTCTTTCCAGATGGTGAATGTACCAAGGAGGAGGTCGAAGAAATGCTTTCCTTTGCGATGGAAGGCAGAAGGCGGGTGAAGGAGCAATTGCTTAAACTGGACGAAACGTTCTCGCCGGTAGAGTTCACGTACACCGATATCGAGACCGGCGTCTCGAAGGAAGTCATCACGTTGGAGGAGCGCCAGTATCCCACATTGGCGCGTGGTGCCGCCACGGAATCCGGCACTGAGGATCTTGCGGTGCCCCTACAGGCGGACTTGCCGCCCACCACTGAAGCACCTCCGTCACAACCGCAGGCAGGTCACCTCGTTTTTGCCGAGAACAGCAAGAACACCAGCTATCGCACCCTCTTTGCCAAACACCTGCGAGGCGCCCGGGAAATCACGGTGGTCGATCCATACGTGCGAGCATTCTGGCAGATTAGGAACTTTATGGAATTTGTCCAAGTCGTCCACGAGTTGACGCCAGAGGGCGACGAAACGCGGATTCGGCTCATTACCAAAAGCGATCCCGAGCGGGCGGTCGAGCAGGACCAGAACCTGGTGAAGATCCAAGACTCGTGTGTCGGGTCGCGCGTGTCCGTGGAATTCGAGTATGACACCAACGACAACCTTCATGCTCGCAGCATCACCACCGACACTGGCTGGAAAATCAGCCTGGATCGCGGGCTGGATATTTTCCAACGCTACGAGATCAGCCCGTTTTCGCTCAGCTCCTCCGTGCAGGAAGAACGCCTGACGAAGTCCTTCGAGGTCACGTATCTGAAGGTTTGACGACCCGCTTCAAACTGCCCCCCGCCCGGAATCCGCGAGCGGGGGCATTTAAATATTGCGCCTCACATGCCCTTGTCATTGGCCGGCGGGGCATTCGTCTTGGCAATTTTAGCGGGAGCAGGCACCTCGCCCACGAGGGTTCTGAGCTCCTGACATGCTTTTTTGACTTTGTCTGTCAGGCCTTCCGCCTCCGGGTTCAAACCCCAGACCACCGTACTGCAAAGCATCACTATTTCATCGAACTTCTTCACCCGCGCATCCAAAGCGTCCTCAGGAGTGTTGAAGTCTTTCATCTCGTTGGCCCCGATGGCGCTACGCACAAGATTCTTCTTGGCCTCCTCAATAGCCTGCTTGCGCACCACCAGTTCTTTCTTAATCAATGCGCGAAGATCCTCTTCATCATACGTCTTAAATGCAGGATCTTCGTCTTCGGTGAGAACCTCCAACACCCGCACGAGCTTCTTCTTGGTTGCCGAAGCGATGAATTTCCCGGTCGCCTGAATCACCTCAGACCCGAACCCATTCGGGGACATGTTTTTCGGCGGTTCATGGCCCAATGCGCTGAAAACTCCCTGATAATCGGCGGCAACCTGACGGCTGACCAAGCCCTTGACTTCCAGATTGATCGCCTCTGGCGTGTTGCCCTTGGGTTGCTCACCCTTCCGGGCAAAATATCCATAGACTGATTTCCATGCAGCCATAGCAGATCCGGCGGCAATTTCCAGCAACCCATCCATAAGCCCCTGCTCGACCACTTGCGGCGAATTACTTGTAGGAACGGGCTTGCCCTTTAAAACCCGAGCAAAAACTTGTTTCAGCGCCTGGGTCAATCTGGCTTGGACCTTGGTCTCCACCTTGGCTTCCAAAATCCGATCAATGTCATTCACCATTTCCGGCACCGTCGTCGCGGCCGACGGTGGAGCACCAGGCCCGGCGATCTTCTGCCGCGCCCGGGCGAGTGCGGAGAACTCCAACCCTTCCTCACGGAGATCAGCAGCCTTCTGCCGCTCAGTCGCGTCCGCGATGATCGGCGCGACCTTGGTAAGCGCGTCCTGCTCCGCCGTTTGCGCGTTCGCAAGTGCCAGTGCTGTCGCCTGCTGATCCGTGTCAGCCTGAATCTTGCGCTCGTCGAGGTTCTTCAGCAGGGCCTCGGCCGCCTTCTTTTCTACCGCCGTCTCTTCCGCGACCAACGTCAGCCTCGCGGATTCGGTCGCATTTTTTTGTTCCGTCGTTTTTAGAATGTCGGTTATCTCCGCCACCAACTCCGGCATCGATGCCGCCTCCGTTGGCAAAGCATCAGGTCCCGCAACCTCGTCCCTGGCGACCACCAGCGTTTCGAACGATTTCTTTATGTCTAAAGCAGCCAGGACCACAGACTGCTCCTTTTCTGCGATGGCACTTTTGATTTCATCGATCAAATCATCCAGCGATGCGGCTGTGGACGGCGGAGTTTCTGGACCGGCGAGCGACTGCTGGGTTTCCGTCAATTTATCAAAAACCTCGCCGTAGGCCTTTTTTCTTGCTGCATCCAGGTCCGGATTGGGCAACGAATCACCATTATGAATATACCGTTCAATGTAGGGCTTGGAAATTTCTGGAAGCATTCCCCGAGTTTTCTCGTCCAGCAGCCCCTCGACCAACGATGCCCACTTTCGCCAGAGCCAAAAGTCGATGTAAACTCCCCCCGATGAAACCGGGTTTTCTTGGGAATCCGTGGATTTTTCAACCACGATCTCGCGGAATGATACCCTCTTAACGGCACGCTCATTGACGGCCTCCACCCGCGGATCCCGTTCCGAGTATTCCCACAAATTGGTTTTCGAACAATAGGCCGGGCCCATGCTTTTCATCGGTCTTTCGCGCAGCGGCAAAGCGCGGCATTTCACCCGCTCGTTCGATTTGCGTGGATCCTCCAGCAGGCCGTCACTATACATCCTCTCGAGCTTGGCAGTGACATCCTTGAAAACTGGGTTTGCCGTCCCGGACGCAATCATCTTGGCCTCTACCGCTTTCCGGTGATTTGTAAGTACCTTCTTTGCGTACCAACGTCCGCTTTGATGAATATCGACCTCGCATTCCAGGTCGGTGAAAATCAGGTGAACATGAATATCGTGGGCGGACTCCACGTGAATGCTAGCAGCCAGCACCCGCCTCCCTGTCTCCTTTTGAAATTCAATAGCCAATTGCCTGACCGCCTCCACCAGCATTTCCCGGTCAACCACGTCAGCCACTATGAACGGCAACCAAGGCGGCAGTCGCGCAAAGATTTTTCCCAATTTCTTAGACATCCCTTTGCAAATTTCAATGTCCCAAGGATACCGGTTTTCCTTCTTTCTGTTCACCAGAGATTCCAACCCCTCCGCCTTCCGAGACGTCCCTTTTGTGTCCTTCCACCTCTTCCTCCGGTCATCGGATTTCAAAACCATGGCTTCCCAGGCCTCACCCTCCATTACCAACGGCGAGCCGTCGTGACCGTCGATGTCCTTATTGCCGACACCGGCATCACCGAACCAAATGGTAGTAACCAAGTCCGGTCGAGGACCGGACGCGATCACTGGAAGGGAACCCACTCCCCCCCTATAGAGCGACTCCAGAAGCTCGATTTCCGCTTCCGCCGGGGTTACCTCACCCAGCGAAAGTGCGTCCCCATCTGTCTTCTCAGTCGCCCGTTGTCGAGCGGCATCGAGCACGTCATCTCCGTGTGTCGGTGATTTTCCGTTCAAATGCTCCACCTCCGTCACATTCTTTAGCACGCCCTTGCTCTGACTGAGTTTTGAGCTGTGGCGACTGCCGGGCTGAGCACCTCCTTTCTTTCCTTTCTTCATGGCGTATTGATGTTGGGTGGTTCCGAAAATATCACATTGTTAGCCTCGATTCGAGCGAGCCCCGGACGCAATTTTCCGAGAATTTCATGCGCTGCCTGGTTCCAGCAACCTCTCGCGACGAATGCCGGACTCACGTCCTTCTTTAACCTGTTTTCATGGTGTGTGTGCTTAGACGCCCAATGTGGCGTCAAGTTTTTGGACATGTTACTTTGGGGGACGAGATGCGTTGTTGCAGAAATATCCAAAAACTGCGTTTTTGCCGCTGCGCTGACATTTCTCCAACAACGCCCGTGCCCCCTAATCGGGGTCACTATCTCGGCCTTCGGCGACTCAGTGCAACTGAGAACCTGTAAGCGCCTGCTCTCAACGAGCTGCGGCGTGTGCTGCGTGACCTGTATCTGTCTGACGAGTCCCTTTGCATGCAAGCCACGCTGATGCACCGTGGCTGCTGCAATGGTGAACTTCGTAAACTCTCTCGGCGTAACCGACCTCACTTGTTTGGAGTCACCCACGTGGAGATCCGTTGCGATGCTCTCCCTTGCTTTGACAGCGACCGGAAATTCGCATGGGGGGAGGTCAGCCCGACTCCCCCCATTCCACATCCCCCGGCTTCCCGTACTCGGCCCTGATTGGGCACGAAAGGTCACCGAGTTGTCGTCGTGGCCGAAAATATTACGATACGGAGTGCTCATACAGTTAGGTCACTTTACCTTTTTCTTCTTTTGCGTCTTGGGTTTGACCTGAGTGGACGGGTCCTTGGCATAGCCCATAATCCGCAACATGATGCTCTTTGGAGAAACCTTGGCGCTTTTGGAACGACCCATCGCATAGTTCTTAAAATTCTGAATAAGGGATTTCGTAAGAGCCAATGCCTCGTCCTCCACAGTCCGTTGCAAGTCTTCTTCGGAGGGGTTGAACCCGCGAAGACTACGTGCGGCCTCCCATGTGATTTCCAGGTGATTCTGATGGATTTCATCCACAAGCAGACCGAGCTCGCTGGCAATGTCACCCAGGGGGGAGGTAGTCGCCATTTGGTCGAGAGTGCCTTTTTGATTTGTTGCTTGACCGGGATCAGCCTCTTGGGGCTCGACCTGTGGGAGTGGGCCTTTCTTCGGGTCGTCCTTCGTGGATTTCTCCTCTGTTAGGGTGCCGCTCGATGTATCCTCCAGAGGGTTCTTATCCAGAGTTGCGCTACTCTCAGCAGGCGCAACCAGAACAAGCACTTCCAGAGTAAGCGCATCTTGTGTAGGCGCAACCTGGGCAGGCGCAACCTGGGCAGGCGCATCCTGGGCAGGCGTAACCTGGGCAGGCGTAACCTGAGTAAGCGCATCCTGATCAAGCAATTCCTGAGCAAACACATCGTGATCAGGCGCAGCCTGAGTAAGCACGGCATGAGCAATCGTGCCCTGAGTAAGCGCATCTTCTTTGAGGATATCCAAGGGACTTAACTCACAGGTAGTCACTTGAGGGGGAATGTCCTGTGGGGGAGCCTCCTCAATAGGAGCGTCTTCAATGGGCACCTCAAGGGTAGAGTCCTGAGCCCCGGCTTGCTGAGTGGCAGCCACCTGAGTCGCAGCCACCTGAGTAGCAGCCTCCTGAGTAGCATCATCCTTAATAGGAGCGTCTTCAATAGGACCCTCCAAGGGAGTGCCTTGAAAGGAAGTCGCTTGCGGGGGAGCTTCCAGCAGGGGAGCCTTTTGCAGGGGAGTGATTTTTTGTTTAATCGCCCTCGGAGGGGCACTTTGATCAAGTGCGCCTCTCGCCGGTTCGGAGTTGGTTTTAGGGTCCATAGTGCCTGGTCTGGTAACCGATCCGCCAATCATCGGGTGATCCCGGCGCGGATTTTAGACACTTAGGCCGTTTCGTAGGGAGCAGCGTTGGTAAGGCGCAGCTCGTACTAGCAGGTCAGCCTCCGAGCCGACCAAAAAATCGGCCACGGGGCTAACCACGGAAGCAAAAGAACGCATTTGCACCTCTCCGTCAAATATTATTTTCGAAAAATCGATTTTTTCTTTATTGCGAGCAAGAGACCTGCCGGATCCTCCCACTGTCCACCCTAAGGCAATCGAATTGTCTCCGAGCATATGCACGGACCCCAGAGGATTGGGTCATCGATCCCGAGGCACTGTTGCTCGCCACCACTCGCTTCGGACGCTACGACGCCCGCTTAATGGACGAGTCCATCGATTGGCTGGTGAAATTCGGCCGTCGCATCAATCTCCAGCGCCTACAGAACCTGCACCGTGAATGGACCGGCGTGGCTGACCCGCGGGTCCTTGCCGCCATCTCCGACATCCTCGGCCAGCAGGCCGCGCTGCGGAAATGGCGCGTCATCGCCGATCTCGCGCCGCAAGGCACCCCGTCCGCTTCGGAATCCCTTTTCCTTTCCCGCGATGGAAACCCTTCCGGCCACTTCGGTCCCATCGAACCATTCTTCGGGAAATACGGACTGCTGCGTGGGGCGTTGGAGCACCGCGGCATGAGCCGACCGCCCGATCCGCGTGCGCGGGGGAATCTGCTCTTCACCCTGCGCGCCCTGTTCGGCGTGAACGCCCGGGCGGATATCATGGCCTGGCTCTTCACTCACGATGCCGGTCATCCCGCCGCCATTGCCCGTTCCACCGGCTATTTTTCCAAGTCCATTCAGCAAACGCTCAATGAAATGGAGGAATCCGGCCAAGTCGTCTCCGTCCGCCAAGGCCGCGAGAAAGTGTTTCGCGTCCGTGCCCAGGACTGGCGCTTCCTCGCTCCCGCCACAGCAAGCGGCGGAAACTCGAAACCGTTTCCCCGCTGGGTCGATTGGATGCCCTTATTCGCGGCCATCACCCGCTTCGCCGAAGCTCTCGCCTTGCCCGGCATCGACGAAAAATCCGAACACTTCCAGGCCATCAAACTTCGCGAGGCGCTCGATGAAGCCATGCCCGCCCTCGTCCGTGCCGGCATCGCTCACGAACTCCAGACCACCCGCGACTTCCGCGGCGCAGACCTCGTCCAATCCCTTCTCACCGACATCGATTCACTCCTCGGCAAGTGAGCGAGTTAAGGGTGGCGCCGGTTGCTTACCGGTGCCGGCGCAGGTGACGCATGACTTGTACCTTAGTAACGAGGTAGTCTTAGGCACCTGCTCTGATTCTGCGTAATGTTAGATCAAAAAAGGCAAACGTTGCTACCGTGGCCGTGAGGAAGGCCAATTGCCGATGATCTGGTGAAAAGTGGGAAGCATCCCAGTAATTCCACCGAAGATCAACACCCCGGTCCGTGTGCTTGCGCCCCCGGCCTGCTGGCTTGTTGGAAGATGAAAGTATGGAAGCTATTCGAATTTCCTACACGAACCAAACAACCCAACCCAACAAACATAATCCATGAATTATCACCTATTCCCTGGTCTTCATATCGCAATCGTAACCAACATCTCCGGCGGATACGGAGGTTCCATGTTCTCACTCGAATCTTACGCAATCTGCAAGAAAGCTGGCATTCCCGCAATTCTTGCTAGCTTCGATCTTCGGCAGACTTATCCAAATATTGGAGGCGATCTGCGCCAACTAAAAATGCCTGGAGTGAAGCGCCTGCCTCAGGACGAACCCTATCACTTCGAAGATCTATCGCAAGTATTTGACGAAGCCCGCGCCAACCACAAATTCGTCATCATCGACGTCCCCGCCGGGTTTTGCGCAAACCACCCTATGTTCGGCGTCCTCAGGAATAGCGGCTTCCTGGATGCAACATCAATTGCCGCACTTGTCCCAATCATGGCTGAGGACTATGGGACCTGCGGAGCTGAAATGGCCATGCGGACGTTCACAAATTCCGGGATTCGTTTTAACCGGGGGCTTTTCCGCCGCTGGGCGCTTCACGCGTCTTCCTCACCTGCGAATATCTCGAGACTGCCGAATTACCCGGTCTGGCGGGCCAACTGCCTGTCGCGGCGTGCAATTGACCTGGTTACCCAAGAGGCGCAGCGAGTTGGCAATCCAGCCCTCAATCACCTGCCTCGCCTGATAGAACTTAAAGCTAACAGCAATTCGCAGAGTTTGGACCAAGGCCCACTGGAGGAAGCCATCACGCACCTCGAAGGAGCCAGAAATGCCATCTTCAAAACCATCCTCGCGCCAATATCAAAGCCTGTTTCATAGGCAGTTTACCAGATTGCCGAATTGCGCTGCCAACATCTGAGTAAATCCACACGCGCCCACCTATTTGGCTGCGCCGTGGGTTCAGCGCCGAGGTTGTTCCTCATTAGGCCGTGTCATCACTTTCGGATTCATCACCTCTGAGTAGACCCGGATAAGTTTGGGAGTCTCCATTGATCTTTCCAAAGGCAATAGGCCCGGGCCGTGCGCTTGTGCGTCCGGCCCGCTGCAGGCGGGAAGATTGGGAATGAAAACAATTCAAAACAACAACACCTGCAACCCAATGAAACGCAAACTGATTCCCGGACTCCACCTTGCCATGATCACCAATCCCTCAGGAGGATGCGGAGGCTCCATGTTTGCATGGGAAACATATTCGACCTGCGTGTCCATGGGGATTCCGGCAATTCTGGCCACATTCGACCACTGGCACATCTATCCGGAAATCGGACCGCCGCTGAGACGACTCTCGGTGCCGGAGACATCGCCCCAATACCACGACACACCGCCCCGCCTCGAAGATCTTGAGAATGTTTGCAACGAAGTCCGCTCGAAAAACCAGTTTCTGATCATTGATTTCAAGGCCGGCTTTACCTCGGACCCCTCTGTGCTTGACGTGCTGAAGAGGAGTGCCATCCGCGACGCAACCTCAAAGGCGGGCCTCATTGCGATCCAACCAGGATATCCTGGTGCTTCGGCAATTGCTGTGGGAGCATTTTTAGAATCAGGAATATACCTTGACCGCGGGCTTTTCCGTTACTGGGAATTCACTCGGCATCCAATCGCGCCTCGCATTCCAAAAAATTCGAATTTCCCGTTATGGAATGCGTCCTGGATCTCAGATGGGGCCGTGACGCTGATCCATCATGGTCTGCGACGTCCCGGACAACCAACCATCCATCACCTCCCGGACCTTCTAACACCGCAATTTCGCCCAAGCCTATCGGCTTTTGTCAGAAGAACGGTCGAGGAGGCCGTCGACCACATGGAAGCCGCAAAGGAAGCAATCTATCAAGCAATTCTGGCTCCCATCACCACTCAAACCACTCAAACCACACAAACCGCATGAAACATATCAAAAATCAACTCATTCCAGGCCTGCATCTCGCCATAGTCGCCAACTTCTCCGGCGGATGCGGGGGATCCATGCTGGCACTCGAAGCATACGCAGCTTGTAAAAGTTGTGGAATCGCAGCACTCCTGGCAACAAACGACCGCAGCCACGTTTATGAGAACATGGGCTCCGATTTGCGCCGAATGCCGGTGATTACAGGAGATCATGGCCAGGACGAAATGCATCATCTCGGCGACATCAAACAACTTGTCGCCGAAGCCAGATCCCACAACAAACTCCTGATTGTCGACATCAAGTCAGGCTATGCGTCGGCCCACCGAATGTTGGACACATTGCGGATTAGCGGGGCCTTCGAGTCTTCCTCCGTAGCGGCGCTTTTACCTGTAATCTCCGGCGAGTATGGCGTCTGCGGTGCAGCCATCGCCTTGAAAACAATGCAAGATATGGGAATCAAGGTGGATCGTGGCATCATCCGGATGTGGACACTCCCAGGAAATGCTACAAGGCCCGATATATCCGAACTTCCGAAGTTCCCGATCTGGTCGGTGGCGCAGTTGCCGCCACACGCACGAGTCATGATCAATCGCGGGTATTGGAACGCAAGGTTAGCCAAGATCCAACTGATATTTCAATGTCCGAAACTGGACCGAAGTACTCTCCACATATTGATCGCACACTTCGACATAGCAGAGTCGGCTATCTACGATGCAATCATTGCACCGATCACAAGATCGTATCCAGGACCTATTCCGACACGTATGCCAGATCTTATACCAAAAAACGCATCGTCCAATTTACAAATGTTGGCGAAAACAGTTCTACAGAAAGTAGAGGCAATGGCTCAACCGGAAAACAACCCAGGTTACGCGATCATTGTCACAATGATCGCTGGAAAGCTCATGCGTTGGCATCATTCCGGTCGATGGATCGCCTATACCCCGAAACCTGGTGACACCTTGAAGGTTTGGACGCCTCCAGATTAGCCAGATCTTCAGGCATTGGTGGGGAACTTAGCAGCCCCCCATGCTTCCGGGCAAAAGATCGTTCGGTTGCCCGACCGATTTTTTCCTGCCCGGGATGCGCCATGAACAAACCCCAATTCACACCTATGATCCTTTCTCCACAACAGCAGTCTGTAATCAACGAACTTATTCCAATCGCCAAAATCGCCACAAGTGGTATTCGTTCCGGCATGCCGTTCCCCCCCAGAACACACTCCCTAATTGCCGGTACAAGCGGCGGCGGCAAGAGCTTTCTCGCGTCCTCGATTGGAACCCGGATCGGGCTTCCGACGATGGTTATTAACGTTCCGTCGTGGGTGGTTCTATCAGCAAGAAATGAGCCGTGGACGCTATCGCTCATCTGCGAGTTTATCTATAAAGCTCCAAATGGTTCGGTCATCGTTCTCGATGAGGTCGACAAGGGAAGCAATGGTTCAAGCGATTGGAGTACAACAATCTTCTGCGAGCTGCTAGGCTTGCTTGATGGAGTTATCCCTCTGGCAACAAAGCTTCCAATCGATATGGACGATATGTCATCGTGGGAGATTCCTCTACCCAATTCACCCATATTGGTTGAGCGCGATGTCTTGGAAAAGCGATTGCGTGAACGTGTTTTTATTGTGGGGTGTGGCGCGTGGCAGCAGGCGTGGCGGAGCAACTCGCGACAGATCGGCTTCCCCATGGGGAAATCCTCCGTCGAACCGCCGAGCCGCGAACAACTCCTTCACTCTATGGAGCCGGAACTCCGTCAACGCTTCCGGAGCAAGATCTGCTGGTTGCCACCCATGTGTCGCTCTGACTATCAAACCGTGTCTGACAGCATCGTGAAGAGCATTCCGCACCCGGAGGTTCGTCGTGTCTGGTGTGCCCTGGCAGACGCCGCCATCGATCAGGCTGTGGCAGATGGCTTGGGGATGCGGGTCTTTGAGGAACTGATGCTGACGGCCATGTTACAAACACCTCAACCCAGGGAATCCATAAACCCCGCACCCGCAACTCTGAATCTGGAATGACGATGATCGGCCCTCCCCGGCGCGTTGCCGCGCCGGGGAGGTTGGCGGCCGTTCGGTTTTGATATGAAGAAAATCAAACTATCCTTAGGCAGTAAAACGCTCCGCAGCATCGAATTCCAGGTCTCCATCATCCTCCAATCCCTGCATGCCGGGGCCATCGAGATCAGGAAGATCCGCCCACATCGCACCGATCTCGGGAACTATGTCTGGATTACCTACCGGACCTCGATTGACCCGGAGCGATCATTCTGCCGCAATTTTGCGATGCAGCGAGTTGGTGAATGTTGCGACGTGTGGCTGGATTCACCGTCAAATGATTTCAGGCAAATCATCGACACCAATGCCGCTTGAAATGCGGACGGAGAAACCAGCCGTCATTCGGTATTCCGGCTCCCAAAGGACACCGCAGTGCCGATCAGGAACCAGAAAACCGCTTGCTTCCGGCATTATCCTTTCCAGGCCCCAAAACCTTGCGCCCTCAGTTGTTTGGCAATGCGTTCTTCCCGCTCAAGAGCCCAGGTCCGGCGGACGGGTTTCCGGTGGGTAACAAGATCCATCCGAAGCCGGAGACCATACTCGTGGGCGACTCTCGATACATTCTTGGTGCCTTGGAAATGCTGTAGGAAGCGCTCCTCCACGTCCTCACTCGTCATGCCGACGTAAAAGCAGGGACGGCCCGGCACATAGCCGGGGTTCTTGCGCATGAATGCAGGATCCAAAGTCACTGATTCTTTGAGTTGGATGACGTAGTTGAAACAATTCGGGCTTTCGTTGGGCAGGAGGCCAGTGGACTTGGACCGGATGCGCCTTCCGGCGTCATTGTTGGATTTCTTCATGGGTGGTTTGGCTTGGTTGTTGATTTGGGGACATTCGCCCTTTTCCCAGGCTGGTGGCCTCAACCCGGATTCCCGGTGGGAGGCTAGCGCTGCTTGGCGGACGCATTGTGCGCGTTCATAGCGCACAGTCAAGAAAAAAACACCGATTTGCTTTCCCTCACACTTATTTCCTGCTTCCGGGCTTTTTCAGCAAGCGGTCCGGAGCAAGGGAGCCGTCACGGGCCGCGTCAGTGAGTCTCTTGATCGCGGCGGCCCATGCGGGATCCTTTTCAATGAGGTCTTTAACCTCTGACAACAGGAGGCGGGCGTCGAACTCCCGCAAATCTGTGACCTTCACGCCGAGTTCCTTAGCGATGCGCTTGAGGGCTGACTCGCTTGGATTCCGGTTCCCGGACTCGATATCCCTCAGGAATGAATGGGACATGCATGCACGTTCGGCGAGCCCCCGAAGCGAGAATTCCTTCTCAACACGGAGTCTCCGAATCCTCTCACCCAAGGTCAGTTTTTCCATTGTGACGCGCACAGCATGAGAGTGCCGCCCACGGGGTCAAGGCGGAATTCCGCAATCCTACCTCCCTACCCAGCAATTCTGGCGCCCTGTCTTGAACCGGCAACCGCCATCATCTGGCCGAAAATCGGCCAACAACACCCTCTCCAACTTATGGGATACTTCATACTTCAACCACTGTTTCCACTCGGCGATCTCTTGTGCTCATTCGGAGTTACAGCCCTCGGCATCGACTTAACGTCCTATATATGGCGGCACCAAACCGGCGATTGGGGCGACCTTTCTTCTGAGGATCTGGAGGACAATCGCCTAGCCGTCACATCTAACGACGCTATTCTATCCAAATTCCATCTCACAACCCCAGATGGGATCAGTGAAACAATCTGTCTCATGACCGAGAAAGACCGGCCATACACGGTGATATTCATACTGGGAGAGGCCCTTGATATGCCCCCAGGTGAATAAGACGCCCATCCCAGAACGGGGTGCGCGGCCAAAGCACGAATCTGGCAACGGGCGCTGGGGAAGCGGCACTTTCGCGCCAGCTTCCCTGTGGCCCGGGCGGAACGGAGTATCCTGCAATCAATCAACCACAAATCACAGACCCATACCCAGCAACCCATGAACTACGCCATCAGAAAAAACAGCCCGCACACCGCTAGAATCGCCTTTGAAACAAACGCTCCGCTTAACACGACCAGGTCACCGGAAATCTGGCGTTTCTTTCCGTCCAACTGGCGACGCACCTCGATGCGCGTTGGCGTCGTTCTCGGTCACGAAGAGGGAAAAGCCTGCGCGCTGATTGTCCACGTCCGTGCGAATGACCTCATTGGCATCAAGACTCAACACTCAGGCGTTGAGGGATTCTCATGGAGCTACTATCGGATCGATCAAACGTTTCACCCTATTGCCCTCGCCCTTCCCAACCGTCGGCTGTACAGCCACGAGTGCGCGGAAATTCTCCACTGCCACGATACGAGCACCTTGGACCGGTTCGATTTGGGGGACCACAGCTTGAGATCGTTCTTCGCCCAGCAACACCCGGAATGGCTGCGGGTGATTGCAGACCGACAAATACTTCAATGGCAAGGCAACAAACCCGACAGCTTTTTCCTGTTAGCGCCACAGGCATTGGTTGAACGCGAGATTCCACGCTGCGTCGAAGTCGCGCCTTTCGCTGCACTCGCCCGCTTCAAAAACCGGCTCAACAAGACCCAGCTTGCTTTGTGCATTCTTCGGAGTCCGAAGGGGGCCGTCAAGTATGCAACCGATGAGATCCCGCCATTATTGCGGGAGGTGTTTCTCATTGATCATGCGCAGGAGGCCATCGAGTTCGCCGCCAGCAAACTGACCGACGATGAGCTGAAGCTCTGTGCGTTCGTGAATTCGTTTGCCGCATTCCGCTGCCGTGGGAAAATGCCACCCAATCGGCGGGCGATCATGCTCGCCAATTCATATCGCTATGCGTTTATCGACAACTATGGCGGGTCGATGGCCGATTTGCAAAATGAGATCCGCACCTCATTGATTGAATCCGTGGAACAATGGCTCGGCTGCGATCCCAATGGATTGGGTAGCATTCTGAACGGACTCGAACAGCATGTCGGAATGCACTTCGATCACGCGACGCTCGCGGCGATGCTCGAAGAGATGGGCCCCGAGCGCGGCCAACCACTGGCCGATCATATCGCATCGTTGATCTGATGCATCATGAGGCTGAGTTAACCACAAATCAACAATGATGAAACACACCTGCAAGCAGTTGGATTCCACCACGGCACGAATCGTCTTCGAATACAAGGAAGGCTACTGCACCTGGCGGAAATTATCAGTTTATCGAATTTCCTTCTATGGCTCCGGAAGCCCGGTTGTCAGCCAGGGAGCTGTCCTCGGCCGTGATGCGGGCAAGCCCAGCGCGATGATCCTCGACGTCCATCAGCGCGATCTGGTCGTAATCCGCGCAAAGGACCAAAAGGATGGCAACTTCATCTGCCAGTACTTCCGCATCGGACGTGATTGGAAGCCCCGGCGGCTCGATCTGACTTGCTCTCACTACAGTCATCAGCAGGTCGTGGACCTGATAGAGCTGTGTGACATTGCTCCAGACCGTCAGGTTGATTCGTGTGACTGGATTCTGATGGATTTCCTCACGGAAACCCATCCGGCGTGGCTCCACGATATTCTTTCCAGGCAAATCGAACACTGGCATCTCAATAAGCTGGAGCGTTTTTTCAGCCTGGCGCCATCAAGGGCCACCTATGCTGAGATCCGCATTTGCATCAAATCCTTTCCAGCGCACGCGTTGGCCCATTACAAACACCTCCTCACAAGGAGGCAGATCAAGTCGTGTGTTAGACGAAGTTTACGTGGCGCGGTGATACATGCATTCGAGGAACTTTCACCGTCCCTTGTTGAGAAAGCCGTGTCGGATCATCCGCATGAAATGATCCGCTATGCGGCACATCGATTGACCGACTCGCAGCTCGAACGATGCGCACAGTTGGCCCCGTATGCGGCATTCGACAGCCGGTCAGGAATGCCGGCGGCAAGACAGGCCGCAATGCTGGCGATTTCCTATCCATCCTGTGCCGTCATTTATTATAACAGCCATCCCGTGCTGCGTTCGGAATTCATCCAATCCATCACAATGCACCCTGCGAAATGGTTGTCCTTCCACGATTACTCGTATAGCAAACTTTTTCGCTGCCTCCGAAATCGTCTTGGCCTGAAGTTGACTGCCTCGGAACTGCGGGGAATCATGAAGGAAGCGCCAGAAGAATATCATCAATCAATCATGGACCACATCGCAGGCCTGCTCTGACCGACGAAACCGCATGCTGTGGATCTATCAACATGGTCTCGCGACTTGCATTGACTCGTGGATCCGAGCCTGTTCCAAAGGGGGGAGGCGCTTCGTCTAAAGTATCTGGAAAGGACAATTCCTTACGGATGGATCGGCTGTCCTGCTGTGACATGGGGCGCATTTGTGGCGTGGACGTTTCCCGTTCTGGCTGGATTCACTCCCGGCCGGGGAAGCGCCCTTCCCCGCGTCCTGCTCGTCCGTTGCACTTCCTCGTGCGTCCTTCCCCATCCTACCGGGGATGACTGTCCCCGAACCCCTACCCACCGCGCCCGGCGGATCAAGGCTGCGAGCTTCATTCGTGCCTCACGAACTCCAGCCCTGAACCGCCTCAGGCCCCCACGAATTCATGCCGCCCGGCCCCGGCCAATCCATGCGGATTCGCCGGGACCGGACGGGGGATTCCGCCTTTTGACGAACCGGTTTGTCAGGGCTGCGCCCAGCCGTTCGGGGTTTCCCCGGTTTTCACTGCGCTGCAAACCGGGTGATCCCCCTCCCACTCCGGCTTAGCTCCGACCGTTTGAGACGGCCTCCGGAGCCGCCTGCTAAGCACGGCGGCGACACTATGGTTGCGGGATCGCTTGGAGATGGGTCCCGATCCCCCCGGCCCCCCGCCGCGTCCTCCCAAAACAATTAGTTTTGGGAGGCCTTGCGAAGGCTTTCAGGGGGATCCCCGTCTCAAAGCGCTTTCCTCACCCAAAGATTACCCCGGTAAATTGATCCGCTCCGCCGCCGCCAACATGACGGACAGGCAGCTCTGGACCTGCGTTCGCTCCGCCCCCTACCCGGCATTCATTAGCCGCTGGCGCTTTTCACGCCGCAGCCATGCCGCCGCGCCGGCTATCGCTTGTCTATACTGTCACCGGGCCAGGAACCGCATCAACGCCTGGCTTAGCCGCTGGTCCAGCATTAGGTCCACCGCCACGATCTGGAAAATCACGACGATGAACCAGAAGACAACCTGATAGGACACCTTCGAGCATTTGTGCCGAAGCTGCCTCTGGGCGAGAAACGCCCCCGGCCACCCGCCGAGCAATTCGGCCAGATGCAGTGAACTCTCCGGCACCCGCCAGGCTCCTGTTACAGCCCTGTTCTTGTCATCGGCGTATAGGCCGTAGGTAATTGCAGAAATGACCGTCATCACGCCCGCGCCCATCCACCACGGGACCGGCAACCAGAGCATCGCCAGTCCGGGTAGCAACAACAGTCCGGACAGCAGGATCCAGCCCCCGACGCCCACGCGCCCGTTGCCGCCGGACTTCACGAAAGTCACCCGTTTGGCGCAATTGCGTCCCTTCGCGTCGATGCCTGGAATGTAGTGAATCTCCTCACCCGCCTTTGGCCGCCGCTGTCCGCGCTCGAATTCTTTGATGTGGACAAACACCCGCTTTTCACCGGATTTCACCCAACCGAAACCCTTTTCATCCTCCCATTGCGTGATCGTCCCTTCCTGAGGAGAGCCGGCCTGGAATGGTTGAAAGTCGCTGATTGGAGGCATCCTGATTTTCTCTCTTTTCCATTGTTTGCCAGATCAAGAAGCGCGGCGGCCCCGGATCCCTTTAACATGCGCCCGTGCTGCGGAACGCCGGTCCGTCGTCCGAGCCAACTCTCTCAACCTCTCCGCACATCGATTCACCTCCGCCTGTTCAAGCAACGGGCTTTGAAACCTTTCGATGTAGCTCCGCAGCCCGCGATTCAGAACATTCCCCGGTAATTCGGTCTTGAAGGTGCAGTCCCCGATGAAAAACACCACCGAATGGAAAATCCTCCGATCAAGCCCGAGGAGCCCCGCCAGTGCCCTAACATGGAGATCATTCTGGTGAAGCGGATTCTGAAACCGGTGCTTTTTCTTGTAGATGGACTGAGTCCAATCCTTCTGCTTTTCCGAGCCAAAGATCCAACCCTGATAGTTCTTGGTTTCAATCACAAAGACGCCGAAGGGCGAGACCACCACATGATCCAATTGCGTGGTTCCTTGCCCGTCTGGACGGGGAAGATAGAGATCATCAAACACCTGATAGATCGACGCGTCCAGTTTGCGAAGCCCCAGATGAGAAACCATCTTCTCTCCGGCCCAGCCCTTGACCTTTGCACCCCACAACTCTTTGAAAACCGGGAGCAGGATCGCAAAAACCAAGGCCAGCCACATCCATGGGGGAATGCCACTGAGGAGGCTTGGAAAAAGGGCTGTAGCGATCATATGGGTTTGGTGTTCTGACGATCCTGATGGCAATGACGGATGCTTTGGAGATGATCGAGAAATTGCGAAGCCTGCATGTCGAGGCGTGCCTCGTGCAGATCTAGCAGACATTCCACGGGATCCGCCCAAGCAAGGCCTCCTTGTCGAGGAACGAACAACGGATCGGCGTGACGCACGGCATGAACGACCAGGGTGGCTGGCTGCAATGGGTCGGTGACCGGCTTCAGGGCAGGGTCGAGCGCCTTGATGAAATCAAGGTTCAGATGCTTGCCGGGGCAATGCACGGACAGGTCCAAGCGTGGCACACCGACGATATCGAGTACGGGAAAGTCGTGCATCGCCCCAAGCACGCCACCAATGGCAAGACCGGGAGGGGAAAGCTTTTCCAAGCGGCGAATATGCGCCTCGATGCTTCGTGGTTGGCCCGAAGGATCGACAAACCGCACCGTCGACCGAGCGCGATCCGAAACGGCCACCATTCTGGCGAATTCGTCCTTCGGAAACCATCGCAGCACAATGCGCCGGTCGGAAGTGCGTTCGACCAGACCGCCGAGAGGTCGAAGGGCTCGGGCGACTGCCGGGTAGGAACATCCGCCAGCTTTCGCCAGCCAGTCCGCCGTCACCGCGTCACCGGACTTCAACCAACGGTGGATGAGCAATTTGAGAATCACGAAGCCATAATCCGTGCGATTGCCGCCGGTTTTGCCGCGTTCCGCTGCGATCAGGCCGGCCAGCATCTGCAAAATCCCAGGGTCTGGATCGCTTGGAATCCCGATGATTCGACCATCGGACGCCAGACAAATGGAGAGTCGCTCCTGCAACTCGGGGCGCAAAACAGATGAGGCTCGCCGCCATTCCTCCCTGACCCGCTCGGAGGCGATGGGAGAATCGGCAAGCACCACGTAACCACGCAAAGCCGGATCCTCGGTCACCTGGTAAGCCACCTGCATCAGGCTGGTGCGCAGCGTCCTGACCGCATCCACGGCGAATTTCACCTCCACCACGACATTGCCGACGCGACCACCAACCTCCCTATGACCGAGCGGCTCTTGGCCTTTTTGAGTTCTGTCAGGCATGACAGAAGTGAACTTGCAGGATTAATACGAATGCTGCAAGTAAATATTTTAAGTGTGCTGTGGTATGCAAAAAGAGACGCTATTCGTCCATTTTCTGATTTTCCAGCACACCTTTGTGAGACGGCTTCCACTGTGGCAACAGGATTATTCAGATCCTGAATGGGCGTGAAGGCAGCGGAAATCGAGGATTCCACACGGGCACCGACACATGCAAATCGATCCGGTCTAAAATCAAAGTACACATGATGGGATTCAGCCGCCCTCCTCCAGAGGTGTCATTGAACACTGCGGGTGATGGAAGTGACCCCGGTGGACGCTTCCGGCAGCGTGAGCGGCACGCGGTGGAGGTGGGTCATACTGAGGCTCACCAGCATGAAGGCTGCGAGGAGGAAAAACATGATGTCGATGAGAGGAACAATTTCGATGCGGGCATCGTGACCCTGCTCATCCGACGAGCGACTGTGGAGTTGGACTGGCATCAGCGCGGAGTGGGGGCAAAGGATTCGAGGTCGTGACCGTGTTCCCTGGCGGATCGAACCAACAACTCGGTGTGGTTGGTCCAGCGTTCGAGCGAACCGCGCAGGACGGCGACGCGTTTGCGGAAAAAGTTGTAGGGAAGCAGGCAACTTATGGCGATGGCGATGCCGCAGGCGGTGGCGATGAGCGCCTCGGCGATGCCCCCGGAAACCTTGGCGGGGGCCAGTTGTTCGTTACCCACAAAGGAAAACGAGCCCATGATGCCGATGATGGTGCCGAACAATCCTAACAATGGCGCGAGGGTGATCAACGTGCTGATGATCCACATCCGGGCCTCGGATTTTTCAATAAGATGGGTGGCATGGAGTTGCATCGCCGCGAGCATCGAGGTCCGTGCGTGGGTCATGCCCTCGTTGAGATTCGAGAGAAATGGGTCGGTCGCATTCCGGCTGAGCAGCCACACGGTGGCAAAATCGCCGCTGCCGATGGCGACACGGGCTTGCTCCTGTTTTTCAGCTTGAAGGGTCAGCCGGAAGCGCAGCCACCAGACAGCACGATCGAGGATAGTGCAAACGGCGAGGAAGAACGTCGCCAGGATGGGCCACATGACCCAACCGCCTTCGAGGAATGTAGTGACAAAGATATTGGAAAGCATGGAAAGTTAGGTCAGTTTGAAGACGATGGGCCGGGTGTATTTGGTGACACTGCTAGGGGGGGGATTTCCAACGCCGCACGCAACTCACAGCGCGTCCGTTGAGGAGCGGCCAGGGTGAGGGGTGTTTCGCGTTGGCTGAGACGACGGTGCCGTCTTCCCCAACAATGAACTCCACGACGACCGTGCCTGATTGCCCCCTGGCACGTGCCTCCGCCGGGTAGGACGGGGCAGGCATGCGGCCCCCACCCAAACGCTTGGCGTCGGACATGCCGGTTTCGCCGTTGCGTCCGCCGTTGCCGTCTTTGCCAGCGGCAGCGTCTTTGCCTTGCGGGGAGCCGGTGATAACACGATCGGGCTGGGTCAAAAGTTGGCAACATTGCGGATGGCTGTAGGAACCTGGCGGGGGGGTGATGGGCAAGGCGGGAGCGCCGTCAGTGGCCTTGATCCTCGGTGGAGGCGGCTCCGGGATTTCGGGCAGAGGAGTCACCTCGGCGACTTCGGGTATAGCGGGTGGCGTCGGCAGGGCTTCCAGCCCGGCTAACGGAACGGCGGTTTCATTCGCCTCCGCTTCACCCATGGAGCCGGCATCGGTCGTTGGTGAGGCCGGATCTTTTCTTGGGGTGAACTCTTCCGTGAGCACGATGGACTCCAGATTCTCGTATGGATCTCGAGGTTTGGCGTCCTGTTTCAGGCTTTCGGGGTCGCCGGAATCCGCCATGCCCAGCCCGCCAAAGCTTGCGACGCCGAGCCAAGCGGCCAGCGTGACAATATTGACGGCATGCAGTATTGGGGTCATCGGAAGGCTGAAGATCCAGTCAGAACAAGTTTCATGATTGGCAACAAACGAGCTCCCGGGCGGGATTTTTGGGTGCGTAATCATTGCTGCACCGTGGTCGATAAATCAACCCGATGCGCGGGCCCGGTCGGGAGGTCGCGGCCGCGGAGGGCGAAGAAGAGCGTGCCAAGCAGGCCGCAGAAGGAGGCCGTGGCGAAATTCGCCAAGGGCGAGAAATTCCACAGCCACCCGGCGGAAAGTGCAACGACGGCGACGATGCCGTCGCGGATGAGGTAATAGGTGCCGAAGGTGGCGGCTTTCGCGTGTTCCGGGGCGAGGTCGAGGATCAACGCCTTGCGGGTCGGTTCGCCGAACTCTTTCAACCCGCGGATGACAAAAGCCGCCACCAGCAGCGGCAATACCAACCACCCGCGTTCCAGTTTTACCGGCAACCATCCGGCCAGCCACAGCACCATCGGAAAAAGTGTGAAGAATGCGAAGGTGGTGACGATATACGGTTTCTTTGTTCCGCGGTCGGAAAGCCAGGCGACCGGCAGGTAAACCGTTGCGGCGACCGCCATTTCGGCGGCGGTTAACCAGCCGAACGTGGCAGCGGAAACTTGCAGGTTCCGGCAGACCCAAATGGCCAGGAAGGCGTAGGGAATCTGCTCGGCAAACCGGACCAAGGTGTCCGCCACGAGGAGCGTTCGCAGTTCCGGCGTGAAATATTTGAGCGAATCCCTTAGGGGAGCCGGTCGTTTCAACGCGTTCGGATCTTCCGTCACGAAGCGCAGGATCAAGGCTATGGCTAACAGCGCTAGCAACAGTGCGCCGCCAAAGGCGATACGGACCGCCAGAATGGTGCCGGATACTTCGCCAAAACGATGTACCATGTCGGCGATGAGCGCACCGCCGATTACCGGTCCTAACGCCATTGGTACCCGGCGGGTCAGCGAGTGCAAGCTCACGCCCAACACGCGCCGGTTCTTAGGCACGCTCTTTGACACCAGGCTCATGGCGGCCGGCAATGAAATGGATGTCCACGCCCCGAACAGCACCGAACCCGCGAACACCGCCCACCAATGCGGAGCCACGATGACCAGCGCGTAGCCGGCGCACGACATCAGCGTGAACGCAACCAAAGCGCGTCGGTAGCCGAGTCGGTCGCTAAGCCAACCGCCGGGGTAGGCGTACAGCCCGCCGAGGAAATTGTTCAGCGCGTTGAGGTTGCCGATGGTGATGGCACCCGCCCCGAGCGCGCCGAGATAAAGTGGCAGGAACCGCTCCGCAAGGCGTTCGCCCATTCCGACCAGGAGCACCATACCTAACATGGCCAGCATGGATCCGTTGAACACAGATTTTCTGCCTGTTTTCTGCTTGTTGTCTATTGTCATAATCCTTGCCCGGCATGGCCGGAATCAAATCATTTGCACCGAAGGGAGCGAAGAAAACCCCGAACTACGCGTAAAGGGTTGTTCCTTTGTGTGCAATTCATCGTCTTTGAGTTTTAGCTTTGCATGGATTTGCCGGAAGGATTCTTGCGGGACGTATCCGATGACTGGGGACGGGTGCATATTCCTTAGATGGACGCCACCGTCCTCCCAGACAACACAGCCTATCCCGTTCTCGCGCTTCGGTGGAAGTGGCGGCGTCTTTTCTTGTCGGCCATACGTTCCCCGCCAGCGGATTTCATAGGACTTGTCTTCCAACTTGGCGTTGTATGTCTCGATCCACCCTGAAACCTGCGTTTCCTGGTTCTCCGTCAATTTCAAGCATTCCAGGTCCAGCAAATCGTCATGCTGATTCAGGGAGCCGATCACAAATTTGCAGGCGCCCAGTTTTCGGCACAGTTCGGCGGCATCGAGCGTTTCCAAGTAGTTGCGGCTCGTGATCGTGTATTTTATATTAACCCTCACGCCCGTGTCCGCTATGGCCTTGATCGCCCACAGGGCGGCCTGATAATTTCCCGGCCCTCTCTGCGTGTCGTTGGTCTCTTGCTTTGCGCCGTCCAGACTAACGAAAAACATGTCGCAAGCATATTCTCTCAGGAGCGAAACATTCCGTATGTTGAGCGTTTCAGGGTTTCCGAGAATGTGGTAATTTTCAATCAAGCCTGCGTGTTTGGCTTCGCCGGCCATTTTCAACAGATCCCAAATGTCGGGCACCAGCATGGGGTTTCCCCCGGAAAACTGAATGGAGCCCGTCATTTTGCATTCTCGCAGAAAATCGATATAATCGACCAGGATCCGCTGACGTTCCACTTTTGAAAGCTCGTGCGGTGGCTTGTCATGCCTTTGGCGCAGGCAATGGGCGCAATGCAGATTGCACTTTCCTGTCAGCTGCCAGCCAAAATGAAAACGTGTGGTCGGGGTGTTCATGCGGTTTCCTTGTTCAAGCAGCGGCCCGTCGGCATGCACCAGAGCGTGCCGCTTGCCTCGTCGCGAATGATTTGGGCCTCCACCTCAAAGACATCGCGCAGGGTGGCGGCGGTGAAAACCTCTGCCGGCGTGCCGGAGGCGACGATACGGCCTTCGCGCAGGGCGAAAACGTGGTCCGCATAACGTGCCGCAAGATTGAGGTCATGCACCACCAACAGAACCGTCTTGCCCTGTTCCCGGTTCAGCCGGCGAACCAACTCCATCACATCGAACTGATGGACCAAATCGAGGAATGTCGTCGGTTCGTCCAGAAACAGGTATTGGGGTGCCTGCGCCAGCAGCATCGCGATCCATGCCAGTTGTTTTTGACCGGCACTGAGCTGGCTGACCGGCCGGTTGCGCAGGTCACGGGCGCCGGCCAAGCAGAGCGCTTCCGCCACGGCGCGACGGTCTTCCTCGGTAACGGATTCGAAGATACGGCGGTGCGGGTATCGCCCGTGAAAGGCCAGTTCCTCCACCGTTAGGTCATTGGGTGCCATGTTTTCCTGAAACAGGATCCCGAGACGGCGTGCCACCTCCCTCGCCGGAAGGGTGGCGATGTCCCTGCCATCCAGAATGACGCTTCCATCCTCGGGTGTTAGCTGTCTTGCCAAGGCTTTAAGCAGTGTGCTCTTGCCCGATCCGTTCGGCCCTACGAATACGGTGATTTTGCCGGTGGGAATGGTGACCGACTGGCCGGCAACGACCGGTGGCTGGTGCTTGTGGTAACGCACCACCAAGCCGGTGCCCGCAAGCCCCGGTGTCCAGGAAGTTGATGGTGATGAGGCTGGGTTCATAGTTTGCCAAAGTCCTGGCGCCGCCGCATCAGATAGAGGAAAAACCCGCCCCCGATCACCCCGGTGACAATGCCGACCGGAATCTGGACCGGACTCAGGAGCAACCGAGCGGTGGCGTCCGCGCTTACTAACAGCGCCGGCCCTGCAAACAGGCAGCCGACCAGCAAATGGCGGTGCAGGCTGCCCACCGTGTTGCGGACGATGTGGGGCACAATCAATCCGACAAAGCCGACCAACCCGGCGACGGCGACCGCTGACGCTGCCGCCAGAATCGCCGTCGCCGCCAACAAGAAACGCGCATGCTCCACCTTCATCCCCAACGATTTGGCCGTCGAATCGCCGAGCAGCAAAACATCCAGATAGCGGGCGCCGGACAAAGCCAGCACCACGCATATCAGTGTCCACGGAGCCACCGTGCGCACTTGTTCCCAGCCGACGCCGGTGAGCGACCCCGTGGTCCAGGCGAGCGCGTTCTGGACAATTGCGATGTCCTTGGCGAAAAAGAACAAGGCCGACTGCAAGGACCCCGCGATCGCTGCCACAATCACCCCGGCCAGCACCAGCCTCACGGGGCTCGCGCCATGGTGCCAGGCAATCGCATAGACCACCGCGAAGGCGACGGTTCCGCCCACCATGGCAATCAGCGGCAGAAAAGGCCCCAGCGCGGGAAAGAGCACCAATACCAGGAGGATGGACAAGCCCGCGCCCGAGCTGACTCCCAGCAGGTATGGGCTGGCCATCTCGTTGCGGGTGATCGCTTGGAAGATGCTTCCCGACAGGGCGAGGTTGATGCCGACCATGATGCCAACCAGAACCCGGGGCAGGCGGACCGTCCAAACAATCAACGTCTCTGTGGGAAGGGTTCCTGGATCTCCAAATCCGAGCCCGTGGGCAAGATCGCGCCCGAGGAAAAAATGCGCCAACGTGGCTTGGTCACCCCAGACCAAGCCGTCGGTCAATGCGGCCAAGGCCTGCCGCCAGGTCATCCCGTAGGATCCGGCACCGAGTTGCAACAAGCCCGCTGCGGCCACGATGGTCAAGGCTCCCGCCGCCAGCCACAACAATGCCACCTTCCGGCGGCGCACCGCCGGGCGTTCCCCGTCTTTTTCCCCCGCCGCCGAAGTCATTTTTCACGACCTCCGTCTCTGGTGAGAATCTCGGAGATGCGGCCGCGGTCAAAGAGCTGTTCGTCGGGCGGGTATTGTTGGTCGTCGCGGTACAGGCCGAAAATATCCGGATAGATTTGTTTGGCCGCCATTTCAATTTGGAACAGGAAAAAGATCGGCCCCTGTAGCGGCGTACCGCCGGGATACACATGACGTTCTTGGAATGCCTTGAGGCGTCGGCCGAGTGGATCCGCTTGGAGTTTCATGAATTGCTCATATGCTGCGCGTCCTCCTTGGCCGCTCCCCTGCTTGCCGTAAATGGCCAACGGCATAATGATCACATCTGGATTGATCGAGAGCAGCCCTTCGATGTCCAGCACCGTTCCGCGCCCTCCCGCGTCGCCATAAGTAGCGATTTTGCCATCCCCGAACACATCGCGAGCGCCGATGGCGGCGTATTGTGCCTGGCCGAAACCGCCGTGCGAATGACTGTACGGTGTGACCCTCCCGTTGCCGTAGTATATCAAGGCTACTCGCGGCCGCATTTCCAGCGGGGGAAGCTTGGCTTGAATGTCACTGATCAGCTTGTCCCCCACGGCTTTAAACGCCGCTATCCGATCCTCCTCACGATAGACCTGGCCGACTTTATCGGACAATTCCCACAACGTATAGAATTCATAGGGATCTTTGCCGGGATAGGCATTGTCCCGGCTATAGCGGTTGGCGAAAAACGGGCCGACGTTGCGTGCGATCTCTTCCACATCCGCAAAGCTCCACCCGCGGCTGGCCGCCAACTGCAACGGATCAATGTGATGGATGTCCGCATGCAGGCTGTAGAGCCGCTCCTTGTCGAAGCCACCACCCGCCGCCGAACTCAGGAATGTCACGTCCGGCGGCAGCGAAACAATGGAAGTGCCCGGAATCTGTGCGTAAAACCCGTCGAAAACGTTGTTAGGGTAGCCCGTCGCAACCAATTTGTTCTCGTGACCGACCGCCACCAGCATGTCATTGTAGTTGGCGTCCTGGGTCACGATCCGCGTGGGCGGATGCGCGAATCGCACCGTGCCGACCGGCGACATGGTGACCGCATAGGTTTTCCCATCGGCTTCCTGGCGCGCCGGATTCGCGTCGGACGTGTGCAGGACCGACGTGCCTCCCCTGCCGGACCTCGCCATCGACAGAATACCGGCCAAACCGCCGATGAGGAGAATCAGCGCAACCGTCGTGAGTTTGATTGTCCGCATTTCCGGCACCTTCATGACGCTTGGATTTTCCTGCCAACAAGTACAAACGGAGTGCTCTCGTACGGGCCGCTATCTGGATCTCGTGCGCTCAAAGCGGCGCGTGCCGCGATGATTTCTTGGTTTGGAATGAAATGGATGTTTTCCAAACCTGAGGCCTCCATCACCACGCGCAACTCGCCGGACGTATGGTTGGCGAACGGCAGGTGCCTGAGAGCTTCGCGGTGCCGCTCAGTTGCCTGCCACTTTGGGTTCGCCTTGCTATGGTGTTTAGATCGCTTCGGATCAGTGGGGTGGTCGTGTCCCACCAGCACCAAGATGCCATTGGGGCGCAATAATCGCAACCAGCATCGTATGGCCCATCCGGGATGGGGCAGGGTGAACAGCACAAACCGGCTGGACACGACGTCAAAACTTCCCTCGGGAAAGGGTGGAGATTCGGCGTCGCCCGCTACGAAATCAACTGCCAGTTGCCGTTGCTCGGCTGCATTACGTCCGGCCTCCAACATGGCTGGGGAAAAATCCAACCCAGTGGACGGAAAGCCAAGCTCGGCCCACAATAGGGCAAGCGTCCCCGGACCCGTGCCAACATCCAAGCTGGAGCGGACACCCATGCCGTTCGCGGCTTCGCCTAGGGCACCCAGCCACGCTTTCCGGCCCGCTGGATCGTTGAACTCGCGGCACAGACCGGACTCCACCCAACCTTCTACGCGTCCGGGATCAGACCATCCCTCGCGGATGGTTTCCTTGATATCACAATCGGATTCCATTGGGTGGGTCATTCTTCAGAACGTGAGAGTCGCCCGCAGCATGGTGGATATCGGCGTTCCCGGCATCACCGACCCCGTGCTTGTCGAGGAATCGTAGTAGGTCTGGTCCAGCACGTTCATCACATTGAGCTGGACCTTGAGTTCGCGCTCCGACGTCAACCGGTGGGTATAATACACACCCGCATCCCAACGGGCATAGCCCGGTAAATCAAACGTGTTGTTGTTGTCGCCCGCTTTTGAACCCGAGATAAAGACACCGGAACCGAACCCGAACCCCTTCATCAAGCCTTCCTGAAAGGTGTATTTCAACCATAAGCTGCCGCTTTGCTCGGGAATGCCTAGAAACTGTGCGCCGACGGGCAGCGAGCTTGATTTGATCACCTCGGTGTCCGCAAAGGTGTAATTTCCGATGATCTGCAATTCGTCGGTAATCTGCCCGAGGACATCAACTTCGACACCCCGGCTGCGGAGCGTGCCGCCGTTCAGACTGAACCCGGCATGATCCGGGTCGGTGACTGGAACATTGTCCTTAGTGATCTCGAAAGCGGCCGCCGTCAATGCTAGGCGCTTGTCAAACAAGGCAAACTTGAAACCTCCTTCGTATTGAAGCCCGGTTGTCGGATCCAGCGGCGTGCCGTCGAAGTTGGTGGAATTCGGCGAGTTGGGATTGAACGACCGGCACACATTCACATAAGGCGACATCCAGGGCGTCACCTCGTACATCATGCCGGCCCGTCCGCTGAGGCCGGTGTCATAGGATGTGTATTCCTGGTTGACGGCATTCCACGGACGGTAACATTGGTCCACATAATCGAACCTGCCACCTAACAATACATGCAGCTTGTCGCCCAGCGCGTCTACCTGATCCTGAAGATAGAAAGCCGCCCCTTGGGTGAGCGTCAATTGTTGTGCCGCACCCGGAGTCAGAACATACGGCCCGCTCGCCGGAACCGGCTGAAAAACGCTGACCGGCTTCGAGTTCTGGCTGACCAGGCGGTCATAGGTATAGTCGCTCCGGCTCAGTTCAAGACCGCCGAGGATTTCGTGACTGAGCCCGCCCGTTGCCACCTTATAGACGGCCTCGGCCGTGTTGTTGAACTCCAGATTGTGGAACGATGACTTGTCGAGATAGGTAGTGTAGGTGTTCTTCGCGCTGGTCGCGCCATTGACCCGTACGGCGTCATTTTCGGAGTCGAACCAGTGGAGCAGGAAACGGTCGCGCAAGGTCAGGTCAGGCGTCACGTCATATTCTATCTTGGTTCCCCAGACCACGTCATCGATTTGCTGCGTGTTGTGGTCCGGATCGGTGCGGTTGACGCTAATATCTCCGGCAGGTTTCCCGTTATAGGTGAACGGCACGCCATTATCCACGGGACGGTCCAGATTCTGATACCATAGCCAAGTGGTGACGCGGGTGTCAGGAGCCGGTTGCCATGACAGACTCGGTGCCAGGAATGTCGATTCACGGTGGACGAAATCGCGGAAGGAATCGCTTTGCAGGTAAGACCCGGCCAACCGGAACGCCAGATGATCCGGGCTGAGCACCTGGTTGACATCAATCAAGGTGTTGTAACAATCATAACTGCCGATGATCGCGGAGATCTCCGAATGATTTGTGAAACTCGCTGTCTTAGGAACGACATTGACCATCCCGCCTGGCTCCAACATGCCGTAAAGGGACGACGCCGGACCCTTGAGAACTTCCACTTGTTCGATACCGGTGAGATCAAGCTTGGGGACGGTGTAAAAATTGACTCCGTCCACGGACGCCCGCTGGGAAAACCCGCGGATGTTCACATTTTCAAACTGGATGCCACTGCCGGCCGTATTGACCGGTGCCATGCTGCTGACATTGCGGTAGACTTCTTCGAGTTTAGTGGCCGCTTGGTCAACAATTACTTCATGGGGAACCACCTGGGCCGAAATCGGTGTCTTGGCGATTGGCTTGCTTGTCTTGGTTGCGGATTGCACAACCGGAGTAGCATAACCGGGTTCCTCCAGTCGGGAATCGGTGACCACGAGTTTCGGCAACTCGGTGGGAGCGACGGATTTCCCGGCAGTTGTCCGGGTCGATTTCGCAGGCTGGGAGGCATTCTCACCCGCCGCAATGGCGTCAGGCTTGTCGGCGGATTCAGCGCCGGGCAGGAGGGGTGAAGAGAATATCAATGAGGTCAGCAGAAGTCCTCGACGACTTGCCGGAAAAGGAATGTGTTGCATGGATTTCATGGGTTGAACGCGGAACAACAGCCCTTTCTTAGAAGAACTTGCGAACGGGAAAACGAAAGCGTCCGTAGAGAGCGAGGGAAAATGGTTGTTGGATGTGTTCATGAGGTTTTTTCTTAATTGTCGCGCCCCGTTTCTCGCGCCGCACGAAGGATCACCTCGATCAAAACAATGCGTCAATCGGCATGGATGGACAAGATTTGCCCGAAGGCCGTACCGAATGGGCGGATTGTGGTCGGAGCGGAGACGGTTAAAAATTCCTTCGCGCCGCTTGGGATGGATAGAAGAGGGTTGGCGATAGGCGCGGTCACTGAGGTTGGGTTCGAAGACTCGCCAGAGGTGTCAGCGGGCTGGGACTAACGCGGAGGAATCGGGGGAGGGTGCCGAGGGTGAAGGCCGCGTAACTTCCATGCTTAACCCTGTGTGCTGGAGGTTTTCGGAGATAGTCAGCCAAGTGGCTTGAGTCTGGGGATACTGGTTTCCCCAAATAGGCCTGTGTGTGGCATGTTCCCAACATGAATGCCCGAACCTTACGGTCAGGGTCAGGCCTCCACCAACCCTAAACACTCACCCACTCAACCGGCTTTGATCGCCCGGACTTCGTTGGCGTTCATCCACCGGGACGACGGGCAATTCGCCATTCTTGGCGGGCAGGGTGCGCAGGTGGTCCATGATTGCCTGCTATTCTTTGATCTCCTGGATCACGCCGTTCCCCGCCTTGGACACAACACTGGCGTCATCCAGTGCGCCACCGGAGAAGCATACGAATATGAGCCTGTGGCGTGTTTTGCAAGTATTTTGGCGCGGTCTGCTAATGACGGGGGGCGAATTTGGGCTATCTTGGACCCATGCCAACGAACGAAGACCAAGCCGATACCGCACCGAGCGCGACTGCCCTGTGCCGAATCGTTTTTGTCAATGATGTGGCGTCACTGAGATTATGAACAATCAATTTCGCATTTCCAGTCTCCTCCCGGCACGGCTGATGGAACACAAACTGGCACTGCCAAAGTTGCTGCGGCTCGCTGGATTGCCGACAGGGTTTTTCCAGAGGGAAAAAACATACGCCACGACTGCGGAACTCTTCTCGCTATGGCGTGCCATTGGCGAGATGAGTCCGGATCCCGGAATTGGCCTAAAACTGGGCGCTGAACCCCGTTTTGAACGTTACCAACCCACTGCGATTGCCGCCGTTTGCAGCCGGTCCTTTCACGATGCCTTACAACGCATCGGACGCTACAAGCAACTGACCTGCCCGGAGGAAATCCGGGTCACGACCACCCGGGATGAATCCACGGTCGAGGTTGTCTATACCGAAGCAGAGGAAGCCCAACCCGACGTGTTGGTGGACTTGGTCCTGTCATGGATTTTGGGTATCGGCCGCCGCGGCACCGATGGGCAAATTTCTCCCCTGCGCGTGGAACTCACCCGCCCCGTCCAGCACCGCGAGTTGCTGGAGACCCACTTCGGTTGCCGGGTGCGCTTCAAGGCTGGCAGCAATGCGCTTGTATTTCGCAGCAGCGCCCTTGATCGGCCATTCGTGACCCACAATGAGGAATTGCTGACGGCGATCGGGGCTCAATTGGAAAGCGATCTTCAAGCCCTGAATACGAGCTTCGATGTGGGTGACCAGGTGAAACACACCCTCAAGCGCTCGTTGGCCGGAAAACGCCCGACACTTCAACATATCGCCTACGAACTCGGCATGAGCGTGCGCACCATCCAGCGGCGGCTTACTGATGCAAAAGTCACCTTTCAACAACTGGTGGAAGACACCCGGCGCGAACTGGCACACCACTACCTCAGACACAGCACTGTTGAATTGAACGAGGCCGCCTTCTTGTTAGGCTACGAGGATGCCAATTCGTTTTTCCGTGCCTTTCAAGGATGGGAAGGCACTTCGCCTGGGGAATGGCGCACGCGGCAACGCTCGGTTGAGGACGGTGTGTCGGGAAACTAAATTTCAACACAAC
>Ga0209697_10000343_pt1 | contig 76171 bp, 65 predicted proteins | sample AliMusrvi5mmetaG_FD_184115 | JGI IMG/M metagenome (GOLD analysis project Ga0209697, IMG submission 184115) | Freshwater lake bacterial and archeal communities from Alinen Mustajarvi, Finland, to study Microbial Dark Matter (Phase II) - Alinen... | ecosystem: Environmental > Aquatic > Freshwater...
CTGCCGCCGGTCCTTCAGGAACTTACCTGACACCCGGCGCAGGGAAAAATGTAGTGCCAACGATTTATTGGCGCCACTTAACCTGTTGATGCTCAACTCTTCCGTTTTTCAAACTGTAGAAGATGGGCTTGGGCTTGGGCGCGGAGTTGTTGGATGGCGTTCATCACGTCAGCCGGTTGGACGAGAAACGCCTGGCCCAGGCTGGTCGTCCATTCGAGGTTCTTGTCCATCCAAGTGACGACATCGGGATAGCTGGCCAGGGACTGGACGCTTTTATCCCACGGCTGGTTGGGAATTTGCTTCGGGTCCCCGCTGCCGGCGACATAGCGCGAGGCCAGCACGACATCGGATGGCACTGTCGAGGCCGGCAATATCAAGGCGATGAGAGCGTCCGGATAAAGCGCGATCGGGGCCAGCAGTTGTTTCAGGGTGTCCGGCGAGAGAGTTTGGGTGGCGGGCAGCGGCTGATTCTGCTGGTTGGTTTGCGCCGGCGCTTGAGGCACTTCCTGGGAGAAGAGCGGGGAAATGAGCGAGACGAGGAAAACGCAGGCGACTCCCAACTGGAGGGCAACCGGCGCGAATGTGCGTGCGTGACGTGATGTGTTCATGGCAGACATTCTAACCAGCCCATGACTCATTGCTATGGGGTGAACTACCTATTTCTTTCACCCCCATTTTCAACCGGAGACCGGGTCGGGTTAATCGGTTCTCCGATTTGCAATTCCGGTGAGGGAGGGATTCGAACCCTCGGTAGCCTTTTGGGCTACGGCGCTTTAGCAAAGCGCTGCTTTCGACCACTCAGCCACCTCACCAACTAAATTGTATTGAACGACTTGCTCTCTATATCACGAGAGCTGATTTACCAGATTGCCAGCCGTTTTTGTAAGCCTGCCATTCCCACATAGCTACCAACCAAGCGAACGGGCTCAAAAGAATCGGCAAAAATCTCTCCGTCAACCATCGCGGTATTTATCTTGCGTGGTTTTGCCTTCACGGCAAGCAAATTCAGCGTCTGGGAAATCCGGCGTCCGCCCATGACGCGAGATCCGCTTGCTGCCGCTTCGTCGGCTGGCGGATTTGCCGAAAAGTCCAGAGGCTATGCAGAGGCGAGCAACGCGACATCCCATTCGAGAAACCGCCGGCAATCCCCGATCGGCAATCGCCCCAGCAGTCGGGGCCGCCCCTCGCGCGCCGCCTTCATCGGAGTGGAGCTGAGGGGATTCGAACCCCTGACCCCCGCATTGCGAACGCGGTGCTCTACCAACTGAGCTACAACCCCGATTTTTCCGGGAAGCCTCTGCCGGTTCCCGAACACCTCCCGTTTTCGGAAGATGGTATTTCTTTCTCATGTCGCGGCATTCGGCGCAAGGAGATTCAGTCGGGTCGGCGATCCCTGCGCCAAGTCAGTGCCGGCCCCGCACGCGGCTTGAAGGCAGCCCAACAGGAATGCAACCCTTTGGGCGGGCCAGGGGTTGGATCGTTTGTGGTCGAACCGTTGGAAAGACCCCCGGGCACGAATTTTCCCACGCGCTTCTCAGGCTTTGGATAGGCAGGGTCTATTTCATTTCGAACGTGGCCGCGGCAGGACGCGGCGCTCCGAGACTCGTGCTCCGGGTGCCCGGAGATGCCCCGCCAATGGTGACCGTGAATGTTCCCGGTTCAAGCACCGGCACCCCGTCGCGGTTGATGAGCTGCATCATCGCGGGGGTAACGGTGAATTGAACCCGCCGGGATTTTCCGGCGGCAAGCCGTATGCGCTTGAACGCCTTGAGCGCGCAGTGCGGCGTGGCAACCGAGCCCTCGTTGTCCGTGAGATAAAGCTGCACGATTTCCTCGCCGGCGCGGACGCCCTCATTCTTCACCTCGACATCCGCCGCCAGCGATTCCCCGGCGCGCACCCGCCGTTTTGACAGTTTGATTTTGCCGTAGCTGAAACGCGTGTAACTCAAGCCAAACCCGAACGGGTAGAGCGGTTCCTTCTCCATGTAGCGGTAAGTGCGTCCGGCCAGGTTGTAATCCTCGAATGGCGGAAGCTGGTCGAGCGAATACGGGAAGGTCACCGGCAGTTTGCCGGAAGGAACGACCTTGCCAAAGAGCAGGTCGCCGACGGCGAGCCCGCCCTGTTCGCCAGGATACCATGCCAGCAGGACGGCATCGGCGATTTCATGGACTTCGCCGAGTTCCATCGGCGCGCCGCCCGTGACGACCGCGACGATCGGTCTCCCGCGCGCCTTCAGATCGCGCAGCAGCTTGATTTGGCAGGGCGGGATCGCAATGCCGTCCTTGTCGCCGCCCACGGTCGAGCCGATGCACTCGCCCTCCTCCCCTTCCATGAGCGGGGAATAGCCGATGGCGGCAATCACAACGTCGGCCCATTCGCTCAGGCCAAGATGCCAGTCCGACGGGTAAAGGTTGTCATGCACAAGAAAAGAGCCCTGCATGTGGGTGACCACGGTTCCGTTCGGAGCTGCCGAGACGACGCCTTCGAGGATGGTTTTCAAGTTTCCCGACATGCCGCGGTAAAAATTGCCTAGCAACACCTGGAGATCGGCCGACACCGGCCCGGTGACGAGCACCGCGCGGCGGCTGGCGTCCAGGGGCAGGATGCCGTTGTTTTTCAAGAGCACCATGGATTCCACCGCCGCCTTTCGGGCAAGGGCGAGGTGTTCCGGGCATTGAACCACATTCTTCCTGACGCGCGTGTAGGGCACCTGCGCGGGCGGGTCAAACTCGCCAACCTGGAACCTCACCTTGAGCACGCGGGCCAGCGCGCGATCCACGTCCAGTTCCGTGATGAGCCCCCGCTTGATCGCTCCCTGGATATGCGGGAACGCTTCGTTTCCAAGCTCGAAGTCGCAGCCTTCACGGAGGCAGACACCAGCGGTCTCGATGGCATCCCGTGTCACCTTGTGGGATTTGTGGAGGGTCCCGAGCGCCCCGCCGTCGGACATCACCATGCCCTTGTAGCCGCAGTGGTCCCTCAGGAATTTTCCGAGCAGCGCGGGGCTTGCGCAGCAATGTTCGCCGTTCACCCGGTTGTAGGTGGCCATCACGGTCGCCACGCCCGCATCCACCAGCGCTTCAAATGCGGGAAGATAGGTTTCCATCAAATCCTTTTTGGACACCCTCGCGTCAAACGTTCTGCGCAGGCTTTCGGGGCCGCTTTGAACCGCGAGATGTTTGGCGCAAGCGGCGGCCTTGAGATAGCGCGGGTGATTTCCCTGAAGCCCGCGCACGAAGGCGGCGCCCATCACCGAGGTCAGGCACGGATCTTCGCCGTAGGTTTCCTGGCAGCGGCCCCAGCGGGGATCGCGCAGGATATTGATCACGGGCGTAAAAAACGAGAGGCCCACCCAAGGAGTGCCGTCGGGCCTGCGCCAGGCCGGGTCGTGATGCCGGGCCCGCGCCTCGTCGCCCGTGGCGCTGGCGATGCGTTGCACCAAGGCGGAATCAAAGGTCGCAGCCAGGCCGATCGGCATGGGAAATTGCGTGGCGCGCCCTTTGTTGCAGAGCCCGTGCAGGCATTCGTTGTCCCAGTTGCACTTGGACAAACCCAGCCGCGGGATCGCCGGTGCCTTGTTGGTCAATTGACCGATTTTTTCCGTCAACGTCATTTCGCCGACCAGGGCACGGATGCGCGCGTCAACGGTTAATTTGGTATTTAGCCAGGAAAGCGGCTTGGTTGTTTGTTTTTTCACGGGGTGAATTCGCACTCTGGCAATTTCCGCCGCCCGATGGCAAGCCGTTCTTCTCTTGCGCCTCCACTTTGGAAAAAAGGAACCTGCGATGAATGGCGCCCGGTTCAGGGCGTTTTGCGATGCCGCCGATTCAGGCAGGGTAAACTAAGAGTTGAAAACGTCCTTAAATACCGTGATGTATGTTTTGAAATCCGCCAGTGAGCAATCCGGGGGAATCCGATGATCCGGCATCGGAATGAAGCCGCCATCCATGGCGAGCGGTTTTAAACGCTGGAGATGCTGGCGAATGCCCCCCTCGCCTTTCGAAATCAGGTTTTTGTTCACGCCGCCCATCATCTTGAGATTTTTGCCGTATTGTCGGCGCAGCGCGGCCGGGTCCGTCATCCACGAACCGATTTCCACGGGGAAAAGAATATCCACGCCGGAATCGAGCCAGAGCGGAATGAAGGCGTCCACCTTGCCGTCGCTGTCCAAAAGAATATGCTTAACGCCTTTGCCCCGGTAGAATTCGATCATCCGGCGGTAGTATTTGTCGTAGTATTTTTTGTAAGCTTCCGGCGAGAAAAGCGGGCCGTTTTTGCCGCAGCAATCCTCGAAGAAATACCCAAACTCGAATTGCGTCCGGTCCAGGATCGGATCGTTGATCCTCATATAAAAGTCCGCGTGAAAATCGATCACCTCCTCGAAGAGTGCCGGGTCATCATAGCAAAGGAACGATATCCCCTCCAGCCCGAGCAAGCCCCGGATATGCCCGTAGAGACTTCCGGCATAAAAGGCCGCCGCCTCGGAGCGCGCGTTGAGATCAACGGCCTTCTCCTGCCACCCCGCAGGACGCCGCGCCGGGTCGGTGGCGTTTAAATAATGTTTGTAATGTTGCCACGTCTCGCGATTGAGTTCAGACGGCTTGATGTGGCTCGGCAAAGAGGAGGCTTTTTTCCCGTACTGCGTGATGCCGCCAAAAATGTTTTTTTTGGTGACATAATCTTCCGTTTCTTCGATTATTATATCCCATGTTTCGCCTGCCGGCGCCATGAGGTGCGGGCTGGCCAAGCCATGCAAATTCCACATTCCATTTTCCCAATCGGGATCCATGCCGGTCTCTTGCGCGACTAATCCTGCATCCGCCAGCCCCTCGTTTTTCCAGCGTGCCAGGGTCTCTTCCCAATAACCGAAATACCAGACGGGCAGTCTGTCCGGTTTTCCAAACGACATGACTTCCAGAAAGCGTTCCCGGCCGCTCATATCAGCCTTCTGACCAGATCGTCCTTGAATGCGCCCAATGCCTCCCATTCCACTGCGACGCGGACGGCTTTGCCTTTTTCGTCCACCCGGGTAAATCCGTCGTCGGAAATCACGATCGGAATATCTCTCAGGGTCAGATATTGTTCCGAGTATGCAAGGTGAATCGCGACGGTGTCGAACAAGATCGAACTCTTGCCCGCATCCGGTTTTCCTTTCAACCAGCACCGGTACGATTCGATCAATGCCTGAGCAGCGGAATTCGACGCACAGGCTACGGTCTCGTAGTGTTTGCCATCCAGGGCGACGATCCCGCAGGTGTCAAGGGGGGTGATCACCATATCCCACGGCGCAGAAAAAACGGCCTGGGCTGCGGCCACGTTCTGGATGACATTGTATTCCGCGCATGGGTCCGGGTTGTTGCCATATCCCTTGTAAACCGAACCGTGCATCCCGACAAACTTCGCTTTGTGAGCAATGCGCGGCTCGCGCTTCAAGGCTTCCGCAACGTTGGGCAGGGGCCCGATCGAGATGAGGGTGACCGGTTCTTGCGAGTCCATGATCGTGCGGATCATGGCGTCCACGCCGTCGTGCAAAACCCGTCCCGGATAGGATGCCATGTCGAAATCCGCGATCCAATCGCTGATAGGGAGCGGGCCGTGGTTCTCCATGGCACCGGTGCCGATTGGAACATCAGTCCGTTTGGCCGCTGCCAGCATTTTGGCCGCAATCGCTGTGCGATGCGCGGTGTTGAGTGTGGCGGTCGTAATGAGTTCCACCTTCAATTCCGGTGACTGGAGCATCATCAACAATGCCCATGAGTCGTCAATGTCGGTGCCGATGTCTGTATCGAGAATGACTGGTATCTGCTTTTGCATGCGATAAGAATACCGCGAATCGACCGCAGCACCATGGAGGAAACAGGAATATTATTTGTGCTTTTCGGCGAAAAGCTTCCGGCGGTAGGCAGAGGGTGAAAAGCGGGCGTGTTGTTTGAAAAACTTCGAAAAATAGTACACGTCGTTGAACCCGCACCGGTCCGCAATCTGCGAGACCGCCAGCTCTGAGGTTTCCAGAAGATGACAGGCTTTTTGCATCCGCGCCCGGATGATATGGTTGATGGGAGATTCGCCGGTGTTTTTTTTAACAAGATACCGGAGGTAGTCTTTGCTCAGGTAAAGAGTCTCGGAAAGAGTTTCCACCGAGATCTTTCCCTCGGACTTCCGGATCATGTGCAAGGCGGCATCCACCTTTTTCGTCCGCAACTTGCTTTCCGATTTTTCAGAATCTTGGATCACGCGTCGGCAAAGGCCCACGATCTGGCCGAGCAGTCCGTGAGCGATACATTCGCAGGCGGTCTTTTTGCCGTTCAATTCATTGCGGAGTTCTTCCAGGGGATACCGGAGTTGTCCGGCCGTGTCATTCCATGTCCCTGACAGCGTCTCTAATCCACTCCCGGAGACGCCGACACAGATGGATTCCATTGCCGTGCGATTCGACTGCCGGTGCGCAATATGGGCGGGAGCAATATGAAAGGTATTCTCCGAGAAGTCCCATTTCCGATCTTTAAACGCGATTTCACCGCCGCCCTTTTTGTAATAGACGATCTCCAGCGCGTGATGCGAGTGATAATCGACCACCGTTCCCGCATCGAGCGTCGCTAAAAAACAGAATTCCAGTTTCATAGGAGGCTCATCGCCATAAATCGGGATTTGTCATTTGGTTTCGTGCCCTCTCTCGCCGGGGGGGTGTTTCTGCGCATTTTCCGTTCGTCCCAGCGTATTTCAAGCTTGATTCATCATTTTTCAGTTCGCGCGCGGCGTTGCCTCCGCTGGCAGAGCACTTCATCGGAATGCTGCACAAAGTGGGTTCGGGGTTCGGAAAAGGCGGGGCCTTGACTTCCAGTCCCCGCGTTGGCAACCTTCGGCCATGCAAATCCCAGCCTCCAGCTTCAAACTCCGGGCCAACGCCTTGTAACCAGTTCATGACCGCACACGACATCGAAAAAGCCCTGGAAGTCTGGACGCTCCAGAACCTCCTCAACCTCTCCATCCTGCTCGGGCTCCTTGCGACCGCCCTCGCCCTCTCCGGGGGGTATTTCCGCACGCTGGAGAAGCACCTGACGCTCCGCGTTTCGCAGGAGGCATGGCGCCTGGGGAACGTTGTGATGGTGGACATCCTCCTCGGGGCCGTCGTCCTGATCGGGTATGTCGTGCTGAACCCCGACATCATGGCCGACATTAAAATGGGGGTGCCGTTCTGCCCGATCGCGACCGTGTTGTTCGCCGTGGCGCTGGTCCTGCGCCTGTTTTATGGCGGCCAGGATCCGGCCTCGCCGAACCATCTCCGGTCGCTCAAACTGATGGTCGCCGCCTGCGTGGCGAACGTCATCGGGTTCACGTTCGTCATGGAAGCCGCAAGCGACGAATTCCTGGCGCACCACCCGAGCGGGTTTTGGACATTTGTCAAAACCCAGTTCCGCTCGAATGCCGATCCGGCCGGCCTCGACCTCGCGTGGATCACCTACAACATCTGTTTCCCCATCCTGGTCGCCATCGCGATCTGGGGCGTCTGGGCGGGCCTTCGCAACCTTTCCTCCTCCGGCAGGGAATGACCTGGACATTGATCCGGCGGGAATGCACCGGCTGCGGCATCTGCGCCGACGTCTGCCCGAGCGCCGCCATCCGCATGCCGCCGCACCTCGCCTACCCGGAACCCGTCCCCGACAGGTGCGACGGATGCATGATCTGCGTCACCGAATGCCCCACGCAGGCAATCCGCGTTGAAACATGAAAAAAAACCCGGGATAAACATCTATGCCATGGTGAACGAGATTCGAAAAGAAACCGACAGCATGGGTGAGGTGGATGTTCCCGCCGACAAGCTTTGGGGTGCGCAGACGCAACGCTCGCTGGAACATTTTAGCATCGGCAAAGACCTTATCCCCCGGGAGATGATCGCCGCCTACGCCACCCTCAAAAAAGGGGCCGCGAATGCCAACCATGCGGGCGGACGCTTGAGCGAGCCTGCCCGCAGCCTGATCGTCAAAGCTTGTGACGAGATCCTTGCGGGGCAACACCACGACATGTTTCCCCTTCACGTCTGGATGACCGGCAGCGGCACCCAGTTCAACATGAACATGAACGAGGTGATATCCAACCGCTGCTGCCAGCTCGCTGGCACGGCTCTCGGGAGCAAAACCCCCGTGCACCCGAACGACCACGTGAACATGTCGCAGTCGTCTAACGACTCCTTTCCCTCGGCCATGTATATCGCCGCGGCTGTCAACGTGGCCGGGCGGTTGGTGCCCGCAGTCACCGGGCTGCGCGACGCGATTGCGGCAAAATCCGAAGAATGGAAAGATATCGTCAAAATCGGCCGCACGCACATGCAGGACGCGACGCCGATCACGCTCGGCCAAGAATGGTCGGGCTACGCCGGCATGCTCAGCGACAACATCGAACGGTTGCAAGAGGCGTTGAAGGACGTTTACCGGCTCGCCCTGGGCGGCACGGCGGTCGGCACCGGCATCAATGCGGCTCCCGGCTTCGCGGAAGCGGTCGCGGCGGAAATCGCCAAGCTCACCGGGCTGCCATTCGTGAGCGCGCCAAACAAGTTCACCGTGCAGGGGGCGCACGATGCTCTCGTCCAACTCTCCGGCACATTCCGCACGCTCGCCGTGTCACTTTATAAAATCGCCAACGACATCCGCCTGATGTCGTGCGGTCCCCGCGCGGGATTTGCGGAGCTGATCATCCCCGAGAACGAGCCCGGTTCCTCGATCATGCCTGGCAAGGTCAACCCCACCCAGGCCGAGGCGCTGGCGATGGTTTCCGTGCAGGTGATGGCCAACGACGTGGCGGTCGGATTCGGCGGGGCCAGCGGCTACCTCGAGATGAACGTTTACAAGCCGCTGATCATTTTCAATATCGCCCATTCGATCACGATCCTCACCGACGGGTGCGCGAATTTCCAAAAATTCCTGGTCGAGGGAACGAAGCCGAACCTGAAGAAGATCGGCGAGCATGTCGGGCGGTCGCTGATGCTCGTGACCGCGCTGGCGCCGGTCATCGGCTACGACAATGCCTCGAAGATCGCGCACCATGCGATGGACAACGACCTGACACTCAAAGCCGCCGCACTGGAGCTCGGATTCGTCACCGAGGCGGAATTCGACCGCGTGGTGGACCCGGCGAAGATGGTCCGCCCTATGTCGGTACCGCCTGATTTGCCCGCGGCAAACTCCACTAAAAACCATGAACACCACAAACAATGACCCCATTTCCCAAGAACTCAGACCAAATATGCACGCACCCACATCCCATATCCGCCGCCTCGTTCTCCTCTCTGCCGCAGGGCTCGCTGCCTGCGGGACACGCTCCATCGCGGATGATTTTCCACCGCCTGTGAAAGTCGAACTTCAAGGCGAACTCGGCCGCGGCATCCAGCGCACGATGAGGCGGCTGGAGGAAAGCACGCCGGACCACAGGAATACCGTCCGCGTTCTTTTCTACGGCCAATCCATCACCGAACAAGCCTGGTCAAAGGCGGTGGAGCAGGAATTGCGGAAGCGGTATCCGAATGCAAACCTGATCGTCGAAAACCGTGCGATCGGCGGGTTCGCCTCCAATTTGTTGGTCATGACTTCCGAGTCGGATTTGTATCCGTTTTACCCGGACCTGTTGATTTTTTACGATTACGGCCGGCACGACCGCTACGAGGACATGATCCGCCGGACCCGGGAACGGACGACCGCCGAGATCCTTCTGCAAACCGATCACCCGTGCAAAGCCGGCGATCTGGACGAGGAAACAGACCCGGCGAAGTTGAACATGGGAAAGTGGTCGAGCTGGTTTCCCAATGCCTTCATCCCCTCCATCGCGGAAAAATATCATGCCGGCATGGTGCAGCAGCGCGCGCTCTGGAAGCTGTACGCGAGAGAGCAGAAGATCGATCCCAAGAACCTGCTCAAGGACGGGGTGCATTTGAACGATCACGGCAACGATCTCATGGCCGCCCTGGTGGGCGCCTATCTGGTGCGCCGCCCGCAATTTGACGACGCCGGTGTCACGGAGCAAATCCGGGATTACCTCCCCGGAAAGGATTTCCATTGGACGGGAAACACCCTGCGCTTCCCGTTTGCCGGAAACAAAATCGATCTCGTCGTCGAGCCGGGCTCAACGGGGTCGTGCCGCGTGTTGATCGACGGCAAAAAACCTTCGGATCTGCCCGAACTGTATCTGACAAGCCGCGTGAGCGGTTATCCCGGAATCGGGTGGCCGGTCATCTGCCATGTGGGGAACGAGAAACCGCTGGTGCTGGAGGATTGGACCGCCACGGCAACGGACTTCAGCCCCGACGGCAAGCAATTCAAATTCTCCGTGGAAGGTTCGGTGACCGGCAAGGATGGCGAAGGGACGGCGGATAAGCGGTTTGTTTCCAACTCGGGGCGCGCGGTCATCGAGCCGGAAGCATGGAATATCGCCTACTCGTTTGGCCTGATCCGGTCGAAAGGGGAAAACGACAAAAGCAAACCGCCGTTTGTCCCGCCGGATAAAATCGTGGCGACATGGAAGGTCATTCCTTTTTTTGCCGATGAATTCCAATCCCCGCCTGCCGCAGATCCCGCCACGGAGACCCTCGTGACACTGGCCCAAGGGCTGTCGAACGGGCCGCACGAGCTGCAGTTGATCGGCAAGGACGGGCCGGTGAAAATCCGGGCGATCCGCGTTTATCAGCCGCCGCTGGGCAGGTGACGGCAACCGAAGCGAAGCGGAGCAACGTGTTTCTCCAGCCTCGTGCCCGCGGATTTGGGGCGGCCTTGAACCGGAGACAAGCGCGCTGAAAATGTGCTTGTCTGGGCATTCTGAAATTGCGGTAATTCGAGATGCTTTGGATTGGGAATCAACAGAACCGGCAGGGGCGGCTCGCCGCAGGCGTCTGCCGCTCGGACCTCTTCCCATGTCGAACTCGTTTAATATGCGCACCGCCCCCATCCTCACGATTGCCGCAGCCCTGCTGCTCACGTCGCCCGCCGCACCTGCGGCATCCCCTTCTCCGACTCCTCGGCCGGATGTTTGGCCGCTGCCGCCGCTCGAGTATTTCATCGAGCACCTTCCGGCCCCGCCCAGGGCCACTTCCTACCGGGACCGGCTCGACCTGAGCGACGCGGTCGCCCGCCAGGCCAGCATGACCCCCGCCCAGGCCGCCCAGGCCCAGCGCTCGTATGCCTTCAACGTCTTCTATTTTTCCGACATCATAGGGCCGAAATTCACGCCGAAGAACTACCCGGAGACTGCGGCATTTTTTAAAAAGCTCGCCGCCACCGCGAATGTCATCATCGTGGGATTGAAAAACCATTACGCCCGCGAGCGCCCGTTCCAGGCCCACCCGGACCAGGTCAAGCTGCTGGTAAAAAACGAGCCCGGGTATTCTTACCCCAGCGGGCACACGACACGGGGTCGCCTCTTCGCGCTCGTCCTGGGCGAACTCTGCCCCGAAAAGCAGCATGCCCTCGAAGTCTCCGGGGAACAGGTCGGCGTGGACCGGATCCTTGCCGGCGAGCATTACCGCACCGACCTGGAAGCCGGACACCGCCTCGCCAAGATGATGTTTCTCCAGCTCCAGAAGGACCCGGATTTCCTCGCGGCGGTGAATGACCTCCGCCGGGCCGAGTGGGCTCAGGCTCCGAATTAGGATGCTCCATGTCGTCCTGATCGAGCCGGAGATCCCGCCGAACACCGGCAACATCGCCCGCCTCTGCCTCGCCGCCGGAGCCCGCCTCCACCTCGTCGGCCCGCTCGGGTTTTCCCTCGACGAAAAGGCGCTGCGCCGCGCCGGGATGGATTACTGGGACCGCTGCGACGTGAAACAATGGGCGTCGTTCGCGGACCTCCGCGCCGGCGATCCGCGGGCCAGGTATTTTTTCTTCACCACCAAATCGAAACAAATTTACTGGGAGCAAAAATTCGCCGATGGCGACTATCTCGTTTTCGGCCGCGAGACGCGCGGTCTCCCCGAGTCCCTCCTCGCAGAAAATGCCGCCTGGTGCCGCTCGATCCCGATGGCCTCAGCCGCCCGCAGCCTCAATCTCGCGACCGCCGCAGGCATCGTCCTCTACGAGGCGCTCCGCCAGATCCGGCAACACTGAAAATAATTTTTCCAGAGAGGACAGTCGGGTAGGGAGGGAATTTCAGGAAACCTCTCCGTGTTCTCTGTCCTCCGTGGTTTGCCTTCAGCCCGAAAACGGCGATTCTTGTAGAGGAATTCTGAAAGAATTTCTCAATCGCCGTTTTCGGGTTCAGGGCAGCGGGAAGCGCGAAGTGAAGGCCGTGACTTTTTTGCGCAGCGCCGCGAGCGCGGCGTCATCGTGGCGGGATTCGAGCGCGGTGTTGATGAAATCCGCCACTTCCATCATGTCCTCCTCGCCGAGGCCGCGGGTCGTCATCGCCGGGGTTCCGATCCGGATGCCTCCGGTTTTGGAAATCGGCTCGGTGTCGAACGGGATCGCGTTCTTGTTCACCGTGATCGCGGCCTTGTCCAAGGTCGTCTGGGCCTCGACACCGTTGACGCCTTTCGGGCGCAGGTCCACGAGCATCAAATGGTTGTCCGTGCCGCCGGAGACGATCCGGAAGCCGAGCATCGAAAGCCTTGCCGCGAGGGCTTTCGCGTTGCTGACCACCTGGTGCGCGTAGGCCTTGAAGTCGGGCTTCAGCGCTTCGTGCAGGCAGACTGCCTTCGCGGCGATCACATGCATAAGCGGTCCCCCCTGGATGCCCGGGAAGATGTTCGAATCCACCTTCTTGGCGAATTCCTCGCGGCACATCACCAGCCCGGCACGAGGTCCGCGCAGGCTCTTGTGCGTGGTCGTGGTGACGAAATGCGCGTGCGGGACCGGCGACGGATGCGCCCCGCCGGCCACGAGCCCGGCGATGTGCGCCATGTCCACAAAAAGGTAGGCGCCCACGGAATCCGCGATCTCGCGCATCCGGGGAAAATCGATCGTCCGCGGATACGCCGACGCGCCCGCCGTGATCATCTTCGGCTTCACCTCCTCCGCCTGCCGCTGCAGGGCGTCGTAGTCGATCGTCTCCGTGTCGCGGCTGACCCCGTAGTGGTGGACCTCGTAGAGCTTGCCGGAAAAATTCGCCTTGTGCCCGTGGGTGAGGTGCCCGCCGTGCGCGAGGTCCATGGTCAGGATCCGGTCGCCCGGCTGGAGGACGCTGAAATAGACCGCCATGTTTGCCTGGCTGCCGCTGTGCGCCTGGACGTTCACGTGGTCCGCGCCGAAAAGTTCTTTCGCGCGTTCGATCGCGAGCGTCTCGACCGTATCCACAAATTCGCAGCCGCCATACCAGCGGCGTCCCGGATACCCCTCCGCATACTTGTTCGTGAGGCACGACCCCTGGGCCTGCATGACGGCACGGCTGGTGAAATTCTCGGAAGCGATCAGCTCGATGTGCTCGAACTGGCGCTCGCGCTCGCGCGCGATGGCTTCGGCGATTTGCGGGTCGGCCGCGGCGAGCGCCGCGAGGCCGTTGGCGGATTCGTTGGTGGTCATGGGTGATGCGTTGATTTTTTTCAAAATGGCGGGCAGGGCGAGGGCGAGGGTTTCCCGGCATTTTTCGTAAACCGCGCGTCCTTGCCCGATGGGATCGGGGACATCCGGGCTTCCCGGCTCGTCTCCCCTCACGAGCGCGACCCTGCCCGAAACCTCGGGGAAAAACAAGTCGAGCAGCCGGCGGTGGTCGTCGGTCATCACAAAGATGTGCGTGGCACGGTCGAGCAGGTCCTCGGTCACCGGCTGGCTCCGGTGTTTGGAAATATCGATTTCCTGCTCCGCCAGCACGCGGACGGCATCCGTGCTCGGCGGCTGACCGCTGGCCGCGCTCAGGCCCGCAGACTCCACGGTGATCCCCTTCAGGCCCTTGGTCAGTTTCCGGAAAAGGCCCTCGGCCATCGGGCTCCGGCAGATATTTCCGGTGCAGACAAACAGGACATGTCGGCGTGGTGCGCTCATCTTCGGGAAAGCCCACACACTAAAGCCGCCGCGCCTCAAGTCAACCGCAGGCGTTCCTGTTCATCTCAACTCATGCCGAAGATTTTCCCCACCTCTTGAACCCGGCGGTCAAAAATCGCTTGAAGTTGAGGCGCGACCACGAGCGGATGGAGCAGTTCCGAAAACGGGGAGAATGGCAGGACGTAGTGGACGCGGTCAACCAGCGCCGTCCGTCCGTCCTCCATTTCGACAAATTCGTGTTCGTGGTGCCAGAGCGCGTAAGGGCCGACCCGCTGCTCGTCCACAAAGTAATTCGGCCCGCGCACATGGGTGATCTCGGTCAGCCAGGTCATCGGAATTCCCAGCAGCGGGCGCACGCGGTATTCGACCATCATCCCCTCATGGATTTCCTCGGGGAGTTCGCTCAGAACCTGAAAACCCAAATCCGGAGGAGTGATCTTCGCGAGATTCCTGGGATCGGAGAAAAACTTCCAGCAATCGCGGATGCCGGCGGGAACCACCTGGCGGCGTTTCAATAAATGGATCATCCGCGAAGGATACGCCGGACTGCCAGATTGGGAAACACTTCGCCAGCCTGGCGTCAACCGCTCGCAGGCCGATCAGAACCTGCGGCAACCGGCAGGCGGAGGGTGAAGATGGTGCCTCCTCCATCACGTCTGGAGCACTCGACTTTTCCGCCGATGCGCTGCATCGCTTCAGCGACAATAGCCAAGCCGAGGCCCGTGCCGGGTATGCCGACGGTGTTGGAGGCCCGAAAAAACGGGTCATGCAGGAAAGCTATTTCCTCTTCGGGTATCCCCATTCCCTGGTCCTCGACTTGAATCACGGCGTCCGACCCTACCTGCCGGAGCCTCAAAACAACCGGCTTCCCGGGCGGCGAGTATTTCACGGCGTTGTCGAGAAGGTTGTTCACCGCGCGCTTCAGCAAAGCGGGAATACCGGCGCAGGTGACCGGTGTTCCGTCCCAGTCGAACGTGATCGCGGCCGGGCTGGATTTTGCGGTGTGAAATTCTTCAGCGGTTTGTCGCAGGAAGTCCTCCAGCGGGAAATCGGACAGGGCTTCCTGCTGCGCGTCACGGTTTATGGAGCTGAGATCCAGGACATCGGCGACAATGCCGCTCATGTAGTCCGTCGTGCCCAGGATGGTTTGCAGGGCGCGCTGGATACCCGCCTCGTTCATCATGTGGCGACGGGAGGCAAGGATGTCTGCGGCAATCCGGATCGTGGCCAACGGTGTCCGGAACTCGTGCGAGGCCATCGAAACCAGACGGCTTTTGATTTTTGTTGTGTGGCGCTCGCGTTCCAGCGCCAGTTCGAGAGCGGTTTCCGCCGCCTTGGCGTCGGTCACATCCCGCGCGGCCGCGAAGACGTTTCCGCGGATCAGTTTTGCCCGCCACTCGATCGACCGCCATTCTCCAGACTTCGTGCGATAGCGGTTGACAAACCCGACCAGCGGCTGGCCGGTCTGCATCTGCACGAACACCTCCTGCGTGGGCAGAACGTCATCCGGGTGGACGTAATCCATGAACCGGGTGCCTTCGATGCTTCTGCTGGGCTGGTCGATCAAATCCTCCCATGCCTGGCTTACGCGGACGAATTTCCCTTCCATGTCCACGATGCAAAGCAGATCGATGGCGACCTCGAAAAATGTCTCGATCCTTTCCCTGTCGTGGGCTTGCTGCGCCCGCGCTTTTTCCTCCTCCGTGACGTCCATCGCCATCCCCACGAACCCCTGTAGCTTCCCGTCTTTGCCAACGATCGGCTGCCCGGTAATTTTTTGCAGCGCCACCGAGCCGTCGGGGAGCAGCACCCGGTGGCGCAGGTTTTCGAATGGCTCCATCTTCTCCGCCTGCTCTTGAAAGAATCCGGGCAGGACAGCCCGTTCCTCGTCGGGCAGGAGATCGAACAGCTTGTGGCCAAGGATCTGGGCGACCGGCCGGCCGAGGACATGGGCGGCGCGCGGGCTGACATAGGTGAACGTCCCGTCTCGGTCCAGCTCCCAGATATACTCCGAGGCGGAGTCGATAATGTTCTGGAGCCGCTCCTGGTTCGCGGCCAAATCCGCGGTCAGCTTCTCGGCTATCCTCCATGCAGCGAAGCGCATGCTGACCAAAGAGAGAACCAGCCCCGAGAGGAGCAGGCTGAGTGTCGTTCCGCCGGCTAACACCATCCAGACCTTGCTGTAGTCCTCTCCTCCGTGTTGGGCGAAAGACATGAGCCAACTGTGACCTGCCGAATTGACCGGGATCTGGCGGGTCAGCCGGATCGGGGAATCTGGCTCCTTCACGGATCCGCTCCGGCTTCTGTATAGCAAGGCCTCCGGAGATGGGGCTTCGCCGTCGTATATTTTCAGATCGACATTCTCCCGGTCCTCCCATCTACCCAGAACCCCCTGCATGAGGTCGTTCATGCGATAGGGGCTGTAAACCCAGCCGCGGAAGGCGGCACGGCGCTCGGCGACGGTTCCATGAGGCTCCCTCATGCGATACACCGGCGCATACATCAGAGCGCCGGCCTGGACTTCCCGGTCGGTCTCCTGAACCAGAATGACCTTGCCCGAGAGGACCACCTCGTCCTGGTCCCTCGCCCGCTCCATCGCCGCCCGCCGGATCGGCTCGGAGAGCATGTCGTAGCCGAACGCGCGGAGGTTTCGCCCGGAAAATGGTTCGAGAAAAACAATCGAGGAATAGGATTCCCGGTCGCCCTCCGGCCAGACCCGGTAGTCCGGGAAACCCTCTGCGCGCACATCCAGGACATGCTGCGCCAGTTGCTCGCGGGGAATCAGTTGCGCGAAACCGATGCCCTGGATCCCGGGCAGCTTCTGGCCGAGCTTCTGGCGCGCCGCATACTCGTGCCACTCCTCCCTGGTGACCCCATTGTCGTCGGCAAAAAACCCCGCCCCGCTTCGCAGGATCTGCTCGTGCTCGCGGAGCCGTCCATCAACCCTCAGCTCGACCTCGTTGCAGACGAAATCGAACTCCCGCTTCGCTTCCTCGTCCGCATCCAGCTTTTGATGGTGGGTAATGACGGCCGTGACGGCCAGCCCCACCAGCAGGGTCGCCGGCACCAACCAGCCTCCATGGGAGATCGCCGCGCGAAAGCGGCTGAGCGGTTTGCCGGGCGGGCCTTGCGTGGATGTCCTCATGGGTTGCCAGGGTGCCCGGCGGCAACCGCGGGCTTCATGTGGTGGAGAGTGCCGTCTTCCTGGCTTGCCGTCAACAGGGTCAATCCACAATATGCGCTGGCTTCGAAGAACACGTGGAAGCCATCGTGCCGCGCATGAAACTAAACAAAGCGCAAAACAATACCTGCCAGAAGAAAGCCGGCACCAAAACTTAAGAGAACAACCAGAGCTATCCAGCGGTATGCGCCTCCGGTATCCTCGGGGGCCTGATACTTGTAATGGTAGCGGCTTTCACACCTGCGCTGCAACTGGAACGCCCAGGAATTATACATCGGGGTTTTCTTGGTGCTGTAGAATGCCGGACATGAATATCTCTCAGCCAGCAGCGTGCCTGTCTCTAAAGTGTTCACAAACCAACTTAACTAGGGGTTCTTCCTGCATTTCTCAATGCCGTCTAATGGGTATTTTTACAAGAGGAGATAAATACCCATTAGTGGGGATATTCATATGGCGGGTTGAGGGTGTAATTTGGCGCCGATATGAATTTTTCGAATTTGCGCCACTTGCTGAGAACCTCACTCCTCGCGGGCCTTGCAGCCGCGCTCATGGCCACGTCCGCAACGGCTGCCACGGTCTCGTTTTCCGACACTCATTCGATCGGGGGGAGCAACTCGGACTTTCTTTTGGGAAAATTCGATACCGGCCTGGGCACCTTGACAGGGGTTGAGATCAAGGTGGACTTCAGCACACTGGCTGGGTCAGTAACTGTGACGAGCAAATCATCAAGCACCGTTACTGTTACTGCCTTTGATGCAGCTTTCACAGTGAGCGATCCGAGTCTAACGAATGACTTGGGGTTCGACGCGACCACCACAAGGCTTTTCAGCGTAGTAACCTCGCCGGCTTGGAATGGAGCAAGCAGGACAAAGGTTTCCGGAAATTCTTCGCAAGTTTACACAATTGTCGGGGGACAAAGTTACACTTTCAGCCAGCTAAATATATCGTCTGACTTTTTTACTGCCTATGAATCTGTGGGCGGAGTTGGCGCGGTAGATATTCAGGCAATTAACGTTGCCACGATCGGAGCGTCGGGAGGCACATACGAGGTAGATCCGACTGCAACGGTCGCGAATACAAAAATGACGGTGACCTACACCTACAGCGCCGTTCCCGAGCCGGGGACGATCGGGCTTCTGGCGTTCGCGGGCGGGGTGGTCCTGGTGGCGGTCCGCCGGCGGCGGGCGTAGGCGGGTGGCACAACTGCCTCCAGTGTGCCCGGCCTGGGCATGAGCAAGTCAGGAAAAACACCATAAACAATGGTGACAGCAACCGTAGCGAAAGCCAAGGCGGGTCACTTAACACAAAGTGGCGCGGGCGTCCCGCCTGCGCCACAAAGAAGCGGCCGCCTTAAGTGAACAGCATTGGGACTAAAATCTATTTCGGCAGATTGCTGAGATAGAACGCCGTGATTTCCGGCCGCGCCATGTGGCGCACGAGGACCGGATCTTTGAGCATCCGGTCGAAGATTTGTGGCGGGACGGACTCCTTGGCGACGGCGAGGAGTTTTTCAGCCTCGGAGTATTCGCCGTTTTGGAGGGCGACGCCGCAGAGCCCGAAGATCCATGCGCCGGCATTCCGGGTGCCGTCGTGTTCGCGGAGCGCCTTGATCTCGGCGTTCGCCTGGTCGGCGCGCCCGGCCTGGACCATCAACAGGAGACGTTCGTTCGAGATGGTGATGTCGTTTGGCGCAAGGCTTGCGGCAAGATCCATGTCCTTCATCGCGGGGGCGAAATCCCCCCGTTGCCGGAGCAGGTGCGCGCGGTGCCAATAGAGGCTCCCCGACTGCCTGATGGCGAGCCCCCTCGTGTATTGGGTCAGGGCGGATCGGCTGTTCCCGACGGATTCCTCCAGCATTCCGGCAAGCTCCCACCCCTCGGCCGACTGCGCTCTCCCCAGATCCACCTGCAGCAAAACCCTCCGCGCCGCGTCCAGGTCGCCCGCCAAAAAGAGGCGGGAGGCCTCGTCGATCTCCTTGCGGGCTTTTCCCGCCTCCGCAGCCGGTTCCGCGGGAGGGACTTTCCCCACGGGCAACGGGGGTTTGGGATGGAGAAGGAACGCGACTCCGGCGAGCAGGATGACGGCGAGGCCGAGAACGACCGCCATGGTGACCCTGTCTTTGCGATATCGGGGGTCTTGAAAGTAGTTCAGTTGGCGCATGCGTGTTGCAAAGTGCGGGGGGAGCTGAATGCCAGGGCCGCAAATTGCCAACCCGATCTTCCCCGATTTTTCAGATTCTAAAAAGTACAAAGATCCCGACCGCTGACAGAATCACGACTGCAGGAAGGATGATGTAGCGGAGGAGCCGGTCCCTCCCGTGCCGCCTGCTGCGCAACAATGAGAGCGGCCCCCTGCGTCGCCGGGGATTGGAAAGGGCTAATCCGTTTTTGCTGCCGGAATCATCGAGGGACATGTCGGGAACGAGTTTTCTTGGCGCGCGATAATGTGGTATCCTGTAAAACGATGCAGCGGCACGACCCACGATGCCGGGCAAAGCCATGGAAGCCCTTTGCTGGCGGCGACTCCAGCCGCCGAACGGGGAATTGGGCTTCATCCTTTAGCCCCTGCGAGGCAGTCCTCTCTATTTTCCCGCGCATTAGCCATGCCATTCCGGGAAACGAATGAATGGATACATTCCCCTCCTGGAGAGATCGTTTCCGAGTGTGTGATCGCCGCCGGCCCATCGAGCCCGCCCTGGATCTCCGACAGAAATCCTCTGAGAAAAATCCCCATGTCATTCTCGCGGAGAGCGCACCGGATTTTCAGCCACCCGTCACCGCCGCCTGTCACTTGAAGGGTTCCGGGAACAACGGTCTCCAAAATCCACGAGCAGGAGTTGAAATAAAAAGCGGCCGCCAGAAAAAAGTCTGCGCCGGAAGTGAGCGAAAGCCGGGGCGAAGCGCATTTTTTTTGGAGGTTGCGCGCATAGTGGCCTCCAAGCCCTTCGAGCAAGCCGGAAGCGGTCGTCCCGAGAACCTCTGCAGACGCCTCCCGGAGCAGAGATCCCGACGAGAGATCCCGCTCGCAGCCCACGCCGCGCATCTTCGGTTTCTGCGCCGCGACCCGCTGCGCGCCATAAGATTCGATGTGCTGGTCAAAATCGCGGCTGGCAAGGCATCTCTCCAGGACGAGATGCCATGTGCTTTTTCCGAACTCCCCGACGACCATATCCTGCAAAATGAAATCCAGTTTTTCCATGTCCTGAGGACGATCACCACTGATCACCCGTAAGATTACGCCGGGGGAGCAAACGTCCGCCATACCGTGTTGACGGTATTTTTTGTCAGGGTCTTTTCTTGCCCGACGAAGGCCGCTGGCAGTAAAGGGCAGCCGTGCGGACGAGGTCGGCACCGCTGGATTTCAGCTTCCTGGAAATGGCTTTTCTGTGCGACTCGACCGTGCGCTGGGAGATGAACAGCTCGGAGGCAATCTGCTTGTTTCCGTGCCCGTGCCCGACGAGTTGGAAGATCTCGAACTCGCGCGGCGTGAGGAGAAGCGTGGGGTCGGTTCCGGCGGCATTTTCCAGCGCAGGGAATTTTTCCTTGAGAAGAGCATCCACCTCGCGGAGCAGGACCTCGAAGGCGCGCACCTTGTCCACGATCGCGCGGAAGCATTTTCCAAGCTCCCGGGTCCACTCGATCTGGTCCGGCTGCGCGGTCAGGAGAATGCATTCGATCCCCGGCACCAGCTCTTTCGCTTTTTGCGCGAGCTGCAGCCCGTCACCGCCGGGGAGGACGAGGTCGAAGATGCCGAGATCCGGCTTGTGGTGCTCGACAGCCAGCAGGCCTTCCTGGACGCTGGTGGCGGTGGCGACGACCTCGATGTAGGGGACGGTCTTCAGCGTGACCACGAGAAGCTCGAGGAACATGAGCTGGTCTTCCACGACGAGGCAGCGAAGTTTCATGCGGTCCTTCATGTTTTCAGATGTGTGCGCGACGTGCAATCACGGTTCCGGGAGGGAGAGTTCGACCTCGAGCCCGTGCTCCAGCGGTTTGAACTCGAGGCGGCATCCGGCGCATTTGATCTGGGCCTTGCAGATCGCGAGCCCGAGCCCGAGGCCCTGCTGTTCGCGCTTGTCGCGGTGGAACTGTTTGAAGGGCCCGATCGCGGCGATCTCCTCCTCGGTCATCCCGCAGCCGTGGTCGCGGCAGTTCAGGGTGAGTTGCCCTCCGGCCATGGCCATGTTCACATCGACCTTCGAGCCCGGCGCAGAGAATTTGAAAGCGTTGGATATCACTTCGTTCGCGATGCGGTCGAGGCAGTTCCCGCAGCGCGTCGGGGCTTCGATCGTGTGGAGAACGAGATCGTTTTCTCGTCCGGCCTCCTGGGCTACCCTGGTGGCGACGGACGCGACCATCAACCCCGCCTCGACGGGACTTGTTGAATGGAAGGGATCGTGACCGGCGCTCAGCGAGAGATACAGAATGTAGTTCAAGGCCGTCCGTTCGAGCCGGTTGGCGGATTCCTCCATGAGGTCCAGAACCTCTTTGACATCGCCCCCGAGTTTTTTTTCATCCAAGCGGAGGATCCCGATCCCGCCGATGATGGCGCTGAGCGGGGTCCGGATTTCATGCGGGAAATACTCCAGCTTCTGGGCCTCGAAACGCTGGAGTTCGACCTCGGCCGCGGCCCGGCGCTTCTCCGAGCGTTCGAGCCGGGACTTGATGGCGGCGAGGAGCCCGGCGCTGGTGAACGGCTTGGTCACGTAGTCGTCGGCTCCCAAGTTCATTCCGGCGCGCACCTGGTCCTTCTCCGCGAGGGCGCTGAGGAAGATGAACGGGACCTCGCCTCCTGACGGCATTTTTCTGACGCGGTCGAGGATGTCGTAGCCGGTCATTCCCGGAAGGACGATATCGCAGAGCACGAGGTCGGGGATCACCTCCTTGAGCTTCTCCAGAACCGGCGGGCCGGAGTCGAAGCCAGAAACTTCGAAGCCGTTCAGCTCGAGCAGCATTTTGGTGTTTTCCCGCAAGGGGGCGTTGTCTTCGATGAGGAATATGGCGGCCATGGTGGTCAGGTGGTTGGATTGAAATCGGTGGTCGCGGCGAGCGGGACGGTGACAGAAAAGACAGACCCGTCGGGCTGCGACGCGTATCGCAACTGCCCCCCATGGGCTTGCGCGCATTTCTGCGCGACGAAGAGGCCGAGCCCGGAGCCCGGCTTGTCGCCGACGTTCGACGCCCGCGAAAACGCGTCGAAGAGGAATAGCCTTTCCGCTTCCGGAACCCCGATCCCACGGTCGCGAACCGAGAGCGTGAGCGAGTCCGGCCCGGCCTCCACGCGGAGCTCGACCTTGGTGTCGGGCTGCGAGTATTTCAGCGCGTTTTCCAGGAGGTTTTTCAGGACGTGGCCGAGGAGCCGCTCGTCGGCCGTGACGCCCAGCCCGGCATCGCGGAAGGCGATCTCAATCCGCGAGGGAAGCGTCAATTCCGGCTGGACCTCCAGGCAGCACTGTTTCAGGAAGTCGAGCAGGGCGAAACGGGCCGGGGTGCAGGGCAGCTTCCCCTCCTCGAGCTTTCCGGCAAGGAGGAGGTCGTCGAGCGTCTGCACCATGGAGGACACGCCAGTCATCAGATCGGCCAAGATCGACTGCGAGCGCTCCGCGGGCAGGCTGGTCCCGAAATTTTTCAGGAGCTCGCAGGCGAGCATGATATTGGCGAGCGGGGTTCGGAGCTCGTGGCTTGCCATCGAGACGAACCGCGACTTGAGCCGGGAGAGTTCCTCGGCGCGGGCCAGGTTCTGGAGGACGGTGCTTTCCGCGCGCTTGAGCTCGGTGATGTCCCAGTTCGTGCCGATCATGTGAAGGGGCTTGCCGTCGGCATCCCTCTGCACGAGAGCCATCGCGCGGATGTGGTGGGTGCTACCGGACGGCCAGACCACCCGGAACTCGGTGTCAAAATCTTTTTCGCCGCTGACAGCCGCCTGGATTTCCTGGTCGCCCCGCTCGCGGTCATCCGGGTGAAGGCCTGCCGTCCAGGCCGAGTAGGCTCCGCCGAACTGGTCCCGTGTGATTCCGTAGAGGGCAAACATCTGGTCGTCCCAAACCAGTTCGTTGGTGGGGATGGTGTAGTCCCAGATGCCGACCTGCCCCGCCTCCGTGGCCAGCGCCAAACGATCGATGAGCCGCCGCTTCGCCTCTTCCTGCTGGATCCGCCCGGTGATGTCGATGAATGTCACGACCGCCCCTACAGCCACGCCATCAATACGCTGCGGGTAGGACCAGTATTCCGCAGGGAAACTGGTGCCGTCCGCCCTCCATAACACCTCATCATCCACGTGCGAACCTTCGTTCGCTTGGAACGCACGAAAAATGCGGCACTCCTCGACCGGGAAACGGGTGCCATCCGCATGCTTGTGGTGGATCTGCCAATGCATGTTCTTTCCGAGCAACTCGTCTTCCCGCCGATATCCCAGCATCCGCAGACAGGCCGGGTTGCAAAAGGTGCAATCTCCATGCATGTCGATGCCGTAGATCGCTTCCGCCGTGGAATCCAGCAGGAGCTGGAGCTGGGCCTTGCTCTGGTTCAGCTCCTCGGTGCGGCTTTTCACCCGTTCTTCCAATGCCAAATGGGCATGGAGCAAAGCGTCTTGCGCCAGCTTGCGCTCCGTGATGTCCCGGATCACGCTGAGGAGCATCTGCTGCCCTTCGAAAACAATGCTCTGGGAATTCACCTCCACGGGCACGGCGGCTCCATTCTTGCAAACATGCGTGGCTTCAAAAAGGAGGCCATTCTTCTGCGCCAGCTGCATCTGGAGGCTCACCGTTTCGGGTGATTCTGGAGCGCGCAAATCCCAGATCCGCAACTTCAACAGCTCTGCGCGGCTGTAGCCGTAGAGTTTTTCGGTGGCATGGTTGCACTCGATAATCCTGCCATCCAGCGCCACCAGGAGCAGCGGGTCGCGGGCGTGCCGGGCGATCAGTTGGTTCTTGGTCATTTCGGCGACCAGCCGCTCGAGTTCCTCCCGGCGCCGGAGGAGAACGCCGACCAGAATGGCAAGCGCCGACGTCAGGATCAGCCCGACCAGAAGGGCAACCAGGCCCGCCTGCCCGGGATGGTGCCCCAGAACCATGGGCTCCCTTTCGGAGAAGGCGGTCGCGGCAAAGACTTTGCCGAAGGCGAAGACGCAGCGCTTGACGGAATGTCTCGCGCTGAGATCTCCGCCGGAATCGCCAGTGGAGGAGAGCAGTTCCGACGCTCCATCCTTGCGCAGGAGAGAAAGCTGCATGGGCAGCGAGGGAGCAATATCGCCCCCCAAGAGAGTGCCCATCCGCAGCACGGCCACGGCGAAACCAAGCAAGCGTCTGGAATCTCCCGCGCTGAAGACAGGCCGAAATATTAACATCCCCATCTGGCCGCCCGTCTCCTGCACCAGGGTGATGGGATCGGTGCCGGTGGTCAGCCCGGTGCGCGCCGCCTCTTCCAGCGCCGCGCGGCGCCGCGGCTCCGAGCCGGCGTCGTAGCCCACGGCGCGCTCGTTGCCTGCCAGGGGAGCCACTTGAAAGACAGGATAATAGAAATCCCGTTCTGCGGCCGGGACCCGTTTCCCTTGCGCGTCCTTCTGCCAGATTTCAAAGCCCTTCCATCCCGCTGCGCGGGCCTCCCCCTCGAAGCGGGGCTTGTCTGCCACCGCGACGGCCGGGATCCATTCCCAGGCTTGGATTGCCGGGTTCTTTGTCAGATAGGCCGTGTAGCGCTTGAACTCTTCCGCTGTCGCCGTGGGATTGGTCCCGCAGAAGAGTGCCAGCCCCTCCAATTCGGTATCCCGGAGTTTGCTCATCGTTTCCGCAATGGCCGCGGTCCGGCTCATCGCAAGCCGCCTGAACGCCTCGTCGCGGTCGTGGGTTTCACGGTCATGGCACATCCATGCGGCGAACAGGGTCAGGGCGATTCCGACTGCGGCAACCAGCGCCAGCCCGAGGTGCCTGAGCTGCCGGGGCGGTCGCGCGTCGCTCAAAGAACGCCGCTCCAACAGCACCGAGCCCACCAAAAGAACCAGGGCCAGCGCCAGCGTCAGCAGGACGGGCGGCACGCCAGAGAGGGCAAGCATCCGAATCCAATCACGGGCATAAATGTCCATGCCGAACACGGCCAGAACCTGGTCTTTATCCGAGGACGCCTTCGGTTCAAAGATCGGGACCAGCGCCGAAACCCATTTGCCCCACCGGTCGGTGTATGGGCCTTCGGCAATTTCGGTCCGGGAGGTAAAGGCGCGATGGATGCCTGCTGTGGCCTCGTCATAGACTTGCCCGGGGGGGGAGTAGTCCTTCGAGGTGGCCGGCTCGCTATCCACGAAGATAAAGAGTGAGCCGTCGGGCTTGCGGCCAAGAAGATAGATGAACCGGCAGAGCGGGTTGGTTAAACGGACGGTGACGAGTTGCTCCTTGAGCCGCTGGTAAGCGGGGCTGGCCAAGTCCGCCTCCGTGCCGGAAAGAGCCTGGAGATGCCCGACATCCACCGCTTGCGCGACCATCTGCGTTTTCTCGAACAAGCTGGCGCGCATCTCGCTGTCAGCCCGCGAAACCATCCACCAAGTCACGCATGCCCCGACAGCGAGAACGGCCAGGCCGTCCAGGAGGAGCGCCACCGCCCTTAGGCGATGTTTTGCGGTGTCGTTGGGTCGGAACATATGCCGGTTAATCATCCGTCGGGGTTGGCATCCGGGTTCAAATCGGTGGTCGCAGCGAGCGGGATGGTGACAGAAAAGACAGACCCGTCGGGCTGCGGCGCGTATCGCATCTTCCCCCCATGGGCTTGCGCGCATTTCTGCGCGATGAAGAGGCCGAGGCCGGAGCCGGGCTTGGCCCCGACATTCGACGCCCGCGAAAACGCGTCGAAGAGGAATTGCCTTTCCGCCACCGGAACCCCGATCCCACGGTCGCGAACCGAGAGCGTGAGAGCGTCCGGTCCAGTCTCCACGCCGAGCTCGACCTTGGTGTCGGCCAGTGAGTATTTCAGCGCGTTTTCCAGGAGGTTTTTCAGGACGTGGCCGAGGAGTCGCTCGTCGGCCATGACATTCAATGCGCCATTGCTGAAGGCAATCTCGACCCGGGAGGGAAGCGTCAAGTCCGGCTGGACCTCCAGGCAGCAGCGTCTCAAGAAATCGAGCAGGAGAAAAGAGGTGGGTGTGAAACCCAGTTTCCCCTCCTCGATCTTTCCGGCAAGGAGGAGGTCGTCGATGGTCTGCACCATGGATGCCACGCCGGTCATCAGATCGGCCAAGATCGACTGCGAGCGCTGCGCAGGCATGCTGGTCCCGAAGTTTTTCAGGAGCTCGCAGGCGAGCATGATATTGGCGAGCGGGGTGCGGAGCTCGTGGCTTGCCATCGAGACGAACCGCGACTTGAGCCTGGCGAGTTCCTCGGCGCGGGCCACGTTCTGGAGGACGACGGCTTCCGCGCGCTTGCGCTCGGTGATGTCGATGAACGTGACGACCGCCCCCACCGCCACGCCATCAATGCGCTGCGGGTAGGACCAGTATTCCGCAGGAAAACTGGTGCCGTCTGCCCTCCATAGCACCTCATCATCCACGTGCGAGGCTTCGTTCTCTTGGAACGCGCGAAAAATGCGGCTCTCCTCGACCGGGAAACGGGTGCCATCCGCATGCTTGTGGTGGATCTGCCAATGCATGTTCTTTCCGAGCAACTCGTCTTCCCGCCGATATCCCAGCATTCGCAGACAGGCCGGGTTGCAGAAGGTGCACTCGCCCTGCGTATCGATTCCGTAGATGGCTTCTGCCGTGGAATCGAGCAGGAGCTGGAGTTGACCCTTGCTCTGATTCAGCTCCGCAGTGCGGCTTTTCACCCGCTCTTCCAACTCCAAATGGGCCTCGAGCAAAGCCTCTTCCGTCCTCTTGCGCTCGGTGATGTCCGTATCGCTGCCACGATAGCCGCACAGGGTTCCTTCTGCGTTCTGGATGGGAGCGCCGTTCGTGGAGACCCACACCTGCCGCCCGTCTTTGGTCTGTATGGCGTTGACAAGATTCAAAAACGGTTGCTTCTTCGCGAAGACCGCGAAGGCGGAGGCTTTGAACTCCTCGCGCCCGGATTCTGGATGCAGGTCGTAGAAGTTCTTCCGGCCAATCAGTTCCTCCGGGCGGTAGCCCCAAACGGTCTCGGACACCTGGCTGACATAGGTGTAAAGACCCTGGGCGTCCACTTCCCAAGCTACGGTGAGACTTTGCTCGGCAAGCTGGGCGTAGCGAGATTCGCTCTCCCTGAGCAACTCCTCCGTCTGCTTGCGATCCGTAATGTCCAGGCAGTGGCCGATATATCCCAGAAATTCGCCATCGCTGCTGTAGCGGGGGGTTCCCTGATCCTGAAGCCATCGGTATTCGCCATCATGCCGGCGGAGCCGGTAGTCCATACTAAATGGTGCGTGACGGTTAAAGGCTCCAACATAGGTGCGGAAACATGAGTCCAAATCATCGGGGTGAACCCCTTCGGTCCAACCATCCCCCAGTTCCTGCTCCAGTGCGCGACCGGTAAAATCAAGCCAGACCCGGTTGAAGTAATTGCATTTTTTGTCTATCCCGGAGGTCCAGATCAAAGCCTCTCCGGAATCTGCCAGTGTGCGGAAATGCATCTCGCTTTCCCGGAGCGTGATTTCTAATTCTTTGACATCGGTAATGTCCACCAGCGCGACGCGGCAGACGGGAGCGCCGTTCTCGTCTGGCGCGGCGGTGATCATCAACTGCGCAAAGAATGCCGTGCCGTCCTTCCTGACCATCCGCAGATCGCACTCCTGCGGCTGGCGCGTATCCGAGACGTTCTTCCGGCACCGGTAGAAGATGTCCTGGTCTTCCTTCGAGATGAAGGCGGACAGCGGTCTTCCGGCCAACGCGCCCCGCTCGACGCGGAGCAGTGAGGCGGCGGTGAGGTTCGCTTCGAGGATCAGCCCCTTCTCGCCGACCGTGCAGTATCCCACCGGGGCCAATTCGTAGAGATCGAAATACCGCGCCCGCGAGGCAGCCAGATCCGCTTGCGCAGCGCGCAGCTCCTCGTTCTGTATCTCCAGCTCGATCTGGTGCACGCCCAGCTCGTGGTGCGAGGCCCGCAGGGTTTCCGGTGACAGTTCAACGATTTTTTTCGCCGACGTGTGCTCTCTTTCCCGGAAGAGTTTTTCCGCCCGCTCCCGGAGTGCTGCCGCCTGCGTGGACTTTGGACGCCGCTCACTCATGGGATGTGGCGCTCCGTGACGCAGGGTGTCCTGCAGGGGAAGAATGTCCAATAGCCAACAAGGAATTTCCAATCTCCAAGGCCGGAATCGCGAGGGTGGCCGCTCTGTCCTTCATCCTTGGATATTCCTTCCTTTCTTTTGCCTGATTCATGCCGGGGCTCCTTCCGCCGCGCCTTCTATTTGCGCAACGCATGCAAGTTTCGCAGCCAGCTCTTCCTTTTTGAACGGCTTGGAGAGGAAGTCGTCCATGCCTGCGGCGAGGTAGATCTCCCGGGAGCCGGACGTCACGTTGGCCGAGAGCGCGATGATCGGAACCCGGGAGCCGGATTCCCGCGAACGGATGGTTGCTACGGCATCAAACCCGTTCATCACCGGCATCCGCAAATCCATGAGGATAGCCAGATATTTCCCGGGGGCAAAGGCATCGGCCGCTTCGGCCCCGTTGCCTGCAAACTCGGCGCGGTAGCCCAAGCTCTGGAGCAGTTTGCCCGCGAGCGTGCGGCTGTTCCTGTCATCCTCGACGACGAGCACCGGAAGGCGATTATGCGGCGTCTCTGCGCTTGCGCTGGAGGGGGATGCGCCGTCAGCGCCGAGTAATAAATGGGACGGCACGGAGGCCATCCCTCCAGCGGGGACTTCCAGCGGGAGCCGGAACGTGAACGTGCTGCCTTTGCCGGGAGCGGAGACGACGGAGATCGAGCCTCCCATCGCTTCGGCCAGGCGCTGCGAGACGGCGAGCCCGATCCCGGTTCCGCCATACTTCTGGTTGATCGTCGAGTCCGCCTGCGTGAACAGCTGGAACAGGCGGGTGAGAGCTTCGGAAGAAATCCCGAGGCCGGTGTCTTCGACGGAAAAATCCAAGGACGCTCCCCCGGAGGTTGTCGGCTCCCCCCTATCATTACGGTATCGCGACGCACTACAGTGTGACACAGGCTTTCCAGCCTGTGTTTGAGTCGGTTCACAGGCTGGAAAGCCTGTGTAAGCCTGTGTACTTTCCCTCCTCGGTCCGTCGCTTCGTCTTCCTGGTCGTAAGGGTTCGGGCGGCCCGGATCTCGTCACGCGGAGGCTCACCGAGCCGTCCGAAGTGAATTTGACGGCGTTGGCCAGGAGGTTGATGAGGATCTGGCGGATCCGCCGCCCGTCGCCAGTGATTTGCTCCGGAACGTCGGCGGCCACATCGCATTGGAACGCGAGACCTTTGTCGGCAGCGGATTTCCGGACGAGATCCGACGACAATTTCACGAGATGGGCGAGGTCGAACGGGGCGGGGTGGATCGCCAGTGTGCCCGCCTCAATGCTGGAGAAGTCGAGGGTGTCGTTGACGACGGAAAGGAGGTGCTCGCCGCTGGAACTGATCATGCGGACATAGTCCTTTTGCTCGTCGTCGAGGGAAGTGTCGGAGAGGATTTCCGCAAAACCGAGCACGCCGTTGAGCGGGTTGCGCAACTCGTGGCTCATGATGCCGAGAAACTCGCTTTTCGCGTTGCTGGCGGTGTTGGCCTGGAGAAGGGCTTTGGCCAGGCTGGCTTCCGACCGTGACGCGATCAGCGTCAGGGCGGCGAGATGAGCAAACCCGCGCATTAGCAAATCCTGGTTTTTCGAGATGGCTTGCTTGCTGAAAAACGCCATCACTCCGACCGGGGTGCCATCGGCATCAACCAGGCAATAGCCGGCAAAGGCAGTGAGGCCCAATTCGTTCGCCCAGGCATGATCATGGACGCGCGGGTCGGCGGGAACTTCGTTGGTCAGAAAACCGGCTTCCTCTCCGGTGGCGATCTTGCCGATTTTGTAACAGCCAAAAGGCACCCGGGCGTGAGCCCCGCCGTCGGTGTGGGTGTAGCGGCCGGAACTGGCCAGCAGGTGCAAGCATTTATCCCGGAACCGGCACATGTGCGGCCCCTCGGCCACTTGTGCGTGAACGCAGCCGGTGTTGCAGCGGTCGCCGGATTTTATGATCCAGATCCTGGCGAAATCGGCACCAAACACCCGAACCACGGAGTCGGTGATGTCTTTGAACTTTTTCTCAATGGAATTCGGGAGCAGTAAGAGTTCCCCCAAGGCGTTGAGTTCGTGGAGCCGCTCCTCGCTCGCGCGCAACTCCGCATTGAGCGACCGGACATCCTCCTCCGCCAGCTTTCTCCAGGAGATGTCGCTGAGAACGATGCGGCACTGGGACTCTCCCTGGTCGTCGTGGGCGGAAACTTTCTTCAAATTCGCCCAGAATGTTGTGCCGTCCGGCTGCACCATCCGCAGATCGCACGTCGGGCAAACGGTCGCAAGGGGCTTATTATTCAGCAGGTAGAAGATGTCCTGATCTTCTTTGAGGATGAAGCGGGAGATCGGCTGTTTGACCAGCGCGGGGCGGTCCAAGCCCAGCAGGGTGGCGGCCGTGAGGTTGACCTCGAGGATCAGCCCCGCCTCGCTGACGGTGACGTAGCCGACCGGCGCCAGATCGTAGAGGTCGAAATAGTGCGCCCGCGAAACGTCCAGATCCGCCTGCGCCCTGCGCAACTCCTCGTTCTGCATCTCCAACTCGATCTGGTGGACGCGCAACTCGTGGAGGATCGTCCGCAGGGATTCAGGCGACAGAGAATCGAGTTTTTCCTGCGACAGATTCTCTCGTTCCCGGAAGTGCGCCTCGGCCTTCTGCCGGAGCGAGACCTTTGAGCGAGGTTCGCCCACAGGCGGCGGATCGGCTGGTTTGGACGCAAACAGGTTGTAGAATGCGCCCGCCGCCGGAACCTTCGGTGGTTGCTTCTTCTCAGTGCTCATGGCGAATGTGGCGCTTCCGGGACGCAGGATTTTCCGGGTGGGAAGAGAAAGAGGAATGTCCAATATCCAACAAGGAATTTCCAATTACCAAAACCGGAGTCGCGAGGGTGGCCGCTCTTTCCTTCATGGTTGGATATTCATTTCGGGCGTTGGATATTGTCTTCCCTTGCCGCGCGTTCCGTGGTCGCGATGGCATACATTTTTCCGGTCTCGTCCAGCAGCGCGGTGGAGATGATCGAGACCTGCAAAACCGCGCCATCCTTGCTGATCCGCTGCGTGCGATACGGCTCGAGGATTTGTGCCCGGCTGAGCTGGGCGAGTGTATCCAGCGCCCCCTCGCGCAGCTCCGGCGGGATGCGGTCGCGCACGTTCATTGCCAGCGCCTCTGCCTCGCTCCAGCCATACATGCGCACGGCGCCGGGGTTCCACGCGATGGTGCGGCCCTCCAAATCCTGGACCGTAACGGCATCGTGCGCGTCGCGCACGACCACCGCAAGGCGGAGGACCTCATTGGCTTTCCGCAGGGCTTCCTCCGCTTTCTTTCGCACGGTGATATCGCGCGCCACCATCGACTCGCCGTCGACCCTGCCTTCTGCATCGCGGATCGGCGAGGCTGTCACGGAAACATCCAGCAGCCTTCCATCCTTGGCCTGCCGCAGCGTTTCAAAGTGATCCACGCTGCCGCCGCTCTTGATCTTCTCGAGGATGTCCTGTTCCTCCTGGCGCCGGTCGTCGGGAACCAGCCGCAGGATGGACGTCCCCACGATCTCGGCGGCAGGGTAGCCGAAAAGCTTTTCCGCCCCCCGGTTCCAACTGGTGATGACGCCGTTCAAATCCTTGCTGATGATGGCGTCGTCTGAAGATTCGACGATCGCCGCGAGCCTGGCGGATTTCTCTTCCCCCCGCTTGTGCTCGGTGATGTTCACAAAGGAGAGGACAGCGCCTTCGATGACGTTTTCTGTCGTGCGGTAGGGCAGGATGCGCAGCAGATACCACGTGCCCTGTGTGGACTGCACTTCTCGCTCGACGGGAACCAGGGTCTTCAGGACGGCGCGGACATCCTCCTCCAGGGTGGAATACTTCTTAAAGCGGGTACTGAAGTCCTGCACGGGTCGCCCCGCGTCACTCGAGACGAGGTTGATGATCTCGGTAACGGGGGAGGTGAAGCGCAGGATGCGCAGATGGAGGTCCACAAACATGGTGCCGATGCCGGTGCCGACCAGCAGGTTGTTGATGTCGTTGCCGGCCTGCGCCAGGTCCACCACCTTGATCTGCAGCTCGGTGTTGACCGTGTGAAGCTCCTCGTTGGCCGATTGCAATTCCTCCTTGGCGGTCTCCAGCTCCTCGTTTGAGGATTGGAGTTCCTCGTTGACCGACTGCATTTCCTCGTTGGAGGATTTGAGCTCTTCGGAGGAGCTCTCCAGCTCTTCCAGGGAGGTCTGGAGGTATTCCTCCTTTTCCTGGAGTTTCTTGTTGAGCTCCATAACTCGCGCGTCCGCCCGATCCGACTGCTTCGACTGATCTGACTGATCTGGTGGATTCGGGGCTTCCTCCAGGATGACCAGATAAAGGGGCCCCTCGGGCATCGCGGACGGATTTGCAAGAACCGGGGAGACGGTCAGGTTGACCGTGGTGAAGTCCCCGTTGGTTTTGACGCGCACGCCGGTTGAGACCACAACCTCTTTGCTTCGCACGGCTCTGTGCAGGGCCACGGACAGCTCATTCACCAGCCCTTCGCGGGCGGTTTTCAGGATGTTGGTGATTCTGACTTCGCCGACGGCCAGCTCCAGATACCGCCCCGTGCGGCCGTGGATGTAGAGGATGTCCCCCCGTTCGTTGACGAGCGCGCTGGATTGAACGATCTGCTGCACCATCGCCTTTTCGGCCAGTTCGCGCAGTGAAAGTTTCGCGGCAGGAGCCTCCTTTCTCGCGAACTGCGGGTGCTCGGCATTCAGCAAGGGCTGCGTGGCGGCAATCTGATCCATCACCGGACGCCGGGCACCATAGAGGTTCTCCTTGCGCCGATACAGCTTCGCTCGGCGGTCCAGCGGGTCGAACAAATCCTCAAACCCGCCCACCGTCTCGGACGTGCCCAGAAAGAGCAGGCCGTCCGGGCTCATCGTGTAGTGGAAGAGCGGGATGATCCGCTTCTGGAGATCCGCGTTCAGGTAGATCAGGAGGTTGCGGCAGCTCACGAGGTCGATCTTCGAAAACGGCGGGTCCTTGATCAGGTCGTGCTCGGAAAAAATCAGCAGGTTGCGGATGCTTTTGTGGACGCGATAGGCGTCGCCGCCGGGCTCGGGTGTGAAAAACCGCTTCAGCCGTGCGGGGGTGATATCGGAGGCGATGCTGGCCGGGTAGCGGGCGGCGCGGGCGGTGGCGACGGCCCGGCTGTCAATGTCGGTGGCGAAGATTTGCAGGGTATGCGACTGGCCCAGCGCCTCCATGCGCTCCTGCAGGAGGATGGCGAGGGAATAGGCCTCTTCGCCGGTCGAGCATCCGGCCGACCAGACGCGGATCGTGCTGCCCGGGGGCTTGCCCTCAAAGAGCTTGGGGATGCCCTGCTCCTCAAGAAACTTGAAGGCTTCCGGGTCGCGGAAGAAATGGGTCACCCCGATCAGCAGGTCGCGGAAGAGCGCGGTCCCTTCCGCCGGGGCCTGCTGCAAAAACTGCACGTAGTTGTCGATCGTTTCGATCTCCTGCACGGCCATCCGCCGCTCGATCCGGCGGCGGATCGTGCTCGGCTTGTACTGGGAAAAATCGTGGCCGGTGAACGAGCGCAGCAGGACAAAGATTTTTTTCATCGCCGCATCGGCCTTGGTTGCCGACGTGGGAGCGGAGGCAAGACGGACGCGGTTATTGAAGGCATGGGCGGCATAGGCCATCAGCTTGGCGGGCATCTCGGCCGGCGGCAGCTCGAAATCCATCAGGCCCGTGGTGATCGCGTTCCGGGGCATGCCGTCGAACTCCGCGGACTCCGGGCTCTGGGCCATGGCCATGCCCCCTGCGCCCTTGATGGTGGACAGCCCCAGTGTCCCGTCGCTGGCGGTGCCGGAAAGCACGATGCCGATCGCCCGCTCGTGCTGGTCCTGTGCCAGCGAGCGAAAGAAGAAATCAATCGGCAGGCGATGGCCGTGGGCGCGGAGAGGCTCGATCAGTTGCAGCGTGCCGTTCAGAAGCGCCATGTCGCGATTCGGCGGGATGATATAGACGCAGTTGATCCGCACCGGCATCCCGTCCTCGACCTCGAACACCTGCATGCTCGTGTAGCGACTGATGAGCTCGTTGAGGATGCTCTCGTGGTCGGGGGACAGATGCTGCACCAGCACAAATGCCATGCCCGAATCGGCGGGCATCGCGGAAAAAAACTCCCCGAACGCCTTCAGCCCCCCGGCCGACGCCCCGATGCCAACGATGGGGAACTGATCTTTGCTTGCCTCGCTGACTGGCTTGCCGGCTGGCTCGCTGACTGGCTCGCTGACTGGCTGACTGGCGTTTTCTTCTTCATAACCTTCCGGTGGCTGCCCGTCTGTGGGTGGGTTTTTAACGGCCGCACGAATCTTTTTTTTCATCGTCTGTGTGCGACTTCCCGCACGTGGATGGGAAACTGAAGGTGTAAATGAGAAGCTGCCGGGCTATTCTGATCCCTCCGGGGCCAATTTGGCAATGTCGGCTTTGTTCCGCCCTGAGGAAGCGGACGGCCGCGGGGTTCTGCGTCACCCTTGGCTGGCGAATTGTTCATTGCCGGCTTCACAAGGCGAGGGGGCGCCGGGATGGGCCCGGGGCGATCAGTGGAGTGGCGCATATCCGGATGCGACCGTATCTGCCGTGGCTGGGATTTGCCATACCGTGAAGTGGGTATATGGGCGGCGAAGCGGCTGCGCTGACGGCGTCATCGCAGGGGGACTTTTATCAATCCCTCACCGGTTGCGATGCAATCCAGGCAGGGCAAACCATTTGACAGATGGCCACGGTTCATTTACTTCGATAGTCGAAGTATTCGATCCACAAAAAAATGTCCTCCCCTGTCCAACAATGCGCCGATGAGATCCTGGATGTGATCCCGCTGGTCATGCGTTCGATCCGTACGGAAATGCGGGGGCACCGCTCCCCGGGGCTTTCGGTTCCGCAGTTCCGGGCGCTGGCGTTCACGGGCATGAACACGGGTGCCACGCTCGGGGAACTGGCCGACCACCTGGGGCTGATGCCGCCGGCCGCGTCGGCGGTCGTGGAGGGCTTGGTCACGTTGCATCTCATCAAGCGGAGCGCAAACACGGCCGACCGCCGCCGGATCTGCCTGGCACTGACGGCCACCGGGCGGGAAAAGCTGGCGGACACCCGCAAGATCGCCCGGAGCTGTCTTGCGGAAATGTTTTGTCCCCTCTCGGGGGCCGAGTGCGGAGAGATCCTGAGCGCCATGAAAAAGCTGCGGGGGATTTTTCTCAATGCGCCGGGGAAACGTCCTGCAAAAAACGGAAGACAGCCACAGGCGTGATCAGGCATTCCACGGTTTTCGTATGCGCCTTCCTGGTCGCCATCTCCGGCATGGCCTCGGAAAAAGCGCGCGTCATCTCGCTGGAGCAAGCGTATGACCGAACGCTGGCCAGCGACCAGTCGATCCAAATCGCCTACACCGAGATCCTCAAGGCGAACCTTCTTCCTTGGAGCGCACTCACAAAATTCGGACCGCGGATCACGGCGGGATACAGCTACAACCATGTCGAGACGACCACGCAATACATCACTCCCACACTCGGGATCGTCGACGCCCGGAACGCCAACATTTCCCTCAACCAGCCGCTGGTTGACTTCACATTTTTCCCCGCGTTCAAGCTTGGCAAACTCACGGTGCGGTCGAACAGGCTCCAATACCAGCTCACCATACGCAACGTGCTCTTCGGCGTGGCGAAAGCGTATTACGAGGTTTTGAAGGAGCAGCAGATCGTCCTGCTGGACAAAAACACGCTCGGTCTCGCGTTGAACCAGCTCCAGCTCTCACAAAACCAATACGATGCCGGGGCGGTGTCGAAAGTCGACATCCTCCGCGCCCGGTCGAGCGTCGAAACCGCCCAACAAACCCTGATCGTCGATCAGAACATCCTCGAGTCGGATCGCAACACCCTCGCCAACACGCTCAACCTGCATGGGAAAGAGCGCGAATTTGAAGTGAAGCAACCCTCCGATGCCGTCGGTCCCGTCGGTTCATTTGAAGATAACCTGGCCACGGCATACGCCGGTCGCGAGGATTACAAGATCAGCATGATCGCCATCCAGCAGAGCAGGGAGCAGCGGAACGAGGTGGTCGGGCAATACGCCCCGACCGTCAACGCCCAGTTCACCCAGAACTGGGCCGACAGCCGCGACAACCCCTCATCCCAGGCCTGGGCCGGGCTGATTTCCGTGCAGATCCCGATCTTCACCGGCGGCCAGCGGGAAATCGACCTGCGCACCGCGAGCCTCAACATCGACGAGGCCAAGATCAATTTGGAGACCACGCAAAAGACGGTGGAGACCGATGTCAACACCACCTGGCTGCAGGTCGAAACCCTGCGCGAAACGATCGTTTCGCTGACGGCCCAAGTCAAGGCCGACGAGCAGAACTACCAGGATCTGCAAAACCAATACGAGGCGGGCGCGGCCACCAGCCTGGACACGCAAAACGCGCTCAACCAGCTCGCCAATTCCAGGACGCGCCTCATCACGCAGACCTACCAATACCAGGTCGGGCGGCGGGACCTCGATCGCGCGATCGCGGTCTTTCAGAACCAGCGCGTGAAGAAGGCGAGGGTGCCTTGAATATTTGCGTTCATTCGCGGCATTCGCGGGCAAAAACTGCTTAAACTTCATCAATATGGCAAAAACTAGCGGATTCGGCTTGGGCAAATGGATGGTCATCCTCGGCGTCGTTGCGGCTGCCGGGGCCCTCGGGTATTATTATTTTTTCCGCGACAAACAGCCGTCCTACGAGTTCCAGACGGCGCCTGTCACGCGCGGGGAACTGACGCAGACGGTCACCGCGACCGGCACGCTCAACCCGGTGCTCAACGTGCAGGTCGGCAGCCAGGTCTCCGGCAACATCCAAAAACTGTTCGCGGATTGGAATTCCCAGGTGACGGCAGGCCAGGTTGTCGCCCAGATCGACCCGTCGAATTACCAGGCAAACGTGATGCAGGCCGAGGGCGACCTCGCGAACGCCAGGGCCGCGCTGGAGTTGGCGCAAGTCCAGGTGAAGCGCTCCGAAAACCTGCGCGCCAAGGACAGCACGCCGCAGGCAAGCCTCGACCAGGCCATCGCCACGGTGCACCAAGCGGAGGCCACGGTGAAGACCAAGGAAGGTTCGCTGGCGCTGGCCAAGGCGAATCTCGACCACTGCACGATTATTTCTCCCGTGGACGGGATTGTCATTTCCCGCAATGTCGATGTCGGGCAGACGGTGGCCGCCAGCCTGAATGCCCCGATCATTTTCGTCATCGCCAACAACCTGGCAAAAATGCAGATCGACTCGAACGTGTCGGAGGCGGATGTCGGCAACGTCAAGGTGGGCGAGGACGTGGATTTCACGGTCGATGCCTATTCCGGCACGACCTTCCACGGGAAAGTCCGCCAGGTGCGCAACGCGGCGATCACCGTGCAGAATGTCGTCACCTACGACGCAGTCATCGACGTGGACAACTCCGACCTGAAATTGAAGCCGGGCATGACGGCCAACGTCTCGATCATCATCGCCCACCGCGACGACGCGCTCAAGATCAGCAATGCCGCCCTGCGGGTCCGCATGCCGGAGCCCGCCGCAACCCCCGGTTCGGCCAAGGCTTCCCCCACCCCGGCCAAAAAGAAAAAGGACGATCCTTCCCGCCGCCTCCAGCGCACCGTGTACGTGCTGCCCGATGGCGCGAAAATGCCCCAGGCCGTGCAGATCAAAATCGGGATCAACGACGGGATCGAAACCGAAGTCGTCGAAGGGTTGAAGGAAGGGGACGACGTCGTGACCGCGATCACCAACACCCAGCCCGGATCGGGCTCCGCGCCCGCCAACCCGTTCGGGCCGCCGCGGAGGTTTTAAAACCAGAAGAAGAGACTCACGCAAAGGACACAATGCACGCAAAGGAATGAACTGATGAAAAATTCAGCACCCACCACCGTGGTGACACGTTTTCTATCCAACCCTTTCCGTATCTTTCTGCCTTGGCGTGCTTTGCGCCCTTTGCGTGAAATCCGACTGCTTTTTCCAGGTTTAAAACCGCACCGATGAGCGCCGTCATCCAACTCGAGGGGATCCACAAGGTGTATCACACCGGGGAGGTCGATGTGCATGCCGTCCGGGGCGTGTCCCTCGAAATCGCCAAGGGCGAGTTCGTGGCTCTCATGGGCGCGAGCGGTTCGGGAAAATCGACCCTGATGAACATCCTCGGCTGCCTCGACCGGCCGACGAAGGGCCGCTACCTCCTGGATGGAAAGGACGTCTCCGGGCTCGACCGCAACGAGCTGGCCGACATCCGCAACCAGAAGCTCGGCTTCGTCTTTCAAAGCTTCAACCTCCTCAGCCGGACCTCCGCCCTCGAGAATGTCGAGCTGCCGCTTTTCTACTCGAAAAAGCCGTTCGTCGCGCACCGCGCCAGGGAGATGGCCGAACGCTCGCTGCAACTCGTCGGCTTGTCCGGCCGCGCCGACCACCACCCGAGCCAGCTCTCCGGCGGCCAGCAGCAGCGCGTCGCCATCGCGCGGGCCCTGATCAACAGCCCCGAGGTGGTCTTTGCCGACGAGGCGACGGGAAACCTCGACAGCCGGACGAGCATTGAAATCATGGAGGTGTTCCAGAAGCTCAACGACCAGGGCATCACCATCGTCATCGTCACGCACGAGCTGGACATCGCCCGATACGCGCGCCGCAACATCATCCTGCGCGACGGGCAGGTGCTCAGCGACGAACCGGTCGCGGAGCGGCTCGTCGCCGTCGAGGAATTGCAAAAACTCATCGAAGCCCAGCAGGCGGTGCAACTCGAACCATGAAACTCGGGAACACCATCAAAATCTCCTTCCGCGCCCTGCGCCGGAACAAGATGCGCTCGACCCTGACCGCCCTCGGCATCATCATCGGCGTCGCCGCCGTCATCGCGATGGTCAGCATCGGGAATGGCGCGAAATCCCAGATGGAATCCCAGATCGCCAGCCTCGGCGACAACGTCATCCTGGTTTTTGCCGGCAACTGGTCGTCCAGCGGCGTCCGCTCGGGATGGGGCGGGGCCGGCACGCTGAAGGTCGCGGACGCGCTGGCGATCAAGCGGGAAATCCCGGCGGTCACCGCCGTGAGCCCGGAAGTGCGAGGCGCAGCCCAATTGACGGCCGGCGGCGAAAACTGGAGCACGGGAAACCTGCTGGGGGAATCCGCAGACTACTTGGACATCCGCCATTGGCCGCTCGCCGAGGGAGCCGGATTCACCGAACAGGACATCCGCACGGCCAGCAAAGTCGCCATCATCGGACAGACGATCGCCACCCAGCTTTACGGCGACGAAAGCCCGCTTGGAAAAATCCTGCGCATCAAAAATGTCCCGTTTCTCGTCACCGGCATACTCACTCCCAAGGGCCTGAATTTGATGGGCCAAGACCAGGATGACATCGTCGTCCTCCCCTACACCAGCGCGATGAAACGCGTGACCGGCGGCACGAATTTGCGCGGCATCAACGTCCAGGGCTCGAAGCAAAGCGACCTCGCCTCGACGAAAGACCAGGTCCTCTCGGTCCTGCGCCAGCGCCACAAGATCGAGCCCGGGAAGGACGACGACTTCACCGTGCGCACCCAGGAGGAAATCGCCAGGGTCGCGACCGCCCAGACGGATGTCATGACCGCGCTGCTCGGCGCGATCGCGAGCGTCTCGCTTTTCGTCGGCGGCATCGGCATCATGAACATCATGCTGGTCAGCGTGACCGAGCGCACGCGGGAAATCGGCATCCGCATGGCTGTCGGCGCGCACGGCAAGGACATCCTGCTGCAGTTCCTGATCGAGGCGGCCGCGCTGAGTTCTTCCGGCGGGGTCATCGGGATCCTCCTCGGCATCGCCACTTCAAAAATCGTCTCGGGCATGACCGGCTGGCCGTCGCTGATTTCGGTCAGCTCGATTGTGGTTTCCTTTCTCGTGAGCTCGGCGGTCGGAATTTTCTTCGGTTTCTACCCCGCGCGCAAAGCGGCCCGGCTCGACCCCATCGAGGCCCTGCGCTTCGAGTAGGAAGCGCCCCCCCTCGATGACCGACACAGAATTCTTGACGCCGGACCGCCTGCATTTACACATGAAGTTTCCCGTATGAGCTTGAAAACCGAGTTGGAAGGTCTCTGCAAGCACCCGCAGGGGTATTTTTATGTTCAGGATGTCCACGGGAACTACCTCAGCCCGGCCCGCTTCCTTGTCTCGCTGCCGCCGGAGCTTTTGGAGGCCCGCTACGGGTTCAGGACATCCGGCGGGCAGAAGGAATACTGGATCTACAAGCAGGGGTTTTTGGGTGCGAAAGAGGAGTTTATTTTCCGCACCTATGTGCCGGAAGGACGCCTGGGGTGGGCGACAGATTTCGAGAAAACGCCCAAATCGCAGACCCATTATTACGCGGAGCGGAACAGCGAAGGCCTGCTCGTTTCTCTCTGCGGAAAGCACAAGCGGAACGACGACGACAAAGCGCTCTTCATCCTCCATCCTCCCCCGGGCAGCATGTGCAAAAGCTGCCTCAAGGAGTTGAACAAAACGGTCAGGAAACTCTAAAACCGTTGCAGGCGCGAAATCCGGGCCAACTCTGAAGTGCGGGATTTTCCGTGCATATGCGCCGCAATCTGGGAGTGTTGGTTCCCTGCGGGGATCTCCCGCAATTTACGAAACCGCAGAAAAGAAGACAAAATACCATGGGCGACAAATCCCCGAAATCCGTCAATAAAAAGGCTGCCCAAAAGCAGTCGAAAGCCAACAGCTCCAACCAGAAAAAACAGCAGGCTGCCGCCGCGAGGCAGGCGGTTCCGGCAAAAAAGAAATAGCGGCGACATCCGGAGGCCGGTTTTCCCGGCGAATTCCGTCAGCATGGGTCCGGTTTCATTTCATGGAAACCGGGAGGTGTGTCCACGCTGAAGCTCCAACTGGATCACGCCTGGATAACCGAGGCGGGATAGCCGCTATTCGCGGCGGAACGATTGGAGGCTGCAAAGGTAATCGTCGGGGAGGCCGAAGTCGAAGCGTTCGGCGCGGGTCATTTCGAGGGCGAGGCAGCCTTCGCGCTGGCGCTGGATTTCCTGGGCGCGCGTGAGCTGGAACTCGCCGCCGTCGCGGATGTCATCGCAGATCATTTCGCCGAGGATGTCGTAAATCGACGGCGCGAGCAGGTGCATTCCGAACCATCCGAGGAACACGTCGTCCGGGAGCCCGTCCACCCGCAGCCGTTCCCGGGCGGTTTGCGGGTCGGGTTTTTCGATGATGAGAGAGACGTCGATGAGGCCCGGATTTTCCGCGCGCCGGCGACCGGCGATCGTCCCGTAGCCTTTCAAGTCGGCGGGGCCGATCCGGTTGACGGCGGAAACGCTCAGCCCGCCGGAGAGCGCCGCGCAATCCGCGAGTTCGCGGTAGGGCGAAACCGGCTTTCCGCGGAAGAGGTGGTCGCCGAGGCAGAGGAGCACCATTTCCGCGCCGGCAAATTCGCGGGTCTGGTAAACCGCGTGCCCGTAGCCCTCCTGCTCGTGCTGCACGGCGAACGACAGGCGGCCGGCAAGTTCCCGCATCCGGTGAGCTTCCGCGAGCAACGCCGGGTATTTTTCCAGCCTGCGGAGATAGTTGTCATCAGGCCCCTCGAGGTAGGCGCGGACGGCCCGGTCCTCGCCCGGCTGGACGATCATGCAGATTTCCTCGATGCCGGCGGCGAGAAGTTCGAGCAGGTGGTAGTGGACGAGCGCGCGGCTGATCCCGTCCGGCCCGACCACCGGGAACATTTCCTTTTTGACGGCGTGCGACGCCGGGAAGTGGCGGGTGCCGAGCCCGGCGACCGGCACCACCGCCTTGCGGACGCGGGGCGCGCTCACACCTTTGCTCCCTGCCATCCGGCCGCGCTGAAGCTGTAGCGGCGTGCGCCGAACTCCATCGCGCCCGGCGAGGTTCCTTCGAAAATATCCGGCATGGCACCGACGCGGCGCGAGTATTCCACCGCGATCTGCGGGACATGCGCGCGGAGGGAGTCGAGCTTTCCGAAGACCGCCACCGTCCCGCCGGTCCCGCCGCCGGTGATCTTTGCTCCGTAGAGGCCGCTGGACGGCCCGCGACGGCGGACGGCCTCGACCAAAAAGTCCACTTCGTCCACCGAGAGCTGGCAGTTCACCCGGTAGCTCTCGTGCGCGGCAAACATCATCTCGCCGGCCGTGACGAGCGCCGGCTCGCCGTCTTTTTCCGCGCGGCGGAGCCCGTCCATGAATGCCAGGACCCGCTCGTTTTCTTCGACCGGGTGGCGGGTCGGGCCGGCGACGCGGTAGGTGGCGTCCGGCTGGATCGTCGTGACCGGGTCGTCGTGGGTTTTGTGCTGGGCGAGAAATTCCGAGCCGACCATCGCCTCGGGGATCTCCGGAAGAAACTTGTCGCCCAGCTCCGCGACCGACAGCTCGGTCAGGTAATCGATCGGGCCCTTCCCGGTGCGCGCGCGGATGTCGTTGATGATCTTTTTTCCCATGAAAGCCCCGATGCGCGTGTCGCTGTAGGGGTTGCCCGCGACCGAGTGGCGGATCATCGAGTTGATCCCGACAAACCCGGTCCCGGCGGGGATGTCCACCCCGCCCATGACCTTCCCCGGCCGGCAGAGGATGTGCGTCAGCTTGCCGTACCGGCCGCTGGTGATGGCGATCTGGTCCATGATGCCGCACGGGGCGCCGACCACGTGGTTCTCCGCCATCTGGCCGAGCCGCGCGATCCGCTCGCCGTCAAGGCCGAGGCCCAGATACGCGTTGAGGCAGGAAAGCGTGCCGATCTCGACCGCAGCCGAGCTTCCGATGCCGACATTCATCGGGACCGCGCTGAGCAGGATCAGGCTGAAGCCGAACGGCATTTTCACAGACTCCTCTTTCAGCAAGGTGAAGATACTCCCGCCGATGTAGGCCGCCCATGACACGAGCGGGTTCGACTGGCAGAGGCTCCGGATTTCGCTGTATCCGCCGAGGCCCTCTCCCGACGCGAAATAGTCGAGCGGGATGCGGGTCTCGACCGGCAGGCTGCGCTTGCCGACCTGGAGTGTCCGGATGCGCAGCGTGCGGTCGGTGCGCGGCTGCAGGGCCATCAGCATCCCCCGCCCGAGAACTCCCTCGCAGACATTCGCGCCCGAATAATCCGCGATCCCGCCGATCACGTCCAGCCTGGCCGGGACACGCGCGAGCCAGATTTCCCCGCTGTTGAAAAACCCCGCGAGCCCGGTGGGGTCGCTGTTCGGCTTCTGGAGCAGACGCTCGAATTCCTGGACCTCGAAGGGAAGCGGATGTTGGGACATAATGCGAAGAGGAGGGTAAAATAACCCAAAGATCCGGTCAGTGGCCAGCCTCTTTCTTCAGGGCGGATTGGAGATCGCGGATCTCCTCCTTGAGCGCCTCGGGTTTTTCGGCCTTCTGCTTCTCGACCCGCGCGACGATCGCCCGGACCGTGCTCCGCATCTGGTCGATGGCAATGGATCTGAGAAGCCTGGCCATGATCGAGCTTGGCGTGACGAGGTTGGTGTAGCGGATCACGGCGCCATCCTTCCACCGCTCGATCCGCAGGTTGCCCTCGCTGGCCTTGGTCTGAAGAGCCCTGACGAGGGTCCAGGTGACAAGGTATCCGCCGTCCGGCCCGGCGGTCAGGGTGTTCAGGGCGGTGTAGTATTCGGCCGGGAGGATCGGGACATCGATCCCGTAATCGACCTCGGCCACGCACGGCGACACCTGCCGCGAGATTTCGGATTTGTTGACTTTCGGGACGTAGGACTTCGCGTTGTTGTAGTCGAAGAAAACGGCGGCGACCTCCTCCGGGGTCGCGTCCACCTTCTGGTAAATCCGGACCCTCGGCCAGGAATGGCCCTCGACCGGCTGAAGCAGGACGACCTGCCCCCCGCGCGCGACCTCCTCGACCTGTTTGGCGTCCAGATCCTCGAGCAGAGAGGAAGCCATCAGAGCGGGCGCGAAGAGGAGGAAAGCCAGCAGGGGTTTCATGTCGGAATTAATGAAAAGCAAGGGGCGGCCGCATGCAAGCCGGGATGAGAACAGGGCAAACGCATGAAAAATCGTTCGGGTTTTGAGGTTCGGCTCCGGCTGCCCATCCTCTCTGTATTTCCGGAGATGGCGTCAGTCGGCGGCCTTGGTGAAAAACGCGCGCTGTTTCGCGGAGATTTTTTTGCCGAGACGTTCGAGCACGAGGAGCATGTCCTCCCAGACTTTGCGTTTTTCGGTGACGGTCTGGTTGCGGAGCAGGTAGGCGGGATGGTAGGTCACCATGACGGGTATCCCCTGGAATTCGAGCCAGCGCCCGCGCAGGTCCCGCATCGGGGACGTGTCGCCGAGCAGCCCCTCGACAGCCGTCGCCCCGAGCGCGACGATCGCGCGCGGCCGGATGAGGTCGATCTGCTCGCGAAGCCACGGCAGGCAGGTGGCCATTTCCGACGGTTTCGGCTTCCGGTTCCCGGATTCCCCCGCGGGCATGTCCGGGCGGCATTTCAAGACGTTCGCGATAAAAATATCCGTGCGCTCGAACCCCATGGCCCCGATCATTTTCGTGAGGAGCTGTCCGGCTTTTCCGACGAAGGGTTCGCCTTGCGCGTCCTCGTCCGCGCCCGGCGCCTCGCCGACGAACATCAGCTCCGCCTCGGGATTGCCGACGCCGAAAACGACCTGGGTGCGCGAACGCGCGAGATGCGGGCATTTTTCGCACGCCAGAACCGCCTCGCGGAGCGACTCGAATGTCCGCTGCCCGCCGGATGGCGCTCCTGCGGCGGCCGGCCTGGCGGGCCGACAAGCTGCGGTTTCGCGGAGGTTTCTCAGCGCGGAAGCCGGAGCCGTCGGCGGGGGCTTGATGCCCTGCTGGATTTTTTTCAAAAGTGGCAGCGAGACGCGAATGGCCTCATGGAACGGATCGCTCATCGCTTTTTCCTATCAGCTTGTTTGCTCCAGCTCAAGAATCGTCGCGATTGTTCATTGACGGCTCGCACGGGGGATTCTTTAATGTCGGCCCCTCAAAACTCAAACCAACAACAAACACAACATCACAATGATCAAAATCGGCATCAACGGCTTCGGGCGCATCGGACGCATGGTCTTCCGCGCGGCGGTCAAAAACTTCAGCAAAGACATCCAGGTGGTCGGGATCAACGACCTGCTCGAACCCGAGTATCTCGCCTACATGCTCAAATACGATTCGGTCCACGGGCGTTTCGACGGGGAAGTCTCCGTCGAGGGCAACCACCTCATCGTCAACGGCAACAAAATCCGGCTCACCGCCATCAAGGATCCCTCCACGCTCAAGTGGGACGAGGTCGGCGCGGAAGTCGTGGTGGAATCCACCGGGCTCTTCCTGGACAAAACGACCGCCGAGGCCCACCTCAAAGCCGGCGCGAAGAAAGTCATCCTCTCGGCCCCGTCCAAGGACGAGACCCCGATGTTCGTCTATGGCGTGAACGACAAGAGCTACGCCGGCGAGGCGATCATCTCGAACGCGAGCTGCACCACCAACTGCCTGGCCCCGCTGGCCAAGGTCATCCACGACACGTTCGGCATCAAGCGCGGCCTCATGACGACCGTCCACGCGGCCACCGCCACCCAGAAAACGGTGGACGGGCCGAGCAACAAGGACTGGCGCGGCGGACGAGGCATCCTCGAAAACATCATCCCTTCCTCGACCGGCGCGGCAAAAGCGGTCGGCAAGGTGATTCCCGCCCTGAACAAGAAGCTCACCGGCATGGCGTTCCGCGTGCCCACCTCCGACGTGTCGGTCGTGGACCTCACGGTCGAGCTCGAGAAGCCCGCCTCCTACGCGGAAATCTGCGCCGCCATCAAGGCCGCCGCGGAAGGCCCGATGAAGGGCGTCCTCGGCTACACCGACCAGAAAGTCGTCAGCACCGATTTCCGGGGCGAGACCACGACCTCGGTGTTCGACGCTGAAGCCGGCATCGCGCTGGATCCCACGTTCGTCAAACTCGTCTCTTGGTATGACAACGAATGGGGCTATTCCAACAAAGTGCTCGAAATGGCCCGCGTCATCTCGAAATGAAAAAATCCATCAAAGACATCCAGCTCGCCGGTAAGCGGGTCCTCATGCGCGTCGATTTCAACGTGCCGCAGGACAAAGCCACCGGCGCGATCACGAACCCGCAGCGGATCGCCGCCGCGATCCCCACGATCCGATACGCGCTCGACCAGGGCGCGTCGGTCGTCCTCATGAGCCACCTCGGGCGCCCGGACGGCGAACGCGTGGAAAAATTTTCGCTCAAGCCGGTGGCGGACAAGCTGGCCGAGCTGCTCGGCAAACCGGTGAAATTCCTCGCCGACTGCGTCGGCCCCGATGTCGAGGCGGCGTGCGCGGCGATCAAGCCGGGCGAAGTCATCCTGCTCGAGAACCTGCGCTTCCACCTCGAAGAAGAGGGCAAGCGGAAAAACGCGGACGGCACATCGACGAAAGCCGATCCCGCGGGCGTCGCCGCGTTCCGCGCGAGCCTCACGAAGCTCGGCGACGTTTTTGTGAACGACGCCTTCGGGACCGCGCACCGCGCGCACTCGTCGGTCGTCGGCGTCGCGCTCCCAGACAAGGTCGCCGGCTTCCTCATGCAGAAGGAACTCGACGCGTTCGCGGCGGTCCTCGACCACCCGAAACGCCCGCTGCTCGCGATCCTCGGCGGCGCGAAGGTCGCCGACAAGATCCCGCTCATCAGCAACCTGCTCGACAAGGCGGACGAGATCATCATCGGAGGCGGAATGGCCTTCACCTTCAAAAACATCCTCAGCAACATGCCGATCGGCAGCAGCCTCTTCGATCCCGAAGGCGCGAAAATCGTCGTCGAACTTATGGCCAAGGCGAAGGAAAAAGGCGTCAAGATCCACCTCCCGGTCGATTTCGTCTGCGCGGACAAGTTTGCCGCGGACGCGGAGATCCGTGTATCCGACGACGACACCGGGATCCCGGACGGCTGGATGGGCTTGGATGTCGGGCCGAAGAGCCGCGCGCTATTTGCCGAAGTGATCGGGCGCGCGAAGACGATCATCTGGAACGGCCCTCCGGGGGTGTTCGAGTTCGACCGCTTCGCCGAAGGCACGAAGAGCATGGCCGACGCCGTCGCGGCCGCCACGTCGGCCGGGGCGATCAGCGTCGTGGGCGGCGGCGACACCGCGACCGCAGCCAAAAAGTTCAAGGTCGCCGACAAGGTCAGCCATTGCTCGACCGGCGGCGGAGCCTCGCTCGAGCTGCTCGAAGGCAAGTCGCTCCCCGGCGTCGCCGCTCTCGACGAGAAGTAATATCTGGCCCCCCTTGCAGGCATGGGCTTGCAAGGGGGGTCTTTTTTGGATCCCGCGTGCACATGGACAAAATTCCGGAAATTTTGTTGAAACCACGGACATGGTTGAAGGCTTATCTGTTTGTATTTGTTGCCATCATCATTAATCAGGTGACGCTAAAGCACGACGGCATTACCAACAATTTCAGGATCTTCAGGAGCTCTTTTTACAACCTGACCAAGGGAGCGGATTTGTATGCCACGCATGCCGATTTATACATTGACCTGTATAAATACAGCCCCGGTTTCGCCGCCCTGATGGCCCCGTTTTACGCTTTGCCGCCAGCCTTGGGTTTATTTGTCTGGAATGGGTTGAACATGCTGGCTCCACTGTGGGCGATACAAAACCTGCGCCTCCAGCCAGCAACCAAAGCGCTTGCTTTGTTCTTCATTCTCCCGTCGCTGACCAGCTCGGTGCAGGGAGCCCAGAGCAACGGACTGATGCTGGGCCTCATGCTCGGCTCATTCCAATTCATGGAAAACAAGAAGCCCGCTTGGGCTGCGTTGCTTCTCTGCCTGGGATTCCATACCAAACTTTTCGCGGCGCTGGCGGGAATCCTGTTCGTCTGCTACGAGCGGAAAACCAGATTCCTTCTGGCGTGCCTGTTCTGGCTTGTCCTCCTTGGCGCGTTGCCGCTCCTCTTCACTTCGGCGGAACTTCTTGCCGCCCAGTACAAAAGCTGGGTGCATCTGCTAACACATGATCAGGCGTACGAATCGAACTATTCCATCATGGCGTTCAGCGAACGCGCATTGGGGATCCGGGCTCCGGGTGCGGTTTATATAATTCCGGGGCTGTTTCTCCTGGTGTCACCATTGCTTCGGGTTCGGGAAATGAACACTTATCTGTATCGCCTTTTGTGGCTGAGTGCCGTGCTGTTGTGGGTGGTGGTTTTCAACCATAAGGCCGAATCTGCCACATTTGTTATTGCCGCAGCCGGAGCGATTCTCTGGTTTGTCGTGCAACCCTGCACGCGAATCAACCTTGCTTTGTTAATGCTGGTCTTCGTTCTAACCGTATTGTCGCCGACAGATTTCTTTCCGTCCTTCCTTCGCATAACGTATGTCCATCCATACGCCCTCATGGTGTTCCCATGTATCCTGACTTGGGGTGCCGCGATGTGGCTTCTCCTGCGCGCGAAACCGGGAGACTTGAAAGAGGTTTTTTCTTAGCCCGGACAAATCACAGGGGGGTGGCTCAGATTGCGCAACGCTTTGGCCGCCAGAGTCGGCGGCTGACCGAGGCATATCCGCTGTGATCTGGTGAGGGAAGTCGACGGCTTTGGCGGCCAAATGGTTAGCAAGATGGGCTACTCCTCTGTGATTTTTCCGGGCTAGCCCGGAAACGGATTTTGCCTGCGGGCACCGCGCCTCCAGGTGATAAATCTCCCTCCCGGGTTGAACCCAAAAACGGCGATTGAGAAATTCTTTCAGAATGGAAAGCCCGGCCTCGGACGCTTCGCGTCCTGCGTTGCAACCTCTACAGGAAACGCCGTTTCGGGTTGAAAGGGCTCGCAACCGGCCCGAGGCATGGTCTATCTTTTCCGACCCGCGCACCATGTCAGAAATTTCACGCCGCCGAACATTCGCCATCATCTCCCACCCGGATGCCGGCAAGACGACGCTGACGGAAAAATTTCTGCTTTACGGCGGCGCAGTGCAGCTCGCGGGAAGCGTGACCTCGCGGAAGAACCAGCGGGCGACGACGAGCGACTGGATGGAGCTCGAAAAGCAGCGCGGGATTTCGGTGTCATCGACGGTGCTGCAATTCGACTACGGCGGCTGCGTGGTCAACCTTCTGGACACGCCCGGGCACAAGGATTTTTCCGAGGACACCTACCGCGTGCTCACGGCGGTGGATGCGGCGGTGATGGTGATCGACGCGGGCAAGGGGATCGAGTCGCAGACGCGGAAGCTGTTCGAGGTGTGCCGCCAGCGCGGGGTCCCGATTTTCACGTTCATGAACAAACTCGACCGGCCGGCCCGCCCGCCGCTCGACCTGCTCGACGAGCTCGAATCCGTCCTCGGCATCCACGCGCTCCCGATGAACTGGCCGCTGGGCGACGGGCCGGAATTCAAAGGCGTCTATGACCGCGCGAAGCAGGCGATGCATCTCTTCGAGCGGACCCCCGGCGGCGCCTACCGCGCGGCGGTCGCGGTTACGGACATCCACGATCAAACCGTCAAGGACACCGTCCCGCCGGACGTTTACGCGCGGGTCTGCGACGAGCTCGCCCTGCTCGACGGCGCGGGCACGGAGTTCGATGTCGGAGCCGTCCGGTCCGGGAAGGCGACCCCGGTTTTTTTCGGGAGCGCGATGAACAATTTCGGCGTCCAGTTGCTGTTGGATTCGTTTCTGGAACTCGCGCCCCCGCCCGCTTCGCGCCTGAGCGGGGACCGGGTGATCGCCCCGGACTCGCCTGCGTTTTCCGGATTCGTTTTCAAGATCCAGGCGAACATGAACCCGAAGCACCGCGACCGGGTTTCGTTTATCCGGGTCGTCTCGGGATGCTTCCGCCGCGACATGGTGGCACACCACGTGCGGCTCGGGAAAACCGTCCGTCTCGGGAACTCGCAGCGGCTGTTCGCGCAGGATCGCGAAACCGTCGATGAGGCCTGGGCGGGCGATGTGGTCGGCATCGTCGGCAACTACGATTTTTTGATCGGCGACACCGTGAGCGAGGACCCGGCGATTTCCTACCACGAGATCCCGCGGTTCGCGCCCGAGTGCTTCGCCTACATCAGAAATTCGAGCACGGCGAAATTCAAGCGGTTCCGCGAGGGGCTCGACCAGCTCTTGAAGGAAGGCGTCGCGCAGGCCTTCGATCTCGCCGATTCGCTCCAGCGCGTCCCCCTGCTCGGCGCGGTGGGCCCGCTGCAATTCGAGGTGATGCAATACCGGCTCGAAAGCGAATACAGCGCCGACTGCCGGGTCGAGCCCGCCGCGTGGCAGTTTGTCCGATGGCCGCTCGACAAGGTCACCCGCGAGCCCCTCGCCGAACGCCCGGACCTGATGCTCCCGACCGGCTGCGCGCTCGCCCGCGACGCTTTCGGGCAATGGGTCGTCCTCCTCCCCAGCGCGTGGACAGCCGCCTACCTCGAAGAAAAAAACTCCGCCTTCGCCTTCCTCCCCACGCCGCCATCCGCCGGGCCGCAGGCAGCTTGATTTTTTCTTTGATCGCGGCTAGCGGCCCAAAACTCCGTGGAGGAGGGAAACGGAGCCGACCACTCCAAGCACCATGCTCAGGATCCAGAAACTCCGCCGTTTTGTCAGAATGGCAATCGCTGCGATGGCAATGGCGATCTGAAACATCGTGACCCCGCGGGCGAGAATGACGTGGCGCCGGAGGTGGAATTCCGAAAGTTCCTGCTTTTCCTCGGCGGTCTTTTTGATCTCCTTCTGCTCTTCGGCATAACGGTTTTTTTGTTCTTCGTCCCTGGAATCCGCTGGCTGCCCCAGCAATTTCCCGATCTCCAGCCGGGTTTTAACCGCTTCGGCCTTGATTCCCTTCGACTGGAAATAGCTCCACTGGCTGGAAGACTGGATCTGGTTCAGCATCGCCTCATTGGCATGGTCCCCGGCGAGCAGCGAAGCGATGGCAGCCAGCGCGGCCAGGATCGCCGTTGTCAGCGCAACCCAGGAATTCCATTTTTCGGGGGAATGCGCGGCGTGCTGCCCGATGTGTTCCTGAACTGCTTCCATGGGGACTTCTGGTTGTTCCATATTGAATTGAGCGGATTTCAGCTTGTCACGCCGTGCGTTGGGTATCAGGCGCAGCCGAAGAGGCGGCGGTCTTGGATGATGGCGGCGACTTCGGCGGGGACCATCTTCTTCCACGAGGCGTCGCCTTTGCGGATGAGGGCGAGGACGCGGGGCGAACGGATGGGGAGGAAGTCCGCCTTGTAGTCTTCGATGCCCTCGATGAACCGGTTCTGGAGAAGGTAGGCGTAGAGGTGGGCGAGTTTGGGGGCGACGGTGAAGTTGTCGGCCGTGACGATTTGGCCGTCCGGCATGAGGCGGGGGTAGGCGTAGAGTTTGACGCCGTTTTTGAAGAGGCGCCCGAGGCCTTCGAGGATCCCGCCCTCGAGGTCGGCGTAGTATTTTTCATCGAAGAGCTCGTGCATGCCGGGGATGCCGAGCGGGAGGCCGATCATCTTGTCGGTGTAGATCGAGAGGTAGTTGACGAGCCGGTGGAACTCGCCGTAATTCGAGATCAGGACGGTCCGTCCGAGCGCGCCGAGCATATCGACGCGGTCGAGGAAATCGCGGAGGTCGAGGTGCCCGGCCGAGAGCAGGTTTTTCATGGTGATCTCCATGAGGATTTCGGGCTGGGTGCCGCGGACCTGTTCCTCTTTCTCGAACATCCGGCGCGCGCAATCGAGCATGTCATTCGTGATGTGGGTGACCGGGCGGAAGCTCCCGCGCTCGACGAGGAGCGGCTTTTTGTAAAACGCGTCCGCCGCCTGGACGACCTCGCCGCCCGAGCGGAACAGCGTCGCCTTCGTGAGCCCCTGGACGACGAGCTGCAGGCTCATGATCCGGTTGTCCACGCCGGGGAACGCCGGGCCGGAAAACCGGATCATATCCACAACGATCCGGCCGGGGGCCAGATCGTCCATGAGCGAGGCGATGAAGCTCTCCGGGGTTTCCGCGAGGTGGAAGGCGGCATGGACGAGGTTCACGCCAAAGATGCCGAGCGCCTGCTGCTGTTGCAGGTTTTCGGGATCCAGCATGCGGACGTGGAGGATGATCTCGCTGAACGGCGCGCGCGGCTCGTGCTGAAAACGGAGGCCCGCCCACCCGTGGGATTCGTCGTGGCGGCGGAAGCTGCGCGCGGCGACGGTGTCGGCGAACACGAAAAACCGGCGGTCGGCGCCGACGGTCGCGTCGAGGCGTTCGATCAGGAGCCCGGCCTCGTGGTCGAGCATCGTGGCGAGCCGCGCGCGGCTCACGTAGCGCTCGCAGGCCCCGTAAATCGCATCGCTGAACGCCATGTCGTAGGCGGAAATCGTTTTGGCGATCGTCCCCGCCGCGCCGCCCGCGGAAAAAAACCGTCTCGCGACCTCCTGCCCGGCCCCGATCTCCGCAAAGGTCCCGTAGAACCTCCGGTCCATATTGATCTGGAACGCTTTCTTCTCCACCTGCTGGTCGAATCCCTGGGACATGGCTCGGGATTATTTTTTCTTTTCCGGGACCGGCTTTTTCCCGAATTCCGACTCGCGTCCGATCACCGGATATTTTGTTTCCAAGAGCTGGACCTCGTTGGGGAGAATCCCCCCCGGCACGAAAAGTATCCCGTCCTTGACCCTATCTTCCACGCGCAGCGCCGCCGCGACCCGGCCGTTGACCATAATCACCGCCAGCTTCCCGCGGTCTTCGGTGGTGAACTGGTCCAGCTTGTCCGACCCGTGGGCGTCCAGCCGGAAATACGCCCCGATCATCCCGTCGCGTCCGGGAAAAGGATAAAACGCGAGAAAATCCCTCTCGGTGACGATCGGCACCTTCCGCAGGAACACCCGTTTTTGGGGGTTCGTCAGCTCGACCGGGGTGACGAACGATTCCCCCTCTTTCTCGTTCCCTTCGCAGAAAACCCGGATGCTGACCGGCGCGGGCTTCTTTTGTCCCGCGTGGACCGCGAGCGGGGAAAAAACGAGGAGGGCGGTGAGGAGTCGGAATAATCGGCGCATGGTCCCCATGGTATTTGAAGCAAATGGATTTGCAACTGCGGGCGCAGTGCGGTAGGGACTTGCTCACATGAAACGTGCCGCGCTCATTTTCCTGGCCGCCGGGCTGGCCCCGCTTGTGGCCCAGACGCCCAAGCCCAAGGCCTCCCCCGTGGACTCGGCAACCGCCTTCGCCATTGCCGCCCCGGATGAAAATAGCCCGTTTTTTTTGGACCCGAAAAGCGCCGAGCGCACGCGCAGCGTCGATTACGCCGGCCACGAGTCGGGCGACTCGCTCGCCCAGTATCCGCTCAGCAGAAACTCCGACGCCACCGTGCTGGGCCAGATCAAGGGGTTTTTCGGCAGCATGTTTTCCTCCGTGAATTTCGGCCCGATCCGCAGGGCACCCACGACCGAGAAGCTCGATATCGATCCGCCGAAGTTCTCCCTGCAGGACCGCCGGGAGGTGAACGTCACCTACACGATCCAGAACAACACGAAAAATATCACCCGCCTGGAATACCCCACCACCCAGCGGATCGACATCCTGACGTATGACTCCAAGGGCGTCGTCATCGACCGCTGGTCCGACGACCGCGCGTTCCAGCCCGAGGACGGGATCGTGATCATCAACCCGAAGGAGCGGATCGAATACCAAGAAAAAATCCCGACGCGCGAGATGAAAGCCGGCGAGAGCTACCGCGTGAAGACGTTCACGACCAGCACGGAAAAATTCGAGCAGGAAAAAACCATCACCCCGCAGTAGCCGGGCGGGCCGGTGCCGCCGTCTCACCAGCCGCCGCAGATGTTTTCAACGGGCCCGGAAACCCCTCTCCGGAGCGGCTTTCGGCAGGGCGGACAACCCGGATTCGACCGCCCCGCGAAAAAATTCTCTTGACCTCCCGCGCCGATACGTAATTTTCGCCATCCGCACCCGACAAAGAAAAAAAATTATTTGTTGCCAAAGTGCGCGACGCTCAATACTGCATCTCCTAACCAACACATCAATCCATGTCCGAAAAATCCATTGAAGAAAAAGTAAAAGATATCATCGTCGAGCAACTCGGCGTCAATCCGGAGCAGGTCACCCCGAGCGCCTCCTTCATCGAAGATCTCGGGGCCGACTCGCTCGACACCGTCGAACTCGTGATGGCCTTCGAAGAGGAGTTCGGCGTGGAAGTCCCCGACGAAGACGCGGAGAAGCTCCAGAGCGTCGGCGACGTCATCAAATACATCGAGGAGAAGGCCGCAAAGTAGCCGCCCCGATCAAACCTAAACTTTGAAACACCCCGCCCCGCGCGGGGTGTTTCCGTTTTGGCCGCCGGAGGAGGTCACGCCAAAAACACAGCGGAAAAGGCATAAAAGTCGGGCACCTCGGCGATGTGCCACCATTGGTAGGGGCGGATCGCCGAGCCGCCCGTCGGTTTGACCTGTTTCGATGGAGAAATGATATCAGGCCGGCTTGGCCACGATGTTGACGAGCTTGCCGAGGACGATGATGGCTTTGACGACCGTCTGGCCGGCTGTGGCCTCGATGACTTTGGCGCTCGCGCGGGCGGCAGCTTCGACTTCCTCGTTCGTGGCGTCGGGTGCCACGCGGATCCGGTCGCGGACTTTGCCGTTGACCTGAACCGGAAGCTCGATCTCCGTCTGCACGAGGAGCGACTCGTCGTGGGCCGGCCAGGGCTGCGCGGAGGCGGCACCCTCGAAGCCGAGGCGCGACCACAGCTCCTCGGCGAGATGCGGCGCAAACGGGCTGAGCAGCGGGAGCAGAACCCGCAGGGCCTCCTTCGGTCGCGGCTTCGCATTCACAAACTCGTTGGTGAAAACCATCATCCGCGAAATCGCGGTATTGAACGCGAGCAGCCCGAGGTCGTGGGTCACCTTCTTGATCGTCTCGTGGACGACGCGGGCCTGCGCTGCCGTGAACGGGATTTCGGCGAGATCCCCGGAGACCACCCACTCGCCTTCCTGGTTTTCCTGCATGCCGAGACGCCAGACGCGGGCGAGGAAGCGATAGACTCCTTCGACTCCCTTCATGCTCCAGGGCTTCATCTGCTCGAGCGGGCCCATGAACATCTCGTAAAGCCGCAGCGAATCCGCGCCGTACTCGGCGATCACGCTGTCCGGCGTGATGACGTTGCCTCGGCTCTTCGACATTTTTTGCCCGTCCGGGCCGAGGATCATCCCCTGGTTGACCAGGCGCTGGAACGGCTCCGGCGTGGAGAGATGCCCGAGGTCAAACAGCACCTTGTGCCAGAACCGGGCGTAGAGAAGGTGCAGGACCGCGTGCTCGGTGCCGCCGACGTAGAGGTCCACTCCGCCCGGGGTTCCGGCCGAGGCCATCCAGTATTTTTCGGCGTCCGCGCCGATGAAGCGCGAGGAATTTTCCGGGTCGCAGAACCGCAGGTAATACCAGCACGAGCCCGCCCATTGCGGCATCGTGTTGGTTTCGCGTGCGGCCTTTTCCGAGTATTGCACCCACTCGCGCGCCTTGCTGAGCGGGGGCTCCGGCGTCCCGGTCGGCTTGAAGTCCTCCATCTCCGGCTGCACGACGGGAAGTTCGCCCTCGGAGATCGCGCGGTGTTTGCCGTCCTCCCACACGACAGGGAATGGCTCCCCCCAATACCGCTGGCGCGAAAACAGCCAGTCGCGCAGCTTGTAGTTGATCGTCGCGCGCCCGAGGCCGCGCTCCTCGAGCCACGCCGAAATCGCGCGCTTGGCTTCGGCGGTCGGCAGCCCGTCGAGAAAACCGGAGTTCACGGCAATGCCTTCGCCCGAGAAGCACGTGGCACGGGCATCCACAGGGGGCACGGGCGTCCCGCCCGTGTAGGCACTGACTCCAGTCAACCCGGCCCGTCTCGGATTGTTGGCAATGTATTCCACCAGCTTGGCAAAATGTCCGCCATCGCGAACCAGGCGGTCAAAATATTCCTCCTGCCAAACCGCCCCCTGCCGGTTCAGCGCCTTGTTGATTTCATGCGCCGAAAAGCTCTTCCAACCGTGAAGGGTTTTTGCGAGATCCTGCCCAACCTTAAGACGGAACAGGACATGCACGTGGTTCGGCATGACCACGAACGCGGAAAGATCATAGCGGTCGCCGTCGAAATGTTTGAGCGCGCTTTCAACGAGCGAGGCAACAGCCGGGTCATTCAACAGGCAGCTTCCCCCGCCGGCATCAAGCGCTTCCTCAATGCGGTTTGAGAAAAGGCTGTGAAATTTCTCCTGCTCTTCTGCCGAGAGCGGTTGTCTGTGGTTTGCGAGCCAGGCATCGGCTTCCAGATTCCAGCCTTTCATCACGTCTCCAGGAATGCTGTCCGCAAGACGCCACGTCACGAAGTAATACTTCGAGTCCTGTTCCCAGTGCGGCAGATTGCGCTCGTGGATTTTGATTTCCTCGAGCTTTTCGAAGAAGGGCGTCAGCGTTTTCACGGGCGGGACGCCCGTGCCCCCTGTGCTCCCTTGGCGCACCACCTCGCGCACCGGCAGCCCAAACTGCCGCGCGAATTCGAAATCCCGCTCGTCGTGCGCGGGCACGGCCATGATCGCGCCGGTGCCGTATCCCATGAGGACGTAGTCTGCGATCCAGACCGGGATCGCCTCGCTGTTGGCAGGGTTGACCGCGAACGCACCGGTGAAGACGCCGGTTTTTTCCTTGGCGAGGTCGGTGCGTTCGAGGTCGGATTTCGAGGAGACTTTCTTTTGGTAGGCCTCCACGGCGGCGCGGCATTCCGGGACCGTGATCTGCGGAACGAGCGGGTGCTCGGGCGAAAGCACCATGTACGTCGCCCCGAACAGCGTGTCCGGCCGGGTCGTGAAGACCGGAATTTCGCATTTCACATTTCCCATTTCGCATTTCGCATTTCCAATTTCAAATTTGACCAGCGCGCCCTCGCTGCGTCCGATCCAGTTTTTTTGGTGGAGCTTGATCGAGTCCGGCCAGTCGAGCCCTTCGAGGCCGTCGATCAGCCGTTCGGCGAACGCGGTGATCCGCAGCATCCACTGGCGCATCGGCCGGCGCTCGACCGGAAATCCTCCGACCTCGCTCTTCCCGTCCACGATCTCCTCGTTGGCAAGGACGGTGCCAAGCTCCGGGCACCAGTTCACCGGCATTTCGGCCACATAGGCCAGGCGCACGCTGTCCGGGTCGGTGCCGGTGTAGCTGGCGACCGGTTCGGCCTTGTTGGTTTCCGGGTTGAACCACGAATTGTAGAGCCGGAGAAAAATCCATTGCGTCCAGCGGAAATACCCCGGGTCCGTGGTCGCGAACTCGCGCTGCCAATCGTAGCTGAAACCCAGGGCCTGGAGCTGGCTGCGGAATTTCCCGATGTTGCGGGCTGTCGTGACGCGCGGGTGCTGGCCGGTCTTGATGGCGAACTGCTCGGCCGGCAGCCCGAAGGCGTCCCAGCCCATCGGGTGCAGGACATTGTACCCGCGCATCCGGTGGTGGCGGGCGAGGATGTCGGTGGCCGTGTAACCCTCGACGTGCCCGACGTGGAGCCCGTCGCCGCTCGGGTACGGGAACATGTCGAGGATGAAGTATTTCGGGCGGGCGGGATCGAAGCCCGGATCCCCCGGGTTCGTGGCGTGAAAGGCCCCGGCCTCGATCCAGTGCCGCTGCCATTTGGATTCGAATTCGGAGAACGGAAATTGCTTGCGTTGCGTGGACATTGTAGGAACCGGGGACTATGCCAGACACGGACGCTCCTGCAAACCCATTGCTTGCATCAACCCGCAATGCCCACAAAGTCGGGGAGATCCGCGCGATCCTCGGGCCCGGTTTCCTCGTCAGCGACCTCACCTCCGTGCCCGGCGTGCCGGAGATCGAAGAAACGGGTGCCACGTTCGAGGAAAATGCCGCGCTCAAGGCGGTGGCCGCCTCCCTGCATTTTGACGGCTGGGTGATCGCCGACGACTCCGGGCTCGAGGTCGATGCGCTCGGGGGAGCCCCCGGCGTCCGCTCGGCCCGGTATGCCGGCGAGCGATCCGGCGATGCCGCCAACAACGACCTCCTCCTGCGCAACCTCCTGCCATTTCATGGGCGCGAACGCTCGGCCCGGTTTCGCTGCGTGATCGCCCTCGCGCGGGACGGGCGGAAGCACGCGGCGTTTTGCGGTGCCGTCGAGGGCACCATCACCGACAGCCCGCGCGGCGAAGGGGGGTTCGGTTACGACCCGCTCTTTGTTCCCGACGGGCACCGCGAAACCTTCGCCGAGCTCGGTGCCGGGATCAAGAACGGCCTCAGCCACAGAGCCCGCGCCCTCCACGCCCTCGAAAATTGGTTGAAAAAACCTGCTTGACGCATTTCGCCCGTTCATTTAAGTATGCCGGAGTAGCTCAGTAGCTGCGAACAAAACAAACAAACACACCATATGAAAAAACTCTCCTTGACCATCCTGATGGCGGTTGCGGTTGTCGGCTCGGCTTTTGCCGGCACCGACTCCAAAACCTTCAAAGACAAAGTCGTTGTTGAACCGACCTGCGTGTTCCGTAACACGGAATTCCAGGTGGACACATTCTACACCGGCATGATCGGATCCAAATACAGCACGCTCGGCACCGGCTCCGGCGGCGGACTCGGGTTGAACTTCTTCTTCGCTAAATACTTCGGTATTGGCTGGGAAGGTTCTCTCTACAGCAACCGCGGCACTGCAAGCTGGATGCCCGTCAACGGCACCTTCTTCCTGCGTTACCCGATCTGCTCGTGGCACCTCGCCCCTTACGCCATGGTCGGCGGCGGCGCGGACTTCCAAAAGAACCGCTCCAGCATCGGCTACGGCAACGTGGGTGTCGGTCTCGAATACCGCATCACGAACAACATCGGCATCTTCTCCGATGGGCGTTACTTCTACGGCAGCAGCGGCAACGTCGCCAACATCCGCGGCGGTCTCCGCTTCGCGTTCTAAACCTAGCAACAATCCACAAAAAGCCGGACTTGAAAAAGTCCGGCTTTTTTTTTGGCGGCACCAAGCGGCACGGTTTGCTTCCATTCATCCCGAAAACGGTTTTTCTCCACAGTTGCTCTGCGTGAGGAATCGCCGGATCCGGGTTCATCCGTCCGCGCTGGCATTTGCCTCATGGATCAAGGAGCGGCTCCCCGGAGGTTTGCGCTCCGCGGGTCAACGCGCTTGAAAATCCAGCCGGTCTTTCTCGACGACCACCCGCAGGGCTCCGCCGGATCGGGAGCGGAGGACGGCCTTCCAAAGCTCCGCATCGGACATCGCCCGGAACGCGGCGTCATCGGGACCGGGCCGGAGATAACGCCGGAGCGTTGCCCGCCAAGCGGCACGCTCGACAGGATTCGCCTTGGGGTTCCATCTGGAAAACGGGAAATTCCCCCGGTGAACGAGCGTGCTTCCTGGTGCCACCGCCTGGATGCGCACGACGTCTTGGGGATCGAACGGCTGCCAGATGATCACGACCTCAGGATTTTCGCTCGCGATTCCGACAGAGGCTGCGGGCAGGAATGCGGGTTTTGCGGCGGGGAAGAAGGCCTTCCGGGTTTCCCCGGGTGCCAGGACCATGGCGGGCAGGCTGTGCGTGAGGGAAGTCGCCGGGTCGTATCCGTCCGAAAATGCGACGTAATACGTGGGCGCGCACCCGCCGAGCAAAACCAGAACTGTAAAAATCAGCGGGCGCATCGGGATTCCAAATTGTCACGGCTTCGATTCCGCGTAAAGTCCCGCCATGAAGCGCCGTTGGATTTTGCCCCCGCCCGCAGACCCGCTCCTGGCTGGCCGTCTCCTCCGCGAGCTCGATCTCCCTCCGTTTCTCGCGGCCCTGCTGGTGCGCCGGGGGCACGCCGAGGTTGACCGCGCGCGGGAATTTCTGAATCCGAAAATGAAATCGTTGCAGCCGCCGGAGCTGCTGCCGCAAATGCCGCTTGCGGCGGAGCGGGTTTGGGAAGCGGTGCGGGCCGGGCGCCGGATCGTCCTGTATGGCGATTACGATGTGGACGGCGTGACGTCGCTCGCGCTGCTCTCGAGGGTTTTGAAAGTTTTCGGGGCGGACGCGGAGTGCTTCCTTCCTCTCCGCGTCGAGGAAGGCTACGGCCTGAGCGCCGCAGGTGTCGAACGCTGCTGCGAAATGCACCGGCCGGAACTTCTGCTCGCCGTGGATTGCGGGACGACGTCGGTGCGCGAGATCGCCGCGCTGCGCGCAAGGGGCGTCGAGGTGATCGTGCTCGACCACCACGAACCCGGGCCGGAACGGCCGGATTGCACCGCGCTCGTGAACCCCAAGTGCGGCCCCGATTTTCACGGCCTCTGCAGCGCGGCAATCGCTTTCAAACTCGCCCACGCGATGCAGAAGATCTCGCCGGTCCCGGATCTCGACCTGAGGAAATATTTCGACCTCGTCGCCCTCGCCACCGTGGCGGACATCGTCCCCCTGTCGGGCGAAAACCGGATCTTTGTCCGGCATGGTCTCCACCAGATGCCTGCAACGTGCTGGGCGGGGATCGCCGCCCTGATGCGGGTCTCCGGGGTGACCGCCCCGGTCCGTGCGGGCGATGTGGGGTTCCGTCTCGGGCCGCGCATCAACGCCGCCGGGCGGCTCGGCCCCGCGCAGGAGGCGCTCCGGCTTCTGCTCACCGACGATCCCGCCGAAGCAGCCGTTCTCGCCTCCGGCCTCGACGCCCACAACCGCGAGCGGCAGGGCGTCGAAAAGGCGGTCGTCCACGACGCGGAGGAGTGGGTCGAAAAGCATTACGAATCCGGCCGCGACACGACGATCGTCGCGGGCCGCCGCGACTGGCATGTCGGCGTCCTCGGCGTCGTGGCCTCGCGCGTCATGCGCCAGCACCACCGCCCGACATTCATCGTGGGCTTCGACGAATCCGGGTTCGGAAAAGGCAGCGGGCGCAGCATCGAAGGGCTCCCGCTGGTGGAGCTCCTGCGCTGCTGCTCGGAGCATCTCGAAAAATTCGGCGGGCACGATATGGCGGCCGGGCTGACGGTGGACGAAAAATCTTTCCCCGCGTTCCGCGTGGCTTTTGAATCCGCCGCCCGGAAGCTCGCGAACGAAGAAATCCTGACCCCCCGCCTGCGGCTGGACGCCGAAATCGAACTCCCCGACCTCGATATTTCGATTCTCGAGGCTCAGGACCACGTGGAGCCATTCGGCGCAGCCAACCCCCAACCGGTCCTCTACACCCGCTCGATCAGCCCGGCCGGAACGCCGCGGACAATGAAGGAAAAACATTTGAAAATCGAATTTTCGGCGGGCCGCCGCCGCGTGCCGGCCGTCTTTTTCAACGCGAAGCTCGACGAGCTTCCGCGGCCGCCGTGGGACGTCGCCTTCACGCTCGACTGGAACTGCTGGCAAGGCCGCACCGAGGCGCAGATGCGGATCGTCGGCGTGCGGAGGGCGGCATGAGCGGGCTTCCGGCTGCAACGCGGATCGAGGAGTTGGACTGGGTCCCGCGCGGACGGATACCGGCATTGCGCAGGCTCGGGCTGCAGACGCTCGGCGATTTGCTCCGGCATTTTCCCCGCCGCTACGAGAACCGCGTCAAATTCGACCGCTTCCCGGACGAGGCTTCCGAAACCCCCGTCTGCCTTTTCGGCGTCGTCAAAAAAACCGTTTACCGCCGGTTCGGCTCGCGCCGGATTTTTGAGGCGAGGATCGAGGACGAATCCGCCGGCGTGCTGGGGTCGCCGCTGATTTGCCGCTGGTTCAACATGCCGTGGGTCCAGAAGATGATCGCCGGCGACCAGCAGATCGTCGTCTTCGGAAAACCGAGGGTCCGCGGCAAACAGGTCGTCATGGAGCACCCGGAGTTCGAAGTCATCGAGGAGGATGCCGAGCGCTCGATCCATTTCGACCGGATCACGCCGGTGCATCCGGCCGGAGACGGGGTCACCCCCCGCGTCCTGCGGGTGCTGGTCCACCGCGCGCTCGAAGAAACCGACCCGGCCACGATCCCGCTGCTCTGGCCCGGAAATGCCGTCTCCGGGCGGGTCTGGCGCGACGTGCATTTCCCGGAGACTTTCGAGGAGCAGGAAAACGCGAGGCGGCAGCTCGTGCGCGAGGAATTTTTCGGCATCCAGCTCGTCGTCTGCGCGCGCCATGCCGCGATGCGCGGCCAGGGCGGAACGCCCAAGCCCGGCAACGGCAATTCGTGGGCGAAGGTGCAGAGTTCGCTGCCTTTCGAATTGACGGCGTCCCAACGGAACGTCATCGCGGAAATCTCCGCCGACCTCGCATCCCCTCACCGGATGAACCGCCTGCTCCAGGGCGATGTGGGATCCGGAAAAACTCTCGTGGCCCTCCACGCGATGCTGCAGGCCGCAGAGTCCGGCTGGCAGGCCGCGCTCATGGCGCCCACACAGATTCTTGCCGAACAGCACTACCTGAATTTCCGGAGGATTCTTGACCCGCTCGGAATCCCGGTCGTGCTGCGGACGGCCGCGCGGAAAGAATCGTCCGGCGAGCCGCCGGACGCCACACCCGGGCCGGGTGTGCTCCCCGGAGGTGAGGCGGCGCGGTATTCGAAAAGGAACCTGCCGCACTTTGAACGGCCATGGGCGAAGTATGCGGTGACGTTCTCGACGCAGGAAAGAAAGGCGTTGTCGGAGGAAGAAAGGGAGATTGTTCTTCAGGCGATCCTCCATGAAGACGGCGGGCGGTATCACTTGTATGCCGCTTGCGTGATGCCGGATCACGTTCACCTGCTCGTCGAGCCATCCATGAACGATGCCGGAGAATTTGTTCCGCTCGCAAAGATCCTCTATTCCATCAAATCGTTCAGCGCCCACGAGATCAACAAAGCGGCAGGTCGCACCGGCCCGGTCTGGGAAAAAGAATCTTTCGACCGACTCATCCGATCGGAAAGCGACCTCCAAGAGAAGTTCTCCTACATCACGCGCAACCCCTGGGACAACAAGATCGTGCCTGCGAACGAAGATTACCCCTGGGTCTGGTGGCCGGGACGTGACGGCTTCCGGGGAGCACACGCGTCCCGCGTGTCGGATCTGGCGTCCCGCCGGATCCCGCCGCTGGTGATCGGCACCCACGCCCTGCTTTTCGACAACACCGGCTTCGACAACCTCGGCCTGGTCGTGATCGACGAGCAGCACAAATTCGGGGTCCTCCAGCGCTCGCGCCTGATCGCGCGCGGGGACGCGCCGGATGTCCTAGTGATGACGGCGACGCCGATCCCGCGCACGATCACGCAGACGCTCTACGGCGACCTCGACGTCTCGACCCTCCGCGAAAAACCCGGCGGACGCGGCAAGGTGATCACCGCCGTGCGCGAGCCATCGAAACTCCCCGAAATCATCGCCTTCCTGCGCGAGAAGATCGCCGAGGGCCGCCAGGCTTACATCGTTTACCCGCTGGTCGAAGAATCGGAAAAACTCGATGTCAAATCCGCCCGCGCGGAATTCGAAAAATGGACCGGCCTCCTCGCCCCGGCCAGGGTCGGCCTCGTTCACGGGCGGCTGGATTCCGACGAGAAAGAACTGGTCATGCGGGAATTCCGCGAGGGGGCAATCGCGGCCCTTGTCGCCACGACGGTCATCGAGGTCGGCGTCGATGTCCCCAACGCCTGCATCATGCTGGTCGAGGAAGCCGGGCGGTTCGGGCTCTCGCAGCTCCACCAGCTCCGCGGCCGCATCGGGCGCGGCGCGGAAAAATCCTACTGCATCCTCCTGCAAGATAATCCCGACGGAACGGCAAAAGAAAAGCTCGACGCGCTCGAATCCACGTCCGACGGATTCGTGATCGCCGAAGCCGACCTCCGGCTGCGCGGGCCCGGGGACATTCTCGGCACGGCCCAGGCGGGCCTCCCCCCCTTGCGCCTCGGCGACCTGCTGCGCGACGGGGAGCTGATGACCGAGGCCCGGAAAGCCGCCCGCGCCCTGCTGGAATCCGACCCAACCCTCTCCCTGCCCGGCCACGGACACTTCCGCGAATTCGTGGACCATACGAGCGCCCGGACGGGCATTGCCGAAGGCTGAGTCCTAGCCCGGAAAAACACGTTCCTTCGGTCGAGATGGCCGGCGTTTGAAAATCCCTCAGCTTCCGATCCGGACCGCGCGGGTTTTGTCGAGTTTGAGGACTCCGTTTTCTTCCGGCGGGAGGGCCGCCTTGGCATCGGAAACTTTCTCGCCGCGCCACTGGACGCTCCCGCCTTCGATCAGGCGGCGGGCATCGGAGCGCGACCGGGAAACCTGGAAGCACTGCAAGTAAGCTTCCACGACCAGGCTCACGAAGTCGCGCGCGGCTCCCGGCACAAAACCCGGAAGCTCGGCGGAGTCGAGGTCGCGGGCGCTGAACCGCTTGTTGAACTCTTCGAGGGCATGGGCGGCGGCGGGTTCGTCATGGAAGCGGGCCGTGATCCGCCTCGCGAGGGCTTTCTTGGCCTCCATCGGGTGCGCGCCCGCAGGCATGGTTTCGCGGAGGAGGAGGTCGTAATAGCGCGCCATCAGCTCGTCGCTGACGCTCATGATTTTTCCGAACATGTCCCCCGGCGGCTCGTTGAGGGCGACATAATTCCCGAGGCTCTTGCTCATTTTCTGGCACCCGTCGAGCCCTTCTAGGATCGGCATCGTCATGGCGACCTGCTGGGGTTGGCCCTCCTCGCGCTGGAGGTCGCGGCCCACCATGATATTGAAAAGCTGGTCGGTCCCGCCGAGCTCGACATCGGCTTGGACCATCACCGAGTCCCACCCCTGCATGATCGGATACTGGATTTCGTGGGCGCGGATCGGCTGGCCTTTGTCGAGGCGTTCGCGGAAATCCTCTCGGACCAGCATCTGCTGGAGGGTGACGCGGCTGTTGAGCTTGATCACCTCCTCGAAGCCCATCGCCTCGAACCACTCGCCGTTGAAAACGATCCGGGCACGCTCGCGGGTCAGGATTTTGAACGCCTGCTCCTGGTAGCTCTTCGCGTTCGCGAGAACCTGGTCGTGGCTGAGCTGCGGGCGCGTGGCCGAGCGCCCGCTCGGATCCCCGATCATGGCGGTAAAATCCCCGATGATGAGGATCGCGTCGTGTCCCGCATCCTGGAATTCCCTGAGCTTCGAGAGCACGACACTGTGGCCGAGATGGATGTCGGGGGCGGTCGGGTCCACGCCCAGCTTGACTTTCAGCGGGCGTCCCAGAGCCAGCTTCGCGGCCAACTCGGCTTCGCTGTGGATTTTTGCGCAACCCCTGACGAGAGTGGAAAGCGTTGCCATCGGAAACCTCAGCGGGGCTTGTTCAGCAGCTCCCGTATGTCATCGATTGTCATCTTTTTCGTGATTTTGTCCGAGATCCTGCTCACGGCACCAGGGGCGGCGGGAGCCGGGACATACGGAGATACGGGCACGACCGGCGAGCCGAGCGCCGCGTTTTTCGTGGCGCCGTAGTAGGCGGCAACATCGGTTGTTTTGTTGAACCCCGCATTTTTCACGTCGTATTTCCACGGCGAGGCAGCATTTTTCGTCGCAAAGACCCTGTCGCCGAACCACGGGTTTTTTAACCCCAGAAAAGAACGCGTGGAGAATTCCTTGACGGTGGCATCCTTGACTCCGAAGAATGCCTGGCTGGCTGCGGGAGAGTTTTTGAGCGGCGCGGAACTCGTCCCCGAGAAGGATTTGTTTTGTAGCGGGTTTCCCAGCGTCCTGTCCGCATTTCTATTGATCCGTTCGCTGAGTGTGCCTTCCTGCGTCTGGGAAAACCCGGACACGAGGGAGCCGAACAAGAGGGACGCAACGAGAATCGTTTTCACCAACCGAACAGCATAGCCGACAGGGACGGCGAATGCGAGACTTTTAGTGGTTGACTTTTCATCCCGCCACTTGCGGACCGGCCGGAGAACTGCTAGAACCTGCTCCCTCAGCATGCCAACATACGAATACGAGTGCGAAAAGTGCCGGAAGACGTTCGATTTTTTCCAGTCCATGAAGGACGACGCATTGAAAACCTGCCCGCAGGCCCGGTGCAAAATGAAAAAATGGGGCAAAGGCAAAGTCCGCCGTCTCGTGGGAACAGGGGCGGGGCTCATTTTCAAAGGCAGCGGGTTTTATATCACCGACTACCGCAGCGAGGGCTACAAGCAGGCAGCGAAGAAAGACTCGGGCGAAACCGTCAAATCCGATACGAAATCCGAAACGAAACCGGAGGCCAAGCCGGCGGCAAAATCCGAGGCCAAACCCAAAAAGGAAACGAAGCCTTCCAAGGCGGATTAACCGATGCGCGCCTGCCAACATTGCGGGGGGGAGAATGACGCCACGCGCGTCTTCTGCAGCAACTGCGGGACACGGCTGCCCGAAGCGGTGCCATCGGCCCCGGCCGACTCTGCGGGCAAGCCTTCCGCCAGAGCCGCTTCCGGCCTCGCCGCGCCGCCGTTGCCCGGAGTTCCCTATCGAAGGCCGGCCAGGCGGCCCCAGCCGTCTTCCCGGCCGCTGCAGGCCGAGCGCGAAACCGGCGGCTTGCAGGTTTCCAGCCTTTTCTGGCTGGTTGTTGTTTCGGCCACGCTGGCCTGCCTGATCCAGATGGTCCGCGAGCCGGACGCCATCCCGGCTCCTGTCGGGATCGACTCGTCGGCCGCCCGCGAAACATTTTCCACGCTCATGGATCTGAGGGCATCCCCTAAACCCATCAGCTGGACCGTCAACAGCAAGGCGATCAACCAGTTTCTCGAGTCCACCATCCAAATGAAACCGAACGACGCCGGAGCCTCCGCGATGAGCGCGCGGTTCCAAAGGGCTTTCGTCCAGCTCAAGAAAGGAAGTTTCGCTCTCTGCGTCGATCAGAAATTCTTCGGCACCCACCTCTACTTCCTGCTCGACCTCGAACCGGAAATCACCGCTTCCGGGCTGGGAGCCAAACCTGCCGGGGGAGCCGTCGGGCGCATGCCGGTCCACCCGGCCCTGATGCCGGTTTTTCTGCGGCTGTTCGAGCCGGTCATCACCGGCCTTTCGCAGCCGCTGGAGCTCCTCAAAAAGGTAAACTCAGTGACCATCACTCCGGGCGACGCCACCCTTCAATGGCCGGGCACTGTAAAAAAACCCTGACCGGCCTCTGCGTCCTGGCGCTGCTTGCGCCTTCGTCGGATGCCGGCGAGAACACGCTCGCCGGAAAGACGACCAGCGCCTCCGGCCAGTTTGTGATCTATTCGAAAGACGCCACGCGCCGCACCAGCCTCGCGCAGCGGGCGGACGAGGCCCGGAGCCAGTGGGTGCAAAAAATCGGCGGCGACCGGACGCCGAGCCACCCGATCATCATCCAGGACCTGATCGGCGGCGCCAAGCAGCGCGGCAACGCGAACGCGCTCACCGGAATTTTCGAAGGCGACGGGGGGGAGATGAAGGTGCAGACGGATATCTACGACGCGTCCGTCTTTCGCAGCCTCGCCTTGGAGACCGAGATTTACCGCGCGCTCGGCCTCGATTGGATTTACAGGAAGCACCCGCCAAAAACCGGCAAGACATTCCACTCCCCGCCGGCGTGGCTGCTCGAAGGCCTCGTCGAGGAAAAGCGGATCAGCGAAAACGGAACCCCCGACGGCATCTATGCCACATTGCTCAAGAGCGACCACCCGCCGAAGCTCGAAGACTTTCTCAAAGCGAAGCCCGAGTTGATGGAGGCGACGTCGCTGGCGCTCTACAGGACGCAGGCCCTCGCTTTGCTCAAGACCCTCCAGCAACTCCCCGAGGGACCGAAAGGCCTGGGCGCTTTTCTCGATTCGCTGGCCGAAAACGACGCCGACCTCAAAACCCTCCTCGCCGCCTACCCGTCCCTCGAAAACAACCCGTCCCACCTCGGAAAACTCTGGACCCTCTCGATCGCGCGGAACTCCGCCTCCAAAGGCATCGAACCGTATTCCATCGGCGAAACCGTGCGCGCTTTGAAGGAACTGCTCGACGTTTCCGCCCCGGTTGATCCCAAGAAGCCGGGGCTCGTCAAGGCGACCGGTGCGGCGGCTTTCCCCGCGATAGCCAGAAGCGAGGGCGGCCCCTATTTGATGCGGCAGAAATCCGCGGAGTTCATGTCCCTGGAATTCCGGGCCCACCCGTTGCTCAGGCCCGTGATCGCGGAATACCGCCAGATCACGGCCACGCTCGCCTCCAAACCGAAAAAAAACATGGACAAGCCGATCGGGGAAACCGGGAAAATCCTGGACCTCCTCCTCCAGCGCACCGTCAAGGTGGACGACTACATGAACTGGTTCGAGGCCACCCAGCTAGACACCCTGAGCGAAAACTTTCTCGAAGTCACCACCCCGCCTCAAGCCGCGAAGCGGACCGACCCAATCACCGCCCACCTCGACGCCATCGAAAACCGCGGCTGGTAGCGCTTGGGCCCTGCTCTCAGAGCAACTCTTGAAGATAGCCGGACTCTTTTGTGGTCACGGCGCTCTGTCGCCGTGCGCCCCGACAGAGCGGGGCGACTACAACACCAACCGTAACCGTCGGATCATTTTCAAGAGATGATATCAGACTCTGGCGTATTGAACCGGAAGCTGGCTCGAGAAATGGGTGCCGAGGAGTTCCTTCGCGGCGCGCGCGGGCCAGTGCGGATCGCGGAGGGATTCCCTCGCAATCAGCACGATGTCCGCGCGGCCCCCGGCGATAATTTCCTCCGCCTGCCGAGGGGCCGTGATGCCGCCGACGGCCATCGTGGAGATGCCGGCTTCCTTGCGGATCCGCTCGGCGAACGGAACCTGGAAGCCGGGGGCGAATGGGATTTTCGCATCGGGAACGAGGGCCCCCGAACTGCAGTCAATGAAATCCGCCCCGTCGCTTTTCAGCCGTTTGGAAAGCTCGACGGAATCGTCGATTGTCCAGCCGCCCTCGACCCAGTCCGTGCAGGAAAGTCGCACCGACATCGGGAGTTGCTCCGGCCAGACCGCGCGCATCGCGCGGAATGTCTCGAGGGTGAAACGGATGCGGTTTTCAAATGCCCCGCCGTATTCGTCGTCCCGGCGGTTCGAGAGCGGGGAGAGGAAGCTGTGGGCCAGGTAGCCGTGAGCAGCATGGAGTTCGAGGAACCCATATCCCGCCGCCGCGGCACGCCGGGTGGCCTCCACAAATCGGCCGGTCACGCCGTGGATTTCCGAGACCGTCATCGCATGAGGAGCGCGCGGCAGATTGTCTCCGAACGCAAGCGGACTCGGCCCCCAGGCCTCCCATCCAACCTCTTCCTCGCGAAGCAGCCGATCCCCCTCCCACGGGCGCGAAGCGCTCGCCTTGCGCCCCGCATGGGCGAGCTGGATGCCCGCGACCGCACCGTATTGTTTGATGAATTTTGTGATCTTCAGCAGCGGCCCGATCTGCGCGTCCTCCCAAAGGCCGGCACAAAATGGCGTGATCCGCCCGCGAGGTTCGACAGCGGTCGCCTCCGCGATGATCAGCCCCGCTCCTCCGACGGCGCGGGCCCCCATGTGGACAAGATGCCAGTCGTTCGCATAGCCGTCCTGCGAACTATACTGGCACATCGGAGAGATGCCGATGCGGTTGCGCATGGTGATGCCGCGGACGGTCAGTGGATCAAAAAGTGAGGACATGGTGTTTTCTATTCTTGGCAATGGCTTTGAAAGACCTCCGTCTGCGGGGTCCGGCAAACACACTGGTAACAGTTCGCACGCCTTTGAGCATTGTATATTCGAATATCACCCGATGCGAGCCCATCCGGAAACGGTGGAATCCCTCCAGCTCACTTACGGGCAGGCAATGCGACGTGCCCGATGGCCGCTAGCAACTCCAACGCACGCTTGCGATCCGGAGTAGTTTTCGGGGGAGATCTCCGCGACTTCCTGCCCATGCTCGGTCAGGGCGTCAATACGCGGGACTAAGGGATTCCTCGCGTGGAACGATCGAGAATGTCGGGGCAAAACCGCGCGCGATCCTCACGGGGCGGTGAACTTCATGCGCAGGAACCGGCGAGGGGTGGTGCCGACGGCGATGGTGTCCCGGACGGTGATCGTCCTCAATCCTCCCGATGGCGAGGACGGGAGCTCGAGGGTGTTGGCGTTCGAGAGCGAGCCGGGTGTCAGGTTGCCCCCGGATTCCGCAGTGTAACTCACCCCGGCGGGGGCCGGGTCCGGGCGGGTGTAGGTGAGGCCCAGGTAGGTGTTGCCGTTATCGGTGGCTGTGGCGGCCGAGAACCGCCCTTGGTAGCCGGGGGTATTCGCGGCGATGCCGAGCGCGAATTTTGCGAGGTTCGTGATCCCGTCGCCCGCCGGGCAGGCGGTGAGGGCGCCATTTCCTGAGCCGTCGGCGGGAAGGTTGTTCGCCGCGAGCCACGTCGCATACGGGGAGGTAACGACGAGCGTGAATCCCTGCTGGGCGGAGAGCCCGCTGGCATCGGTCACTTGCACGCTAAATGTCGCCGTGCCCGCCACAGTCGGCGTGCCGCTGATCGTGCCGCTGGTGGCTCCCAAGGTCAGGCCGGACGGAAGAGCGCCGGAAACAATGAACCACGCGCAGGGGGCGGTCGCGTTTGTGACCTGCAAGGTCTGGCTGTAAGTCAACCCGAGAGTCCCGACAGGCAGCGTGCCAGGGGTGACGAACGAGGGCAACAGAATGCCCTCGGTGATGCGGTTGTTGGACGTGTCGGCGACGAATATCCTCCCCGCGCTGTCTACCGTGATCCCCTGCGGTCTATAGAACCTCGCCGCGCTGCCGATACCATTCATCCCGCCCGGAACACCGGCCGTGCCGCCAATGGTCGCCACTACCCAATTCGTTCCTGACAAACTCAAGTTGCGAATCACGTTATTGCCAGTATCGGCAACATACAAATTGCCCGCGCTGTCCACGGCAATACCAGTCGGCAAATTAAATCCTGCCGCCCCGCCCGTGCCATCGGCGCTGCCAGAAACCCCAACGGTTCCCGCAATCGTTGTCACCACCCAACTGTTCCCGTTCGGCGTGACCTTGCAAATCGGGTGGTTTTTATAGTCGGCAGCAAAGATGTTCCCCTGGCTGTCCACCGCTATTCCCAGAGTGGATATTTCGCCCGTGACCTGCGTCACCACCCCCGCCAGCAGCCATCAAAACCGCGATGCCGACCGGGATGCCGAGGAACCGAAAAATCACCATCTCTCCGCGCGAAAGCGCGAAACCCAACAAAAAAACTGAAAATATTTTCTGGCAGATCACACATTGGCGAAGCGGCTGATTGTGTCAGATCTCTTTGACCCCGAACAGACGCCGACCACGTTTGACAGACCCGAATACCGAACAGATTCCGTCTCAGGCTTTGACAAGATCGAGGCGCAGTTTCCCGGTGGCCACCATGTGAAGCACCGAGGCGGCCAGCGTCTGGTAGGGAAGTCCGGCTTCCGACGCTCGGACCTTCAGTCCATCCAAGGTTTCCTCGGCCAGGCGGATGTTGATGCGCGCCGGTTTCTTTGCCTTGCGCACTAGGCGCGTGGCGGCACCGGGAGCCGGAATGCCCAATGCTCGCTCCTGTGTGCGGGTCAGAACCCGCAACCCCTCAAACCCTTTCATCGCCCCCAGATCATTCGTGTATTCAACAGTTTTTGCTTTCATAGAGATGTCTTCCTTTTCGCCAGTATCCCGCATTGATGACCCTCACCGCACCCGCGCGAAGCGTGAAAGTGAACGTCAGAATCCCCCGCCCATCAAAGCCGATGCACTGGAACCTCGCTTCAGTCTCCGACCTGCCGGAACTGGCTCGTAACTTCCGGTGGGGATCGTTGAACGCCACCGGAACAGTCGAAAAATCCACCCCGTGCTTGGCGAAGTTTGATTTCTCTTTTTCCAGATCGCATTCGAAATCCATGAGCCTAATGTGTGCCTTATATACTCGCTTGTCAACGGTGGTTTGCTGAAATCGTCTCAGCCATTTTCTACGGGGTCAGGATCCCTGGGCCTATCTCCTCGGCTGGTGTTCCTTTCCGGTCCACGGATCGAAGACGATGCTATGGCGGAAGTCCAAATGGTTGCGGGATGCAATTCTCAGACCATGCCGGATGGCCATAGCATCAACCAGGCTGTCCCAGAGGGATTGCGGCTGCCGTTTGACAACTCACACTTACGGGGCTGTAGCTCGACGGGGCCGATGGCCGCTAGCAACTCCAACGCACGCTTGCGATCTGGAGTGGTTTTCGGGGAGATCTCCGCGACTTCCTGCCCGTGCTCGGTCAGCGTCACCGTTTTCGCCCCATGAATCACCGGGCGGAGAACCCGGCTCGTCTCCCGGCGCAGTTCTGTAAGAGTCGCGTTCACGCGGGAAAAATACACACTTTGCACACTGGCGCAACGCGTTCCTGCAACAACTTTGAAAATAATGCCGCCGCACCGAGAAGTTTTCCAAATGCCCCTCCCGTGATGCAGCAATAACCCGCCGACCGGCAATGCATCAATGCGCGAGACCCTGGCCCGACCCTTGCGCTGATTGCTGTGACGACGCTGGTGTAGCGGTTGCAACGCAGGGCGCGAAGCGCCCGAGGCCGGGCTTTCCATTCTGAAAGAATTTCGTTCTCGATATTTTATGGTGCAGTAAACCGCAGCCGCAGGAACCGGTGCGGGGTGGTGCCGATGGCGGTGGTGTCCCGGACGGTGATCGTCCTCAATCCTCCCGATGGCGAGGACGGGAGTTCGAGGGCGCTGGCGTTCGAGAGCGAGCCGGGCGTCAGGTCGCCCCCGGATTCCGCGGTGTAACTCACCCCGGCGGGAGCAGGGTCCGGCCGGGTGTAGGTGAGGCTCAGGTAGGTTTTGCCGTTATCGGTGGCTGTGGCGGTCGAGAACCGCCCCTGGTAGCCGGGGGTATTCGCGGCGATGCCGAGCGCGAATTTTGCGAGGTTCGTGATCCCGTCGCCCGCAGGGCAGGCGGTGAGGGCACCATTTCCGGAGCCGTCGGCGGGAAGGTTGTTGGCCGCGAGCCACGCCGCATACGGGGAGGTGATCACAAGCGTGAATGCCTGCTGGGCGGAGAGCCCGTTGGCATCGGTCACTTGCACGCTGAATGTCGCCGTGCCCGCCGCAGTCGGCGTGCCGCTGATCGTCCCGCTGGCGGCTCCCAAGGTCAGCCCGGACGGAAGGGCGCCGGAAACAATGGTCCAATTGAACGGCTGGGTTCCGTTCACAGCCTGCAAGGTCTGGCTGTAGGGTGCACCAATAACACCCGTCGGAAGCGAACTGCCAGAGATGACAAAAATCGAGTATTTGGCCAGAAAACCGTGGGTGCCGTCATAAACACCCGTGGAATAATAAAAGTAACCGGTCACGGTGTCGCCGTCGATGCCGGTGGGAGCGAGTATTGCGTTGGCGGGGGCGTTTATCACAACCAAAGGGTAGTAGACGCCGCCGTTATAAATGAAATATTTACCGCCTGTGCTGTAATTACCGTGGACGAGGATGTTGCTGCCCGAAATGGCGACCGCTTGGGTTCCGTTATTAGAGGAGCCCGGCGCGTCCAAAATGGTCCAAACGCCGCCGCTATAAATGAATCCGTGCCAATTACCAGTATTATTATCACAGAATGATCCGACAACGGTGCTTCCGGAAATGCCGGTGGCAAAGGCGTTTATTAAAGTCGGCGATGGAGGATCCAGGGTGGTCCATGTGCCGCCGTTATATATGAAGCCATGAATTTTGCTGTTTTGATCATAAAAATGTCCAACAACGGTGCCGCCCGAAATCGCTGCGGGTTCAGTGATGCCAGCGCCTGCCGGGGCATCGAAGTAATTGATAACACCGCCGCTATAAATGAATCCACGACTCTTACAATAATAATACAAACCATTGTTAATATTCTGCACGAGCGGCGCGTTGGGGGCGGTGTAGTAGGCGATGCCAGTGACGTTGCTGCCGGAAACGCCGAAGGCCTTTGCACGAACGACGCGGGACTCAAATCCGGTCAGGGTGGTAAAAGTGCCGCCGCTATAAATGAACCCGTAGCTATAGGGAGCGGCATAGACATCGTAATAGCCCGCGACAGTGCTGCCTGAAATTCCTTGGGGGTAGGTGGCACACCAGGTTTGATGACTCTGATTTTGTGCGAACGGGTCATCCAGGATGGTGAAAGCCTGGCCCCGGGCTGCGTCCTGTGTGGCAGCAATGCCTGCGACAGCCAGGGCAAGAAGAAGGAGCGAGCGGTTTTTGATTGTTTTCATCAGCATCTCTCCGCGCCAAAACGCGAAACCCAACAAAAAAACTGAAAATATTTTCGCCCGCCCTGTCCGGGATGCGAGTCAGCCATTCACGTCGCCCGGCAAGCGAATCCACCTTACATGATGGATATACATGATACTTTTCCTGTATGAAAGCGCTTTTGACGACCCTGACCGAGAGAGGACAGGTTTCCATGCCCAGGATCTTGCGAAGACAGCTCGGTTTGAAGCCGGGTCAGTCGTTGGCGTGGGAGAAGATCTCCGACGAGGAGTGTCGCGTTCGCATCGTGCGCCCGCGTGAAAAAGCGGCGATCCGGTCGATGCGAGGCTTTATGAAGGGGTTTCAGACCGGCACCGGCCTGCCGGAGACCTCGGCGGGCTGGATGCGCTTGCTGCGCGAGGGGGAGTAGATGCCCTGGGTGGTCGATACCTGCCTGTTGCTCGACATCGGGCTCGACGATCCGCTCTTCGCGCGGAAGAGCGAAGACCTACTCGCCGACAAGGCGGAAGACGGGCTCGTTGTCTGCCCGGTGACATTCGTGGAACTGGCCCCCGCTTTCGGCGGCATGCACAAATACCTCGAAGAGTTCCTCAGGAACCTCGGCATCGAATACCGCGAAGACTGGACGTGGGACGATACGGCATCCGCCCACGCGGCGTGGTTCCGCCATGTGGAACGCCGCCGATCCGGACACGACTCCAAACGCCCGGTAGCGGATGTGCTGATCGGAGCTTTCGCCGCGAGGCACCGCGGATTGCTCACCCGCAACGCGCGGGATTTCTCAACCGTCTTCCCGCACCTCGAAATCGTCAGCGGAAATTGAGTGCCCGAACTCCCGCTTGCGGATGCGCCGGGAGACAAGGAGGTTCATTTCGCCCGCTTCCTTGAACTCCAAGCCTTGGCGACCGCATCCATGCGGGTCTGTGTCGCTTCATCCACGGACAGGAACTCAACTGGTCCGGCTTCGAGGGCAAAGGGGATGCTGCGCGTCTGAACGATTTTGGTGAGATACAGCCGAACGGCGGTGGGCATATCAAGGCCCATGGCTTCAAGGACGGAATCGGCCTCTTCACGAAGCTCTTCAAGCAGGCGGATTTGCAGCGTTTTCATTACGTTTGTCTTTCATAAAGATCTACTACGCAATGCTATTGCATATCAAATCCCATGATTCGATGCTGCATCCACCTCTGCGGTGAGCTGGAAAAAGCCAATATTCTCGTCACGAACAGCGCCCAGTCTGCCTCGCGTGGAACGCCCGAGAACGCCGGGACAAAACCGTGCTTGATGCTCACGGGGCGGTGAACTTCATGCGCAGGAACCGGCGCGGGGTTGTGCCGATGGCGGTGGTGTCCCGGACGGTGATCGTCCTCAATCCTCCCGATGGCGAGGACGGGAGTTCGAGGGCGCTGGCGTTCGAGAGCGATCCGGGAGTCAGGTCGCCCCCGGACTCTGCGGTGTAGCTCACCCCGGCGGGCGCAGGGTCCGGGCGGGTGTAGGTGAGGCTCAGGTAGGTGCTGCCGCTGCCGGGGTCGGTGAATGTGCCGGTGGAGAACCGCCCCTGGTAGCCGGGGGTATTGGCGGCGATGCCGAGCGCGAATTTGGCGAGGTTGGTGATCCCGTCGCCCGCCGGGCAGGCGGTGAAGGCACCATTTCCGGAGCTGTCGGCGGGAAGGTTGTTGGCCGCGAGCCACGCCGCATACGGCGAGGTCTCGAGATTGGTTCATTCTAGATCGGTGATCTAGTTTTCTTGTTTTTTCGCTTGTAATCCCGCGCTTAATGATCTAGTATATACGCTAGATCATACCTAACAGCCCACCAACCAAAATAAATACTAA
>Ga0209697_10000346_pt1 | contig 75975 bp, 72 predicted proteins | sample AliMusrvi5mmetaG_FD_184115 | JGI IMG/M metagenome (GOLD analysis project Ga0209697, IMG submission 184115) | Freshwater lake bacterial and archeal communities from Alinen Mustajarvi, Finland, to study Microbial Dark Matter (Phase II) - Alinen... | ecosystem: Environmental > Aquatic > Freshwater...
GGGCAAGGGCTGGGGGTTCGTGTGGCGCACTGGCCTGCGGGTGGCCGCGCGAACCTGCCGAGCAGGTGCGCCGAACGCCAATCAGACGCGCATCCGCACTCCGGTCGATCTGCGTACGAACACCAACGAGGTCGCCTCAATCTACGACATCAAGAAGAAAGCGACCTGAGCCCCGCCCCTGCTTCGGCCCTGCTCCTCTTCCCCTTCCCGCTCCCCTACTTCTCCGCCGTGGCCAGCTTCCCCGCCAGTTCCTGGATGTCCTCCAGGTACTCGTGGTGGCGGTCCAGGTAGAAGGACAAGGCCCGGGCGAAGTTCTTGCCCACCAGCCCGTCCAGAAAGACCTGGCTGATCTCCCGCTCGCGCAGGAGCACGTATTGCGAGAGCAGGAACACCCGGCGCTCCTCCGGCCCCATGTCGCGCAGATACCCGGCCAAGACCCTGCGGGCGCGCGGCTGGTACATCCAGAAATACAACAAGTCCAGCGCGTTGACGATGATGATGCTCTCCAGCCCCTTGTGCTCGTAGCTCATGGTCAGCATGAACTGCTTGGGCGATTCGAGCAGGGCCAGGGCGTCCTCCTGGGGGAAGAGCAGCTCCAGCTGCTGGAAGGTGTCGAACAACTGGTTCAGCTTGCCCCGGTAGTCCCAGACGCGCATGCGGATGAACAGGTCGCGGTCGGCCAGACCCTCGATGAGCCCGGCCACGCAGTCGCTGGCCAGCTTGGAGATCACCGCCGCCCAGGGCGCCACGGCGTCCACGGCCTGCGGGTGGCCCGTGGCCGCCACAACAAAGACGATGGAGTGGCTGTAGACCAGGGCCAGCGGGATGGAGAGCACCGAGCGGAACAGGTTGGCCACGGCCGCAGCCATGGGCAGGCCGCGCAGCACGTTGTGGCTGAAGATGTACAGGCCGTTGGCCACGGCCATCACCGTGTACAGCACCAGCGGGCTGGTGGCCAGGGTGACGCCCAGGGCCTTGTTCAAGAGCTCGGTCTTGACCAGGTAGTCCAAGAGCGGCACGGAAAAGCCCGTGTACAACAGCGAATCCGCCAGCCGCCCCCAGCTGACCAGCCCGCTCCACTGCAAAAGCGACGAACGCCTGAACCCGCCTGAGCCCAGCACCATCTGGATGACGTTGCGCACGCCGGTGATGCTGAACCAGATGAACGCCCCGAACCAGGCCAGCACCCACCAGTCCTTGGTCAGGGCAAAGGTCAGCGCCGCCGGGATGAACCCGGCCAGGATCTTGAGCGAGTTCTTGAGGTGCGAGTTGAGGTAGCGCAGGTGCGGCAGCCGTTGCGAGGTCTCCGGCTCCGGCTCGCGCTCCTCGGTGAAGGCGTCGTGCCCGTGCTCGCGCTGCACACCGCCCATGAGCGAGACGTTGCCGGGGCTGCCCGGCGTCAGGCGGTAGTTTTCGGCCAGCCACTCCTCGCAGCGGTTGCGCAACAACACGCGCAGGGGCGGAAACACCGCAGCCAGGCCGTGCAGCAGGTCAAAGCGCGGCTCGCGCTCGTCCTCGGGCAGATAGGTGACGCGCCTGCGCGCGCTGACGCTGACGTCCAGGCGCTTCTGCTCGGCTCCGGGCATGGCCGCCAGGGCGCGGCGCGCGCGTTTGGGCAGGGTGTCGACCACGACCATGCCCATGCCGTACAGGCGGCTGGACTGGCCCGTGGAGTCGGACCCGATGCACGAGGCCAGCGGGGTCTTGAGGTAATAGGAGCGCAGGGACGAGATGTCGAAGAGGATTTCCTGCAGCTTCTCGCGCCGGGTGCGCGAGCCCACGCTCTGGATGATGTCGCGGATGAGCTTTTTGAGCTTGATGACGTTGGCGGTGTTCAGCGCGCGCTGCAGGTCGTTGATGCGCCGGTGGTCGAGCTCGCGCCCCAGGGCGCGGTCCTTCATGTTCACGATCTCCAGGTGCGTGACCATGCCCTGGCAGTCGTAGAGGATCTCCAGCACGTCCTCCACGGTGAGCGCCCCCAGGCTCAGCGTGATGCGCCCCAGGGCATGGATGCCCAGCAGCCGCGCGGCCAGCTGCTGCGGGCCCAGCTTCAGCAGCTGCGGCACGTCGGGCCCGTCCGTGGGCAGGCCCGGGTCGGCCAGGGTGGGGTTCTTGGCGGGCTTGAGGAAACGCTCGATGATCTCGTCGGTGTCCAGGTCGCGCAAGCGCTTCAAGTGCTGGCGGATCTCCTCGCGCTCGGGCGCGGTGGCCGTGGCGAACTCGTGGCGCAAATAGTCGGCCTGCTTCTGCATCAGCGGCAGCAGCCGGTCGTGGATGAACTTGCCCAGGTGCTCCAGCGAGGCCTGGCCAGCGCCCACAAAGCGCCGGAACTCGGCCTCGGGCAGGGGGGGCAGCTCCAGGCCCAGCTCGCGCAGCAGCGCCTGCCGGTGCATGGCGTTGAACTGGCCAAAGGCCTCCTGCACGTAGCGCTGGTGGTGGAGCGAGACCAGGCGCGATTCCTCGAAAAAGCGCAGCACCTCTGGCTGGTCCAAAAAGTCCAAAAACTCCGACGGGCTGGCAAAACCCTCCGGTGTCCAGATCATCTTCAGGTAGCGGCCCCGAAAACGCGGCGTGAACTCGATGCCGATGCGCACCTGCACGTTCATGACGCGCGCTGCCTCCAGCAGCTCGGTCGCCACCTCGGGCAGCACGTGGTTGTAGTAGATCACCGTGAGCCGCCGGATGCCCTTGATCCAGGCGTCCATGACCAGATGCGTGGAGGACTTGCGGCCTTTGGTGTTGGCGTCGTGCACGTGGTCGTCGAAGGTGATCTGGCTTAAGTCTTCCGGCATCTCCAGCAGGTGGAAGCGCTCCAGGTGGCGGCGGACGACCCTGGGCTTGCCCGAGGTGGCCTCGCGGAAGTCGTGGGCCAGGGTCAGCTGGGCCAGGGGATCGCCGCTGGCGCGCACCATCTCCTTCATGAGCTGCACCAGCACGCGGGCGGTGTTGTAGCGCAGGCCGCCCTTGGCCGTGGACAAAACCTCCGCGTGCAGGCCGCGCAGGGCCGAGAGCCGGTCGTCGGCCTTGCCGGTCTCCAGCGAGCCCAAAAGATGCACCACCGCGTAGGCGATGCGCAGGCCGCGCGTGGCGGCCATCTCCTTGATGCCGTGGGGATGCATGTACGGAGCCAGCAGCTTCTTGTGCGCGGGCGCGTCCTCGCGGTTGACCACGTCGCAGACGATGCGCAACAGGTCGTAGTCCTTCTTGTCGAAGAACGCCGGCGAGGGCCGCAGCGCCGCAAAACTTTCCGGCGTCTGGCCGCAATAGGAGCTGGTGGCGTCCATGATCCCCCTGTGGTCCGGCCTGGGCGCACCCCAGGCAGAACGTGACTGTTTTCACAATCAGCAGGCGGCGTCAAAAAGTCAAGGCCGGGGCCTGTTTTTCATCCGCTCCAAAACCTGTCAACCGGTAATTTTTGTCTTTTTTCCGGCCAAAAACGGGTGATTTTTGTCCAGGCCGATTTGCGGGTGTATGCTTGCGCAAACAGGAGGATCACATGCGTGAACAGACAGACTTGCACCTGGCCTATGTCCGGGCTTTTGCAGGGGAGGCCGGGCGGCTTGTCCTGGCCGACCTCTCCCGGCAGGGCTTCCTGCGGCAGACGAGCTTCCACCCGGACCCGCAGCGCGCGGCCTTCAACGAGGGCCGCCGCAGCCTGGCGCTGCACATCCGGCAGATGATCGACGGGGCAACGCCGAGCCGCCAGGCGACCCTGCCCAGCCCGGATGCGCCCTGATCTGGACGGGCGACGCGGGCGGCGCTGCGAAAGGCTGACCCGGAGCCTGCGGGAAGCTGCGGCGCTGTGCGCCTGCGCAGATGGTGGACGCCGGAGGATTCAAGCCAGAGGGTTCAGGCCAGAGGATTCAGTCGGAGGATTCAACCTAGGTGGAACATGGCAGCAAAGACGCGGCCCGCCCAGAACCAGACGGACGGCCCCTGCCGGGCGCAGGACAAAAAAAGAGGGGGGACCCGAAAGTCCCCCCCAGATGGTCAGATGCCTTGAGCCTTAGGGCTTCTTGGCTTCGGCCGGCTTGGCGGCTTCAGCGGCGGGAGCCGGGGCGGCAGCGGCGTCAGCGGGCTTCACGTCAGCGGGCTTGGCATCAGCAGGAGCGGCGGCAGGAGCCGGGGCAGGAGCGGCAGCAGCGGGCTCAGCCTTCTTCTCTTCGGCTTTCTTCTCACCGCAAGCGGAGACACCAAGGGCCAGGGACGCAACGATCATGACGGCGAACAGCTTCTTCATGGGAACCTTCCTCTCTAAAGTGGTGGTGATAAAACACAGACACGAAATTCATGCACCTCCGGCGAAAGTCCCACCTGGGACCCAATCCCACGGCCGTTTGCCCCAAGGCTGGCGATCCGTGGGAGCCGGAGAGGAGGTTTCGGCTTCGACACACGCACGCGGTTGTGCCGCGAACGCAGGCGGGTCCGTACCCTCACGCGCAGTCATTATACCCGTTGCCCATGGTTGGCAACAAAAAAGTCAGGCATTCATTGGCAACCCGGTACATTCCATAATAGCGCAGCCGCAACTGCAACCTGCCAAAAAATCAGGATAAAGGAGCACATTTATGACCATCGCCGCTGAAGCTGTAGCGCATCCTTTCCTTTCTTGCCTGCCAGATCCCTCGCGACTGCGGCATTTTTCCCTCTTTGACGCGGCCGGACCCTACGCCGCAGCAGCCCTGGCCGAACACCCGGACGCCCTGGAGCTGCACCTGGTCGTGCTGCGCTTTGGCCCGGCCACGGTGCGCGCCCTGCGCGCCGACATGGAGGAGCTCAAGCGCATGGCCAGGGACCTTGGAAAATCGCGCATTGTGGGCCTGCGCGTGGAGCCGGGGCCAGAGGCCGACCAGCGCTGGCCCAAGTTCACGCGCCTGTTCGGCTTCACCGGCCAGCGGGTGCTCCAGGCGGCGGAGCTCATCCTGACGGAATAACCCTGTCAAGGGGGTATTTTTGTCCTTTTACCGGCCAAATGTGGGTAATTTTTGTCCAGCCGCAAAACATGGGGTATACTGTCCCAGCGCCCGGCCCGGCATGGGGCCGCGTCCGGGCCTGCACACAACCCTTGCTCAAGGAGACCATCATGTCTGATGCCCCCACTCCGGCCCAGAAACGTTCCCCGGCCCAGACCCCGCCCCCTGGCGACTGGCGCGCGGCCCTGCCTGCAGAGATCACCGCCCCCGGCCGCGACGAGACCGGCCGCGAGACCCAGATTCCCCTGCGCCAGCACCCGGCCCTGGCCAAGTACGCCTCGCCCGGGGAGGCCCTGAAGGCCCTGGTGCACGCCCAGCGCCTGCTGGGGCGCAAGACCGAGCCCGAGGGCTCGCTCTTGTCCCAGGGATTGTCCCAGGCTGCGTCCATGGACGGGAGCATGGATGGCCGCCCGGAATTGCCGGACGCCTACCAACTGCCCGACGTGCCCCTGCCCGAGGACTTCCGCGTGGACGAGACCCTGCGCAGCGCGTTTTTGTCAAAAGCCCATGAACTGGGCCTGACCGACGCCCAGGCCGGTGGCCTGTACTCCTGGTTCCTGCCGCTCAACGTCGAGGGCATGCGCGCCCATGCGCAGCGGGTGGCCACAGAGCGCACGCAGCGCCGCGAGCGCGAGCTGTCCGGCCTGCGCCAGGCCCATGGCGGCGATGCCCTGGCCGTGCTGGAGTCCGCGCGCAAGGCCGTGCTGGCCCTGGGCGGGCAGAAGCTCATGCAGGCCCTGGAGCAGAGCGGCGCGGCCGACGACGCCTGCGTGCTCCAGGCCTTTGCGCGCATGGCCCCGCTGGTGAGCGAGAGCTCGCTGCGCGGCAGGAACCCCGGGCCCGCAGCCAGCCTGACCCCGCAGCGCCTGCGCGAGATGATGCGCGATCCGCGCTACTTCGACCCGGCGCGCCGCGACCCGGACTTTGTGCGCCAGGTGCAGCAGGGCTTTGAGTCCCTGTACCCCGGCGAACAGACCACGGCCACCCGCGCCTCCTAACCCCGCACAGCCCCGAACGGCGACGGCCCGGTCAGGTGTATTCCTGGCCGGGCCGTCTGGCGTTGTGGATCGTGCCGTGCGCCTGTCTGTTCGGTGCGCCCGGGTTGATGTGTTTGCTCCGCCGCGCTCCGGCGCCGGGCTTGGCCAAGGCTTTGGTCAGGCGGCTACAGCTCCCGCAGCCGCGCCGCCAGCCGCTCTGCCCGTGGGCCAACCTGCTGCGCCCATTTGGAGCGCAGCATCTCCGCTGCCGCCTCGGCGTAGCGCCCGGCCCGCAAGTGCTCCAGGGTCTGCCGGAAGGCCAGCACCCCGGCCAGGCCCAGGTTGAAGCACATGTTCGCCAGCACCTCCTGCACGGCCTCGGGCGCGGTTGTAACCCACGGCAGTCCGGCCTCCAGCCGGGCCCAGCAGTCCTGGATGTCGTTGTCCAGCAAAAGCAGGGCCTCGGCCTCGGTCAGGCCCCGGTCGTCCAGGTTGCGGCCCACGCCGATGGTCAGCTTCCCGGCGGTGCAGCGGTAGGGCTTGAGCCGCAGGCCCTCGTCGCGCAGCAGGTCCTGGGCCAGGCGGCGCGCGTTCATCGGCCCGCGCCCTTGACCTTCTCGCCACCCAGCTTCTCGATGGTCCGCAGGCCGCCCATGCCGAGCATGCCGAACATCAGCTGCCAGAGCATGTCGTCCAGCGCCGGGTGCAGCGGCGCGCCGGGCCACCACACGCCGGAGGCCCAGGCCCACAGGGGCCGCACCAGATACTGGAAGCACAAGGCCGCCGCGCAGACCCAGCCGATGGCCGGCCGCCACCCAGCCACAAACAGCGACGGGCTGGCGGCCTCGGCCTTGTTGATGTCGCGCTGGTCGGCCTCGGCCTTGGCCGCGATGTCGAGCAGCGCGCGCTGGTAGTCCTCTGCGGCCTTGGCCCTGGCGCCGGGGTCCGGGATCAGGTCGAGCAGCTTCTGGGCCGCCGCGCCGATGACGGGGATGAGTTCAAGCAGCATGGTATCCTCCTTGTGTGCCGGGGCTGATGTTTCAGGGCTGATGTATTGGTCCGGTCATGCAGGGCTGGCGTTCGGCGTTGCCCGGCTGGGCTATTTCAGCACCATCCGCAGCACGGACGGCCCCACGAGCTGCAGCACCAGCCCCGCGCCCAGGCCCACGTAAACATGGAAACGCAGGCGGTTCACCGCGCTCCACAGGTCCGCGCGCTCGTTCAGGTGCTCCTCCCGCGACTGCACATGGGCCTCGCGGTGCTGGTCCGCCCCGCGCTCCAGGGCGGACAGGCGCTCGGCCTGGCGGGCGCACAGCTCGCGCCGGGCCACCTGGGACTCGGCGATGCGCAACAGCGTCTCGCCGTTGGCGCGGGACTGTTCGGCCACGGCCTCGATGCCCACGCGCATCTGGTCCTTGAGGCCCAGCAGCGCGTCGCGGATCTGCTCCATGAACTGGTCGTGGAAGGCGCAGGGCTGTTGCATGGCCGCCTCCCTACCCGGCGGGCCGCAACCGCGCGCGGTCGTCCACACAGGCCTGGAACGAATCCACAGCCTCCCAGCTGGCGGGCAGGCGCAGGGCTTCCGGGTGCGCGGGCGCCGTCACCGCAGCCATGCCCAGGAATTCGCCGTCCGCGCCGATCATCGGGCGGTCTTCGGCATACGCAGGCACGTCGACAACCACCGAAGGGAAGGCCGAGGGCGTCAGCCCGGGCGTGGCCATGTAAGCCGTACGCTGGGCCTCGTCGGTCCAGTCCACCACGGCGCAGCCCTGCGGCAGCGCGGCCAGCAGGGCGCGGGAGAGTTCAACTTCAGGATGATGCACGAGAATCATGGGTGTCTCCTTTAACTGATGGTGAAGATGTTGACCGAACCGGCCCCGCCAGCGCCGCCGTGCGTATTGCCGCCAGTGGTGTACGGCCCGCCAGCGCCACCAGGGGCGGCCACGGTTCCAAGATTGGCGTAGCCCCCGGCGCTTGTCGCAATGACGACCACGCCGCCGCCAGCGCCGCCGCCGCCACAACCGGAGGTCGCTCCGTTCGGCGAGCCCCCCGTGGCCCCGGCGGACGAAATGGAGCAGCCGGAACCGACGGATACTGCGGGGGAGAACAGCATCAACACGCCGCCGCCAGCGCCGGGACTCCCGGCCCCACCCGTTCCGTTCAGTCCAGGGGTGTCGCCCGCGCCGCCGCCGGAGGAGTAGGGCGTGTTTCCCGGCCCGGCATTGCCGCCGGGGCCGCCGTACGCAGCGCCCGCATCCGCTATGGCGGACAGGGGCACCTGGGAGCCGCCGCCGCCGCCAGCGCCGCCGCAGCAGGGACCGCCCTTGCCTCCGAAGCCGGGCTTTCCCCAGCCGCCGCCGTTTCCACCGCCGCCCGTGCCGCCGCCGCCGCTTTGCATGGCTGTGGCCGCTGCGCCCGTGGCACCGGCAAGGGGGTCGGTGTATGTGCACGTTGCTCCAGCCGCGCCCTCGCCCTGGACAACGTAGGCCTCCAGGGCAGACTTCTTGAGCTTCCCACGAAAGGCATTGGGGGTGAGATCGTAGGCCGTGAGGTTGCCGAAGTTTCCAGCCTTGCCCAAATAGTTGATGTGGCACGTTCCGCCGTTCAGCAGTTGCACCTTGGTCTTGGCGAAGACGATGAGGCCCTTGCTGTTGGTGGAGGGCTTGAGCCAGCCGCCATCGATGATAAGGGTGTCGCACAGGACCACGCTGGCCCCGGTGTCGGCATCGGGCGCAACCATGGCCGCTGCGGTGATGGTGAGCACCCCGTTCACCGGCTGGAGCACGCTGCCGCCCTGGATGATGTTGCCGGAGTATGAGCCGTCGCCGAAGAGCGACTGCGCGCCGCCCAGGGGGCCGGGAGGCAGGCCCCCGGCCCCGCCGGGCCAGCCCCCGCCGCCGCCGTGGGACGCCATGCTGCGCAGGCCCGCGCCCGCGTGCGAGGCCAGGCGCATGGCTAGTACTTCCCGCCGCGCGCAAAGACCCACATCTTCTTGCCGCTGGTGGGCGCGGCTGCGGCCTGGGCGCGGATGGACCAGCCCGGAGGCAGGTTCAGGAACTTGTTGCCGCTGGCGTCGGTCTGCACGTGGCTGGCCAGCATGGCGTGGGCCATGATGTTCACCGGGGCGAGGGCGTTGGTCATGCCGCTGGTGAGCGGAATCTTGACCGTGGCGGCCTTCTTGCTGGCCGTGCCGTCGTGGAACAACAGGATCAGGTCCTTGTCCGCCGTGTCGTCGGTGGACACGGCCAGCACGTCCGCGCGGGTGCTCTCCGCCACATCGCCCGCGAAGACGACGGATTCGGTGGTGTCGGACAGTTCCGTGATCTTGCCCGTGATGGTGCCGATGAAGATGGGGTTGGTGTTCGCTGCCATGGTCTACATGCCTCCCAGGAGTGCGTGGTTGAAGACGCGGCCGGCCACCATGGCCGGTCGCAGGGTCGCATTGGTGGAGAGCTGGTCCGGGCCGGAGCCCAGGTCCGCCGCCAGGCCCGAGGTTGTGCGGGCAAGGCCGCCGCCCGTGGCCACGCGCGCGCGCAAGAGCCCGGCGGCCAGCTCAAGGCCGGGGTCCTGGCCCAGGGCGATGGACAGCCGCAAGGCCTCGTCCGCGCCGGGGGAGAGCAGGGTCTCGGCCAGACCGTCGCCTGCGGCCAGCTTGGCCGAAAGCTGGCCCGGCGTGGTGTCGGCTGCGCTCACGCGCAGGCCGTTCACAGCGCCCTGGGCCTGCACGGCATAGCCCTGGGCTTGCGCGACGTGGCCCTGGGCCAAGGCGGCCTGAGCCTGGGCCTGGCTGGCGGCCTCCCCGGCCTGGGTCCCGGCGGCCAGGGCCGTGGCGCGGGCGCTTTCGCAGGCGCCGAGAAAGGCCGTGCTGTCGCGGATGTCCATCTGCGGGGTGCTCACGGGATAGACCACGGCGCGGCCCAGCCTTTCGTCCAGGGCCTGGCAGATCATGGTCAGAAGATCGAGGGCGGCCTCGTGGGTCTCCGCCGGGAAGGCCGCATTCTCCACATAGTCCACCTCCTGCACGATGGCCGGGTCGCGGTAGAGCACCAGGGTCTGGCCCGTGGCCGGGGGTTCGGCCAGGGCTAGGCTGCCGCCCGCCGGGCTGCCCGCGCCGGAGAGGCCGTAGTGCGTGCCGGACAGCAGCGGGGTTTCCGCGCCGTCCTGGCGCAGCAGAACCTTGATGTCGTCCTCGCGCATGAAGGGAAAGGGCACGGGGAACACGGTGGTGGCTCCGTTGCCGGTGTAGGAGGTCTTGGAGGTCTGGGTGGACAGGGTCATCTGGGGGCTCCTTCTGGGTTGGTGGGCTATTCGTTGATGGCCAGGGTGGGCGCCACAAGCAGCACGGTCATGGGCAGGGGCTGGTCCTGGACCACGGTGAGCACGCCGTCCGTGCCCCAGCCCTGGGGAAAGCGCACGGACTTGTCGCCGCTGAACAGCGCGGGCGGCCCGTCCATGGCGTCGGCGCTGGTGCGGTAGAGCAGCGGCTCAAGGTTCCCGATGCCCGGCCCGACCTTGCCGCCCAGGCTGCGGTGCAGCCGCACCGAGACCTCGATGATGCGCTTGGTGCGCGTCTGCGAACTGCCGCGCGCCCCGGAGAACTCCAGGCGCATGGGTTTGAGCACCGAGGTGTAGGCCAGGCCCGCGTGCACCTGGTTGGCCGGGCGCGGCAGGCTGATGGCCCCCTCGGCCGACACGGTGGTCTCGGGCAGCACTGCGCCGTCGGCCAAAACCTGCACCCGGCGTCCCGCCAGGTGGGCCAGCCCGGTCAGTTCGCTCACCGCCGCGCCCGCGTAGCTCAGTCCCGCGTCGAGGAAAAAGGCCTCGCTGGCGCTCACCGCATCCTCGGAAAAGGCGGGCTCCAGCGTCTCGATGAAGCGGCGGACCAGGGGCTCGCCCCCTGGATTCGCCGGGTCTGGCACGCTGCGGCGCACCACCAGCCAGAGTTCGTCGCGGCCCTGGGCGTCGTTTGAGACCACGCACGCGGCCTCCACTGCGCCGTCGGTGATGATGCGCGAAAAGGCGCAGACATCCTGGTCCGGCAGGTAGGTCATGGCCACCAGCACGCCGTCGGCCCGTACGCAAAAGAGGATCGGGTCCGGCTCCTGGGCGAAGGCCAGCTGCGTCAACCCCGGCGCGGCCACGTGGGCCGAGAGCAGGGTCAGGTCGCGCGAGGTGTAGGCGTCGGACTCGAAGCGGTAGGCCATCTCGCGCACCTTGCGCCCGGAGCGCTGCACAAACAGCGTGGCGTGGCCCGCCGCGCAGACGCAGGCCTGGGCCGCGCCGCTGGTGCCCTGGCGGTCGGCCTTGACCCCGCCGGGGGTCACCGGCGCGCCCAGCGAGCCGCCGGACACGGTCCACTCGCCGCTGCTGGTGCCGATCCAGAGCTTGTCGCGCGGGGCCAGGAAGCAGATGCGCCCGCCCTGCTGGGCCGAGAGGGTGATCTCCAGGCCGTCGTCGTCCAAGGGGTCGTCGCCGGGATCGGCCTCGATGCGCTCGCCCACGGCGAACTCCTCCCAATAGTCGGCGTTGAGCGCTCCATCCGCCGTGCGCACGCTCTCGATCTCCGCCGTGGTGCCCGGCGCGTCGCGGAAGGTGGCCCGCAGGGAGCCGCTTGACGCCGTGATGATGCGCTGGCCGGTGTAGCGGTAGTACTGCGGGGTGGCGTCGCCCGCCTCGTCGTAGACATCGCCGCACAGGGCCGACCTCTGGCTGAAGGCGTCGCCGCTTAAGAGCAGGAAGGTGTCGCCCGCGCGGCCGTCGGCCCGTGAGTCGCCGGAGCCGTCGGCGATCTCGAAGTCGTCCCAGCCGGAGAGCGGCACCTCCCGCGTGCACAGCCGGAAGTCCCGGTGCCCGGAGGTGCGCGAAAACCACAGGGTGAAGGGCTCGTTTGTGGTGGCCGCAAAGACCAGACGGTCTTCGTGCAGGCAGCACAGACCCGGCCAGTTGGCCTCGCCCCAGGTGGCCGGGATTTCCGTCAGCTCCAGCTCGGCCAGGGCGAAGCCGCCCGTCTCCGTGCGGGTGAGCACCTGCGGGGCCACCAGCGGGTGGGTCAGGATCAGCTCCTGGCGGTCCTGCACGGCGCGCAGCTCGCTTAAGTGCGCCGCAAGGTAGGGCGTCTCCAGCTCCAGCACCTGGCTTTCGGCGTCGAGCACGCGGCCGCCGTCGTAGAAGAAGCGCAGCACCCCCCGGCCCGCCGGGCTTTCGCCAAACTCCAGCACCCAGGCCTTGCCCATGGCGTCCTCAAAGGACAACAGCACCGAGGGCGTGGCGTGGCGCACCGCGTCGCCCACGTAGCGCATGCCGCTGCGCCGGGTGATGCCGCCGTGCGGGTGCACCAGGAAGTTCTCCAGGGTCTGGCAGCCGTTGAAGTATTTGGCCACGTCCACGCGGCCGTAGAGCCGGGGCGAAAGCTCCCCGGAGGTGAAGTTGGTCAGGATCATTGGCACGAGGGACATGGGGACCTCCGCTGTTTAGTAATCGAACGCGGAGCCGCCGCCCCAGCCATCAGAACCACTTTGACCGGTGGGGAAGGTCGTGGGATACCCGCCAAGGCCTCCGACCTTGCCGCCGCCGCCAAAGACCTGGCCGCCCAGGCGCAGCAGGGAGCCCAGGCCATTGTCATCCGTGCGGCTGCGCCGACCGGACAGGCGGATGCTCTGGGCCTGCTCGGCCCCGCTGGCCAGGATGTCGTCCACGCGGCGCGAGGAATCGCCCAGGAGCTGGCCCAGCTGGTCCTCCTGCTGCTGCTCCTGGCTTTCCAGGTTCAAGAGCGAGGTGCCGGAGAGCGTGAGCCCGGACCCAGCGGCGGCCACGCGGGCGCGCGCCCGGCGGTGCTGGTTGTCCTCGCGCAGGGCCTCGGCCTTTTCGCGGGCGCTCAGCTGCACGGCCTCGGCCTGGCGCTTGGCCTGGGCCTCCGCAGTCTGGGCGCGCAGCTCGGCGGCCTCGCTGATCTCGCTGCCGCCGCCGCTGCTGACGGCGCTATTCAGCACGCCCTTCAAGATGCCTGTGCCCAGATTGATGGCCGTGGGCATGACAGTGCTCACTCCTTCCATGTGCGGAACCTCCCGTAGAGATTGTGGGTTGCCTGGCCGGACTGCGCTGGCCCGAAGCCGGGGCAGCGGCCCTCCAGGGTGAAGCCAAGGTGCGCGGCGAAGCGGTTCGCCCGGCTGTCGTCCTCGCGCGCGTGGAGCTGCAGCCTGTGGAAGCCGTGCTCCCGCGCCAGGGACTCGACCACGCGCCGGGCCAGCCGGGCAAAGGCCAGGGGGACCAGGTCCACGTCCTGCCCGGCCCAGCACCAGCACTCGCCCACCCCGGGCCAGAAGCGCACCGCCCCGCCGCAGGCGATGACCCGGTCCCCGCACAGCACGGTCCAGGCCGGACCGGCGGCGTGGTAGCCGCGCGCCAGCTCGGCCAGGGGCGGCAGCCCCTCCAGGGCCTGGGCCGCGCCGGGCCGAAGGCGGAGGGACTGCGCATGGGCGGGCAGGAAGGGCAGGGCCAACAGGGGTTGGGGCATGTGGTCGCTCGTTGGGTTGCAGGTTTGGACCCGGCGCGGTCCGGCTGGTGCGCAGTATACCCCTGCTTTTGCCGCAGGACAAAATTTACCCATTTTTGGCCGGTAAAAGGACAAAAATTCCCCCTTGACAGGCTTTGGAGCAGGGGATTGAATTGTCATTCGGCTGATTCCGGCACCGCTGCGTGGGCTGCTGCGCCGCTGCTCCGGGCGAGGCCCAGGAGAAAGCGGACAGGCGTCGGCGAATGGGCGTCGGCGAATGGGCGCAGACCGCCAGGCCCAGGCGGGCCGCGACAGGCCGTCTGCGCCCTTCAGCCTAGGCGGGCAGGCCCTGGCGGGTTGGCGCAGACGGAATGCTGGGACGGGAAAGCGGAAGCGGTCAGAATGAGGCGCTGAGGCGCAGGCGGGCGGGTGCGGTCAGTCGTGCGCAATGGCCGGGCGCAATGGCCGGGCGCAGGCGAGAGGCCTGGGGTGGCCGGGCGCAGGCGAGAGGCCTGGGGTGGCCGGGCGCAGACAGACAGGCGGGCAGGCGGACAGGCGGACAGACTCCCCGGAAAGCGCAAACCCCCCGACAAGACCTGTGTCCTGCCGGGGGGTTTTGCCGGGGCGTTTCGCTGGGGTGTTGTCCCGCGCTGGCGCTATTCCTCCGTCACCAGGCCGTGGCCCAGCATGCGCTCGGTCTTGCGGGCGTCTGCGGCGTTGGCGTAGGGGCCCACCAGCACGCGGTAGAACCTGCCCCTGCCTCCGAGCATGGTGGCCACAACCTTCACGGGCAGGCCCTTCTTCTCAAGGTGCTGGGCGCGGCGCGCGGCCCGCTGGCGCGACTGGAACGAGCTCTCCTGGATGGCGTACTCGCCCTGGGCGGTCTTGCGCTGGACAAGGTTGCCGTTGCTGCCGGAGCTGCCCGCGTTGCCGGAAGCGCTGGCGCTCCTGGCCTCGCTGGCGGGCGCGACGGGCGCGACGGGCGCGACGAAAGACGCGGTGGAAGATGCGGCGGAATATGTGACCGGAGACGCAGCCGGAGACGCGGCCACACGCTGGCTCAGCTCCACCTTGGCGTCGGCCAGCACCAGCGCGTCCCTCAGGTCGCGGTCCTGGCGCGGGGCGGCCTGGGTCAGGGCCAGGGGCAGCTTGCCCGAGCCCTTGTGCTCGTCCAGGGTGGCGATGCTTTGGCCCTGGCCCGTCCGCTGGAACGCGATGTCCAGCAACTGGCGGGTGACTGCGGCGCGGGCGCCGGCGCTGCGCGCGCCCAGCACCACGGCGATGACGCGGGAATCGCCGTGCTTGGCCGTGACCACGTTGTTGTAGCCCGAGGCGCGGATGTATCCGGTCTTGAGCCCGTCCACCCCGTCATAGGAGGAGAGCAGGCGGTTGGCGTTGTGGTGGTTCAGGTTGTTGTGCACGTAGGTGGTCATGGAGTGGAAGGCCAGGGCCTGCGGGAAGCGGCGCAGGTAGCTGGCCGAGAGTTTGAGCATGTCGCGCGCGGTGGTCAGTTGCCCGTCTGCGGGCATGCCGTTGGGGTTCATAAACACCGTGCCGGTCATGCCCAGCTCCTGGGCTTTGGCGTTCATGGCCGCCACAAAGGGGTGCACGTCCTCGCTGCCGCAGAGGTGCTGGGCCAGGGCCACGCAGGCGTCGTTGCCGCTGGCCACGGCGATGCCCTTCATGATCTCGCGCACGATGACCCGCTCCCCGGGGCGGATGTTCATGAGCGAGCCCCCGGCCTGGGTGGCCTCGGGCGTCACGAGCACGGTGTCGGTCAGGGCCAGGCGCTTCTCCTGCAGGGCCTCGAAGGTCAGGTACAAGGTCAGCACCTTGGTCAGGGAGGCCGGCGGGATCTGCTCATCGGCGTTCTGCTCGTAGACGATATTGCCTGTGCCCAGGTCCATGGCGATGGCCGACCTGGCGCGCAGTTCGCCTGTGTGGCGGAGGGCGGCATGCACTGGGCTTGCGCCTATCATCATAAGGAGCAGTGTCAGGACAATGACGTTGCTGTTCGTTCGCATGGCTTCCCGCTGTGTTTCAAATTATCCTGGTCTGCCCCAACCAAAACCGTCCGGGGAGCGCACCTTAGCCTCGGAGGGGGGCGGCTGGCAAGCCCAGGCCGCCTGCTTTTGTCATACATTTTTCACCGCGCTTTCCACGCGGTTGCGGCCATTAGCCTTGGCCACGTACAGGGCCTGGTCGGCCCGGCGGTAAAACTCGTCCGTCGACTCGTCGCCGTCGGTCTCGGCCACGCCAAAGCTGGCGGTGATGGCCAGCCCGCTGAGGGCGGCGGCGGCCACGCCCAGCCGGAGCTTTTCCGCAGCCTGCCTGCCCTATTCAATATCCGTGCCGGGCAACAGCACGGCAAATTCTTCTCCCCCCAGCCGGTACAGCGTGTCCGACTCGCGCACGGACGCCCTGATCCGCTCCGCGAATTCCTGCAGCACATGGTCGCCGCGCTGGTGCCCGTGCCCGTCGTTCACGTTTTTGAACAGGTCCAGGTCCATCATCACCAGGCACAGGCGCGCGCCCTGGCGCCTGGCCTTGGAGAACTCGCGCCTGATCTCCACGTCCCAGGTGCGCCGGTTGTAGGCCCCGGTGAGCTTGTCCGTGCTGGCCTGGGTCTCCAGGCTGCGGTTCAGGCTCTCCAGGTGCTCGCGGTCGCGCACCACCTCGGCCACCATGGGCCGGAACAGCAGCAGGCCGATCAGCAGCAGCCCGGCAAGGGCCGCGCCCAAGAGCACCTTGACCAGGTCGCGCAGGTTTTCCAGGGTCCGCTCGCCCAGCCGCTGCAAGGCGTCCATGCGCTTGTCCAGACCCTCCAGCAGGGCGTCGCCGCTCTGACGAAAACGCCCCACGGCCTTCTTGTCCACGTCCCGGCCCTGGGCCATGGCCGTGCGCCACTCCCCGGCCTGGGTGACAAAGTCGTGGTACAGGGCCTCTGTCCCGTCCTCGTCCCCGCGCAATATGCTCAAGGCCGGGCTGCCCTCGGGCAGGCTCAGGGCCTGCGCCGGGCCATGCGCCAGCATCTCGTGCCCCTGCCCCAGCTCGCGCAGCACCTCATCCAGCTCCCGCAGCCTGGCCAGACGCTCGTCGCCTGCGTCGTCGTCGGCGCGCATGACCAGGATGTCCACGCGCTGGCAAAGCATGCGCTGCCGCCCGGCCACGTTCAGCAGCCTGGCCCCCAGCACCTCGCTGCTCACGGCGTTGTCCATGAGCGCATAGCTGGCCAGGGTGAGCACGGCGACGATGCCCAGGGCCAGAAGGTAGCGCAAGGTCAGCCGCGTGTGCAGGGATATTCCGGCCAATGGATTCATGCGCTGCGCCACTGTCCGCCTTCATCTTTCAATCAGCAGCCACCCCGCCGCAATTTTTTACCATTTTTCTAGACATATTTTCACAGACCCGTCAAGCGCTGGCAAAAGGATTCTCCTTCCGAGCCTGCGCCAATTCAGACAGGAACGGTTCTTGACATCGCCGGGCCAGGACCATAATGTATAACACTAACTATTCATCAAAAGGGTCGTGAATTCCTATGATGCTTTCCTGCCCCCCTCTTGCCTATCCGCCCCGCGTGCTCGTTGTCGAGGACGAACGCATCATCGCCATGGCCACTGCGGTGAACCTGCAGCGCATGGGCTGCGAGGTGGTGGCCACCGCAGCCACCGGGCAGCAGGCCGTGGACTATGCCGCGCGCCAAAAGCCCGACGTGGTGCTCATGGACATCATGCTCCAGGGGAACATGACCGGCATCGAGGCCGCGCGGCAGATACGCCACGCCTCGCCAACCCTGCCCATCATCTACTGCACGGCCTACACCGACCCGGGCACCAGGGCCCAGGCCGCCCTGACCAACCCCAAGGCCTTCATGGGCAAGCCGCTCAACTACAGCGAGCTCAAGTCCCTCATCGACGACCTGGGATGAACAAAAGCGTGCTGCCGTCTTCACGGGTCCTGGCGGCCCTGCTGTTCATGCTGGCCTGCGCGCTGTTGACCCCGTGCGCCACGGCCCTGGCCTCGGGCGCGCTGCCCTGGTTCGCGCCCGGCCAGCAGACCAACGCCAGCGCCGCAAACGCCAGTACCGCCAACGCCTCTGCCCCGGCCCATGCGGCCAAGGCCAGCGCCCCTGATCCCCAGGCCGCGATCCTGACCCTGCTGGCCGCCTGCCCTGCCCCGGCAAACGCCACCGCAGCCAGCCCCGACCCCGCCGTGCAGGCGGCTGTCCTGGTGCTGCTCGCCGCCTGCCCCGGCCCGGCGGCAGCGCCCGTGGCAGCCGCCATACCCGCCGCCATACCCGCCGCCGCCAGCCCGGACCCGGTCGCCCAGGCCGCGATCCTGGCCCGGCTTTCCGTCGCCCCTGTCCCGCCAGCCAGCCCAGACTCCTCTGCCGAGCCCACCGACCCCGACGGCCAGGCCCAGTTCGCGGTGCTGCGGCGCTACTTCCGCAGCCAGCTGACCCTGGCCGAGGATTTCCCGGAGGTCTTCTCCCGCCGCGTCAAGGACAGCGAGACCATGGCCTACATGACCATGTGCGCCATGCAGCGCAAGCGCGGGCTGCTGGAGCGCTTCCGCTCCGCAGAGGTGGATGTTTCGCGGCTTGTCTTCACCCGGGTGACCAGCGACCCGGATCTGGCGCGCATCCGCGTCACCGGCCGGTACAGCTTCACCCTTGGGCCACGGGCAAAGGTTGAGGAAGAACCACGGGCCACAGGAGCTGAAGGCCCGCAGTCCCGGATTGAGGACGCCGCAATGGTCCGGACAGAGGGGAATCCGCAGGCTGCGCCAGATGGCGGGTCGAATGGCGGGCCGAATGGCGGGCCGAAGGCCCTGTCGACTGCCGCGCTGGCTGCCCTGTCGCATGACGGGCCGAATGCCCATGTGGTGGAGCACAGGGTCGAGGAGACCCTGGTGGAGGATGCGCTGTTCGTGCTCTTGCCCGAGATGGGCGAGTGGAAAATCTACGAGCGCCGCGAGGGCTGGCGGCCGTAGGGCCTGGCCTCTGTTGGCTTCAGTTGGCCTCAGCTGGCCTCAGCTGGCCTCAGCTGGCCGCCCTGTCCAGAACGTTTCCCTGACCATCAACGCGCCCGGCGGCCTGCCCCTTGTCCAGACCTGCGGCCAGATCCTTGTCCAGCCCCTCGTCCAGGCGCTCGTCCAAGTTTGCGGCCAGATCCTCACCTGGTCGAGGCAGACCCTGCGCCTCGGCCAGCACCACGCGGTTGCGGCCGCTGTTCTTGGCCACGTACAGCGCCTGGTCGGCCAGAAACACCAGGTCCTGGGGCGTGCCGCCAGGAGCCAGGGAGGCCACGCCAGCGCTCACCGTGATGCGCAGCCCCGCTTTGGCGCCGGTGCGGAACACGCGCTCGGCCACGCGCTGGCGCAGGCGCTCGGCCAAAAGCGCCGCCTGCTCGCGGCTGGTGTGCGGCAAAATGACAACAAACTCCTCCCCGCCATAGCGCGCCGGATAGTCCGAGCCGCGCAGGCCCTCGCCCAGCAGCAGGGCCATGTCCCGCAGCACCTCGTCGCCCACCGGGTGGCCGTGGGTGTCGTTGACCGTCTTGAAATGGTCCAGGTCCACCAGGATCAGCGACAGCGGCTGGTCGTAGCGGCCATGGCGCGCCACCTCGGAGCTCAGGCGCTCCTCGAAGCTGCGGCGGTTGCCTATTTTGGTCAGGCCGTCGCGGTCGGCCTGGATCTTCACCTGGCGGTACAGGAACGCATTGCGCAGGGCCAGCGCCAGGTGGTTGACGCAGGCGTTCAGGGTCTGCACCTGGTCCCTGGCCAGCCGCAGCCCCTTGTCGGTCATCAGCGCCAGAAAGCCGAAGCTCTCCCCGCCCACGGACAGGGGCAGCAGCACCATCCGGCCGGCGCTGGGGCCGGGCACGGGCTTGCGGTTGCGTTCCGGGGTCAGGCAGACTTGGCGGTACTCCGAGACCTTGGCCCCGGCCTTCTGCTCCGCGCCCTCGATGAGGGTCTGCTGCCATTCCTCGCTTTCCGGCGGGTACAGCAGGCAGGGCATGTACAGCTCGGCCGAGATGCCCGGATCACTGTCCGAGCGGGTCCAGAAGGCCGCGCCCAGAGCCGTCAGCGGCAGCAGAAAGCGCAGGTCGCTCCTGGCCTTGGACAAGATCGTGGCCGGGTCCAGGGAGGCCGTGGCCCGCGAGAGCACCCGGTTCAAAAAACTCAGGTGGTTGCTCTTGCGCACCAGAAGCTCGCGCTCCAGGGTGATCTCCTCGGTCTTGCGGCGCAGGTCCGCAGTCAAGGACTCCATCTCGCGCAGGCGCAAGAGAGCGTCGCGCACCTTGAAGCGGGTCAGCGGGGCGCGCACGGCGGTGACAAAGCCCTCGGCCAGCACCTGTTCGGTCTCCAGCAGCTCGGCCTCCTCGTCCAAAAGCAGGATGCGGCGCACGCCGTCGTCCTTTATGGAGGCCTGGCGTCGGGATTTTGGCAGGCTGGTCCAAACGTCCCAGGGCACCCAGGCGGCCTGGGTCCGGCCCTCGCTGCCACGCATCCAGGCTGCGGCGTCGGTAGGCAAATTCCGCAGGGCATAGCCTGGCCCAGCTGCGGTTTCGATGAAGGCGGCGGAGGCTTGGTCGAGGCCAAGTCCCCACATTGTTTCAGGATGTTCTGTGCTGTGCATGTAGCGAGCCTCCCTTGGGGTGGATGCGTCCCCAGGGGAATTGCAAGAAGCGCTCCGGCTTCAAAATACCCTTCGCCCCCGTGCCCCTGCGGGGCACCGCGCCCTTTCGGCACCGGTCAAATGCCGGTTTAATGCCGGTCCGAGCCGGTTCCGGGTCGGTTCCGGGTCGGGCCTGGGCCCAGGTCCGGGCGGGGTCCCGCACTTTGACAAACCTCGCCAAGTATGGCTTTGTGCAGCCATGAAAAAGCCCGGAGTCTTCGGCACCCTGGACCCCTTCCTGGAGATCGGCCCCATCCTGGGCCGCAAGGTGGCCAACACCGGCTTTTTGCGCTTTCTGCTGGCGGCCGACCCCTTTGAGCACTACCACTTCTTCTTGTCCGACAAGCCCATGCGCGACTCCGTGGCCGAGATCGTGGCCGGGCTCGCGCCCGGCATCGCCGCGCGCGGCGGCTTTGTCCTCATGGACCGGCGCGAGCTGCCAGAGCGCCTGAAGACCACGCACTATGCCTGCTTCCACCAGTCCGACTGCATCAACAGCCCCACGCACATCGCCCGCCTGCGCAACGCCTACGCCCCGCGCCTGTTCCCCATCACCGGGCCCATCCACTCCCTGTCCTACCCGGACTTTCCGGCGGCCTTTCTGCGCCACCTCTGGGCCGGGGCCACCCCGCAGGACTGCATCATCGCCACCTCCCGCGCCGGGCAAAAGGCTGTGGAGGCCTTTTTCGCCCACCTGCGCCAGGGCTACGGCTTGGCTGGCGTGCCCGGCCCCAGCATCCGGCGCATCCCGCTCGGCCTGGACCCGGAGGCCGTGGCCGCGCCCCTGCCCACGCCCGAGGCCAAGCGGGAGCTGCGCCGCAAGCTCGGCCTGCCGGTTGCGCGCACCCTGATCCTGGTGCTGGGCCGCATTTCGCATTCGTCGAAAATGGACGTGGTGCCGCTGATCCGCGCCCTGTCCCGCCTGTGCGACGAGGGCCTGGCGCGGGATTCCGCAGCGCTGGTGCTGGCGGGCTGGGCCGACGAGGGCGACGACTTTCCGCAGAGCCTGGTCAACCTGGCAGGCAAGGTGGGCCTGACCGCCTGCCTGGAGCTGCGCCCCGGCGAGCGGCGCAAAGCCGAGATCCTGGCTGCCTGCGACCTTTTCGTGTCCATCGCCGACAATCCGCAGGAGACCTTCGGCCTGACCCTGCTGGAAGCCCAGGCCGCCGGGCTGCCGGTCATCGCCTCGGACTACGACGGCTACCGCGACCTGGTGGCGCACGGGGTCACGGGCCTGCTGGTTCCCACCCTCGGCCCTGACCCAAAAGGACCGGACCCGGTGAAACCGGACGCAGACACCGACGCCGTGGACCTCCTTGCCCCGCTGTTGTTCGACAACCAGTACCACCTGCTGCTGGCCCAGCGCACCGCCGTGGACGCCCCGGCCCTGGCCGAGGCCCTGGGCGCGCTTCTGGCCGACCCGGAGCTGCGTCGACGCATGGGCGCGGCCGGGCGCGAGCGCATGGCCGCAGGCTTCCTCTGGCCGCAGGTGGTGGCCCGGCACCTGGAGGTCTGGGACGAGCTGGCCGCCCTGCCCGGGCCGGACATCGAGACCCTGCGCCACGTGCCGCACCCCCTGCACCTGCCCTACGCCAAGGTCTTCGCCAGCTACCCCACGCGCACCCTGCGGCCCGAAACGCGGCTCTGCGCCGGGCGCGCGGGCCAGGCCCTGCTCAAGGGCAAGGAGCACCCGCTGCTCTACGCCGGGCTGGACCAGGTGCTGGACCCGGACGCCATCCGCAAGACCGTGTTCCTGGCGCGCAACGGCGCAACCGCAGCCGAGGTGGGCCTGCGCCTGCGCGAGCTCTGCCCAGGCCTCTCGGCAGACCGCGCCGAATTCCACATCCTCTGGGCCGTGAAGCACGACCTGCTGCAAACTGTCCGGGAGCCCTGATGCCGACGTCCACGCCAACGTCCACGCCAACGCCCACGCCAACGACCACGACCAGCTCCCCGTCCGTCCTGCACCACGCGGCGCTGAAGCACCGGGGCGGGGCCGTGCGCGTGGCCCGGCTGCTCCTGGCCGCGCAACGCTCCGCCGGGGTGGACGCGCGCTATTCCTATGAGGTGGAGGAGAACGATCCTGAGAATCTGGGGCCAGAGAACTTGGGGCCGGAGAACCTGGGGCCCGGCGCTGCCGCCCAGGCCGCCAGTCCCACAGCAGCAAACGGCCGTGCCGCCGACCCCCATGCCGCCGACCCGGCGTCCTCCGACCCTGCGTCCGGCGGCCAGCACACCCAGCCCGCCGCCCTGGCCCGACGCGCGGCGGAGCGGCCCCCGCACGGCGTGGTCCACCTGCACACCAGCACGGACTGGCCCGCCCTGCTCGAAGGCCTGCTGGACTCGGGCACCGCCTCCGGGCTCATCCTCACCCTGCACGACGCCACGCCGCTGACGGGCGGCTGCGCCTACCCGCTGTCCTGCCCGCACTTCCCGGTCTGCGCCGACCCCTGCCCGCGCGGCTTCCCCTCGGCCCGCCTGCGCCAGGCCCACACCACGCGGCTGTTGCAGCGCCTGGACCCGGTGCTGGTCAGCCCGTCGCGCTGGCTGGCCAGCTTGGCCAAGGCAGCCCTTCCCGGCGCCAATGTGCGCGTGGTTCCCAATGGCGTGCCCTGGCCCGATCTGGCCGCCCTGCCCAAAAAGGCCGAGGCCCGCGCTGCGCTCGGCATCGCGCCCGGGGTTCCCGTGGCGTTGTTCGCGGCCCATGGCGGCGCGCGCGCGGCGTACAAGTCCGGCCCGGCCTGGCCGGAGCACTGGGCGCGCCTTGAGGCTGCCGTGCCCGGCGCGGTCGGCTTCGCCGTGGGCGGTGACGAAGCAGCGCGCTCCGGCGGGCTGACCATCTGGCCCTACCTGGACCGCGCCAAACTGACCCTGCTCCTGCGCGCGGCAGACTGCCTGGTCTATCCCACCCTGGCCGACAACCACCCCCTGGTGCTGCTCGAAGCCGCAGCCTGCGAGCTTGCCGTGGCCAGCTTCCGCGTGGGCGGCGTGCCAGAGATCGTCCGCCACGGCGAAACCGGGTTCTTGGCCGACCCCGGCGACACCGATGCGCTCCTCGCCCATGCCGCCAACCTGCTGGCCCAACCCGCCCTGGCCCGCAGCCTGGGCCGCAACGCCCGCGACCAGGGCGGCAAACGCTTCACAGCCGAACGCATGGCTGCGGACTACAGCAAGCTGCTGGGAGAATAGCCTCCGGCGGTCGGGGGCAGCGGCCCCCGAACCCCCATCATGCGCCGAAGGGGCTGCTTCAGGAGGAACCTGAAGCAGCCCCTTCGGCTTGTGCGGGCCAAACCCTGTCAACCCGCTATTTTTGTCCTTTTACCGGCCAAAAACGGGTGCTTTTTGTCCTGGGCCAAAAGCCCATGCTATATTCCATTGATAGACAATCGGAGGTCGGATATGGAAACTGAAAGCACGGACAATCGAATGTGGACCAGGGTGAGCGAGGACGGCAAGCACGCCGCAGCCGGTATGAGCCTGGGTTCGGGCGGCGGCACGAAGACCGGCGCGGGCGGGAAGCCGCAGCCCTACGGCTGGCACGGGTATTATGGCGAAACGGGCGGCGGCTCTTCATCCGGCCAGGAATACCGGGGCAAGGTCTCGCTGCCGCATGAAGTGCGCGGAACAGTGACGCCGCCCGCCCAGAAGGGCACGGTGGCCCCGCCCCCGCCAGCGCCACTGAACAAGGGCGGCAGGGTAGGCGTCTCGACGAAGAACGATGTTCCTGGCAAGCAGGGGCCAGATCCAGAGGCCCTGAACCCTGAAGCCCGTGAGCAGATGCAGAGCGTGCTGGACAAGGCCCCTGGCGCACAGGACGTCAACATGAATAGCGGATACCGTTCCGGCGAGAAAGGGCCACATGGCGAGGGCCAGGCGGCGGATATCAACCGGATCAACGGCCAAAAGGTTTCCGATGCCAACAACCCCAACGTGCCCGTAGAACAGCGCGAGGTGATGCGTGAACGCCTGGATGAAATCAAGGCCGCTGCAGAGGGAAATGAAAATGTTGAGGCCTACCTTGGTCCCAATGGCGGCTTTTTCAGGAGAGCAGACGGGAAAATCGGTCGGAGCACAACCCCGGAGGAGGACGAAGCCCATCAGAATCACGTTCACATCACCATCCGCAAGCCTCCACTCTTTAGGCAGTAACCGCATGAGAACATACCTGTTCGCGTTGTTTATGCTCCTGCTCTGCGCCTCCACCCCGGCCTTGGCCCAGGAGCCACCCCCTGCCCTGGACGAGACCACGCGGAACATCCTCTGCTTCGGCCTGTGCGAGCGCATGGGCGACCGGGCCTTTCGGAACATCGTGCGCATCTTCACCGCCCCGGAGCCAGGGCCGCTCAACCCCAAAGGCATGCGGCTCTATGTGGGCTTTGTCGAATCCGAGTATAACGCGGGCAAGCGGCAGGTGCTGTATCGCGGTCCCCTGGCCCAGGATTGGGAGCGGCCCCGAACACCCGAAACGCTGAAGGGAGTCCCCTCAGACAAGCGCCCCTTACGCTACTGGATCAGCCGCCGGTACCTTGAGCCAGGCGGAAAGGAGCAACGCGACACGGCTGAGATCGACCTGGAGGCAAGGCCGCCGGTGGTGCGCTACCTCCAGCGCGACCCCGGCAAGCCACCGCGCGAGGTCGAGGAGCCTCTTGTGCCGCAGCCGTTGACGCCCTCCGCGCGCCTGCTGCTGCGCAGCTTCCCATCCCCAACCCCCAAAACCGACGCGCTTACCCTGCGGCCACTGGGCGTCATGGTGGAGGGAGAATACAACACCAGCAATGACGCCAAGGCTCCCTGGCCCGAGAACCCCCAGTATTACGTCATTTCCAGCAATGACGGAAAACAATGTGCCATCCATGCTCTGCCCAAAAGCAGCGGCTGGATGCATGAGCGCCTGCTACACGCCGTGTCGCCGAAGGACACGAACGGGAGCTTTGTTCTGGAAATCATTGAGAGCTACCTGCCGACGGATGCAATAGCCCCTAAGCATACACGGAACCGACGCCTGCGCGTCACCTTGAGCCTGAAGGACATGCGCACGGAGGTCGTGGACGATGGGCTGCACTTCGACGTGGAGCACGACATCTACTTCATCCCATAGCGGGCAGGAAATACGCATCCAGCCCCAAACAGCAAAACACCGGCCCGGCCACCCCAATGAGGGCAGCCGGGCCGTTCGTTCTTTCGATCAGCCGCTGTACGTCGTCGGCCAGAGCTTGGCTAGACCTTGTGCTTGTGCTTGGCCTTGAGCGGCAGGGCCACCGTGGCCGGACCGGAGGCGGCAACCATCTGGCAGGCATTGTTGCAGGCCAGCTTGCCGTCCACGCCAGGGATGATGCCGGGCACCACGGAGATGAGCGACAGGCACAGCGAGGCCAGGTACGGGGTGGACTGCACCAAGAGGATCACTGCCCAGGTCACGATGTCCGGGTTCTCCGTGCCGTAGCGGGCGATGACGCCGACAGCAGCCAGCCACAGAAGCGCCAGGATCATCAGCTCCTCGCGGGCCATCAGCAGGCCGCGCACCACGGCGCAGCGCTCCTCGCACTTGGGCGTGCGCAAAAACGGCTTCTTGGAGGTGAACACGCCCTGGAAGATGGCCTTGGCGATGGTGTGCGTGAGCGCCAGACCGGCCACGGCCGCGCCGATGCGCGCCCAGAAGCCGCACTTGACCCTGGTCTGGTACAGCCACATGAAGTGGAACAGCTTGAACAGGAACGCGCCCAGCGGCGGCAAGAGGAAAATCGACAGCGGCGTGCCGAAGTACCTGGGCAGCACCAGCATGCCGAGCGACCAGACCAGGCTGACCACGAGCACGGCGATCTGGGTGGCGTCCGCAAACCAGGGCAGCCAACCGGCGATGAAGTGGTACTTCTGGCCCAGGTCGAGCGCGGTGGTCTTGTTCCAGGGCAGCAGCTGCCGCCAGTGGCGCTTCAAGATCTGCACCGCGCCGTAGGCCCAGCGGAAACGCTGGCGCTTGAACCCGGCGTAGGTGTCGGGCGTCAGGCCCTGGCCGAAGCTCTCGGGCACGTAGATGGCCTCGTAGCCGCGCTCGATGACCTTGAGGCCCAGCTCGGCGTCCTCGCAGATGCACCACTCGCCCCAGCCGCCCACTTCCTCAAGCACGGCCTTGCGGATCATGGTCATGGTGCCGTGCTGGATGATGGCGTTGCGTTCATTGCGGTGCACCATGCCGATGCGGAAGAAGCCGTCGTATTCCCAGGCGCACACGGTCTTGTACGGGTCGCCCTGCCACTCGCGGTGGTCCTGCGGGCTCTGCACGATGGCGATGTCCGGCTTCTCGAAGTACGGGGTCAGGCTGCGCAGCCAGCTGGGGCGCACCTGGTAGTCGGAGTCGACCACGGCGATGACCCGTGCGTCGGCTGCGGTTTCCCTGAGCGCGAAGTTCAGCGCGCCGGCCTTGTAGCCCGGCCATTCCTCCAGGTGGAAGAAGCGGAAGCGCGAGCCGAGCTTGGCGCAGTGCTCCTCCAGGGGCTTCCACAGGGCCGGGTCCGTGGTGTTGTTGTCGATGAGCAACACCTCGAAGTTTGGGTAGTCCAGGGCGGCCAGCGAGTTCATGGTGGCGATGACCATGTCCGGCGGTTCCTTGCAGCAGGCCACGTGGATGGAGACCTTGGGCAGGCCCTCGTCCAGGTCGTGGCGCAGGGGGAAGAAGCGGCGGCGCAGGCCTTCGGGCCAGAGCATCTCGCTCATCTCATAGCCGTTTATCAGCACCACGGCGAGCAGGCCGATCTGCATGGGCAAAAGGATGCCCCAGGCCAGGGTCTCTGCGGGCAAAAACTCAATGGTGATGGGCGTGAAGGCGATCCACACCAGCGAGCTGGTCACGGTCTGCAAGAGCAGCGAGAAGAACAGCCGCCCGGAAAAGGGCTGGGTGCGGCGGTAATACAGAAAGAAGAGCATGGGGACGAGCGCCAGAAGCGACACGCCGAACTGCACCGGCCACAGGGTGTCCTCGATGATCACGCCGATCAGCGGGATCTTCAGCGTGCGGTCAACCGTCCAGATGCCCCAGTGCGCGCCGACAACGCCTTCCAGCGGGCGCTTCCACGGCTGGTCAAAGGCCTCCATGACGCAGTAGTCGATGTTCTGCTGGGCGGCCAGGTTCAGGAACTGGCGCAGGAACTTGGCCTCGTTGGCGATGCTGGCCTTGGCCTTGCCCCAGCGCTCGCCGTTTGAGGGCCAGCCGATTTCGGCCACCAGCACGTGCTTGCCCGGGAAGGCCTCGACGACCTGCTTGTAACGCAACATGCTCCACTCGATGGCCTTGTCCTCGGCCACGCGCTCCCAGTAGGGCAGGATGTGGATGGAGATGAAGTCCACGCTTTCGGCCAGCTTCGGGTTCTTGATCCAGACGTGCCAGGGCTCGGCAGTGCTGACCTGGACATCGGGCGCGGCTTCCTTCACGCGGCGGATGTATTCCGAGAGCTGGGCCACGGTGAAGTCGCCGCGCAGGATGGATTCGTTGCCCACGAACACCTTGGTGATGTTCTTGTGCTCCTTAAGATTCTTGATCAGCCCGGCGATCTCCAGCTCGTTGCGCTTGAGGCGCTTGTCCAGCCAGGCGCCGGCCATGACGGGCATGCCCTGCTTCTCGGCCAGGCCGGGAATGAGCTCCATGCCGTCCATGGAGGAATAGGTGCGGATGGCCCCGGCCTTGCCCTTGAGGAAGGCGATGTCTTCCGAGATCTGGGCGGGCGTGGGGAACTTGTTGACCAGCGGGTCCTGGTCGGCCCGGTACGGGCTGAAGGACACGGCCTTGACCTGGCCGGTGAAGTCGAGCTGGGGGTCGGCCGGACGGTTGAAGAAGGCCCAGAGGCCCAGGTTCGCAACCACGACGATGAGCACGATGAGTGCGTTCTTGCGCATAGTGCCGCCAACTCCAGGGATGGCGCGTTCGGCTAAAGTTTCTTTCGATCCCGCCGGAGGGGCCTGCATGCCGCCTTCCGCCGCTGGCCGCCCTGCGGCCCTGTGCAACCCTTCCACCCCTCGACAAGCCCCACAAAAACAGCGGCCCTTCAGGCCGCCTCGGCGTGCGCCGATCCCGCGGGCCGACCTCGCTGGTCAGCCGGATCGTCTACGCGGTGGGGCACTACTGCATCCAGCCAGTTCAGGCAAGCCGCCTTCTGTTTCTGGCCTGTGTGCACAGGGACACAGTGTACCTTTTGTGCGCACCTTGACTGTGGCACCGCCCGCGCGGGCGCGTCTGCATAGAGGAAAAGCAAGCCCCATGCCAAGGGCAATACGGCGGAATAACATCATAAAATATAAAGTTACACTGCGCAGAAAAATAGTTCTGTGTAATATTTGCGCACTCCCCAGTCAAGGGGTTTTGCCTGCGGCCTAGGCTGCTCTGCGCCTCAATGCTTCACAGCGGGCGGGAAATGAGGCACAACAAGGCCTGGCGAGGTACTCCATGACCCAGGCTATCTGGATTTGCACGGCGCTGTCCGCGCTGGCCGCCCTGGCCGGGCTTGTTGCGGCCTGGTGGGCGCGTTCCCGTTTTGCGCGCGGCAGGCGCGCGGCCATTGCCGTGGCCGTGTTCCTGCTGGTGGGCGCGGGCGGGGGCCTTTTGGCGCGCGGTGAGCTGACCCGAGGCCTGCGCCAGGACTACGCCACAGCCCGGGCCGAGGACATGTTCCGCACCGAGAGCCTGCTGCGCGCCCTGGCTGAGGCCGAGCCTGTCCAGGCCGGGCAGCTGCGCGTGCGGCTGACCATGGCCCTGGCCGCCACCGGCGACGACGAGGACCGCAGGGGCGTGGAGCAGCGCTTGCTGGACGAGGCCACGGGCCTGGCCCTTGGCGCTGGGTTCACGCGCCTGGGCAACGCCTCGGACGAGGCCGCCGCGCGCCTGGCCGAGGCCCTGCTGGAGGCCCTGAAAGAGCTTTCCGCCTCCAACCCTGTTTTGTGCCTGGGCCTGCTGCACCCGGACTCGCAAACCCCGGTGCAGGCCGCAACCCTGGCCCACCTGCGCGGCGGCGCGCGCACAAAGCTCGACGCCGCCCTGGCCCTGGTGCTGGCCACCAGCTCGCTCAAGCCCCAGCTGGCGCCCCGCCCGGCCGAGGCCGACGCCGCCCTGGCCGACATGTTCGGCGAAAACCTGCCCGCCTTCCAGCAGACTTACGGCGACGCCCAAAAGGTCCAGGCCCTGTTCGAGGCCTTGAGCAGCCCGGCCCAGGCCGCGCGCATCGCGCCGGAAACCCTGTGCGCCTTTGCCCAGGACCTGTTGCACGCGCTGCTGCGCATGCCCCCGGCAGAGCGCGGCCCGGGCCTGCGGCGGCTGCTGGGCACGTAGGCTTTGGGCAGCCGACCGGAGCATGCCGGTCCGCACGCCGGTCCGTACACGCACGGCCAGCCTCCATCAATAGATATGAAGACCGGCGCGATTGACGAACCCCTGCCGAGTGCGTATTTTTGTGCAACGCACCGCAGACACTGGCCCCAACCCTGGCCGATGCGAAGGAGGGAAGCAGGATGGAGAAAGAACGCAACGCGCGCATCATGACCGCCCTGGTTGAATACAACAAGAAGATCAGCGCCTCTGCAGCTGAAGCCCGCAAGACCCTCATCCGCGAAGGGATTTATACGGAATCCGGCACCCTGACCAAACAGTACAGGCTGGATACTCCGGAAAAGTCTTGAGCAGGCTGCACACCTCCTTTGTCTTGGGCTACCACGGCTGCTCCAAGGCCACGGGAGAGGAAATCCTCGCTGGCCGCCGTGACTTGACTGCCAGCGAAAACGACTACGATTGGCTCGGACCGGGCGTCTATTTCTGGGAGGCCGACCCTGTGCGGGCCAGGGAATGGGCAACCCGAAAATTCCAGGCAACCCCATCAATTGAACCTTTTGTCCTTGGCGCGGTCATCGACCTTGGAAACTGTCTGGATCTCATGGCGCGCGAGGATCTGGAGATTGTGCGCGGCGCATACATTTCGCTCAAGCTGACCCGCGACATGAACCCGGACCAGGAACCGCTGCCGGTAAACGCTCCGGCCAACAAGAACGACGGCGACGTACTCCTGCGCCGCCTGGATTGCGCCACCATCCGGCACCTGCATGAGGTGCTGGAGGAAATCGACGAACATCCCTTCGACACCGTGCGGGGACTGTTCACCGAAGGCGGCCCGCTCTATCCAGGCAGCGGCTTTTCGGCCAAGGCACATGTCCAGATAACTGTACGCTCGCTGGGCAACATCAAGGCATATTTCCGCGTCGCGCCGGACCAGCTTAGTTACCCGCCTCTGGCGTGATCCGAAGAACAGCAATCACCCCGCCCCCCGGCCCTGGCCCTTGCCTTTACCCCGCGCCTGGCATAATATCGACTTTGGTCGGCAGTTCACCCAGGCGTCGCCGCCCCGCAAGGGGAGCTAAACCTGCCATTTTATCCTCCTCTCGACACCGTATTCCCGTGCCGAGTCGGAAGTCGGCGGCCACCGGCGGTCCCCTGCGGACCAGGCGCGTGTGAGGATACGCCATGTCGAGGACACCCCTTCCCCTGCTCGTGGGGGACATTTCCGTTTTTGCGCGCTCGCTCGGCGGCCAGTTGGCCGACTGCGGCCGCACCCCCGGCCATGTTGAGCTCTTGAACATGCTGGCGCGCTCCGGCGGGTTCAAGAACTTCCAGCACCTGCGCGCCGAGGCCCTGTTGAACAGGCAGGCCATGCAGCCAGCGCCCCAGCAGCAGGCCGCACCCGAACCTCAGCCAGCCCCGGTCCTGAACCAGAACCGGCTGACGCGCCTGGCCCGGCTCTTCGACAGCGCGGGGCGGCTCTTGCGCTGGCCCGGCAAGCGCGGCATGGAAGAGCCCTGCCTGTGGGTCGTCTGGTCGCGCATTGCGCCCCGGCAAACCTACAGCGAGGTCTCGCTCAACGAGCTGCTGAACACCCTGCACGCCTTCGGCGACCACCCCCTGGTGCGGCGCGGGCTCATCGACTGCGGGATGATGACCCGGACGGCGGACGGCCGCGAGTACCGCCGGGTGGAGCTGCGGCCCACGGCAGAGGCCCTGGCCCTGCTGGCGCGCCTGGGCGCGTGAGCGGGCGGGCTGATCGGGCTGATTCGACTGGCCGGTGTGGCCTGGCCTGAGTGGGCTGATTGGCCTGATTGGTCCGATTTGGCTGATTGGACTGATTGGCCGGGCCGGGCCGCACCCGCCGACTCTTACCTTAAGATAGGAACACGGAACCGCCGACCGTTGCATCCCCTCCCGGAAATGGGGGGGGGCGCAACGGTCGGCGCTCTCGCCGTCTGTGCCCGGCAGGAGGCCCTGCCGGGAGGTGGCGCGCGGCGGCGCAGGGGCCGCCACGGGCCGGAACCGGCGGCCCGGCCTCAGATGAACAGCGTCACCGAGCTTTGGCCCGCCTCCTGGAGGAACTTGGCCACGCCAGCCAGGGTGACGTTGGGGTAGTCGCGCAGCTCGTCCACCGAGAGGCCCATGAGGTCCATGGACATCTCGCAGATCACCATCTCCACGCCGTTGTCCGCTGCCTGGCGGATCAACTCCTCCAGCGACATGACGTGCTTCCGGCGCATCACCGACTTGATCATGGCCGTGCCCAGACCGGCCATGTGCATGCGCGAGAGGTGCAGCTCCCCCGGCCCGCGCGGCAGCATGCGGTCGAACATTTTGGCCGTGATCTCGGCCTTGGCCACAGGCTTGGCCGGGTCGCGCATGACCGTGGCGCCCCAAAAGGTCAGGAACATGACCACCCGCTCGTACATGGCCGCAGCCCCGGCGGCGATGATGAAGGCCGCCAGCATGCGGTCCAGCTCCCCGCTGAAGACGACCATGGACAGCTGGTCCTTGGGCAGCTGGGCCTGCAAGGACTCGACCCGCTCCTCCAGCTGCGCCAGGCGCTGTTCCAATTGCTCCACTGAACCGTGTGCCATGATGTCTCCCTGTTTTGCCCGCGTGCCGTGGGCCGGGTTGGACCCGGTTGGGCCGGGGCGGAACGCGCCGCCCTGGGCCAGCTGGCGGCTGTCGCCTTTTCAAAAGGCCGGGGGGCGCTGCCGCCCCCCTTTGGCCTTTCGGTTGTCGTGAACGCCTGCCGCCTAGAAGACCAGAACCGCGTTGGCCTCCATGGCCGCGAGGTTGAGCGCCCCGCCAGCCGTGGTGGCCGCGCCCTCGATCAGGTCCGCCTCGGCGATGTTGCGCTCCTTGATGCAGGGCATGCAGACCCGGATCTCTCCGCCCAACTCCAGGAAGTCGGCCATGAGCTTCTTGAGCGGCGGGAACCCCCCGGCCAGGGGCATGTTGTCCACAAAGCCCTTCTTGGCCAGGAACACGCCGTTGAGCTGCAGGATCACCAGGGCCTGCACGTCCATGGCCAGGGCCGCGTTGCCCAGCACAAAGGGCAGGCAGGCGCGCTCCGGGTCATCGTTGGCATGGGTGCCGATGTACAATATCTTTTCCTGCTTTTCCGCCATGATGCCACCGCCTTCTGGTTGTATGGTTGACTGGCCTCTTGTCTGATTGTCGACTGGCCCTTGGCTGACTGTTGACTGACCTTTGGCGTGTCGTTGACCGGGCCGCGCCCGCGCCGCTGATGGTGTTCGCCTCGTCTGCAGGCCCCGGCTATTGGCCGGGCCCTGCCGCCTGATCCGGCTCCCGGCGCGGGAGGCCGCGCGCCAGGATGGCCGACAGGTCGAGCACGTTGGCTCCGGCCTTTTCCAGGTTGCTCAGGCAGATGGGGCACATGGTCACCAGCTGTTCGCCCGTGGCCGCCAGCTGCCCGGCGCGGCCCGCGCCGATGCGGGCCGAGAGCCGGGGCGAGACGGCTTCCGCCGGGCCGCCGCAGCAGCTGGTATAGGCCCCGCACTCGCGCACATCCGCGCACTGGTGGCCCAGCCCGCCCAGGAGGCGGCGAGGCAGGTCCGAGAGCTCCAGGTAGCGGCCATAGAAGCACGGGTCGTGCAGGGTGAGCCGCGCGCCGCCAGCATCGGGACTGGCGACAGCGCCACCTCCTGTGCCCATATCCAGGGCCTCGAAATAGGTCCGCACCTCGAACTGCGCCCCGACGTAGCGGGGGTACAGCACCTTCAGCGCATAGGTGGTGTGCGGGTCCACGGTGATGATGCGGCGCACGCCCGCCTGGGCCAGCCGCTCCGCCACCAGGCGCGCGTGGCGGACAAAGCTTTCCTGGTCGCCCAGGTCGTAAAGCAGGATGCCGCTGTATTCATCGAGTTCGGGCCGGTAGCCGAAGCTGACGCCGGAGGCGCGCAGCGCCGCCACGATGTCGCGCAGGTGCAAGGCGGCCTTGTCCTTGGCCGGGGCCGGGGTCAGCGCGGCCAGGCCCAGCCCGGACAGGAGCTTCGGGACAAAACGGGCCCAGGCCAGATAGGGCATGAAGCGGGTGTCCTCAAAGCGCTCCAGCTGGCGGGTCACGGTCTCGATGTAGGGCACCAGCTGGTACATCAGCCCGGTCATGAGCAGGACGTCGCCCTCGCGCCCCAGGCCCTGGCCCTTCCACCAGGTGTTGACCAGGGGCTTGGGGATGCCGAAGGGGCTCTTGGTGGCGCGCACGTTAGCGGCCAAGAGCGAAATGATGTCCTGGTGGTTGTACATCAGCTTCTCCTCCAACTGGCCACCACAAAGCGCTTGAGCGCCAGGATGACCTCGCCGGGGTTGGCCCCGCGCGGGCAGGTCTGGGTGCACAGGCCGCAGTGCAGGCAGCGCCACAGCTCCTGGGCCTGGTCCAGGATCAGCTCCTGCGCGCCCAGCTGGGCATAGCGCAGCATCAACCGGGGGAAGTGGCCCTCGGCCAGGGGGCAGATGGCGACGCAGGTGCCGCAGTTGTTGCATTCCGCGCCGGTGTCTGTTCCGGCCTGGCGCAGCGTTTCCATGAAGTCCGGGTTGACCTGGGCCATGAGAGTCTCCTTTCACAACGACGTGAGCATGACGGCGTGATCATGACAGCGTGAGCGTGACGGCGCGACGGCGTGATGGACTGATGGGGTGGCGTCCGCTACCCTTCCCCGGACTCCGGGGCCTGGGCCGCCAGGGCGTAGCGGTAATAGGCCCCGGTCTTGTCCGCCTCGACCACCTCGCCGAACTTTTTCATGCTGGCCAAGAGCCACAGCGTCGTGTCCGGGGCCAGGCCGGTGGCTGCGGCGATCTCTGGAGGCGTTGCGCTGGCCTGGGCCAGGCAGGCCCGGATGGCCTTCTGCGCCTTTTTGTGCTCCGCAGCCTTGGCCGTGGCCGGGCCGACCCACTGCGCGCGCTCGGCGCGCAAGGCCTTCATGGCGTCCTTCTTGGCGTCCTTGCCCGGCGTGCGTTCGGTCTTGGCCTGGGTCATGCTGTCCTTCCTATCTGTTCGCGCCCTGGCCTGCTGTGGGCCGGGCGGCCTGGCCGGTCTGAACTGTCTGGCCGGTCTGAACTGTCTGGCCGGTCTGAACGATCTGGACGGTCTGAACGATCTGGACGGATCGGGCTGCGGCTCAGGCCACGCCCTCCAGCCTGCAGACGATCCTGTCGACCATGGCTTCGTACTGGGCGAGGGTCCAGCCGTTGATGTCGATGGCGTATTCCGGGCACACGGCCACGCATGCGCCGCAGCCCAGGCACAGGGCGGGCGTGACCCGGGCCCTGGAAACCATCGCGCCGTCCAACTCAAGCGTTTCAAGGCCCAGCGCGCCCTTGTTCAGGCAGGCCGCGACGCAGGCCCCGCAGCCCGTGCAGGCCTGCTCGTCCACCTCGGCCACAAAGGGGTCCAGCTCCACGTGGCCCTTGGACAAGAGCGCCACGGCCTTGACCGCTGCGGCGGAGGCGGCGGAGCAGACCTCGCCGATGTCCATGGGGGCCTGGCAGGTTCCGGCCAGGAACACGCCGGGCAGCGGCAGCTCCACCGGGCGCAGCTTGGGGTGCACCTCCTGCAGGAACCTGTCCGCGCCCACCGGCAGCTTGAGCATGTCCACCAGCTCGGCCACGGGGCCGGGCACCATGCCCGTGGCCAGCGCCACCAGGTCCACGGGCACGCGCAGCTCCTGGCCCAGGGTCAATCCGTCGCGCACGGCCACCTCCAGGGGAAAGCCCTGGCCCGCCGGGCAGCGCCGCACCTCCGGAGCGTCATCCGCGCTGTAGCGCAGGAACACCACCCTGTTGGCGGCGGCTTTGGCGTACATCTCCTCCTGGCCCCGGCCATAGGTGCGGATGTCGCGGTACAGCTCGTACACGCTGGTCTGCGGATGGCGCTCGCGCACCTGGTTGGCGGCGTTGATGGAGGCCGCGCAGCAGACCCTGGAGCAGTGCTCGTTCAGACACCCGGACTCGTCTTCCTGGTGAATGCCCGGTATCTGGCGGCTGCCCACGCAGTGGATGATGGCCAGGCGGCGGATGGCGCGGCCGTTGAGCACGAGCAGCGGCCCGGTTTCGGCCTCGGTGTCCGCCAGGTGCTGGATGAGCCGGGGCAGGGTCAGCACCTCGGGGTTCTCCGCGTAGCCGTATTCCCCGCGCTTCGGCGTGTACGACCTGTGCCCCGTGGCCAGCACGATGACCCCGGTGCGCACGGTGAGCGGTCCCTGGTCCTGCGAGGCCGCGTCCGGCTGGGTCGGGGCCAGCACGCCCAGGCCCCGGACAAAGCCGCCGACCGTCATCTTGCTGGGCATCTTGCTGGGCATCTTGCTGGGCATCTTGCTGGGCGTCTTGCTGGGCATCTTGCTGAGCGGCGCGGCGTCGGCGACGGCGTCGGCATTGGCATTGGCGTCGGCATTGACGTCGGCATTGACGTCGGGGTCCGGCGTCCTGGACAGGGTGAGCGAAAAGTTGCCGAGATAGCCGCCAAAGCCGCTGACCACGGCCCTGGCATGGACCGTGACGCCCGGATGGGCCAGGACCTGCCCGGCCAGGCCGCGCAGGAGCCCGCTCGCGTCTTCGCCCACCGGGGCCAGGCGGCCCAGGCGCGCCACAGCCCCGCCGAGCCAGGCCGTGCGCTCCACCAGCAGCACCTGGATGCCGCTGTCGGCCATGTCCAGGGCCGCGCGCAGCCCGGCCACGCCGCCGCCGATGACCACGGCGCGGCGCAGGGCCTCCACGCGCAGGGGCGAAAGCGCGTCCAGCAGGCCCGCCTTGCCCGCCGCAGCGGAGATAAGCCGCGTGGCCTTGTCCGTGGCGGCCTGGCCGTGGTGCACCCAGCTGACCTGCTCGCGGATGTTGGCGTGCTCATACTGGTAGGGGTTGCCGCCCGCGCGGGCGATGGCCGAGCGGAAGGTGCCCTCGTGCAGGCTGGGCGAGCAGGAGGCCACCACCACGCGGTTGATGCGCCCTGCGCGCAGGTCCTCCATGATCAGCTCCTGGCCGGGGTCGGAGCACATGAACATGTTCGTGCGGGCCACGGCCACGCCGGGCTGGGCCGCCATGCGGGCGCGCACAGCCTCCACGTCCACGTGGTCGGAGATGTTGCCGCCGCAATAGCAGATGTAGACGCCGACACGCGCCGGATCTTGGGCCTGATCCTGCGCCTGATCATGGTCATGATTCCGGTCCGGGGCCTGGTCATGATTCTGGGCCGGGGGCGGATTCTTCGCCGGGTTGTGGGCCGGGGCCTGGCTATCTGCCGGGGCCTGCGCTGGATTGTGATTCGTGCGTTCAGCCATGGCTGGCCTCCTGAATGCTGGCCTTCTCCGTACGAGCCTGCGGGGTGCGGGCCAAACCGGCGTTTGCGGCCCGGGCAGCCAGGTACTTGGCGGCCTGCATGGCCGCGCCCCCGGCCTCGGTGATGGTGTCCACGATGTCCTTGGGCCCGGCAGCGGCCCCGGCCACGAACACGCCCGGCATGGCGGTCAGGCTGGGCAGGGTCTTGGGCGCGACGGTGTCGATGAACCCGTCCGCCGCAATGGCGACAGGGCAGACCTGCCCCGGCTGCCAGCCCGGAAGCATGCCCATGGACAGCACCACCAGGTCATGCTCCCGCGTGGCCACGCCCGCGCCGGTCTGGTCCTCGTAGTGCACGGTCACGGCCCCGCCCTCGGTCGGGTCCAGGGAGGCCACCTTGGCCTTGACGAACTCGATGCCCATGGCCTTGGCGTTCTGGTAGAACTGTTCGTAATTTTTGCCGAAAGCACGGATGTCCATGTAATAAATGGTGATGTCTGCCAGGGGTAGGGAGCCGGAGAGCAGCATGGCCTGCTTGATGGCGTACATGCAGCACACCCGCGAGCAGTACCCCACGCCCATGCTGGCGTCGCGCGAGCCCGCGCACTGCACGTAGGCGATGGAGTCCGGGATCATGCCGTCCGAGGGGCGCAGCACCCGGCCATAGGGCCCATGCGGGGCCAGCAGCCGCTCCATCTGCAAGGAGTCGATCACGTTGGGGATTGCGCCCAGGCCGTACTGGCGCTTGTCCGCCACCGGGGAGAGCCGGAAGCCCGTGGCCAGCACCGCGGCCCTGGCCTCCAGGCGCAGCTGTTCGGGCTTCTGGTCGTAGCGGATGGCCTGGGTGGGGCAGACCTCGGCGCACTTGCCGCAGAGCATGCAGTGCTCCACGTCGAGCACGGCCTTTTGCGGAATGGCGTTGGAAAAGGGGATGCGGATGGCCTTGCGCCCGGAAAAGCCGCCCTGCTCCGCGTCCGGGGTCAGCACCGGGCAGGCGTACTCGCACTTCCGGCAACCGATGCAGGCCTCGATGTCCACATGCCTTGGCCGCTGGGTCAGCGTGGCCACCAGGCTCCCGCCGTCTTCGTCGGCATTGACGCGTTCAAGGCGGTCCACGTCGCAGCAGGTGAGCAGCGTGATCTTCTCGTGGTGGGCGGCGGCGGCCATCTTGGGCGTGGTGATGCAGCTGGCGCAGTCCAGGGTGGGAAAGACCTTGGACAGGCGGATCATGGCCCCGCCGATGGAGGCGTCCTTTTCCACCACAGCGCAGCTGTAGCCCTGGTCGGCCAGGTCCAGGGCCGTTTGCAGCCCGGCTATGCCCCCGCCGATGACCAGGGCGTCGAACACGCCCATGCCGCCCGTGCCGCCCGTGCCTGTCACAACCTGCGGCGAATCCTGTGGAGAGTGTGCTGCCGAATCCATACCAAGCCCCCGGTCGGTGCGCGGCCTGCGGCCTGCGCCTAGGCCTGCGCCTGAACCGGCGCGTCCAGTTCCTGGAGCACCTGGTTCATCTGGTTCACCTCGTTCAAGAAGGCCCTGTTGCACACGGTGCAAATGGCCGTAAGCCGCAGCCTGCGGATGTCCAGGCCCTGCTCCTTCATCTGCGCGTATACGCGGTCCAGGCGCTGGGCCATGGCCTTGTACGCGCCCTTGTAGGGGCACTCCTCGCCGCAGGACATGATGATGATGCCGCCGATGCCTTTGCGGAAGCAGTCCAGGTAGAACCGCTCCGGAAAGAGCACCGGGGCCTTCACCTTCAGGATGTACGTGTTGGCCGGGTAGGAGGCGTGCGCCTGCCCGACAGAGTCCGCGCCGGGATAGGCGCAGCTCTCCGTGGCGAGGATGAGGATCTTGCGCTGCGCGCCCACGCTTGCCTGGCCGCCCATGACGCCGCCCTACTTCTTGCGCCGGACGAAGTGCTTGTCGTACCCGTCCGCGGCGAGCATGCCCAGGTACTCGTGCCCGACCTTGCCGGCCCAGGCCGGGATGTCGGTGCGGGTGCCGGAGTCGTTGGAGTAGATCTCCAGGACCTCGCCCACCTTGACCTTGCCGATGCCCTTCTTGGCTTCGAGCAGGGGGCCGGGGCAGGCGCTGCCACGCGCGTCGGCGGTGCTGCCGATCGTAAGGGAGGAGAGTTCTGCGTCGGTCATGTGTGTGCTCCTTGGTTCTGCCGGGGGCTGCCTGCGCACGATGAACAGGCCGCCGCCACCCGCCGTTGTCTCGTCTTCCGGGCCTTTCTCGAACGCGCAGTCGCGCAGCACGCGCATCAGGTCCCGCATGAGCGGCTCACGGTCGCTTACAATCTCCACGGCCTCGCCCGGCACCAGGCTTTGCAGCAGGGTTTCCACCTGCAATATGGCCAGCGCCGTGATGCAACGTCTCAGGTCGATGCGCCTGGGCATGGCCGTGCTCCTTGGTCCGGGCTGCGCCGTGGTCTCACCCTGGCTGAAGCGACTTCCGTGCCAAAACCGGCTACCCTCCGGGGGTATTTGCGCGGCGCGGCACAACCACCTGGTTTTCTTTGATCAACCAGCTCACGACACGAATTGGACAGCAAGATGGAACGTGTTTGGCTTGCCTGCGGGCTGTTCACATGTTAACGTTCTGAACAGCGACTTTGTTCATAGCCTGAACAGTCCATGGGGGGCAGGGATGAAGGCATACGACGCCAACGAGTACTGGGAGACCGTGGTCAACACCATCCAGGACGGGGTCATGATCGTGGACCTCAAGGGCCGCATCGTGTCCATCAACCAGGCCCTGGAGGACATCACCGGCTACTCGCGCGAGGAGTTCCTGGGCGCCCCCTGCTCGATCCTCAACTGCTCCTCCTGCCAGATCATGCGCGGGAACACGAGCTGCCACTGGTGCGTCATGTTCGAGAAGGGGGAGCTGCGCAAGCAGCGCTGCGCCGTCACCCGCAAGGACGGCGCAGTGGTCCACGTGGTCAAGAACGCCTCGGTGCTGCGGGACGCGGCAGGGGTGGTCATCGGCGCGGTGGAGACCATGACCGACGTGACCGACCTGCTGGACAAGGAGACCCAGATCGAGACCTACCGCCGGGAGCTCTTGGCCGAGGACACCTTCCACGGGCTCATGGGCCGCTCCCCGGCCATGGCCCAGGTCTACGACATGATCGTGAACGCAGCGCAGTCCGACGCGCCGGTGATCATCTTCGGGGAAAGCGGCACCGGCAAGGAGCTGGCGGCCAGCGCCGTGCACGCGGAGGGCGCGCGCCGGACCAGGCCCTTTGTCAAGGTGAACTGCGCGGCCTTAAGCGAGGCCTTGCTGGAGAGCGAGCTCTTCGGCCACGTCAAGGGCGCGTACACCGGGGCCTACAAAAGCCGCGCGGGCCGGTTCGAGACTGCGGAGGACGGGGACATCTTCCTCGACGAGATCGGCGACATGCCGCTGACCACCCAGGTCAAGCTGCTGCGCGTACTGGAGGACAAGGTCATCGAGCGCGTGGGCGACAGCACGCCCATCCCGGTGCAGGCCAGGATCATCTCGGCCACGAACCGCGACCTGACCGCGCTCATCGAGCAGGGCGCCTTCCGGCGGGACTTCTACTACCGCATCAACGTCATCCCCATCCGCATGCCGCCCCTGCGCGAGCGGCCCGAGGACATCCCGCTCTTGGCCGAGTCCTATTTCCGGCGCACCAAGCTCAAGTGCGGCAAGAACATCCAAGGCATCTCCGGGGAGGCCATGGACCTGCTGCTGCGCTACCCCTGGCCGGGCAACGTGCGCGAGCTGAAAAGCGCGTTCGAGTATGCCTTCATCGCCTGCCGGGGCGACATGCTGGAGCCCCGGGACATGCCCCACGACCTGGTGAGCCGGGCCCTGGGGCCCAAACCGGCCCAGGCAACGGAGGAGAATCTGGAGGCCATCAAGCGGGAGCGGCTGGTGCGGGCCCTGCAGGCGGCCCAGGGCAACCAGTCCGACGCGGCGAAGCTGCTCGGCCTTTCACGCACCACCATATGGAGCCAGATCAAGCGCTACGGGCTGAGGTGAGTCGCGCCCTGATTCTCGCCCGACTCTCCGCCTGCCTCTCCGCCTGACTCCTCGCCCGATTCTCCGCCTGACTCTTTGCCCAGGCTCTGCGCCCGGACAAAGCGCAGGCCTGCCGCGCGCGCCGTGAATGGCGGACAAATAGGCCCAGCCGCGCGCCGCTCCAAGGCCATGCGCCGGGCCTGTGCGCCGAATCTGTGCGTCGGGCCTATGCATACGGTCCGGGCGTCAGGTTCGGACGTCAGGTCCGGGCGTCAGGTCCGGGCGTCGGGCAGGGCCTACATGAACCGGCGGAAGACCTCGGCCAGGGCCTGGCCGTCGTCCTCGATGGGGTCCGCCGGCACCTGGGCCAGAATGCCCAGGCCCTCGCTGGCCTCGTGGAACGCCTCCGGCTCAAGGGCGCTGACCACGGCGATGTTGATCATGGCGTTGACCTGGATGATCTGCCGGGCCAGATCCAGCGGCGGCCCGCCCCGCAGCCCTTCGTCGAGCACCACGAAGTTTGGGGCAAAGGTCTTCAGCGCGGCCTTGGCGTTGACCCAGCCGTCGGTGAAGCGCAGGTCCATCCCGGCGCCCTGGGCCAGGGCGTCGGCAAAGGGGGCCAGCTCCAGCGCGCGCCGGGTGACGATGAGTATCTGCATCGGTTTGCTCCCACGTTGCCGCGCCGGGCTACTTGCCGCCGCCGCAGGTGAATTCGGTGCTGAAGGCGGGCAGGGAGCCCATGAGAAAGGCCTGCACCGCGTGGCCCACCGTGGGCGCGTTCGAGCCGTGGTACACCTTAACACCCACCTGCTGGAAGCCCATGAGCGGGCGCATGCCCATGCCCCCGGCGATGAGCACGGTGACGCCGTTTTGCGCCAGGTGGTTCACCGGGGCCATGCAGCCGCCCTGCTGGTGCGGCACGTTCTCCAGGGTCCGCACCTCCAGGACCTTGCCGTCCTGCGCCTCGACGATGGTGTAGATGTCGCAGTGGCCGAAGTGCTGGCCGATGGCCGCGCCCAGGCCGCCGGGATTTTCGGAAGGAATGGCGATGACGAGCTTGTCGAGGCTCTTGTCCATGGGCTGGTCTCCTAGGCGTTGGGTGTTGGTTGAATAAGCTCGGGCCGTGCCTGGGCCGTGGGCTCAAGATTGACGATGCGCTCCCAGATGGAGCGCAAGGACTCTGAAAACGCTGTGGCGGGCAGCTCGGTCACGCACCTGGCCTGGACCATGGCCCGCACCACCACCTCGTCGTGGGGCAGGCGGCCCAGCACGGCGTGGCCCTGTTCCATGCAGTAGTCCTCGATGTCCTGGGTGTTCCCCAGGTTCAGGTCGAACTTGTTGATGATGACCGAGGCCGGGATGCGGAAGTGGCGGCACAGCTCGGCCACGCGCTCCAGGTCGTGTCGGCCCGAGGGCGTGGGCTCGGTGACGAGGACCGCTTGGCTGGCCCCGGACAGCGAGCTGATGACCGGGCAGCCGATGCCCGGCGCGCCGTCGCAGAGGATGAGGGACAGCCCCTGGGCCTCGGCCCTGGTGCGCGCCTCCTTTTTCAGCAGGGCCACCAGCCGCCCGGAGTTCTCCGACCCCGGAAACAGCTGGGCGTGGATGAGCGGGCCAAAGCGCGTGTTCGAGGCCTGCCACTGGCCGCAGTGCTTCTCGTTGAAGTCGATGGCCTTGGCCGGGCAGAACTGCACGCAGACCTTGCAGCCCTCGCAGCGCAGGGGGTCGACGCCGTACCCCAAAAAATCCTCGGGGCTGGGCCGCTGCACGGCGTCGAAGCGGCAGAGGTCAAAGCACATGCCGCAGACCACGCAGGTCTCGGGGTTGATGACGGCCTCGAACCCGGAGCGGAACTCGTGCTCCTCCCGGCGGTCCGGTGCCAGCAGCAGGTGCAGGTCCGGGGCGTCCACATCCAGGTCGCAGAGCATGGCCCCGCCCTGAGTGGAGGCCAGATGCGCGAAGGCGGCGGTGATGCTGGTCTTGCCCGTGCCGCCCTTGCCGCTGATGACCACGATCTCACGCATGCTGGACCTCGCCGGGTGTTGCAGAAGCGGATTGGGAGGCGGCGGCCGCGCCCTGCATGCGCGCCATGAGCGCCAGGATCATGGCCCGCAGCTCCGGCACGGCGCTGGCCGCCACCTCCCCGCGCGAATAGGCCTCGGCCACGGCGCGGTTGTAGGGAATCTGCGCCCAGACCGGGATGCCCTCGGCGCGGCAAAAGTCCTGCACGCTGGCGTCGCCGATGCCCACGCCCCCGATATCCGAACGGTTGATCACCGCCCCAAGCGGCTTGCCCAGGGACCGGAAGGCCTGCACCGCCAGCCGGAAGTCGTGCAGGCCAAAGGGCGTGGGCTCGGTGACGAGGACGAGGACGTCGGCGTCCATGACCGCGTTCACCGCCGGGCAGCTCACGCCGGGGGGGGAGTCGATGAGGATGTCCGCGCTCTGGCCCTGGGGCAGCCGGGCCTTGACCTGGCGCATCAAGGGCGGGCTCATGGCCTCGCCCACGCGCAGGCGGCCCATAAGAAACCCCGCGTCAGGAAAGCCCGCGTCTTCCTCACGCCCAGAGCTTAAGTGGTCCGTCCGGAAATGCCCGGACACGATACGCCCCAGCTCGCGCTTGCCGGGGCTCAGCGCCTTTTCCGGGCACAGGAGCAGGCAGCCGCCGCAGCCGTGGCACATCTCCGGAAAGAGGAGCAAAGTCTTGCCCATGACCGAGAGCGCCTTGTACTGGCAAAAGGCCGCGCACTGGCCGCAGAGGGTGCAGCGCTTCGGGTCGCGCTCCGGCACCTCCATGAACGCGGGCTCCTCCCCTGTCAGCTCCGGGTGCAGAAACAGGTGCAGGTTCGGCTCCTCCACGTCCAGATCCACGGCCATGACAGGCCGGTCCCACAGGGCGGCCAGCGAGGCCGTGACCGTGGTCTTGCCCGTGCCGCCCTTGCCGCTGGCGATGGCGTAGATCACGCGGGCTCCCCCTTGCCGCCGCCCCCCGGATTGCCTCCGGCGGGGGCGTTGGGCGCGTCGGCAACGGCGAGCTCGCCGCGCTGGAACTTGTCCACGGCCTGGCCCACGGTCATGCCCTCCACGTTCTGGATGACCCGGATGCCGCCTGCCGCCAGGGCCTGGAAGGCCTTGGGGCCGACAAAGCCGCTCAGGACCACTTCCGCGCCCGCCCTGGCGCAGTTCTCCGCAGCCTGGATGCCCGCGCCCTGGGCCATGGTCTGGGAGCCGCTGTTGTCCACGTAGCTGACGGCCATGCTGGCCAGGTCGACCACCACGAACCCTGCGGCCCGGCCAAAGCGCGCGTCGACCATGCTCTCCAGCCCCGGACCTTCGCTGGTCACGGCGATGATTCCCGTATTCATGCTCTCTCTCCCCTTTGTGTTCTTTCCGCCACGCCTGCAGCGGCGGCGTCTGCCGGTCCTGCGGCCTTCATGAGGGTTTCTCCCCCTTGATTTCTTGCACAACATGCGCGCTGGTGCGCAGCGCTTTGCGGAGCTGGTCACGGTCATGGTCACGGCCATGGTCACGGTTGTGGCCACGGCGGCGGCCGCAGCCCCCGAGGGCGCAGCCCGGCATGCGCAGTTGGTCCACGGCCTCGACGCCGCCACCGGCCCAGGCCGCAGCCACCTCTTCCGCCGTGCCGCCGATCCAGGGCACAACAGGCACTCCCGACTGCTGCAAGGCCGCCAGGGCGCAGCCGCTGAGCCCGCCGCAGATGAGGACGTTGACCCCCATGCCTGCAAGCATGTCGATCATGGCGAAGACGCCGTTCGGGGGCACGGGCGTGCTGCCGTGGACCATTGGGACGCGTTGCTCCACGCTGTAGAAGCGCAGCTCGGTCGCGCTCTCCATCAGCGTCGCCAGGCGGTCGCCGTAGCAGGCCAGGCATATGAGCATTGTCAGGTTCCTCCGGCAGTTTCCACAGGGCGCGCGTCGACGCGCCCTGCCTCACGAAGGCAGGAACCATGCCACATCAAAAACTGTCATGATCCAGGGGTGTTGAGGGTTTACGCCCAGGGGGGCGCGGGGCGTTGGGCGCGTTTTGCGCCCGGTGGTTCGGGCCGCAGGCCTGGATAGGGGCCGGGGAAGTCCCCGGCTGCGCAGCCGCGCACCCGGCTTTGCGGCGAGGCTTGCGGCGGCCTGCCGCGCCGGAGCCGCCCTACCCGTGCGGGGCCGGGCCGCCCTTGTTCAGAATGCGCCGCAGGGTGTCCTTGGACACGCCGAGTTCGCGGCAGGCGGCCATGACGCGGCCCTCGTTGCGGGCCAGGGTGGCGGCCACGGCCCGGCACTTGATCTCGTCCAGGGTGCCGCAAAAAGGCGGGGCCGCAACGCTCTGCGCCTGCGGGGCCAGGGATTCGGGCAGGTGCTCCAGGCGGATGAGCCCGCTGGGGCAGAGGATGAAGGCGTACTCGATGATGTTCTCCAGCTCGCGCACATTGCCGGGAAAGCCGTGGCGCATGAGCCGCTGCAGCACCTCCGGGGCCAGGCCCTGGATGTCCTTGCCGTGCTGGGCGTTCTGCCGGTCCACAAAGTGCTTGGCCAACAGCGGGATGTCCTCCGGCCTCTCGCGCAGGGAGGGCAGGGCCAGGCGCACCACGTTCAGCCGGTAGTAGAGATCGCTGCGGAAGCTCTGCCGGGCCACCATGTCCTCCAGGTCGCGGTTGGTGGCGGCGATGATGCGCACGTTCACCGGCACGCCCGCCACCGCGCCCAGGGGCTCGATGACCCGCTCCTGCAAGGCGCGCAGTATCTTCACCTGGAGCGGAAGCGGCATGTCCCCGATCTCGTCGAGGAACAGCGTGCCGCCGTCCGCCGCCTGGAAGCGGCCCGGCTTGTCGCGCCGGGCGTCGGTGAAGGCCCCGGCCTTGTGGCCGAAGAGCTCGCTCTCCAGCAGATTCTCGGGCAGGGCCCCGCAGTTCACAGCCACAAAGGGCTCGCCGCTGCGGGGGCTCAGGTTGTGGATGGCCCGGGCCACCAGCTCCTTGCCAGTGCCGCTTTCGCCCAGGATGAGCACGGTTGAGCCGCTGGCCGCTATCTGCGGCAGGATGCCCAGGGTGCGCTGGAACACCGGGCTTTTGCTCAGGATGTCCTCCACGCGGTACAGGCCGTCGAGCCTCTTCTGCATCAGCGTCAGGGCCGAGAGGTCGCGGAAGGTCTCCACCCCGCCCATGATCTTGCCGCGCCGGTCGCGCAGGGGCGCGGCGCTGATGCTGATGGGCACCTTGGAGCCGTCGGGCTTGACGAAGAAGAGCGAGCGGTTGCTGCGGCTCTCCCCGGCGGCCAGCGCGGCCTTGAGGGCGCAGGCCCCGTCGCAGATGCTGGAGCGGAAGACCTCCCAGCACTTGCGGCCCAGGGCCTCGGCCCGGGGCACGCCGGTGATGGCGCTGGCCGCGCGGTTGAAGAAGGTGATGCTCCAGTCCAGGTCCACGGTGAACACGCCGTCGGCCAGGCTGTCCATGATGTGCTCGCAGGAGATGTCGCGCAAAAAGCTCATGCTGCCCCCAAGGTGGACGTGCCGGGCGTGAAACGCGCCCCTGGCAAAATTCAGGGCGCAAAACGCGCCCTTACCCCCTTGTACGCCGCTGGTCGGCAATGTCAACCTCCTTGAATATACTGACTCTTTTGTGTCGGCACGCAAGATGCTTACTTTGGATACGGCCCCGCAGGCGGCAAAGGAGGCAACCATGCCGAATCAGGACGGAACCGGGCCCACGGACCAGGGCAGGGGCCAGGGCAGGGGACAAGGCAGGGGCCAGGTCCCGTGCGGCCAAAGGGCCGGACAGGACGCGCAGGCTGGACAAGCCGGACAGAGCGGGCAGGTAGCCGGTCAAGGTGGTCAGAACAGCGGCCATGGCAGAGGCCAAGGCAGAGGCCAGGGCAGAGGCCAGGGCGGACAAGGCAACCGCAACCGCCAGGGCCAGCAGTCGGCCGGGCCGGTCAAACCGGAATAGAACCCAAGCCGCACGGCTTTGAGGAGGTGCGCATGTTCAAACTGGTGCTTTTGGCCCTGGCCGACACGACCGTGGGCGTGCAGGCCGTGCGCCTGGCCGGGTCTCTGGCCGCGCGCTGCGGCGCGGGCTTTGCGGTGCAGCATGTGAGCGGCCCCTTGAGCCAGGAGGGCGGCTGCGTGCTGCACCTTCCGGGCGAGGACGAGCTGACCGCCCGCCGCGCCGAGGTCGAGACCCTGTGCCGGGTGGCCATGCCGCCGGGCCTCACGGCGGACGTGATGCTCAGCGCGGGCTTTGTCCACGTGGAGGTGCTCAAGACGGCCCGGCTGCTGGGGCCGGACCTGCTGGTGCTGGGCGGCCTGGACGAGGCCGAGCGCTGCCGCCGCGAACTTTCCGGCTCGGCCCGCTCCGCCGCCCTGCTCATCGCGGCCAGCGCCCCGTGCCCGGTGCTGGTGGCGCCTGCGGGCGTGGCCCTGCCCTCCGGGCCGTTTCAGCGCATCCTTGCCGTGACGGATCTGGGCGACGCAACCGAGGCCGTGCTGGGCCTGGCCGCGCAGCTTGCCGCCTGCGAGGGCGCGTCCCTGCGGGCTTTTCATGCCCTGCCCCGGCAGTTTGCGGACAGCGCCAACCTGGCCCAGGCCCTGGGCAAGGCCAAGAACCGCCTGGACTACCTGGGCCGCAGCCTGCCCGGCCCGGTCCAGCTCCCGGCCCCTCTTGATGTCGCCGTGCGCGAGGGCGACCCGGCGGTGGAGATCTTGAAGGACGCGCGCGAGAGCAAGGCCGATCTGCTGGTGCTGGCCCTGGACAGTTACGGCCAGGACGGACTGGAGCTGGGCCGGGTGCCCGCCCATGTGCTGGAAGGCGCGCGCTGCCCGGTGCTGCTCCTTGGCGCGCAGGCCCTGGCCCGCCTGTCGGCGTCCGCAACCGCAGCCGCAACCGCAGCCAGAGGATAGTCCGCAATGCAGCACCATGTCGTCATCATCGGGGCCGTGGCCCTGGGCCCCAAGGCCGCCGCACGCTACAAGCGCCTGAACCCGGACAGCCGCGTGACCATGATCGACCGCGGCAAGCTCATTTCCTACGGCGGCTGCGGCATCCCCTATTTCGTCTCCGGCGATGTCAGCGACGCCTCCGAGCTCCAGACCACGGCCTTCCACATGCTGCGCGACGAGGAATTCTTTCGCGCCACCAAGGACGTGGACGTGCGCACCGAGACCGAGGCGCTGTCCATCGACCGCGCGGCCAAGACCGTGGCCGTGCGCCACCTGCCCACGGGCCGGGAGGAGGTATTGGCCTACGACAAGCTGGTGCTGGCCATGGGCAGCACGCCCTGCTCGCTCTCCGTGCCGGGCGCGGGGCTGCGGGGCATCCACGCCGTGCACGGGCTGGAGGGAGCGCAGCGCATCCGCCAACTGGTCTCCGGCGGCGGGGTTGCGCGGGCCGTGGTGGTGGGCGCAGGCTTCATCGGCCTGGAGCTGGCCGTGGCCCTGGCCGACCTCTGGGACATCGAGACCACGGTGGTCGAGTTCCGCGACCAGATCCTGCCCGGCGTCATCGGCGGCAACCTGGCCCGCATGGCGCAGAAGCAGATGCAGGACAAGGGCGTGGTCTTCCGCCTGGGCGAGCAGGTGCGCAGTTTCGAGGGCAACGCCGAAGGCCGGGTGGCCCGCGTGGTCACGGACAACGCCGCCCCTGGCTCCGACCTCGACGCCGACCTGGTCATCGTGGCCATCGGCGTCAAGCCCAACTCCGGGCTCGCCAGCGCGGCCGGGCTCGGTGTCTCCCAGCGCGGGGCCATCCTCGTGGACGAGCACCTGCGCACCAGCGACCCGGACATCTACGCCGGAGGCGACTGCGTGGAGCTCAAGCACCTCATCACCGGCGGCCCGGCCTACCTGCCGCTGGGCTCCCTGGCCAACCGCCAGGGCCGGGTCATCGGCACCAACCTGGCGGGCGGTGAAAGCGTGTTCGCCGGGGCCGTGGGCTCCTGGTGCGTCAAGCTGTTCGATCTTTCCGCCGCAGGCACCGGGCTGACCCTGGCTGCGGCCAAGGCCGCCGGGTTCGACGCGCTTTGCGTGCACATAAGCCAGCTGGACCGCGCGCATTTCTACCCGGACAAGGGGTTGATGAGCCTGGAGCTGGTGGCGGAGCGCGGCACCGGGCGCGTGCTGGGCATGCAGGGCCTGGCCGCCATGGGCGACGCCCTGGTGGGCCGGGTGGACGTGGTGGCCGCGCTGTTGCCCACGGGCTTGACCGTGGAGACCGTGAGCGGGCTGGAGATGGCCTATTCGCCGCCCTTCGCCGCCGCGCTGGACATCCTGAACGTGCTGGGCAACACCACGGAGAACATCCTGGCCGGGCGCAACCAGGGCATCCAGGTGGACGAGTTCGCCGCGCTCTGGGCCGGGCGCAACGGCAACGGGCCATACATCCTGGACTGCCGCGAACGGGCCAACGTGGCCGGGCTTCTGGCCGCCCACCCGGAGCACTGGCACAACATCCCCCAGGGCGAGCTGCGCCAGCGCCTAGACGAGCTCCCGCGCGACCAGGGCATCGTGCTTGTGTGCAACACCGGGGCGCGCTCGTACGAGTCGTACGTCACCCTGGCCCACGCCGGGTTCACGAACCTGGTCAGCGTGGAGGGCGGCATGACCGCCATCCTGGCCGCCGGGGTGGCGGTGTAGGAACACTGCTCGCAAACGGCCCGCCGAGCCCGACTCGCCACTCGGGCGCTGCGCGGCTGCGAGGCCGACGCCTTGCCCCAGGCGTTGGCCAGGCCAGCGGGACGCCTCGCTGGCCTTTTCCTTTGCATGTGGGCCGGTGGAGGGTGTGCTGACGTTCTTCGGAATACGTTTTCAGGTACATGATCTTCTTTTGACGTTGTCCGCCGTGCCCGGCGTCTTCCCCCGGGTGCTGCGCTGCGAGGCCGACGCCTGCTCACCCCAGGGCGTTGACCGGGCCAGCGGGACGCCTCGCTGGCCTTTTCCATTGCTGCCGCCGTACATCGCCCTGGAGCGGAGCGGCCTGACGGATTCGACCGTCTCGCCCGGCCCGGACGAGCGGTACGCCCCGGCCATTTGGACAGCCGCAGGGCTTCGTGCTAGGCTGCACGCATCGCGGGCAGGCGCCGCCGACGGTCCTGCCGCGCCTGATCCAAGGCCCGCTTCACGCCCTGTTGGATGCGGGAGCGAACGCTCCCGGCCCGCACAGCCCCAGCACCAGGCGCGCCCCGCCTGCAGGAGCCACACGCCATGCGCTTCACCGGCATCAACCACCTGGCCCTGGCCACCGGAGACATGGACGCCACCATCCGCTACTGGCGCGACCTGCTGGGCCTGCGCCTGGTGGCCGGACTGGGCCGCCCCGGCTACCGCCACTACTTCTTCGAGCTCACCGCGCAGGACATGATCGCCTTTTTCGAGTGGCCCGGCGTGCTGCCCGGCCCGGACAAGGACCACGGCGCGCCGGTCAAGGGCCCGTTCACCTTTGACCACGTCTCCCTCGGCGTGGAGCGCGAGGCCGACCTCTGGGACCTGCGCGACCGGCTCGACGCTGCCGGTTTCTGGGTTTCCGAGGTGGTGGACCACGGCTTCATCCACTCGCTGTATTCCTTTGACCCCAACAACATCCCGGTGGAGTTCAGCGCGCGCGCGCCCGGCGTGGACTTAAGCGCGCATCCGGTCATGGCCGACAGCCAGCCCACCGCCTGCGCGCTTGAAGGATCCGAACCCGTGCCCGGCGTCTGGCCCGCGCCCAAGCGGCCCACGCCCGAGGCCGAGCGCCGCGTGTATCCCGGCGAGGGCCTGCGCCTGGTGGGCCAGGAGCCCGACGAGTCGGACGGCGCAGCGCACCATGTCTGAGGCCAAGGGCCGGGCCGCAAAGCACGCCGAAATCCATCGCGCAGACCGGGCCGCTGACCGGACCGACACCCAAGACGGGAGCCAGGCCGACCGCCTGCTGCTGCCCTTTCCGCCCGGCTGCGTGGTCGCCCGCCTGGTCCGGCGCGAAAAGCGCTTCACCATCGTGGCCACGTATCCGACCACAGACCCGGCCACCGGCGCGGAGCTTTTCGCCCACACCAACAACACCGGGTCCATGCTCGGGCTGCTTGCGCCCGGCACGCCCGCCCTGCTTTCCCCCGCGCTCAACCCGGACCGCAAGCTCAGGTGGACGCTGGAGGCTTTGGCCCTGCCGGGGGCGGCGCCCGCTGGCGATGCCCCTGCCTGGGCGGGCGTGAACACCCAGACCCCGAACCGCCTGCTGGAGGCCGCCTTCCACGCCGGGCTGCTGCCCGAGGCGCGCGGCTATGCCCACCTGCGGCGCGAGGCCAAGACCGGCGCAAGCCGCCTGGACGCGCTCTTGACCGCGCACGGGGACAACGGCCTGTCCCCGCTGCCCCCGCTCTACGTCGAGTGCAAGAACGTCACCCTGGTCCAGGGCGGCCTGGCCCTGTTTCCGGACGCCCCCACTGAGCGCGGGCGCAAGCACCTTGCGGAGTTGACGCGGCTGGTGCATGAAGGCTGCCGCGCGGCCCTGTTCTTCCTGGTCCAGCGGCCCGACGGCGACTCTTTTGCCCCGGCTGCGGCCATCGACCCGGACTATGCCCGCGACCTGGCCGCAGCCCTCTCTGCCGGGGTCGAGGCCTGGGTCTGGCGGGCGCGCATCACCACTGCGGGCATCAGCCTGGGCGAACCCCTGCCGCTGTCTTCGGCCTGGGCTTCGGCCTGGCTTTCGACCTCGGTTTCAGGCTCGGCCCTGCCATGTTCCGGCCACGCACACGCCAAGGAGTCCACCCGCTCATGATGCACCTCATCCTCGGCGCGGCCATCATCAGCTTCTCGCCCGTGTTCGTGAAGCTCTCCGCGCCGTACGGCATCACCGGCGACGCCGCAGCCTTCCACCGCGTGTTCATCGGCGGGGTCTGCCTGTTTCTGGCCACCCTGGCCAGCCGCGAGCCGCGCTCCAAGGTCTGGAACATGCCCCGAAGCGGCCTGGGCTGGTCCTTGGCCTGCGCCGGGTTCTTCACCCTGGACCTGCTCACCTGGCATCTGTCCATCCTGTACGCCGGGCCTGGGCTGGCCACGCTCTTCGCCAACTTTCAGGTCTTTCTGCTGGCAGCCTGGGGCATCATGTTCCTGCGCGAAAAGCCGGGCCTGCGCTTCTTTGCCGGGATCGCGCTGGCCATGGGCGGGCTGTTCGCCATCGTGGCCCCGGCCTGGGCCAGCGCCGGGGCGAACTTCCAGCTCGGCGTAATTTTCGGGCTGTTGTCCGGCGTGTTCTACGCCGGGTTCCTGCTGACGCTGAACCGCAGCCTGGCCGTGTGCGGCGAGGGCTCGCAGCTGGCCTGCATGACCGCCAACTCGCTCATGACCGCCGCGCTGCTCGTGCCCTTTGTTCTGCTGCGCGGCGAGACCCTGGCCCTGAGCCTGGGCATGCCGCTGCTGCTCATGGCGGGCTACGGCGTCACCTCGCAGTTCATCGGCTGGGTGCTCATCAGCCGGGGCCTGCGCGACACGCGCACCTCCCTGGCCGGGCTGATCCTGCTGTTGCAGCCGGTGCTGGCCTATGTCTGGGATCTGACGATCTTCTCGCGGCCCGCTGGCCTGGCCGAGCTTCTGGGCGTGGCCGCCACCCTGGCCGGCATCGGCCTTGGGGCGCGCAGGCGATAGCCGGGGGCGAGACCCCGACGCAGCGCCCGCCCCGACGCTCTCCGCTGCGCCGCGCAATGCAACACCGCAGCCCGCAACGCCTCGCCTCGCGCCCCCGCAACCCGCAATCCGCTGCAAGGCCTGTGCTTTTGGCGTGGACACCGGAGCGCCCGGTTGCGTTGCGAAGGGTGCGGCAAGGGTCGCCGGGTGTCACGGAAAGTGACAGGATATGGCCAGATGCCGCGAGAGAAAGTCAGACCCGCAGGCGTCGCACACCGCAGGGCTCCGCACTCGAAGGGTCTGCACACCCCGCCGGGCCGCACTCGCCGAAAGGCGCGGGCCGCCCTCTTCCTTACGGGTACCTCGGCCTGGAGCGCAGCAGGGCCAGGAACTCCACCGGGCCGCCGTCGCGCAGGCGCTCGCCGTTTTTGCGCCACAGGGCCTGCAGACCCTCGGGCAGGCCTGGGCTGGCGCAGGGGAAATCCGGGCACAGGCCGCAGAAGCTCACGCCCCGCTCCATGGCGCAGGCGCGCACCCCGCAGTTGCCCAGCAGGCACCCGCCCTCGCGGCAGCCCTGGCACGAGCCCTGGGCCAGGAACTCCAGCAGCCGCGCGAATTGCGGGTAGTCGGCCAGGGCCGGGTTCATGGCCGAGAGGCGCTCGGCATAGACGGCGAAGTTGGGGCCGAGCAGGTCGGACAGGTCGCGGGCGTGGCTGCGGATGGCGCCGCCGACAAAGGCCAGGCAGCCGCCGCAGTACAGGCCGCAGGGGGCCACAAGACGCGTCAGCTCGTGTTCGGTGGGCGGTGTGTGCTCGGGCATGGGGCCTCCTGAAGGGTGGTTGGGGCAGACGCACATTTTTGCACGACTTGGGGCCGGAGTCCAGATGCCGCCCAGGGCCGGGCTGGTCAGGCCGGGCTCGACGCTGGGCCTGCGCGGTTTTGTGGACGCGTTCGGTCGCAGGTGCGCGAACGCTTCCTGCGGGCGGCTCTGGAATGACCACCCGGACCCGAAGCTATTTGTGGCGGAATATCTCCTGTCGCTCCCGGCGGCAAGAGGCCAGGGGCCCGAACAGGGTTTCACCTGGCCCTTGCCGTGGCGGGGCGAACCGATCAGGCTGTCAGGCAGGCACGCAATACCCGATCAGACCATCAAGCAGGCCGGGCCGAACAGGCTGGGCCGATCAGGCAGGCCGATTGGCCAGGACCACCCCGGCCAGGACCATGGCCCCGCCCGCCGCCAGGGACAGACCCACGCTCTCCCCCAGCAGCGTGCTGGACAACAGCGTGGCGAACACCGGCACGAGGTTGATGAAGATGCTGGCGCGCGGCGCGCCCAGGGCCTGGATGCCGTCGTGGTACCACAGGAAGGCCAGGCCCGTAGCGCCCACGCCCAGAAACAGCAGGTTGGCCCAGACCACGCCGCTGGCGGCCAGGGCCTGGGGAACAAGCCCGGTCAGGAGCGCGGGCGGCAGGAGCATGGCGTTGCCCAGCAGGCAGGACCAGGTCACGGCGGAAAGCGGCGGGATCTTTTGCACCACGCGCCCGCCGCCGATGGAATAGGCGGACCAGGCCGCCACGCAGCCCAGGATGAGCAGGTCGCCGGTGGACAGCCCGTGGGTGAACAGAGTGCGCGGGTCGCCACCGGAAAGGATCACCGCCACGCCGAGCAGGGACAGGGCGATGCCCAGGGCCTTCACAGCCGTGGTGCGCGCGCGCTCGACCAGCGCCGCGTACAGCGCCACGGCCGAGGGCACGCAGGCCACGATCATGGCCGCCCGGGCCGCCGGGATGCGCGCCAGGCCGGAGAAGAACATGGCGTTGTAGAGAAACACGCCGGTGAGGCCCAGAAAGGCCACCCCGCCCCAGGCCCCGCGCGGCGGCCTGGGCCAGCCGTGGCCGGCCCGGCACGAGAGCAGGTACAGGAACACCGAGGCCGAGGAAAAGCGCAGAAACGCCGCAGGAAACGGCCCCATCTCCTGGGCCACGTAGCGCCCGGAGACCCAGGTCGCGCCCCACAGGGCCATGCAGGCCGTCAGCTTGGCGTAGACCACAAACCCGGCGCGCTTCTGGCCCGCCGCAACCCCCTGGCTCATTGCCGCGCGCCTGTGGTGGCGTTCGCCTGGCCGCCGGGACCGCCCCCGGTATCGCCGCCGGAATCTCCGCCGAAGGCGTCCGCAGGCAGCATGGCGGCGGCGCGCACCGGCGAGCCGTCGGCCCCGAGCACCGGCAGGCACACGAACACGAAGCCCGCTGGCGGCAGCTGCTCCAGCCCGCGCAGGTTCTCCACGATGACCAGCCCGGCGGACAGGAGCGCCCGGTGCGCGGGCAGGCCGTGGGCCTCAAGGGGGTCCGCGCTGCCCGCGTCCAGCCCCACGCCGGAGAGTCCCTGCCCGGCCAGCAGCAGCGCGGCCCCGGGCGTCAGGTGCGCGCCCTGGGTGTAGTAGCCAGGGTCGCCAAAGCGCGCCCCGTCGCCCGTAAGCAGCAGCGCAAAGGCGGGCTGCTGGGCCCGCAGCCAGACCAGGTGGGGCAGGATGTCTGCGGCGGTCACGGCCAGGCCGTCCCGGCCCCGCACGTCGAGCACCACCCCGGCCCCGGCGAAGCGGCACAGGGGCAGGTCGGCCAGGGCCGCGCCGTCCTCCAGCACGTAGGCCGGGGCGTCCACGTGGGTGCCGCTGTGCGCGGGCAGGCTCGCCAGGTGCGAGGCGTAGCCGTCCGTCTCCAGGCGGCCCATGGGCGTCAAGGACACCGGCGGGTCGCCCGGAAACATGGGCATGCCCGACCGCACCGGCCAGGACAGGTCGATAATCTGGATTTGCGTACGCATACTGACAATCTACTCGGATTCCGGCAGGGTTGCAAGTAGGGGACGGGCGCCCGCTTTGCGGCTGATGCCAGCCTCCCGGCGCGCCTTTGCCAGGGGCATGACAAGCCAGGCCGGATGCGGTAGGGGGACGGCCATGGGCAAACCGCTGAAACTGGTGCACGTGATCACCGGGCTGAACCCCGGCGGCGCGGAGACGTGGCTGACGCGGCTCTTGCTGCGCCTGCCGCCGGAGCGCTTCGCCACCCAGGTGGTCAGCCTCATGGACGGCGGCGCGCTGGCCGGGGTCATCCGCTCCATGGGCGTGCCGGTGACCAGCCTGGGCATGGGCCGGGGCCTGCCGGACCCGCGCGGGCTGTGGCGGCTGGCGCGGCTGCTGCGCGAACAGCGGCCCCAGGTGGTCCAGACCTGGCTGTACCACGCCGACCTGCTGGGGCTTTTGGCCGCGCGGCTGAGCGGCTGCGGCGCGGCGGTGAGCTGGGGCCTGCGCTGCGCATACATGGACCTGGCGCGCTACGGCCTGGGCACGCGGCTGACCTTGCGCGCCTGCGTGGCGCTCTCGGCCTGGCCCGAGGCGGTGACGGCCAATTCCCAGGCCGGGGCCGACCACCACCTGGCCCTGGGCTACCGGCCCAGGCGGCTGAAGGTGCTGGAGAACGGGGTGGACGGCGCGCGCTTTTGCCCGGACCCGGCGGCCCGGGCCAGCCTGCGCCAGGACTGGGCGCGGCAGTGGGGCCTGGCCCCGGATGCCCCGCTCATCGGCCTGGTGGCGCGGGTGGACCCCATGAAAGGCCACGCGGTGTTCTGCCTGGCGGCCCAGGAGCTGCTCAAAACCAGGCCCGAGGCCCGGTTTCTCTTCTGCGGCGCGGGCACGGAGCCGGGCGCTGCGGAACTCGACGCGCTCATCGCCCGGCACGGGCTGGGCCAGGCCGTGGTGCGCCTGGGCCGACGCGAGGACGTGGCCCAGGTTTACGCGGCGCTGGACGCGCTGGCCCTGCCGTCTTTGGGCGAGGGCTTTCCCAACGCCGTGCTGGAGGCCCTGGCCTGCGCCGTGCCCTGCGTCTGCCTGGATGTGGGCGATGCGCGGGCCATGTGCGGTCCGGGCGGGTTGGTGGCGCCGCGCGCGCTGTCCGGGCCGGAGGCCAAGGCGGCGGACCGGGCGGGCTTTCTGGTCCGGGCTCTGGAGCGCATTGTGGACTTGCGGCCTGCGGAGCGTATGGCCCTGGGCGAGCGCGGCCGGGCCCATGTGTTGGAGCGCTACGGCCTGGACCGCGCCGTGGAGCGCTGGGCCGCGCATTTCGAGTCCCTGGCCGACGGCCAAAAGACACCGCCCGATGTTCGCAGTATCGACTGAAATCATACATACTCACGGCAATCGATAGCTTATCGATATCCGGCGGTTCTCCGCTCTGGCAGGGCTTGGGGCTGCGGCCCGGCTGCGCAGGACCGAGGCGCGGTTCAGGCCCTTGGCCGGGTGGTCGTGGCCGTCGGTCCAGATGGAGTCCGGCCCGGCGGAGGGGTTGCCGAAGGGTTGGCGGGCGGGCCAGGCGCGACTCGCAGCCTCCCCAATTGCCCCTGGCGGACGGGCCAGCGGACAACACGGCGGAGGGTCCAGCCGTGGCTTGCGTCGGGCTCAGTCGCGGGCAGCGGACAGTCAAGATGTGAGCCAGGCGCGGTCCAGGGCAGGCTTGCGTCCGGGCCGGGCCTGTAGCGCAGGCAACGCCTGTGGGCCATCGATAGCTTGCCGATGCCCGGCTATTTCTCCGGCCCGGCCTGGGGCTTGAAGCGGTAGCCCACCCCGCGCACGGTCTCGATCCAGTCCGCGTAGGGTCCGAGCTTGCCGCGCAGACGGCGCATGTGCGTGTCCACGGTGCGCGAGGTGCCGTCGAAGTCCGTGTCCCAGACCGTGTCCAGCAGCCTGTCGCGCTGGAGCACCCGGCCCTTGGAGCGCACCAGCTCGCGCAGGATCTTGTGCTCGGTGCTGGTCAGGCCCGCGTCCGCGCCGTCAATGGTCACGCTGTGGGCCTCGAAGTCGATGGCCAGCCCGCCCTGGCTGAAGCCGGACGCGGCCTCCCCGCTGCCCGGGCCGGAGCGGCGCAGCACGGCCTTGATGCGCAACAGCAGCTCGCGCGGGCTGAAGGGCTTGGGCACGTAGTCCTCGGCCCCCAGCTCCAGGCCCACGATGCGGTCCATCTCATCGCCCAGGGCCGTGAGCATGATCACCGGCACCCCGCGCGTGCGCTCGTCCTGCTTGAGCCTGCGGCAGACCTCCAGCCCGTCCATGCCGCCGGGCAGCATCACGTCCAGCAGCACCAGATCGGGCCGGGCGCGGGCGGCCAGCTCCAGGGCCCGGGCGGCGTCCCCGGCGGTGCGCACGGCGTAGCCCGCAGCCTGGAGGTTGTAGGCCAAAAGCTCCCTGGTCTCCAGGTTGTCCTCCACCACGAGGATGCTTTTCTGGGTCATCTGCGCCCCCTGCTTGAACAATTTGGCTCGGGTGTAAAGTCTTGGCCCGGCATGGCCGATAACTCAGGCAAGGGTGGAGAATAGCAGCGCCGCCCTGTGCGGGCAAGACCTGCGGCCACCCAGGCAGCACGACGCGGAGGGAGCATGTACTACCACGGATTCGACAAGAAATTTCCCTCTGGCAAGACCCCCTGGACCCCAGGGGACGACCAGCTGGTGGGCCTGCTCTTCTCCAAGATCGTCACGCGCACGGCCGTCTCCGAGGCCAAGGGCATGATCGACTCCCCGGCCCTGGCCGACGAAATGGCGCACAACCTGTTCGACCTGATGCTCTACATCAACAAGGACTTCCATTCTTGCTAGGCCGTGGCCTGGAGCATGGGCCGGGCGCAGGCGAAGCCGCCCTGGCAGGCCCGGTAGGCCTTGACCGCCTGGCGCATGGCCCGGGCCAGGGCGCACCCGCCCGTGGAGCTCCCGGCTTGGCCCGCACTCACCTGATCCACGCTCCCCTGATCCGCACTGGCCTGATTCGCACTGGCCTGATTACTGACCGGCCCCGCGCCGGAAACCCCCGCCCCTGATTCCACCGCGTCCGACGCCTGAGCCGCCGTCTGCTTGGCCTGTGATTGCCCGGCCTGGGCGTCTTCGGTTTGCGGCGCATCGGCTTGCGACGCATTGGCCTGCAACGCAACGGCCTGTGCAGACTCGACCTGTGCGGGATTTTGCTGCGGGGGCGCTGGCCCGGCCCACGGCCCGGCGGCCTGATTCGTCACATCCGGGCTGGCCACAAGCGGGCTGGCCGCAGTTTGGCGCGCTGCGGACTGGCCCGCCGCCAGATGGGTTGTCGCCTGGTCCTCCAGGGCCTGCCTGCTGGCGGCCTGCTGCCGGGCGCTGGCCCACAGGGCGCGCATGCGCGCGGCCTCCAGGTCCTGGGGGAAGCGGCTGGACGCTGACTCCTGGCCGCCCTGCCGCCCGGTCGCAACAGAAGGCGCAGGGTCCACCGGGGGCGCGTCCGGGTCCCAGAGCAGGCGGTCCGTGGAATAGGTCAGGCCAAAGGAGCCGACGCGCAGAGACACCCGGCGCGACAGCACCTGGGGCCGCGCGGCGGCAAGGGAAGAACCGGACGCTGAACGGATGGGCGCAGTCATGGCCGACTCCGGGGTTGCCCGGGCCTGCGGTCCTGCAAAAAAAGACCGGAAGCCGCGGGTTCCGCCCGCCGGTGCGCCGCCGATCATCATCGGTCGGCTCCCCCCTTATCCAGTGGGGTCCGTCGGGCTTCATGCGTCTTCCGTCCGTGGAAGCCGGGCGCGCACCGCCCCCTGCGGGAGCATAGCCTGCGCCATGTGCTAGCTGTAACCACACCGCGTCGGCTTGGCAAGCCCTTGCAGAATATTTTTTACGCCGCACGCCGCCCACAGATCGCCGCACACCACGCCCTGAGCACCGCGCCCTGAACACCGCGCACCACACGCCAAAGCCAACTGGTCCAAGCGCATCAAGAGCCTACGTATTGCTTTCGCCAGGGTGACGGGCTACAGTCTTGGCACCGTTAACCCCGGATATGCAACCATCAACCCTGGATGAGGTCCGAACCGATGAGTTACCGAATCTTGCAGAAAAAAATACTCATACCAGGGCAGACCACGCTCCTGGTCATCGACGCGCCGCATGTGGCCAAAAAGGCCAAGCCCGGCAACTTCGTCATCCTGCGCACCTCGGACAAGGGCGAGCGCATCCCGCTGACCATCGCCGACTGCGACGCCGAGGCCGGAACCGTGACCATCGTCTTTCTGGTGGTGGGCAAGAGCACGGCGGAGTTGAACACCTTTGAGGAAGGCATGAGCCTGCCCGACTTCTGCGGACCGCTGGGCAAACCCACGCACATCCACAAGCAGGGCACGGTCATCTGCGTGGGCGGCGGCACCGGCGTGGCGGCCATGCACCACATCGCCAAGGGCCACGCGAGCGCGGGCAACCACGTGGTCGCCGTCATCGGCGCGCGCAACAAGGACCTTTTGCTCTTCTGCAACGAACTGGGCACCTTCTGCCCCGAGGTGCTGGTCGCCACCGACGACGGCAGCTTCGGCCACAAGGGCTTTGTCACCGAGGTGCTGAAAAAGCGCCTGGAAGAGGACAAGGACGTGAGCGAGGTCGTGGCCATCGGGCCGGTGCCCATGATGGAGGCCGTGGCCAAGGTCACCAAGCCCTTTGGCGTCAAGACCACGGTCAGCCTGAACTCGATCATGGTCGACGGCATCGGCATGTGCGGCGCCTGCCGCTGCACGGTCGGCGGGGAAACGAAGTTCGCCTGCGTGGACGGGCCCGAGTTCGACGGGCACCAGGTCGACTTCGGCGAGCTGCGCATGCGCCTGGGCCAGTTCAAGGCCGAGGAGCAGGAGTCCATGCAGCTGTTTCAGCACAAGTGCCAGTGTGGGGAGGGCAAGTAGCATGGACACCAAACCCGAAAAGAAAGTCATCAAGAAGATACCCCGCACCGAAATGCCCACCCAGCCGCCCATGGTGCGCATCCGGAACTATCTGGAGGTGGCCCTGGGCTACACCGACGCCGAGGCCAAGGCCGAGGCCGCGCGCTGCATCCAGTGCAAGAAGCCCCTGTGCCGCAAAGGCTGCCCGGTGGAGATCGACATCAAGGGCTTCATCGGCCAATTGCAAAAGGGCGACCTGCCCGGCGCGTACAAGGTCCTGCGCGACTACAACTCCCTGCCTGCGGTCTGTGGCCGCGTGTGCCCGCAGGAGACCCAGTGCGAGGGCGAGTGCGTGCTGGGCAAGAACCCGGACAAGACCGGCGGGCCGGTGTGCATTGGCCGCCTGGAGCGCTACGTGGCCGACACCTTTGCCGCGCGCCTGGCCAAGGGCGACTCGGCCTGTCTGCAGATCACCGGCGAGGCCGCCTGCCGCATGGAGCGCCCGGAGCTCAAGGTGGCCTGCATCGGCGGCGGGCCCTCCAGCCTGACCGTGGCCGGATACCTGGCCGCGCTGGGCATCAAGGTCACCGTGTTCGAGGCCCTGCACGAGGTCGGCGGGGTGCTGGTCTACGGCATCCCGGAGTTCCGCCTGCCCAAGGGCATCGTCCGCCGCGAAATCGACGCCATGAAGGCGCTCGGCGTGGAGTTCAAGACCAACTGGGTGGGCGGCAAGGCCATCCTGGTGCAGGAGCTGCTGGACCAGGGCTACAAGGCCGTGTTCCTGGGCGTGGGCGCGGGCCTGCCCCAGTTCATGAACGTGCCGGGCGAGAACAACATCGGCGTGTTTTCCGCCAACGAGTACCTGACCCGCGTGAACCTGGGCCGGGCGTACGACTTCCCCAACTTTGACACGCCCATCTTCAAGGCCGACAACGTGGCCGTCATCGGCGGCGGCAACGTGGCCATGGACGCCGCGCGCACGGCCCTGCGCCTGGGCGCCAAGAACGTCTACATCGTGTACCGCCGCACCAAGGACGAGATGCCCGCCCGCCTGGAGGAGCTGGAGCACGCCATCGAGGAGGGCGTGCAGCTGCAGTGCCTGTGCGGCCCGCTCGAATTCATCGGCGACGAGAACCGGCGGCTCACGGCCATCCGCCTCCAGAAGATGTGCCTGGGCGAGCCCGACGCCTCGGGCCGCTGCCGCCCCGTGCCCATCGAGGGCGACACCGGCGAGCTCAAGGTCGGCCTGGCGGTCATCGCCGTGGGCACAAGGCCCAACCCCATCCTGCTGGAGGCCACGCCGGGCCTGAAGCTGAACAAGCGCGGCTACATCGAGGCCGACCCCGAGACCGGCGAGACGAGCATCTTTGGCGTCTTCGCGGGCGGCGACATCGTCACCGGCGCGGCCACGGTCATTTCGGCCATGGGCGCGGGCAGGCGCGCGGCCAAGGAGATCGCCCGCAGGCTGCTGGGCGACGAAGCGTAGGAGAGAGAGTTAGAGAAGAGAAGAGCCTCCGGCGGCCAAAGGCGGTATTATGGCGCAAACGCACAAAGTCATCCATCAATTTGATTGACCCGAATTTGGATTTTGGTGTATACTTATGTTATGGGAATATCACACTCAATCTCAAAACTCACCCGGCAGAAGGCTGAACGGCTCGGCGAAATCGCCAAGCACAACGACGCCATCAAACGCCTGCGGCAGGAGATCAAGAAGCTCGACGATGTGATGCGGATGATTGACGCAGGCGTGGACGTGGACGCGGTGAAGTCCGTCAAGACGTGTACGCCCCTGTTCCCACGCGGCGGGCTTCTCCGGCTCGTTCTGGCGTTACTGAAGCAGAACGGGCGCCCCATGACGCGCACCGCAATCGCCGCCGCGCTGGAGGCTCAACGCGGCGATGGACGCGACCTGCATTCACGCGTCAAGTCTTGCACACAGCGGCATGCGCGCAATGGGGTGTTGCGCGAGGCCGGCATGGAGCCGAGTGGAGAATACCTCTACGAAATCGCCCCGCTTGAACGACCCGCCAAAGACGACAAGCCTCCGCGGCCGGCGCTCGTCCTCCTCACGAAGCCATAAGAGCGTCTACGCGGCCGCCTGCAGCGGGCCGACATCCGGTCCGGCCTTGGCTCTCCAATAGCCGCGCCAAGATTCAGACCGCCCGGTCCGCAGGGCCTTTCCGAGGATGTCGCTCGTGATGCGCTTGTTGTCCCACCGGCACGTGTCGATGCGGTAGGCGATCTCGTTCGCGTAGACTTCGAGGTACCTCGGCTCAACCTTGTGGATCTGTCCGAACTGCAGACGGCGGAACCGGGAGAACAGGTTCTCGCACAGGTTGATGTTTTCGCCGCCGTCGCCGCGGTAGCCACGCTTGTGGTTGACGCGCCGCAGGTCAAACCACGCGGCGAGCCTGTCATACCCGGCGTGCTCGTCCGCGTAGACGGTCGCGCCCTGCACCACATGCTCACCCACGAAATCGATGATGGCAGCGGCCCTTTCCGTTTCCACGACACGCACCAGCGTGCGCAGGGCGCCGCCGTGCGCAGGATTGCGCTGGCACAGGGCGATGACGCACAGCCTCGGGGTGGGCTTCGTGTTCTGTTCCGGCCTGTCCACAGCCAAATTGGCATGGCGGATGGCCCCGCCGACATGCATGCCGTCGGCTTCCACAGAACCAGTCATGGGCGTCACGTCGCGGTTCTTGAACAACGCTTCGCGGAGCTTGTGCAGGATGACGAAAGAGGACTTGTGGTTTAGCCCGATGTCGCGCCGGATTTCCAGAGCGCTCTTGCCCTTCGCGGCGTTGGCCCAGAGCAGGCCGATCTGGAGGATGGTCCGTAGCGAGAGCTTGGAACTGTGGAAGAGCGTGCCGCTGGTGAGCGAAAAGGTATGCCCACACCGCTTGCACCGGTACTGCGAGCGCGTCTTCAACACGTACACCGCGTCGCACCCGCACTCCGGGCACACGGGACGGCCTTCCGTCTCGGGCCAGCGCAGGCCTTTCAGCAACTCCTCAACCTGTTCATCGCTCATCTTGGCGATGGCGGTCAGGGAGAATGTCTTCGCGGCGGAGGTCAACAAAAAATTCATTACTCAAACCTTCTGTTCTTTGCTTAATGGATCGAAATCATAGCAGAAATTGATTGTTGTGTCAAGGAGGTGTTGCGTAAAAGGTCCGCCTCTCGCGCGGATCAACGCGCGAGAGGCGGACCTCTTGAGGCGGGCTATCTGTGGTCGGCGGAAGCCAATTCCGACTCGACGATGGGCGCGAAGAGCGTGGCGAGGGCAGGGTCGTTGCTGTTGAACGGCTTGCCGAAGCGGTCAAGGCCGTTCTTCCAGAGCACGGGCGCGCGGGATGCGCCCATCTCAAACGGCCGCCTCTCGCTCTCGGGCTTTTTGTTCATGTGCTTCGCGATGAGCGCAGGCGTCAGCAGGACATGGCCGCGCTTGGGAAACGCCTCGGCCATGCGCGCGGCGGACAGCTTCATGCTTTCGCCCGGGGCTTCGGGAAGCCAGTCCGCCCACATGCTTTTATTCCGCCACACGAAGCACGTTGCGAGCTCGTCCGGGTACGCGGCGGCGAAGACCACGCCCGCCGAACCCGCGAACGAGATGATGCCACTCGATGCGTTCCGGGCGAAATCGCCGTTCTCCCACAGGACACCGATGTTGCGGAACGGCGGAATCAGCGGGTCGCTGGCCGGGACGAGCATGCCGCACGAGGTACCCATGCGCACGGTGATGTCGCCATTCCCGAACGGCCAAGCGCTGATGCCGTGCATGGCGTCGGCCAGCCGCACAGAGCGGTAGTCGAAGCCGGTGGTGCCCATGCCGAAGTCGAAGCGCGGTTCGGATATATCGAGGAGCAAGGCCTCGACGATATCTTTCGGCTCAATCTCGCGGGCGTTCACGATGGTGCGCTCCTGCAACCGCACGTTATCGCGCACGGCGGTATGAAACACCTGGCCCCCACCGTCCCGGCAGGCGATGAGCCGCACGTCCGGGCCATTCGCGTCGACGACGAGCGAGTGCGTTTCCACCACGCGGCACGGGGCGCCGGTGCGGCGGGAGAGCACGGGGATGACGATGTCTTTGTTGATGGTGATGAGTGTTTTCTTGCTCATGGTTTGTTCCTCTTGTTGCGGTCCCACCCCGCCGCCGTCCGGCCGGAACGACGGGCGAGGTCCGATGGGCGTTGATGCCGAAACGTCTGGACGAACTTTTGCTTATGCCAGAAAAAGTTCTTTGTGTCAATGGGTTACGCAAACACAGCCGATTGCTCGAAGGATCCTGGATCCTAGAGTGTTCGGAGCCATCGCGACGGGGTTGCCGCGCGAACTATTTTTCAGCCGCGCTCGAAAAGATGCGCGAAGGACCAGTCCTCGGGCATGACCTTCGTGCCGGAGCGCTGTTCGTCGGAGCGCCAACGTTTGCCGTGGCGCAGGGCGCGGCACTCGCAGCCATGCCACCACGTGCCGAGGTCGGCGACGGGTTTGCGCGACATCGCTTCGCGAACGAGTTCGGGGGTGAGCGAAACGCGCACATCGCCGATTCGCGACATGTTCAAGGCGCGGTACGTCCGAGCTTGCGCTTCGGAGAGCGGGGTTGGCTCCCACTCCTCGCCCCACGCCATGCGGTTGCGCGTGATGACGCGCGCGGCGAGGTCAAGCGGGAACTTCGCTTTGAGCAGGAACCCGGAGCGCTGTGGCAGGGCCGTGATGTGCGAGGCGGCTGGACGCGCGAAGTCGCCGTGCGGCCAGAGCACGCCCACGAGCGGGAGCGGCAGGGCCGGAGGCGCATCTATCGGCGCGAGGACGCCTGCCGCGGCGATGAGTTGCGCCGTGACGAATCCGGACGGCGTCGGCCAGCCTCCTGCCAGTTCGGCGGCCTCGCGGGGGTTTAGCGACAGGTAGGCGTACGGCGTGCCCGTGCCGTCGAGGCTGAATGTCGGCTCCGGCAGTTCGGCCACGCGCGTGACGATGGGGCTGTCGCGCCACAACCTCTGCGCATGGGCGATGAGGCCAGCGTGCATGGACATGACGTCGCGCACGGCGGTGCGATGGATGTTTCCGCGCCGGTCGATGCAGGCGACGAGCGTGATGCCCGGGGCGGACTCGTCGAGGACGAGTTGCCGCGTCGGGACGGTCCGGCAGAGGCGGCCGGATTTGCGGGACACGCAGGGGAAAACGAGAGCTTGGGAAACGGTGGCGAGGACAAGATTTGGCATGGGCGGCTCCTTTCGTTCTTGGGTATGGGAACGGATGGAGCGGAGGTATCATGAAAGATTTACCATGGGAGCCCATGCGGAGGCGTTGATCAGCGCGCGTGGCTTACCGTATGGACTGAGCGCAAAACGGGCGCCCGAAGGCGCCCGTTGCGGTTAATCGCCCGTACGAATCAGATAGAAGTTCTGGAAGTATGTCCAACTGCTTGTCACGTCGGATACTTGGAAGAGCAGTTTGGTTATCCCGTTGACACGGAAGGAACCAGACGTGATTGTGTTCCACTGTTGAGCGGCCCCGGAGTTGGAGACGTATACACTGGTCTGCACGCCGGAAGAGTCTTGGGTGTAGAGCGTGAGTGCGCCGCCGAGAGCGTCCCGGAATCCCTTCACGGTATAGTAGTAAGTGCCTGACGGGATGTTCCATCCAGCGTACCACGCCGTTTGGACGTAATAGCTGTTACAACCGGTTGAGCAGGCGGTATTGTGTGCTCCAACACCATTGCCGCTGTTCCAGGAGATGGCGGTGGTGTTGCCATTATGGGCACTGTTCCAAGAGAAGCCATTCCACATGTCGATGGATGCGGTTCCGTTGCATCCCTTCTGCGTGGCTGGCTTTGTGCCAGCATTGCAGTACGAGTCGGCAACGGTCGTCCCGTCGCTTCTCTGGCAACTGACTGTCGCTGGCTGCCAAAGGTACTGGCACGTCCCATATCCTGTCTGCACCCAAGAATACGTACAGGCCGTGTAGTCCGCGCAAGTCTGGTTGGTTGCTGGCTTGGCGCCAGCGCTAGCGCAGTAGGCGTCAGCCAGTGTCGAAGAGTCGGAGCCGATGCAGGTGACGCTACGCGTCTGGCTGGACGAGGCGGAGCACGCCGCGGTGCAGGAACCATAAGCACCAGACACCCAAGACGCAATGAGTGGCGTTACGGACAGGCTCTTGATCGAGGTATCTCCACCCTTGCCTGTCACCGTAAGCTTCACCGTGCGTTGCGTTGCGTCGGCGAAACTGTGTGAGGCGGTGCAGGTGCTTGCCGTCGTGCCGTCGCCGAAGTCCCAAGCGCAGGAGGCCACGTCGCCGGTGCTCGTGCTCGTGAAGGTCGCCGCAATGCCTGCGACGAGCGGGGACGATACGGCGAAGTTGGCGGCAACGGCGGAAAACACCTGAACGCCCTTGGTTGCGGCCACGGTCTGGAGGCTATTCGTGCCGGTGACGTCCATCTCCACGGTGAAGGTGGCCTTGCTCGCGAAGCTGTGTGCCTGGGGCGAGCAACCCGTGACGGTGTAGCCATCGCCGAAGTTCCAGGAGCAACTCGCGTAGTTGCCGCCGAGGGTCGGCGTGCAGGTGACGCTGGCGCCGGTGTACGACGGATTCGGGGTGCAAACGATACTCGCCGTGGGGGCCGCGCAACCCGAGTACACCGTGCAGGACTGGCTCGCGTCCGGCTTCTGGCCGGAACAGGAGGCGTCCGGCATGGTGGTGCCGTCGCCGCGCTGACAGGTGACGGTTTGTGCCTGCGTGCCGGTGCCGCAGGTGGTTGTGCAGGAACCGAAGCCGCCTTGGCTCCAAGAGTAGGAACAGGTGCTGTAGTCCGCGCAAGCCTGCGAGAGGGCAGGCTTCACGCCCGCGTTCACGCAGTAGCCGTCGTCAAGAGAGGAGGCGTCCGAGCCGGTGCACGCGACGTTGCGCGTCTGGCTGGACGTGGCCGAACAGGCCGGGGTGCAGGCGGCGAAGCTTCCGGCGGCCCACGAGGCGGTGATCGGGGTCAGGGACAAGCTCTTGGTGGCCGTATCGCCTCCAAGGCCAGCCACGGTGAGCTTCACGGCGCGCGCCACGGCGACCGCGAAGGAGTGCGAGGGCGCGCAGGTGCTGGCGGTCACGCCATCACCGAAGTCCCAAGTACATCCCGCCACATCGCCGGTTGAAGACGATGTGAAGGCGGCCGGAACACCCGCGACAAGAGGCGTCGGGGCCGCGAAGTTCGCAGAGACAGCCGAAAAGACCGTGACGGCCTTTTGCGCCGAGCCGCTTTGCAGGCTGTTCACGCCGGTCATGTCGAGGCGCACCAGATAGCTTCCGGCGGTCGACCAGCGCGCACTCTGCGCGATGCATCCGGTGCCGGTCAGTCCATTGCCGAAGTCCCAAGAGCACACGGCCGCGTTACCGGTGATGCTCGGGGTATAGAAATTCGTCGCCTGCGTGTAGGTCACGGCGTTGCCGCTGATGGTCGCGGCCGGGGCCACGCAGGAGGAGTAGGACGGGCAGGACTGGCTGATGGCGGGCTTGGCGCCGAGACCGGCGCAGAAGCTGTCGTTCACAGCGGTATTGTCGCCGCGCATGCAGGCCACAAGGCGCGTCTGTGAAGAAGAGTCCGTGCAACCGGCCGCGCAGGCACCATACTGGCTGACGCTCCATGAGTAGCCGCAGGTGCTGATGTCGGAACAGGCTTGGGTGGCGACGGGCTTCGCGCCGGCGGTCGAACAATAGGAGTCGTCAACGGACGTGCCGTCGCTACGGCGGCAGGACACCGTGCGGCTGGACTGGCCGGTGCCGCAAGAGGTGTTGCAGGCGCTGAAAGAGTCTGTGGCCCAGGCGTAGGTGCAGGAACTCACGTCAGTGCATGCCTCGGATGTCGCCGGCTTGCCACTCTGGTCGCAACCGCTGGCAAGCTCGCCGCTTCCGTCCACGCAAATGACACTACGCGCGGCCACTCCTGCGCCGCAGGTGGAGGAACACGCGCCATATTCACCGGCGCGCCAAAACGCATCACTGCCCGGCAAGGTCATGCCCCCGGCAAGGATGGTTGACGATGAAGGCGGCGTAAATCCGTCGGCGGCCAGACAGTTGCCCGTGCAAAGCTTGCCTACGGACCGGTTGACGATGACGTAGGTGCTGTCACCCATGTCGACGGCCTGCATGGTCGCCTGCGAGCCGGTAGAGAGACTGGCCTTGAAGGCGAGCCAAGCTTGGATAGTCTCGGAGGACCCGGCCAAGGCGAGCGACGACAACAATATTGCAAACAAAATAAGCGTATTAGTTCTTTTCATGGAGCACCTCTCCATAAATTGAACCGCACATCGTGCCTTACATGCAAGATCTGACGGAATACTTTTTGCGGCTTCAGATTTTGGTAAGCATTATCCCAATCGTGCGTCCCGCGAGTGATACGTCGGCGCAATGTTTCATCAGGCTTGGCATGCCTTGCCTGTCAGCGCCTCCTGTCCGACCAAAGCAACCATTTGGTCGTAATGTCGTTGATCCTCCGCTCGGATAAGGTCCATGACATCGGCCATAATCTTGGGCGTCTCGGCAAGGATGGACGGATCGTGTTCTTGGTCGCCGACTCTGTCGAAATGCGAACAGACATGCAGGAAGCGGAGGATTCTCATCTTCACGGCGGCGTCGACGCTCTGGACGCCGTCCAGAAGCGCCGACAAGCCTCCGGTGGGGGCTGCGGCGGACGCCGGATACCGGAAGGATAGGAAGGTCTCCAAAAGCCGTCTGGCGATGTTCGGCATCGCATAATGCCCCTCCAAGGAACCACCAGACTTGGCCCCGACCATTCCTGCGACAAGCTTGAAGAGGTAGTGGTAGTCCGACTCGTAGTCGCGTAGCAACGGATCCAGGGGCGCGAGGCGCGCGAACCGCCCCTTCTCATCGACGCAGGCTTCCAGCATGAAGAGACAATGGCACTTCCGCTCCCCCTTGCAGAACCAGTTCTTCACTTGCCGGAAGAACGTGAAGTTGTGCGTGAGGATGAAAAGTTGTCCAGCCGTCTTCGTGCGTGCACGCATGAAGCCAAAGGCCGAGAAGATGGCGTTGGCGTCTAGGCTTGAAATGGGATCGTCGATGACGACGATGCCGCTTGCAAGGTCGAAGTCCTTGCCCTCAAGCGACTTCAAAAAATAGAGAAACGCGATAGCTGTCCGTTCGCCTTCACTCAAGTGCTCCGCGATCTGGCCCGCCCGGGTGATCACGTAGGCCGTCCCGTCCACCTTGAACTGCAATTCGCTCCGCCCCAAGTAGCTCGCGAGCTCCTTGTTCAACTCCTCGGCCGGTCGCTGATGCTCGATGATTTCCCGTTCAAGCTGTCCGATGGTCTCTTGAGTCGCGGCACCTTCCTGCGCCAACTTGGCGTCCCGTGCGCGCAGGGCATCCAAGCCAGCCTGTTTCTCCTTGAAATCCCCGAGCGCATCACAGACGAATGCCTCTTCCAAGGCTTTGCGCGCCCCCCGTACCATCTCCTCGAAGTTGGTGCAGTCGGTGTTGTGCGTCTCCACAAGCTCGCGAATCTTGAGGATGGCGACCGTCGCGGCGGCCATGTCCGGCACTTCCGCCTCGCCCATATATTCTGTGAGTGAAACCGCCTTGAACGGAGAGGCCTTTTTCGCTTTCACCGCCTCCACCAGCGCGTCCAGATACCGTCGAGCCTTATGGGCCTCCTGCGTGAATGTCTCCGTCGCGGAAGAAAAGGCCGAGGCCAGATGGTCGGCCAACGCCGTCTTGTCCGGGAGACCCGAGACGTCAAAATCCTTGGCGAGGGACTCAAGTGAGAGAACCAGCGTGTTTGCGTCCTGTTGCAAGCGTTCGTACTGGTCGTTGAAATGCCCCTCCAGCATGCGGACACGTTCATCCAAGAGGGGTTGGTCACAGAACCGGCACCGAGGAGCATGCTTCTCGTTCTGCACGTGGAGCGCAAGGCCTTGCTTGACCCACTGCGCCGTGACGGGGTCGGAGGCCAACTCGGAGATGGTCGCGGACACGACGGTCCGCTCCAGAAGCTCCTTGGCCAAGGCCGTAGTTGGCGACAACTCCGGCAAGGCCGCCGACAGGACGGGCAACGGATCCTTCATCTTGGAGTCTTTCTTCGTCCTGAACTCGTCACGTTTTTCTTCGGAGAGTTGCTTCTCGGCAAGCTTCGCGGCGTCCAAAGCGCCTAGGCGTTTCGCCGTGTCGAGGAAGCCGCTCTTGTTGTAGTTGTTGTAGGCATTGTTCCCCGCCGACCGCAGGGCCTCCTTGACGATCCTGCCTTGTTGGACGCAGAATTCCTCAAGCGCCTTGTCTGCTTTCTGGATGTCCGCCTGCACCAAGCGTTTGTCTGCGGCGGTGGCCAGAGCGGCTTTCTTCAGGCGCTCGATTTCTTGTTGCTTCTCCGCGCTCTCCTTGCCCAGAAAATAGATGGGGCCGACTCGTTTCGACGCGAAGACGCTGTCCCGGATGAACGCCGAGTCGAACACCCGGACATTCGGCAACATCTTCTCCGGCCCGAATTCAGACGCCTTGTGGATCAAGCCGCCACAGGCGAACTGCACATCGCCTTCCGGGACAGGGGTCTGGTTTTGAAGCGCCGTGAAGAGGCTGGAAAGAGTCGTCTTGCCGCTCCCGTTCCAGCCATAGATGAGGTTGAACTGCTTGAACTCGGGGAGGCTGGCGGGCCACTCAAAATCTCGAAACACCCGATAGCCATTCAGCCGAGGGATCTTGGTGATTTTATGCGGCATGCACGCCTCCTGAACCTAGATGTTCGGAACAGCGTTACAGCGCAACAAACATGCAGTCAAACGCATCAGATCGTGAGGATTCTCGGGCCAGAATGATTTCGGAATTCGACGCATGGAATTGACGTTTCAGATCGGGCATACTATGGGTTTCCATGATAGGATTTTCGGGGGTGGGCGGTGCATCAGCTTGTAGATTTTGCTGACAATTCCGGTCGTGCGGCCGTCGCGTCGATATCGCGCGCGGACCGGAAAAGAAATGGGCAGTTCCTGACGCCTCCTTCCGTCGCGAGATACATGGCGCAACGATGCGCCATCGCTATTTCTTCGGACCCCGTACGTGTGCTGGACCCTGCGGCTGGAGCGGGCGTTCTTGCCGCCGCTGTTGTCGAGGCGCTTCTGAACAAGACAGAGCGGCCAAGCCGTATTGTGGTCACGCTCTTTGAGATGGACAGTCGATGGAAGCAGCCACTCAAGAACTTGGCGAATCGCATGCGCCGGCGGGCAGAGTCCGTCGGCGTTTCGTTGAGCGTCTCAATCCGTTGCGAGGATTTCCTGCTGTCCCATGAAGCCGTCCAGCAACAGCCTGTCGCCGACGTCATCATCGCGAACCCGCCATACTTCAAACTCCGCGCCCATGACCCGCGCGCCTTGGCGCACGCCTACGCCGTGCATGGTCAGCCGAACATCTACGGGCTGTTTATGGCGGCATGCTCGTTTCTCGTCGAACCCGGCGGAAGCTGGTGTTTCATTACGCCCCGCAGTTGGACAAACGGAGCCTATTTCGCGGCGATGCGCCGGAGGATCCTCTGCAACCTGTCCTTGGACGCCATCCACGTGTTCGAGTCGCGCGTCGACCACTTTTCGGACGACGACATCTTGCAGGAAGCGATGATCACGTGGGCGTCCGCCAGAGCGTCGGTACATGGTGAGGTGCTGTTGAGTACGAGTCATGGCTCACAGGATCTGACCGAATCCGCTCTGACGTCCATGCCTGTCCGCGAGGTCATCGGCGGCGGGCAAGAGCAACTGATTGCCTTGCGGAGCCAGACCGACCAGCTAGATGCCTTTTCAGCGACCTTTGATACCTACGGACTCAAGGTTTCAACGGGTCCGGTCGTCGCCTTCCGGGCCAAGTCCAGCCTGCGTACGGCTCAAGGGAAGAACACCGTGCCTATGCTCTGGATGCAACACATTGAGCGCATGCGCGTACAATGGCCACGGAACAAGAAGCAGGAACACATCGCCGCGACGGCCAGCACGGCGTGGATGCTCGTGCAGAACGCTCCGCTGGTCGTTCTGCGCCGGTTCAGCCCGAAGGAGGACCAGCGGCGCGTCACGGCCGCGGCCTATGTCGGCGGCCTTCCCGGCGCGGTTCTCGGGCTCGAAAACCACCTGAACTACATCTACAGGCCGGGCGGGAGCATGACCGCCGCCGAGGCTCTTGGGGTAAGCGCGTACCTCAACAGCCGTGTCGTCGATGCCCATTTTCGCGCCGTGGCGGGGAGCACGCAGGTGAATGCCGCGGAGTTGCGCAAGCTGCCCTTGCCGCCTCATGACGTCTTGCTGTCCATCGGCGCGGCCTGCCGCCCCGGCATGTCGCTTGCCGAAGTGGACCGCATCGTGGAATCCGCGCTCGGGCTTGGCAACCACTCAAAGCGTCGGAGGCGGGCCAATGGATGAACGTCGAGCGCCTGCGGCATCCGAAGCCTTCCCGTTGCCTCCTCTTCCGACGCCGGAAGAAATCAAGGAGCGCCTTTCGCTCATCTTCCCCAATGAGTTTCCCGACCGCAAACTGCTCGTGGGCCTGACTTCCGCCCGCGTCATCTTCGTGTCCCTGTACGGTGGATGTGTAGAAGGCGCAGAGCGGTTCATGCGGCCTTCCCATGTCTACCTCTTCACGGGAGAACAGGCGCAGAATACCTCGCCAGAAGAACGCCAGGCATGGATGACGCTCTCCAACCGTCCGGGTTTCAGGCCGGATGGCAAGCGGTGGTATGCCGACAACAGCCGGGAGACCATACGCGACGACATCATGCGCAACGAGTTTCTGCGCATCGGCATCATGAAGAAGCGCGACCTACCCGGGCACGCCACCACGTCCAGCAGGCCAATCTACTACCTCTCAAAGAGCTTCGCGGACCTGTTCTCCGCCAAACTGACCGGCAAGCGGCTTGAGACGGCCGTGAAGGCGTGGAGAGACACGAACCTCGACCCGGCGACATTGCAACGCATGGCGTTGCTTGCGAAGGGCGTGCGCGCGAAGGCCAGCGACATTTTCATCGAGATGCCAGACGGCTCTCGTCTGCGGCTTTCCTCGGGACCATCGAACGAGGTGGTCAAGGCGCTCATCGAGGACTTCGCGCCACGACGGCTGAAAGCTCCTGCCGTCCTGTGGATCAGTTCGAGTGACAAGAAGTCCTTCCCGCAGTTCGTCGGCGACCTCAAGGCGGTCGGACTCACGTTCGACCTGAACGCCGAACTGCCTGACCTGATCCTTGCCGACATGACGGACCCGGTGAAGTTCTACATGTGCGAGGTTGTTGTCAGTGATGGCCCGATTTCCGAGATGCGGAAGGAGGCCCTGCTGTCCTTGGTGCGCGCGTCGAGCGTGCCAGAGGCGAACGTCGCGTTCCTCACGGCGTTCGATGACCGTTCCGCCCCGCCCTTCCGAAGCTGTTTCAGCAAGATTGCGCTGAACTCGATGATGTGGTTCCGCACGGAACCGGACCTGCTGGTCCTCATGAACACTTCTGGCATCATCAGGATGAAGACCGGGCTGAAACCATGAAGAGCGTATCAGCCTTCTCCCCACCTTCAAGGAGATTGACTCTCGCTTCGGTTTTAGCCTTGCGCTAACCCATTGAAATTACATTGTGCATTTGCGCCATAATACCGGCCAAAGGGCCTGAGGCCCTTTGGTATCCCCAAATGCAAAACAGCCGGGTGGGACGTGTGTCCTGCCCGGCTGTTTTGCGCGCCAGGGCCGGGGCGTAAGAGAATTGCCTCCGGCGGCTGGGGGACTTGAAGTCCCCCAGACCCCCACAGCAGAAGCAATCCGCCTGTTTCAGGCGCGCAAGGCGGCCTTCCCGGCTTGTACAACAAAGCCGCTGCAATCCGGCTGCCGGAGGTTCAGGGAAGTCGGCTCACTTCCTTGGGTTTTTCCGGTGCAGGGAGGCCAGCATGGCCCTGAAGTCGGCGTACCACGCATTGGCCACCGGCCCCAGGCGACCGGCCTTGAGCGCCTCGTGAAAACGCTCAAGAACATGGTCGTCCTCCTCCCCGGGTTGCTTCCAGATGGTGTCCGCCTCACAGTCGTTCTCGCCCGCACCCTGAAAATAGCCGGGATTCTCCCTGGTGATGACAGCGGGAGAGACGTTGTAGCGTATGATGACCCGCCGGTTGTTCACAAAAAACGCGGCATTCATGGTGAACTGTATCGCGCAGTATTCAAACGGGCTGTACCAGGGATACGTGACGGCGTAGCCGCCGGTGGGCAGGGCCACTACCTCGGACAGCCCGTCCTCTTCCCAGCCTTCGGCCACCTCGGCCTCGCCCTTGGCCAGGGCGGCCCGCTGGGCCAGGACGTCCTCCCTGCCGATGACGCCATCCCCTTCGAAGGTCCGCAGGTCATCCACCGTTACAAAAAGAGTCGCGTTGTCCAATCTGGCCGATTTTTTTGGCCAGACAGCGACTCCCCGAGGCACGCGAAAGGCCAGGCCCGTGCCCGGAATGGAAACCTCCCGCGTCTTTCCGCCATCCGCCCCTTGGGCCGGAACAGCCGACAGCAGACACAAGACCAGCGCCACAGGCAGCCAACAGGATGAGCGACGGGACATGACAACGACCTCCTGACCATGTTGCCTGACCATGTTGCTTGACCCAAAACCAGGAGCAAGGTTCACTGTCTGCACATGCGCATGCATACCCCATTATTTAAGCGGGCCCATGGAGATCAGCGCCTGCGCAGTAGAGAGTTCAAATTCTACCTTGCCCCCGGCAGAGCCACAAGCCCTCCATACTGAACCGGGCTGAGCTGGGCTGACACCGGGCTGAATCGGGCTGACACCGACCGGCGCACCCCTGGCCCCACGCACCGCCCGCCACCGCCCGCCAGCAGCCCCCCCTTTGCCCCGGCAAACAACAAGCTGGCTGCTTCAGGGTGCGCCTGAAACAGCCCGCCCGGCCTTGGGTGGAGAGTGAAACGGCGCGGGCTGGGGCCAAGGGCGGCCTGCCCGGCATTTTACTGCCAGCGCCGGGGCTGGCCATGCCCCCCCTGCCCCGGCAAAGCCGAACGGGCAGCCTCGGATATTTCCAGAGACAGCCCGTTGGATTGGCGTCGACATTGGCCAGAGCATCGCGGCGCTTCGGGCCTCAGAGCCCCACGTCAAAGGCCGGGTGGTGCCCCACCGTTCCGGCGGGCTCGTCGCCGACCAGCGGCAGGCACAGCACCACCTCCGGCGGCACGCCGGGATACACCAGGCTCGCGGCCTGGCGGAAGCCCAGGCGGGTGTAGTAGCCGGGATCGCCCACCAGCACGCAGCCCCGGGAGCCCAAGGCCCGCAGCTCGGCGAGCCCGGCGGCGACCAGCGCCTTGCCGATGCCGCGCCGCTGCAGCTGCGGCAGCACGGCCACCGGCCCCAGCAGGTGCCAGCCCTGGTCGCGCCCGTCGATGAGCGAGGTTGAAAAGGCGATGTGCCCGACAACCGCGCCGTCTTCAGCACCACCTTCGGCCTCGGCCACCAGCGACAGGGTCAGGGCCCCGTCCGCGCGCAGGGCCTCGACAATGAGGTGCTCGGTCTGGCGGCTGAAGGGGTGGACGGCAAAGGCCGCGACGTTGATCTCGCGGATGGCGGCGTGGTCGGCGGGCGTTTCCGGGCGGATGCGCATGGGGTCCTCTTGCGGCTGGCGGGTTGGCGCGGCGTGAACAGGCGGGCCGCCTTGTGCGCTGCGTACGCGCGGGCCTATGGCACAGGTTACGGCGCGGCGTCAACCGCCCGCCCTGCCCGGCCCGGACTGGCCGCGCTTCTGCCGGTTCCGCTCCAACCGACCCGGCATCCCTGCTTCGCCTCGCCCTCGCCTCACCCTCACAAGCCGAACGGGCTGTTTCAGGTCTTTCCTGAAACAGCCCGTTCGGCGCGCTGGGGGGTCCGGGGGGCGGTTATGAACCCCGAAGGGGCCCTTTGGCGGGGTCCAGGGGCCGGAGCCCCTGCCGGTCA